>Ga0114971_10000547_pt1 | contig 24394 bp, 20 predicted proteins | sample M_140625_MF_Meta_FD_87320 | JGI IMG/M metagenome (GOLD analysis project Ga0114971, IMG submission 87320) | Freshwater microbial communities from Lake Montjoie, Canada to study carbon cycling - M_140625_MF_MetaG | ecosystem: Environmental > Aquatic > Freshwater > Lake | place: Lake Montjoie...
TGCTTGCACCTGCGCATCTTGCATCTGCAATTCCAATTCGAAGTGAGCCTCCACCGATTTTGTTTACCCATCGCAATGCGGAAAGAGTTGCAAGAGCTTTGCATGCGATTCCTTTTATGGAATGGGAATCGATTGCAGAAGGAGTTGAGATGCGATTCTTGCACGCATCGCATGTGATTGGTGCTGCGAGTATCGAATTGCGAGTTCAACGAACGAATGGGATGGAACCAGCGCGCGTTCTTTTTTCTGGCGATGTTGGTCCGATGGAGAATCCCCTGCTTGCACCGCATCAGTGGTCTGATTACGCGCCAGATTTATTGGTGATGGAATCGACAAACGGCGCCAGAAAATTTCCACAAGTTGATCAATATCAATTACTCGTCGAAATTTTGAAAGAAGCAAAAGCGAAAAACCAGCGTGTTTTAGTCCCTGTTTTTGCACTTGGGCGCGCACAGACGATTCTGCAATTACTTGCTCGCGCTTCACGCGACGGCGTTCTGCAGGGGATGCCGGTCTATCTCGATTCAGCAATGGCGGTTCGTGCAAGCGAGTTATATGCACGGCATCCCAATTTGCTAGAAGAGTCATTGCACCATTCGTGTATGCGCGGAATAAATCCACTTCACTTTCCAGAACTTCATACGCTGATGTCGCGGCGCGAATCAGAATCGATTGATCGAATCAAGACAGCATGCGTGATTATGGCGGGCTCTGGATTTTGTGACGCAGGCCCAATTCTGCGACACGTCAAACTGGCGATCGATCAACCCGACACGAGAATCTTGTTTACTGGACATCAACTCGATGGATTGCTTGGCCATGGATTGTTGCATGGCGCGACTCGTGTCGAGATCAATGGTGCAGCGCTTGACGTGCACGCAAAAATTGATCGCATTGCTGGAATCTCTGGTCACGGAGATGCGGACGATCTTTTGTCGTGGGTCAAGCGCATGCCAGGTTCACCGAAGACTATTGCGCTCGTTCACGGAGCTGTCGAGGCTCGCGAAGAATTCGCAGCAATTTTGCGACAAAATGTTTCAAGTGAAGTTCGGCTACCAAGCCTCGGCGATTCTTTGCATGTCAATTAATTTCGACGAATCAAGCGTCTTCGATTTTTAAGAGTCGAAGGAATCCCATTCTCGACAATAGCCTGTGAAAAATTGGCGTTAATTTTGAAACGGTAAGAGAAATTTTCCGCCCTTCGCAACTTTGATGGATAAGCAGCAATGTCTCAAACCCGCGGCTACTCATGGCAAGAACTTCAGAGATTTCCAGATGCACTGTCTGGATATTTTTGGGTAGCGCGAGAAGTAGAGCTCGAAACTCATTTTGCATTCGTAAAGCGTCTTCGGTGTTAATCGTTGCTTGGTCAATGGAGAGAGTGAGAACGGCTCCCGACGTAGAAGCTTTAAGAACTGGTTCTGCATCATTCATAAAACAAATCATAGGTTTGTTTTATAGTCCTATAACAATATAATAATTTATTTGCAAATTTTGGAGGGACGCTATACTAATTCCACAATCGTTCCACGTGGAACACAACGAAAGGAATCGTTATGAAAGAGAATCGCACGGATTCAGCGTCAAATTCACAATCGAGCACGCCAACCACTGGAAAGCAAGTCCCGACTTCGAGGCTTGGTCGCGGCCTTGGGTCGCTGATTCCAGCAGCCCCACAACAACCATTTCAGCCGGCTGCATTGCCTGCGACTAAACCAGAAAGCGATAAGAGCCCCTCTACCGCAAGCACTCCAGTAAAAATGCCGATCGCTTTGAATGTCCCGTTGGCCATTCAGTCACCAATGATCAATCCAACCATTCAAAGCATAGAGCGTTCCACGGGGAACATTCCGGTTGCCACACAGACAATTCCTGGAACGGCCGTAGTTGAAATGAACATCTCGTTCATTGCTAGAAACTCTCGGCAGCCACGAGAAAAATTTGACGATCGAGCAATCCAGAGTCTCGCTGAATCGATCAGGCAACACGGCCTACTGCAGCCTGTTGTCATTCGTAAATTACGAATTCCTCACGGCGGAAAGACTCACGAATTGATTGCTGGCGAAAGGCGATTGCGAGCCTTCGAATCTCTTGGGCGGACTGCTATCCCCTCAATTATTAGAGATGCAGATGAAGCCCAGTCAGCAGTTTTTGCGCTCATTGAGAACGTCCAGCGTGAGGATTTAAACCCTTTAGAGCGTTCTAAGGCATTGCAGAGACTAATAACTGAGTTTTCATGGACTCAACAGCAGGCTGCAGAGAAGGTTGGGCTTGATCGAGCCACAGTTGCGAACTTACTTCGGCTGAACGATCTGGACCCATTTTCAGCGGGTTGTGTGCGTGAAGGGCGGCTTTCGCAAGGACACGCGAAAGCTTTGTTAGCTATCGACAACCTTCCAGCTAGAAGAGCTATCGCCGAAAAGGCACTCCATGACGAATGGTCAGTTCGTCAGATCGAGCGCGAGGTTCAGAGAGTTAAGACGGCATCTGGATTGACATCGGCGCAAGCACCGCCACTGCCTCGCAGGGGATCAGCTCAGGTTGGAGACCTTGAAAGGCGCGTTGGGCTTCACATGGGTTCGAAGGTGAAGATCAAGAAGGGGCGAAAGGCCGGAACAGGTTCATTGACAATACAATTCTTCACCCTTGACCAGTTCGACGGTATTTTGCAGAAAATGGGGTTTGATCCAAATAATCTGAATTATTAATGCAGTTATAGGACTCAAAATAAATAAAAACTCTAGGTTGTTTGAAGTCGGTCTCGATTGAGTTCGATGGGATGTGCACAAAGGAGCACACACCATGAAAACTAAAACGAAGATCAAGTTTGTCACTGCTACCAATCCGAAAATCAATCCAGTAGGAAATGCCATTACTTATGGGGTGAAATCCGCACTTCGGTCGGCGGAATTGTTGGTAGCACCTTTGCGTTTGGAAGCAGATTGGAATGAACGTCTTCGCAATGTTCAGCAGTCGATTGGAGGGTGGGGATGCGAACTTCTTGAATTGCGTCGTTGCGACAGGATCGTTCCTATATGGTGCGCCGATTTTCCGATTTGCGAATCTACATTTTCTGATGCCGACTGACTTTTCTTAAATCAACGCAAATGAATTGATTGTGGCCTTAGCATCGCTTTGTCATAATTGTGACTCGTCGCACGAATTCAAGAAATCTTAAAGAGAGGAATAATCGTGATTCATAATTTTCCCACTCAGGTATTTAAAAGCGCTTCGTTTCGCCACGCGTTATCTGTGGCTTTCGTCACCACATTCCTCGTCGTTGCGACTGGCATTTCTCAGCAGGAGCCATCAACGCAGTCGGCGACAGAAACGAAAAGTACAAACACTCCGACGACCTTCGAAGTTGATGACGTGCATTCCATGGCTCTGTTCCGAGTGCAGCACATGGGCGCCGGCAGATTCTGGGGCCTCTTCAATGATGTCAGCGGAACTATTCAATACACCCCCGAGAAGTCTTTGTTGCTGAACATTGCGATTCAGACTGAAAGCGTTGATAGCAACAACAAACAGCTCGACCAGCATTTAAAAAGTCCAGACTTTTTTAACTCTGTTGAATTTCCACAAATGACTTTTGTCAGTATCAGTGCAAAACATATCGAAAGTGGTCGATTCGAAGTTGTTGGAGACCTGACGATTCACGGCGTAAAAAAACGAGTCACAGTTCCTGTCGAATGCTCATCAATTTCCAAACTCGGCGGTAAAACTCGCGCTGGATTTGAAGCCTCTTTCGAAATAAAGCGCAGCGACTTTGGCGTGTCGTACGGAGTAGAGAAAAAAATGTTGGGCGATGAAACACGGATTATTGTGTCGCTTGAGGGAATCGAGCCAGGGAGTGCACCGAAACGCAAGGAGTGATTTGTTTTAAATCATCACTCTGCTTCAGGACAAATATTAGATTTGCGTTCAACCGCTGTAACCAACGAAAGCGATCAAGCTCTGCCTCGCTGCAGAATGATCTCATTGAGAATCCCTTCAAGCATTTCTTGGCGCCCTGAAATAAGACATAGATTTGAAAGTTGAGAGGCCAACTCTGCACACTCAGAAAGTGATTTTTCCCCTGAAGCGACTTCTATGCCAAGCGGAGTCGACCAAGATGCGTATCGTTCCTGAATGAATCGCGCAAAGCGTCCATCGGCGCGCATTCGTGCAGCAGCTTTCAATCCAAACGCAAACGCATCCATTCCTGCAATATGTGAATGAAATAAATCAATTGGTTCGAAACTTTCGCGCCTTCGTTTCGCATCGAAGTTCAGTCCACCTTCTTGGAATCCACCCATTCCCAAGACTGCAAGCATGACGTGAGTCGTCAAATACAAATCTGTGGGAAACCGATCTGTATCCCATCCAAGTCCAGGTGTACCCATATTGGCGTCAATAGATCCCAGCGAATTCGCAGCAATTGCCACCGAGAGTTCGTGCTCCATCGAATGACCCGCGAGCGTTGCATGGTTGGTTTCGATATTTAATTTGAACTTTCCAAACAAGTTGAACTCTCTTAGAAAATTTAAGGTTGCTTCTGCATTGCTGTCATATTGGTGGGTCGTCGGTTCATGTGGCTTCGGCTCTATCAAGAGAGCGCCAGTGAACCCAATTTGCCGGGCATAATCAGCGGCAAGATGGAGAAATCGCGCAAGGTGTTCGCGCTCGCGTGCGAGATCAGTATTGAGCAAAGTGGTGTATCCCTCACGACCACCCCAGAAAACATAACTGCTTCCACCAAGTGTCAGTGTGACCTCAAGCGCCTTTCGCACTTGCGCTGCAGCACATAGAAACGAGTCGACTGATGGACTCGTTGCAGCACCGTGCATGTATCGAGGGTGCGAAAACAAATTTGCAGTTCCCCAAAGAAGTTTGATGCCAGTTCGTTGCTGTAAAGCCGAAACATGAGACACGAGTGAATCAAGGATCTTCTCTGAATCAGCAATTGAATTTCCCTCTGGAGCAAGATCGCGATCGTGAAAACACCAATAGCCAATTTGACACTTTTGCATAAATTCAAAGAAAGCATCGGCTCGATTTTTAGCATTTTCGATGGATTGACTTCCGTCATCCCAAGGTGTTTGCGATGTCGCGGCACCAAATGGATCCGAGAGTCCGTTGCGCATCGTGTGCCAATAGCACGATGCAAATCGGAGATGATCTTGCATTGAACGCCCCTCGATTTTCTCTTGTGCATCGTATTGTCGAAACGACAGCGGACGGGTTGATTGCGTTCCTTCAAATTGTACGTGAGGAATATTTTTGAAATGTTCGATGGTCATCGCATGAAGTGTACGGCTTCAATTTTTGACTTGCGCTTTTCCTGGCTGACGATTTTTAAATGCTGGCAACAACAAGTGGAATACACACGAGGAGAATCGTCACAAAACCAAGAATCATCGCTCTTCTTGATTGAAAGCAATTCGCCACACAGAGCAAGAGAGGGGCGAGTGCCACGATCCACCAGCCGACTGTTGGGATATCAGAATTTTTGTGATACGACATTCCATAGAGTGCAAATGCAATGCTGGTCGTGATTCCCGCCATAGAAAACGACGCTCCACCCGAAAAGCCTCGTGTTAAAGATGCCAAAATTGCGCAAGCAGCAGAAGTGATTGAAAGAGACGCAGCAATGAGCCCCATCTTGAGTGATCCGTTTACGATGAAGAGAATTGCAAGCATGCACAGTACGAGAGAAAATGAAAAGGGTATGACAACTGGCGCACGACTGGATGGTTTGCTTAGCAAATAGGTCGCAACACCTGCAATTGCCCCGAGAAAAAGGCGCATAAAGACATCATCATTGTTTGGCATTTTTAAAACAAATATTGCGATCGCAGCGGTGCAAGCGAGTACGAAAGTTTTTTCACTTCCTTTGGATCGTTCGGGCTGTCCAAGTTGATTGAAATGAACTGTTGCAACCACACCTCCGAATCCAAGAATGATTGCACTTATCCAGAGTGAATACCACTTTTGAGTGAGATGCCAAATCTCTGAACCCTCTACTGCATACAAAGACAAAAGAGTCGCCGTTGCCATGGCAGGCGCAGCAGTCCAAACATCGATTCGATGCCTGGTCTCTACGGACCAAGACGATCTTGGCAATAGGAAAATTATTATTGCCACAGTCACTGGAAAGAAGAGAGATTGAAGCACCATTTCAATCATTATTTTTCTCAATCAAATTGCAATTATTCTGCGTTCCTACGCTGCAGGATTCGATGAGCGAAGAGGGGCCTTACCGCGGAGTCCAGTGACGGTTGCTACAAGTGCGCCGATCAGCATCAAACTTGCGCCGAGCCATTTTCTTGGATCGAATGATTCTTTCAGCCACAGCGAACCCGAAATTTCAGCGAAGAGGGATTCGAGTGAAAGAATAATTGCAGCGTGAGCTGGCGGCGCTGCAGTTTGTGCGAGAACTTGCAGTGTGAATGCGATGCCAATAGAGAAGACCGCGGAAAATGCGATCGCGCCAGAACCCATTCGCAGCAAATCGAGCGAGACTGGTTCGATTCCGAGCGCAATGACCCCCGAAAGAATTCCGGTTACGGCAAATTGCACAAATGCAATCCCAAGCGCATCGCCGCGCGTTGCAGCCCATCCAATGACATGGACATGCATCGCCCAAGCGATTGCGCATCCCAAAAGATAAAGATCTCCTGAGGAAAACTCCCGTCCACCGTGCATTGTGAGAAACCAAAGTCCAACAAGCGCAAGCACTGCGCCAATCCAGACGCGAGCAGTGACTCGTTGCCCCCAGCATAATCCAAGTAGCGGCGTCCAAATCACATATGTGCCAGTGATGAATCCCGCTGTTCCTGCGGTGACTGTCGCCATTGCTTTTTGTTGAAGCGACGCAGCGAGCAACATGGCGCATGCTGCAGCAAGGCCACCAACCACAGTCACTTTGGTGCGTGCAGATGTTCGGCGCACGACGAATGGAAATAAAAGTATCGCACCCAGCAGAAATCGTGCTGAATTGTATGTGAATGGAGTATCGCCCATTTCTTGCGTGGCGATTCGTTGCGCAACAAATCCCGCACCCCAGAGCACAGCGCATACGAGAAGAAACCCATCTGCGACTGGAACGGAAATGCGCACGGCGGTTCCGCGGGCTAGCGAATAAATCTCACGCGCCCAAAGTCAGGAATAAATGATCGTCCGCCAGGAGTCAGTGAAAGTGGTGCTGGAAAATACACCGACCAAGCTTTCCCAATAACCATTTGACTTGGCACGATGAATGGGCTTTCAATACCGAGTTCTCGCACAACCAAAGGATGTGGTCGCCCCCAGAGTCTTGAATCTTTGCTCGCTCCACTGTTGTCGCCAAACATGACATATTCGCCAGGCTTTACTCTGGAAAGATTCATCGGATCCGTCGCAAATGCGAGTCCTGCAATCGTAGGCCCGTTGGTGGGAAACTGATTGTTCGCGCTTAGAAAATCTGGGCGGTAGTACAGATCGCGCTTCACTTCGACTCGACGCAGAGTGAAAGGCGCTCCATCGAATGTCCATTGGATTCCAGTTGGAGTTGGACGTTGCCCCATGGGATTTGCAAGCACTTGTTCGAGAGATCGTCCAAAGTGTGATGCAAGAATTCTTTTGACTGGTCCACCGAAGTCATATTGCAGATCAGCGATGCGTTCGCCATTGACGAACACAGACATTTCTTGATCGACATGCCACATCTCCAACCAGAGTGGCGTATTCGACTTGGGAATGAATGTCCGCGTGACTGTCGCAATGACTTCATGAGATTCTGCTTGTTGCACAGAGAGAACAACTTGGCCATTTGCAAAGTCGAACTGATAAAGCATTCCACGCGCTGTCAAGTTGAGTGTTGTGTGAAATGCACTCGCATCCGTCACATCGATGGCTGCGGCGATACTGAGATCCGCTGTAGGAAAGAGTGCAATTTCTCTGCGATAGGTGTTGTATGCGTTCCAGTCATCGAGCGCGAGTATCTCATTCGACCATGTCAAGCTTGCGGGAGTTTTTTTATCCCACGTCCACGCGCGTTCGCCGCGAATTTTCCAACCTTCTGATGCAATCCATGGTGCACCCGCCCAACTGCGACGCAAGACAGATTCAAGTCGCGGAATATCTGTCGGCTGAAAGTCGCTGTCATAAACCGGCTGCCAAACTGCGCGCTGGATGTATTCCGGCTTTCGCTGAATGCGCATTTCGTCTGCGCTCGCAGAGATTGGACCAGTAAAAATATCGCCATCGGAAATCAAAAGTGTTTCATTTGGCATGCCGACAAGTCGCTTGATGTAATAGACCGCATCGCCAACAGGATCCGCTGGATTCTTGAAAACCACAACATCCCAGCGCTTTGGAGCGGTGAATGGAAAGAGATATTTCAAAACCAACACGCGATCGCCCATTCGACTTTCTGTCGCAAGCTCTTCGTTTGGAATCATTTGTACAGGAAGTTGTCGAGTGATCATCGGATCAAAGATCGGCCGAGGTCCCTGCATTTTGCTCATCGCCGCCATAATGAGTTCGGCGCTATCGGCGGCATATTCATATCCAGTCACTGGACTTCGCAGACGAACATGAGCGCCCATCAAAGTCGGCGCCATCGAACCAGTAGGAATCACAAATCCCTCAAGGATAAATCCACGGAATGCCATTGCAAAAACAAATGCGACAATGAGCGACTGTATGGTGTCGATGATGCCGCTCGTTGTCTGGGGCGCGTGTTCGCTCGCGCGAGTGGCATTCATTGCCGCAACATCTTACAACCTTGAATTATTTTTTGGGTGGAGTCGGAGGATTTTTCCCCGATTCGTCTGGTCGAGGAATAACTTTCACGTCTTCGATCGGATACGCAAATTCGTGGCCGTTGGATTCAAGCCGTATCAAGACAAGTTGCACCAGAATGCGCGCCTCCAACACGATGCCCGGACCATCTGGTGTTTCGACTCGGGCTTTCACTTTCGGCATCCGCTTCGAAAGCGTCTCGTATGTTTCATCTTCATATCGCAGGCAGCACATCAAACGTCCGCAGCGACCGCTGATTTTCATTGGATCAAGCGTCGCCTTTTGCAATTTGGCGCTCTTCATCGAAATCGGCTTCAGCACTTTCAAGAAATTTTTGCAGCAACAGTGCTGCCCACACTTTTCATAATCCGCCACCAAACGCGCTTCGTCGCGCGCTCCAACCTGGCGCAGTTCGATTCGTGCAGAAAAACGAGCGGCAAGAATCTTAAGCAAGTCGCGAAAATCGATTCGCTCTTCACTCAAGTAATAGATCGTCAACACTTCACGACCAAAAATGGGTTCGACGGCGACAAATTTCATCGGCAGGCCGCTGTTTCGCAAAAGTTCTTTTGCCACTGGGCCAAGTGCTGCGACCTCGGACTGGGTTGAATTCCACTGCGCAATGTCTTCGGTTGTTGCGACGCGCAGAATTCGTCCTTCTTGATGGAAAGGATAATCCCGTCCGCCTGAATTTTCGATGTACTCCAACACTTCTTGGCGCGAGACACTCTTCGAGCATCCAGAGTTGGAGCAGACAGTCGTCAGCATCTCCACGAGTTCTGTACCGCGATGCGTATGTGCAATCATTCGCGTTCCGCATCCCGGCTTCGCTCCGCCTTCATATGGATACTCGGCGATCCATTTCATTCGTCCGCCTCGCACGACAATCGAGGTGGGTGACTTCAGTTTTGCATATGCCTCTGCATCAGTTTCAAGTGAGCGAAAACTTGGATCCGCATCTCGCTCGAAAATTGGAAGGGGTTGGATCGACATTATTTGGTTCGTCAGGCGCGTCCAGCGGATCGGCGGTTTTTGACATCATCTGGATCTCTGCGGCGTGCGCTGAAGATCAACTTGATCGGCACTTCTGAATATGGCAACTCTTCTCGCAATCGATTGAGGAGGTATCTCTCATAAGCACCTTCGAAGAGTTCAGGCTTGTTGACCACCATTGCAATTGTCGGTGGATTCGTTTCGATTTGCGAGATGTAATAAATTTTGGCGATTGTTCCGAGTTTCGATGATGGCCCGCGCTCAGTCAAGATTTTCTGCACGAGAGCATTCAGCTTGCCTGTTGTTTCGCGGTGACTTGCCTGGGTGTGCAGATTGAAAGCCATTGCGATTGCGTCCGAAGTTCCATCACCATTCTTTGCGCTGATGAAAACAAGTGGCGCAAAGCTGAGCATCGGCAATTCCTGCGTTAAATATTCCAAGTAGTCATTTGGAGTTTGTTTTGCTTCAACGAGATCCCATTTATTTACAACGATGACGGTTGGCTTGAATGCCTCAACCAATTCGCCAGCAAGTTGTTTTTCGACTTGTGAAACAGGCTCTGTTGCATCGAGCAGCAAGAGCGCAACATCGGCTCGGCGAAGTGCAACTTCAGTGCGGTTGTGGGAATAAAACTCGACATCATCAGCCCAAGATTTGCGTTTGCGAATTCCAGCCGTATCGATCGCAATAAAAATTCGACCATCAGATTCGAACCGAACATCAACAGAGTCGCGTGTCGTTCCTGCGATTTCGCTGACAATGACGCGCGGCGCACCCGCGAGTGCATTGACAAGACTGCTCTTGCCTGCGTTGCGTCGTCCGACGATTGCGACTTTCATTTCTGGCGATGCTGGTGGCTCATCGGGTCGCGATCCCAGTCGCGTCCAAAGTGCTTCCATCAAATGTCGAATTCCAGAACCCGCCTTTGTTGAGACAGACAACGTATCGCCAAAGCCAAGTTTCGCGGCATCAAGTGCGTGAACTTCCCAAGAAGGTCCATCCACTTTATTAGCGACTTGAATCACACGATCTGTGTTTCCCGTGCGCCGCAAAAGTTGAGCGATTTTTTCGTCGAGGGCTGTGATCCCAGATTGCGCGTCGATGGTGAAAAGCACAATGGTTGCACCTTCAACCGCTGCAAAAATCTGAGCTTCGATATCGGGAGCAAGCGCAGACAAATCTTCGCCAGCATCGTCGAATCTTTTTCCTTCGGCTACATAGATTCCGAAGCCACCTGTGTCGCAAATCTCGGCGACGCGAGGCAATGCATCAGCTTCATCGGTGTCATTTGGTGGATTGATAGTGATAATGGTCGAAATCCGATCGCGAGTCACACCAGGGGTTGGGTCGACAATGGATATGCGTTCGCCAGCAAGCCGATTGAACAGACTGGACTTGCCCACATTGGGGCGACCGACGATAGCGATGACTGGCAACATTGGAGAATCGGATCATAGTCGTTCGTCGACAATTCACCCAATGCGATGTCGGTTCACTCTTGAACCCGCATGACGAATCCAAATTTCTTGCAAAGTGGTTTTTGCTCGCGGCGCATGAGTGTGACGGCTCGTTTCGCTCCGATTCGCGATCGAGATTCATAGTGCAGCAGTGTCAGCCAATACGTTTCAAAGATGGTTGACTCGAGCCAAGGGACTTCGCGCGAAAATCCGCTGACACAAAGCGCTTTTGTACGCTTCATAAATTTCGTCAGTCGCGCTGTCGGAATTTTCAGAAAGCGACATCCCGAAAAATGCAAGATGCGACCTCGACATCGACCCGCAAGCATTTCTTCCAAATCATCAAGTGAGATGCGTTCAAGCGGAACGCGCATATCGCCGGGTAGAAGTTCGCCAGGACGAGAATGAATTGCAAACCAAAGCAAATCGAATCGACGGTATCGCGCCTGAAATGATCGGCGCAGATAGAACTCAATTTCGGCACGAGTCACAACATCCCGAAGGACATATGGAATTCGTGCATCGCTACTTTCCATCAAGTCGAGTGCAGGCCGCATGGACATTGGACGCACCAATCCAAACCAATCAGCTTCGAGGCAAAACACGCCATGTGACTTCGGCATGGTGCGAGTGTAATTCATGAACGAATACGGCGCAGTACGAAAATGATTTATGACAACAAGAGAGAACGGCCAGTCATTGCATTGGGAGCGGGCATTCCCATCATGTCGAGCATCGTAGGAGCAATATCAGCAAGCCTTCCATCCGTGCGCAGTGATCGTCCTTGAAATGCATTGCCGACGACCATCAGTGGCACGTCATAATTTGTATGCGCTGTGTGAGGGGCACCGGTGATTGGATCTTTCATCTGTTCGACATTGCCATGATCTGCAGTGATGACCAACGATCCTCCGCGCGCCAAGACTGCATCAACGATCATGCCAACGCAAGCATCCACAACTTCGACCGCTTGAATTGCCGCAGGCAAACTTCCTGTATGTCCAACCATGTCACAATTTGCAAAATTGACGATGATCACATCTTCGCAGTCTGGCGCAGCAATTCTGGCTAAAACAGCGTCACGCACGCCTGCCGCACTCATCTCTGGCTTCAGGTCGTATGTCGCAATATCGCGCGGGCTTGGAATGATCGTGCGAGTCTCACCCACGAATGGTTCTTCTCGATAATCATTGAAAAAGAATGTGACATGAGGAAACTTTTCAGTTTCGGCGCAGCGAAATTGTCGAACCGATTGATCTGCAAGCCACGAACCAAAAATATCTTTCATCGGCGCGGGTCTTTGGAAAATTACGTGAACAGGCAAGCCTTGTTCGTACTGCGCCATCGTGCAGAAAAATAAATCCTTTGGAATTGCTCCTCGATCGAATCCACCATTTGCAAGCGCGCGAAATGCGCTCTCTGAGAAGAGAAATGTCTTCACGATCTCTCGAGGGCGATCGCCACGAAAATTGAAGAAGATCACACTATCTCCATCGCGGATTGCTCCGTCAACTCCAGAGATTCGAGTCGCGGGAACAAATTCGTCGCTGGTCTGACTCGCCGAGACTGGATGGGCATAGTGTTGTTCCACTGCATTCGCTGCGCTGTCGCAACATTGCGTACTCCTTCCAAGCAAACATTCCCACGCTTGCGCGACACGATCCCAGCGATGATCTCGGTCCATCGCAAAGAATCGACCAATGACGGAGGCGATTCTTCCGCCATTTTTCTTGAGCGCGGATTCGAGTGTTGTAATAAATCCAAGCGCTGATTTCGGTGGACAATCTCGGCCGTCAGTAAAGACATGCACAAAGAGTCGCTCCTTGGGGAAGCTGCAATCTCGCGCTAATTCCAATAGTGCAATGAGGTGCGAAAGATCGCTGTGAACTTGTCCATCACTGACTAATCCCATCAAGTGAACGCTCCGACCATTTTTTAAACTGCGATTGAATGCTTCTCGCATGGTCGTGTTGGATGCGAAGCGGCCGTCGCGAATAGCGCGCGAGATTCGCATGAGTTCTTGATCGACAATTCTTCCTGCACCAATATTTTGATGGCCGACTTCGGAATTTCCCATCACCGGCCCGTTCGAATCGATCGGCAATCCGACATCCTCGCCGCTTGTCCGAATCAGAACTGTTGGGAATTCACGGGTCAATCGGTCATCGACTGGCGTTTTCGCCAAGAGCAGCGCATTAAATGCGTTGTGTGAAGGATGCGGATTTCGCCCCCAGCCATCCCGCACAATCAGAACGCAGGGGGTATTTGAAATGGACGATTTCACGGTATGCAGAATAGATTATTCACAAGCATGGTGGAATTCCTTGTCGCACTTCGCCGAGCAGTCGGATACTCTTGGGAAATTGGAGGTTCGGCAATGCAGGACGCGATCGCCAGAGTAGAAACTATGGACGGAACACTCAAAGAACGATACGACGAGGTCAAGCGACGAATTGCAGCAGCTGCTATTCGAAGTGGCCGCAAGCCAGAGCAGATCATGCTTGTTGTTGTTTCAAAGTCGGGGACAATTGAGCAAATTCGAGAATTGATTTCGTTCGGTCAGCAGGACTTTGGAGAAAATCGAGTTCAGCAATTGATCCAGCGCGTTGCGCAGATCGATGAACACTTGGTGCGATTGCGAGAATTGCGAGGCCAAGCGCCAGAGGTTCGATGGCACATGATCGGCACGATTCAACGCAACAAGGTTCGTAAGGCAGTTGAGTTGTCGCGATTGATTCAGTCCGTAGATAGTTTGCGCTTGGCAGAGGAAATTCATGTTCAAGCAGCACGGCGTGAACAGCCCATCGACATTTTGCTGGAAGTAAATGTTTCTGGCGAAATATCAAAGCATGGAATTACTGGCGCTGCAGTTCGACATGTAGTGCAACAGTTGGACACGATGGTCAATATTCGCGTCAGAGGCTTGATGTGTATGGCGCCACTTGTTGGCGGAACATCTGTAGCGCGCGAAACATTCGATCGTGGATTCGAACTGTTCACTGATGTTCGGCAGAGTGGCCAAGGCGGTAAAACGTTCGATTTGCTTTCGATGGGAATGTCTGGTGACTTTGAAGAAGCAATCCTTGCTGGAGCAAATATTGTTCGAGTTGGTTCTGCGATCTTTGGCGCGAGTGAATCCGAGGCCTCATCAGAATCTGACTCGGAGACTGAGATCGCATGATTCCTCCGATGGCGACTGAATCAACAAGCAATCACAAGGTAGAAGCTCAAGTGCAGATTGAAATTGATGAGCACACTCGGCGAATTCGCGCGAGACTAGAATCCGTGACTATGCAGGATGCTTCGGCATGGACATCACTTCTTCCTGGGCGATTCATCGTCTTTGACGGCCCAGATGGCAGCGGGAAGAGCACGCAGTTTCAAGCGGTGGCGAAAGTTGCACAAGCTGCAGGAATCGAAACCGTCGAAGTGCGAGAGCCAGGCGGTACACCCATCGGCGAAAAGATTCGCGCGGTGCTGCTTGATCCTGCAAATTCCGAGATGGTGACTCGCTGCGAGATGCTCCTTTATATGGCAAGCCGCGCACAGTTAATGGAAGAACGAATTCTTCCTGCACTTGCTCGTGGCGCATTCGTCTTGGCGGATCGATTCATCTCGTCGACTCTTGCGTATCAAGGAAGTGCTGGCGGCTTGGCGCGGCAAGACATTCTTTCTGTTGGCGATATCGCAATCGGTGGACGATGGCCTGACCTTGTTGTGGTTTTCGATGTTGATTGGAAGACCGCACAATCTCGAATGGCTCGCGCACTTGATCGAATCGAGCAGAAAGATGCGGACTATCACCGACGCGTTCGAGAGGGATATTTAGAGCAGTCGCGTTCTCAACCTGACAAATATCTGGTGGTTGATTCAACAGCGCAGCCGGAAGCAGTTTTTGCTGCGTTGACTGCGGGGATCACCGATCGACTCAATCGATGAACTCAATCGATGACATGAAATTGATTTTCGCTCAATTTAATAATCAAATCGAATTTGGAACCGCAATACCCATTCGTTTGGCGACGAGAGCGCAGATTGTGTCAGTCGCACGGGCAAGATCATCGTTGACAACAAAGTCGTCGTACGTATTTCCGATGCGCGCGCGCGCGATTTCCTTTGTGCTTGCAGCGAATCGTCGCTGAATAGCCGCTTCATCTTCTCGTCCGCGCAATCGAAGTCGATGAAGTAACTCCTCTTCTGAAGGTGCAAGCACAAAGACGCCATACATCTGCGGATATTTCGCACGAACAATTTCTGCACCTTGCACATCGATATCCAATATGGCCAGGCGACCATTCTTCAGCGCAGCCTCGATTGGTTCGCGCGGCGATCCATACCAAGAGCGGCTGAAGACTTGCGCATATTCAAGAAATCGGTCCTCATTAATCATGTTCTGAAATTCAGATTCGCTGATGAATTGATAGTCGCGGCCATCCACTTCGCCTGGACCAGCTTGACGCGTTGTCGCCGAAACACTAAAGACGCCATCAAACCGCTGAAGCAGTTCGTGGACGATGGATGTTTTTCCAACGCCTGATGGTCCGCTGAGAACCAAAAGTAATCCATTCAATGAGAATCCAGAATTTCGATCGTTCGACATATTCGAAGTGTAAAGAGTTTGTTGATTGCGCTTTCGCTGTGCGGCAAAGAAAAATCAGAAATCAGATGTAAGAAAATCCGTCGATCATTCCTTCTATGCATGCATAGGCGGCGGTTTCGGACACGAAGTCCGTGAGAAAGTGGGGTATCTATGTCTCGAGATGAAGTTCGGCGGGATCGTCTGAGTCAATTTGTCGACCTTGCGCGTATTTATCGCAGGTGGACGAGAATCCAAACGGCTCAAGCGCTTGGGCGCGAGCCATCGAAAGTGGTTCCAGAAAGCGGAAATCCAAAGCTTGATTTAGTTGTGGGACTCGCAGAAGCGCTTGATTGGGATGTTGGCGATGTTGCGGAAGGCATTTGGCGTGACGAAGCAGAGGCCTATGGAGAAATCGAAACTATGGCTGAACGCGGATTCGCGATTCTCGATCGTGAAGCAATTGAAGCACATCGTGCAGGCGAGTATCGTCGTATGACAGAATTGTCGCGCGCGTTATTTCTTGCAGCGCATACTGGAAGTGAACGTGCAACTGCGGCAAATCGTCTCGCGGGAGCGTATGACGGACTTGGGCGATACACGAAAGCTCTTGCGGCTTTGCAACGCGGACTTGCCGAACCAGGAGTCCCCGCACATGTTCGGATGATGCTTGAAGTCAATCTTGCCAACGCACACTATGCGCTTTGGCATCTTGTCGAAGCTTGTTCTGTTGCGAATTCGCTTGTCGAGCGATTTCAATCTCGCCCAGCGGAAACTCGCAGCGAGCGCGTTGTCGAAGCGTTTGGACATTATGTTCGAGGACAATCTCAGCGCCGATTGATCGAAACCGATCCACTCAGCGGAAATTCGCACGCACAGCGCGCTCGAGAAGATTTACAGATTGCCCTGACGTCATATTCAGCCCTTGCAAAGGAGTTCGATGATGCGTCGTATGCAGGTATCGCAAATACTTGCACAGGCGCGATTTTCGAATGCGATGCCGCGCTTGGAGTGATCGATCCACTGCGTGCGGCAGAAGCACTCTCTGCAGGATTGGATCAAGTTGTCGATGTTGTGAATTATCCTCCGGGCGATTGGCTGGAGAGTTATGGTTGGTGGGCGATCTTCGGTTGCAATGTTGTTCTGCGCGGATTGAGTGGACCAGAAATGCACCGACACATGGCGGTGTTTTCCAACAAGACCGCAGAAATCGCAGAGCGCATGGAAAATTGGTCGATGCGAGAACGTGCGTTCACATTCGAGCACTTGCGTCGACAAAGGATGAACGAATCACTGGGCTACGCAACCGAATGGTTGCTGGACGATGACGATGTTCGAACCGTGACTGGCACGATGGGGCGCTTCCCATCATTTCGCGAAACAGGATGGCGAATCCTCGAGAGCGCCCGCTCTTTGCACACAGCCTAAAAGGCAGAAAGGAAATCCATATGAAATTCCCCCACAAATTTGCAAGGTCGTTCATTCGCATATCAATGAAAAGGCTTTCATTTTCGTTTCTTACTTTTTCTTTGATCGCGGTTGGAGCACTCTGCTTGCAGACGAGTAGCGCATTTTGCATGCCGCCTGGCTGGCCACTTCGTGCTCAGGCGTATCCGCAAGCATTTGTCACATTTATGGACGACAACTTTGGACGTGCGTGGATGCACACCGTCCAAGAGCGAGTTGTTCGACGTATGTACGTAGTTTGGTGTGCGAAAAACTGCGTGAAGTCTACAGAGAAGAAAGATCGATAATGGTTCATCGCACTGATTCATCATTGCTGTGACGTGTCACCGCCAATGCCGTCACAGTATCAAGCACTCCCCGTATGAACGATTTCATACGGGGAGTGCTGCTTTCATTTCTACACGCCAGGTTTCGCGAGTCCACTTATCTCGGGCAGGTTTTCAGAGTATCAACCGTGAATCACGCGACCTTCGGTCGCAAGCGCCGCTTCGTGAATCGCCTCGTGCATTGTCGGATGCGCATGCACAGTCGAAATGATGTCCTCTGCAGTTGCTTCGAGGCGTTTCGCCAAGCCCATTTCGCCAATCAGTTCGCTTGCGTCTTCGCCGAAGATATGAGCTCCGAGAATTTCTCCGTAAGGTTCGCTGGTAATGATTTTCACAAGTCCATCGGTTGCACCGACAGCGATTGCTTTGCCGTGCGCCTTCAGCGGATATTTGCCAACTTTATATTTCAATCCCTTCGCCTTTGCTTCGCGTTCGGTCATGCCGATCGATGCAACTTGTGGACTGCAATATGTGCATCCTGGGATCGAAGAATAATCCACTCCGAGAGTGTGATGTCCCTTCATGCGTTCGACACATGCAACTGCTTCTTCGCTGGCAACATGCGCAAGCCAAGGTGGTCCGATGACATCGCCAATTGCATAAACGCCAGGAATGCTCGTTTGATATGAAGGTTCTGGCTTGTCTTGATAATCCGTCCAGATATGGCCTTTCGCAGGACCTGAATCACATATACGAACGCCAAGCGAAGGATCGAACAAACCGTCATATCGCGCGCCAACACCGACGGCAACAAGGACAACTTCGACTTCCAAAGTATCCGTCTTCTTTTCATCTTTCATTTCATACAAAGTGACCTTGGCACCCTTTGCATTCTTGTCGATCGACTTGACGCTCGAACCAATTCGAAATGTGATTCCTTGCGCGGCAAATGTCTTCATTGCGGCTGCGGAAATATCATCATCTTCAATCGGCAGTATGCGATCCTGCATTTCGACGACTGTGACCTTCGTTCCAAATGCGTTATAGAAGTATGCGAATTCCATTCCGATTGCGCCCGATCCGATGATCAACATCGAAGCAGGTCGCGTTGGAAGATTCATTGCCTCATAACTTGAAATGATTGTCTTGCCGTCACATGGCGCGAATGGAAGTTGTTTCGGTGCAGCGCCGGTTGCAAGCATGACACGATCTGCCGTGATGATTTGCGCATCACCTTCGCTTGCACCTTTGTAATACGTTCCGTTGGCTTTGCGCACTTCAACTTTGCAAGGCCCCGCGGCCGTCTTACCTGCAGTGATCTTCGCATGTCCGACAACATGATCGATCTTGTTCTTCTTAAAGAGAAATGCAATACCTGCATTCAATTGACCAGTGATGCCACGACTTCGACCAACGACTTTTTCCCAATTGACTTTGACATGCTCGGGTTTAATTTCAATTCCCCAAGTTTCACCATGGCGAATCGCTTCCATATAAAGCTCCGCATTATGCAGCAGCGCTTTCGTTGGAATGCAACCCCAGTTCAAACAAACACCACCAAGCTTGTCGCGTTCAATGCAACAAACTTTCATGCCCATTTGCGCTGCGCGAATCGCGCCAACATAACCGCCAGGTCCGCTTCCAATCACGATGAGGTCATAATGCTTTATATCTGCCATAGGGGGGGTGATTCTAGCGATCTATCGTGAGAGGTTTGCTAGTATCTCTTTCCCCTCAATAACATGCGGGAAAACCTATGCGAACTGCACTCATCAGCGATATCCACTCGAATCTCTCTGCGCTCGAAACAGTGCTGGCGGATATCGATAGTCGAGGCGTTGATCGGATTCTTTCTCTTGGCGACATCGTTGGATATGGTCCCGATCCGAAGGAATGCGTCGATCTGGTCGCGAAGCGCTGCGAGTGGAGTTTGATGGGCAATCATGATTTTGGCGTTTTGTATGAGCCAACGAATTTCAATGCGTCTGCTGAAGCGGCGGCATATTGGACGCGTCGACAATTAGAGCCACCGAAGGCCGAAGATGGCGAGGCAGGCGCTGAGTATGACGTTGCGGAAGCTGTGCGACGATGGGATTTTCTTGGTCAGCTTCGCGTCCGTGTTGTTTTTGGTCCGTTTCTTTGCGTGCATGGTTCGCCGCGCCGACCAATCAATGAATACATCTTTCCCGAAGATCCGCTGAATAGTACGAAGAAGATCAAGGATATTTTTGCGCGCATCAAACCGTCGCGCGTTTGTCTTGTTGGGCACACACATGTTCCTGGTGTCTTCACGGACGATCCAGACTTTCTTCCTGCAGCTGAGATGACTGATGGTATTTACAAATTTTCAGCGCAGGAATCTGTCATCGTGAATCCTGGTTCGGTTGGTCAGCCTCGCGACCTCGATCCGCGTGCTTCGTATGCAATCTTAGAAACTGGCGAAAATTTCGAGCCACAATCTGTGCAATTCATTCGCTTGGAATATGACATCGAACGAACGGTCGAAAAGATCAAGGCAATCGACGATTTAAATGATTGGCTCGGCGAACGACTTCTCCAAGGCCGTTAAGTATCAAGAAAGAGAAACGAATAAAAATGAATAAGGGAACTCGAAAATTACTTCTGACGCTGTTGGTCATCTCATTCGCTGCAAGCATCGTGACGATTGTCATGACAGGGAAGGGAGCCGCAAAATCGAAACAAGCTTCAGATTCTCCGGCGGCCAGCCCCACACCTCCTGCAAGCGCAGACGTTGCAACGAATGCAGCGGCTTCGACTGCGCCCGCTACTGCAACCCCTGTCTCTGCGTCTGCTGCAGTGATCCCACCGAACGCGCCAACTGCGACAGTTTCTCCAGCAGTGACAACAACAAAGTTGAAGGCTCGTCCATCTGGTGCAGCAATTTCGACTGCGGCAAGTGTTGGTTCGCTCGATCCAGCCAACGATCGCTTTGCGATTGATTTCTCGACAGCTGGTGCAGGAATTAGCAAAATAGTTTTTAGCGAATTCTGGGTGAACGCAGCTGATCGCACCGCCGCGATTCGTAACGCATCTGCAATCGCATCTGGCGCAAACATAATTCCACCCTTGCCAGATATAAGCAACCGATATTTTCTTGCGCCAGTTGGAACGCTCGCGAGTTTCACCGTGCCAATGTTGGCTGCACATTCGATTCAGGTCGATGGTCAATCAAGTTCGCTCTTTGGTGCTGTCTGGTCTCAGCAATCTCCTGGAAGTTTTGAAACACTTCTTGTCGATGATGCGGGAACGCCAGTGTTGAAAGTTCGGCGTGTTTTTGCTCTACAAACGAAACAGGGTGATGGATACGACATCACGCTTTCGCAGACCGTCGAGAATCTTTCTTCCGCCACGCACACGATCAGTATCGTGCAGTACGGCCCTGGAGATCTGACGCGAGTCGCCAATGAGATGATGGATATTCGTCGTCTTCAGTTTGGATATTTGATGAGCGAACGGCGTGATCCAGCGCAGACTTCTGTGATCACACACGATTCGATGCTCGAGCGGGCCGCAGTTGTAAAAAATGTCACCGCTGCAAAATTTAATGTGTGGCCGAGTCCAGAGCAGAAGGAACAAGATCAGCACCTGAGTTGGTTTGGAACGACCAATCGATATTTTTCTCTTGCGGTGCATGCACCAATGATGCCGACTGCGAAAGGGGTTCCAAGCAAGTCGCTCTCAACATCGATTGAGTCCATTCGCGCTTCGCTTGGTGATCCAAGTCCGACAGATACAACAGGTGCGCCAACGCTATTTATCGAGTTGCATTCGCCAGTGCGCACTATTGCCGCTGGAGAGACGGCAGATTTTTCGATGGGCGTGTTTGCGGGACCGCTGGATCATGTGATCCTTTCCACCGTTCCTCCATATAGCGCGCTTGAAATGTCTGGGCTTATCGTCTATTCGATGGGCGGATGTTGCTCATGGTGCACATTTGCGTGGCTGGCAAATTTGATGGTCATCTTCCTAGATTTTCTACATAACTATGTTGTGTTTGATTGGGCGCTCGCAATCATCGCTCTTGTACTTGTGGTGCGTCTCATTTTGCATCCAATCAGCAAGAAGTCGCAAGTGCAAATGCAGCGTTTGACCCGAGGGATGGCGGAGATGAAACCAGAACTCGATGCGCTCAAGGCGAGATATGGTGACGATCCAAAGCGAATGCAGCAAGAGCAGATGCGGCTCTATAAAGAGAAAGGTGTGAATCCAGTCGGGTGTCTTGGTGGATTCCTGCCAACATTCCTGCAGATGCCAATTTGGATGGCTCTGTATGCCGTTCTGTATCTGGCATTTGAACTTCGCCAACAGCCAGCATTCTTCGGTGTCTTCCAACTTTTCGGTGGCTGGAATTTTCTTGGCGATCTCAGCGCGCAGGATCGATTCATCACACTGCCAACACCGATCAATTTGTACTTCTTCACTCTGCGAAGCATCAATCTTGTGCCACTGCTGATGGGTGGTGTGTTTTATATTCAGCAGAAATATATGGCGCCGCCGCCATCGACTCAGCAAACTCCTGAACAGGAACAACAACAAAAAATGATGCGGATCATGACTGTGGTTATGTTCCCTGTCATGCTCTATGGCGCTCCATCTGGTTTGACTTTGTACATCATGACTTCGACGCTTGTTGGAATCTGGGAGAGCAAGCGTGTGCGCCGATACATTGAAATGACAAAGGATCAGCCAGTCGTTGTGAAGAAGTCCAAGACGCGCGACGCAATTGGAAAGTTGTACGAGAAAGCTTTGGAACGCGCGCAATCAAAGCGTGAAACAAACAAGAAGTTCAAAGCCAGAGGCTGATATGCCCGAGCCCGCGAACTGGGTCGAGACTGCGTCAGCATCCGATGCGATCGCGGCGATTTCGTCACCTCCAGGTTCTGCTGCGCGCGGTATTGTGCGTATCAGCGGCGATGCAGCGTTTGCGATTGTGAACGAGCGACTTGTTGAAGGAAAATTGATCGCTCGTAGAGGCGTGCAACCCGTTCGCATCGCTGTGTCAATATGTGGACAAAGAGTTGATGTCCCCGCACTTGCACTTGTGATGGTTGCACCGCAAAGTTTTACGGGGCAAGAGACTGTCGAATTTTTGATCGCAGGACATGCTTCACTTTTGACGGCAGTCGTTCATACGCTGTGCGATTCCGAAATGGGAGCAATGTGCGCGCGTCATGCATCGCCAGGCGAATTTAGCGCTCGCGCATTTCTCAGTGGCACGCTCTCCATGGAGGAAGCGGAGTCGATCGCACTTTCAATTTCTGCAGAATCGGATTCGCAATTTGATGCTGCGCGACAATTGCGCGATGGACGCATTCGGCAGATTGCGTTGAAAGCCGCAGAGGAAATCACCGGATTGCTTGCGCTTGTCGAAGCTGGCATCGACTTCAGCGACCAAGAAGATGTTGTTGCAATTACGGCAGTCGACCTCGCGGCTGGAATCGCCGCGGTTCAGGATGATCTTTCCGCAGCGGTCAATCAAACAACTCCCGAAGAATCGCTACGCGCGCTTCCTATTATTGCGCTGCGTGGCGCAACAAATGCTGGAAAATCGAGCCTTTTCAATGCACTTCTTGGGCATGAGCGCGTTGTTACATCACCTCAAGCAGGTTCGACGCGCGATGCGATTGTCGAAACCCTGAAACTGAATCGCGGCCGAGAAGCATTACTGGTTGATTTGCCTGGGATTGAAGATCCACAGCATGCGCTTGGGCAACAGATGCAGGAACTTGCGCAGCATGCGTTTGATGCAGCAACTTTGCAATTGAATTGCGTCCCGATTTCAATCGATGCGAAGGCTATGAGTGGCTCACGAATGATGACTGTGTGGACGAAGTCGGACTGCGCAGATGATCGAAGTCTCGCGCAAGTCAAAGTGCAGGGTGGTTGCATGACAAGCGCGTTGAATGGCGATGGCATCGACGAACTTCGCGAAGCGCTTACGGCAGCGGTCGATGATGGCGGCTGGGTTGGTGGAGCGAGACTCGCCCCAGTTCTGCTCGCAAGGCACCGGACAGCACTTGCTGATGCGCAGAGTTTGATGGGACAAGCGCGCGATGCCGCACAAGCGTGCGTCGATGCGGGGTGCCGTGCTGCAGAGCCTGCGGAGATTATTGCGATGGAATTGCGCGACGCGCTCGATGCGCTTGGAATCGTTGCGGGTCATCGAACTCCAGACGATGTGCTTGCTGCACTTTTCGCACGATTCTGTATCGGAAAGTGATTTGTCATTCCCTGGCTGGCAATAAATCCGCAGCGGGTAAACGCAAGCCAAGTAAATGATGCGGCAGCGTTGTGATTATATAGAAGCTAATGCTCGCAATAGCAATCGAGTTTGCGCTGAATCCACCAAGCAATAAACACAGTGGAATCAGGCAGGGCAAAGTGGGCCACAACAGCGAGAGGCTTATGACATGCACTCGGATCAATCGCGTCATTAAATTTTTTGGTGCCCAATGAAATGAAAGTATGGAGCTTGTGCACGCCAAGCGACGAGTGTGTCTGAATGCATGCACTCCAAGGAAGAAAATGCCGACTGAGAACAATGGATCAGCAAGCGCCGCCATAGCTGCAACCAATCCATTTTCAATGAGATCAGCAATCGCCGCCTTGGCGTGTCCGCGGCGAAAGCGTTCTATCGCGCTTGCAAGCGCAAGTAGTACTCCAGCGACAACACCAATGACTGCAAATGGGTGGATTTGATTTGATGTAGGTATCCACGTGCTTGCGGCGCTCTGTTGCCATGCGCTGAATGCAATTCCAATTTGTTCAAATGGTGCCCATGCCGCAACAGGATGCGACGCAAAGGCCGTGCTCAATAAAAGCATTCCGCGACCAAGCGCCAATCCCCA
>Ga0114971_10000548_pt1 | contig 24389 bp, 28 predicted proteins | sample M_140625_MF_Meta_FD_87320 | JGI IMG/M metagenome (GOLD analysis project Ga0114971, IMG submission 87320) | Freshwater microbial communities from Lake Montjoie, Canada to study carbon cycling - M_140625_MF_MetaG | ecosystem: Environmental > Aquatic > Freshwater > Lake | place: Lake Montjoie...
ATTTCTAATATTTTAGAGAAGAAAATAACAAAGGAACATTTGTCAAATTACTTGAAACATAGTTATAAAATATACAAATCATAAGTACATTGTGTCTCATTTTTCTTTCCGGTCGGTGTAATAATATTTATAATAATTATCAATAATAATATTTTTATTGTAAAAGACTTAAATATTTTTGAAGATTAATTCATATATGAATTTTAATACTTTAACAACTTACACTACACAAAATGATTTACTATTGAATAATTTAATGGATTTTTATAAAAAGGGAGAATATTTAAATAAAATGCTTAAAATTATTACAGGTGATTCAAAAATTTCATTACGAATTGTAGACTGGTTTGCTACTAATTATGCGAAAAAATTTTATACTTTATATACAATTGATGATAATCCAGGAAATATTAAAAGGTTCAAGGTTTATTTTGATTATAAACTAAAATTAAAAGCGTATAGCAAACGTCGGTTTGATCCTTTTTGCCGATGGGAACGAATAAGTATTCCGTATGAAGGTGATAAATTTATTGAGACTACTATTGGTCAGCTCAACTTTTTTAAATGGGCTATTGAAAATAAGGTAATTGATTACATTGAAGAGAACTACGAAACTATTGAAAAGGATATGAACACACGAAATAGTACATCCAAACGAAAAGAACTAAAGATAGATAATACAAAAACTAGAAAGAAAAGGGAAGAATTATCTATTTCTGCGACAAAAAGTATTAAAAAAGAAGAGGTTGAGATCGTAGTTCAATTTCATTAGGAAGATATTATGAAATAAAAAGCCATGAAATATACAATTTATCAAGATGATTTCGCGTTTTTACCATATCTCCGTTGTATGCGTTATAAATGTCTTTAACATGATAAAATCTTGCAAAGAATCCAAAAAACATAATTGAAATAAGCGTCATTAATAATAGTTTATTTGTACCATTAGAGAGAATCTTTCTAAAAAATATGAAATGTGCCATATTCAAAAATAATACATAAATAACTGTATGAAACACTACGGAAATAATTATTGACATAAAAATGGGTTGTTGTAACAATTGACGAAACTAAAGTTTAGGATTTGTAGTGTCTAAATATAATTTTGTAAACATAATATATAATATATATAATATAATGTTCTTGGATAAATATCTTAGTTATAATAATAAAGTTATTATTTCTGTTATTTGTAGTGGACTTTGGATTTATTTTAGAACTTCAGACTGTTATAATTTGATACCTAGATTGCATATATTTCCAATATTATTTGTAATGACTTGGACATATTTTAATTATTATGAACCATTATTTTTACCAATTGGGTTGCTCGTATTGATTACTTATTCAAAATTTTTGAAAAAACGCTGAAATTATGTTTAAATTTATACATTTTAAAATATATAAATTTAAACATATTTTTTCATTAATTATAAGTAACAAAAATAAATAATTATATAAACTGTTTAAATTTATGGGAAATACGACTTCAATGAATAAAATTAATTTTGAGGACATACAATATTCCTTATATAATAAAGATAAATATATATTGATTAACACATTAGAAGAATCATGCCAAGACTGTTTATTACCAAATACAATTACACCTGAAAAAGAAACTGCTGTAATCAATCATTTATTACAATCTGGAAAAAAAAACATTAAAATTATTATTTATGGAAAAAATTGCAATGATGATAAAGTATTTAAAAAATATGATCAATTGCAATCATTCGGTTTTTATAATGTATATGTTTATACAGGAGGTCTATTTGAATGGTTAATGCTACAAGACATTTATGGAGAGAAAGAATTCCCAACTTCAAAAAAGGAACTAGATCTTTTGAGATTTAAACCACAAAAAAAATTAGATATTCAATTACTTGAGTACTAAATTTTTCGGTATTTTACACGTTTGGTTAATAATGTAAAAAATATATCTAATTAAAATAAAATAATTTTCTTCAAAATAGCAAATTATTTTATTTGTATAATATATAAATGTGTTGGGGAACCGCTTTTTACGCAGCAATTTTATTTTTTCTTTTAACTCCTGGGGTTCTTTTATATATACCACCTAAGAGTGGTAGATTAACTGTTGCTGCGGTACACGCAATTGTTTTTGCGTTAGTGCTACATTTTTTAATGAAATTTTTACGTATGTAGTACAGTGAATATTTATAACGGTCTTAATTAGTGTTATAAAAATTTAGGCATCGCGTTTTATTAGTATAATTTCAAGTTATTGTCCATTTCAATAATTCTTGCAATTTCTTTGTTGCATAATTCGTCTGCTCTTTTGTTATTTTCTCTATAAACGTGAGTGAATATAATATTTGAAAATTTTAATTTAAGTTCCATAGCCAGTTTATGAAGTTCACTTATATTGCTAGATCTCACTTGATTTTTACCAGTCATTTGTTTTATTATTAACATAGAATCACCTTCAACAATTAATTCACTAATATCTAACTCAATTGCTTTACTTAACCCCATAATCAGTCCCATATATTCAGCATAATTATTTGTTTCGTTGTATCCTAAAAATTTACCACCAGACCATATCTCAACATTGTTTTTATATAAAACAGCACCTGCTGCTGCCATACCTGGATTACCTTTGCTGCAACCATCAAATTGTAATAAATAACAACTTTGAGGAAAAATTCTTGGTTTTTTTTTACCTAAAATTGCACTCAAATTTGTCATACCAGTTTTCATTAACATTGTCATTTCTCTTTGGGTTGTTTGTTATTTATTTAATTTTATGATTAAAATATTATTTCAATTTTAAATAATAACACACCTATTTTATTATTTTCAACAATGAATCCAGTTTTTCAACGTCTTTCACTGCTTTTCTATGTAGTAAAAGCGATTTGTTTTTAGAATAAAATGTTACAAACAATTTGTCTTTGCGATAATTCAATATTCTATTTTCAAAAAGTTCTTTGGATTCAGTCAGCGCATCTGTATAGTTAAATTTGCTGTGCATCATTCTGTAAATAATACAACGATCTAAATCATACGCTGCTAAAAGATCTGCTTCTCTTACAATATGATAAGCCAATTGATAGTCACCAAAATCAGGATACCCATTTATTTTGACTTTTGAATAAGACATTGTTTTGATAATGTCAGAAACGACTTTCAAATCTTCTGGCAATATATAATCTTTCATATACTTATTCATATTTTCAACACCAGAATCCTCATTCATGTATTTTTTATCACACATGTCATGGACAATAGAGGCCAAACTAATGATTTCGCGATGAATTTCTAATTGAGGAAATTTTACTACTTCACTTTCATAAATAGTATTTGCGTAATTAAAGACTTCTAAACTGTGCTTGAGCGAATGCGATTCATCAATGTGATATTCTTGACTTGTTTGAATGACAAATCTAAATGCTTGGTTGATGAGGTTTACAAAATTCATTACTTTCATTTTCAATTTGGGTAGGTATAATTGAAAATGAAAAAAAGTTAATATATAATTTCAATTTTTATTTTTATTATCAAAAATTTATTATTTGTTATTATTTGTTAATAAACTCATCAACTTTCTCCAACCATTCGCTCAAACAATGTTCATTTTCTTTTATTTTTATATTTGTATTTCCATTTAATTCCATAACACTTATATTTTCATTTTTTAAGAAAGTCTCAATCATATTTTTGTGATATGAATCACAATTAGATAAATAACTCAAAGGTATTTCTGCTTCACCTAATCTAGATCTTTCATGAATTCTTTCATAACATATTTCTGGTGAAGAATTTACATAGATTACCTTTTTAATCGGATAATCTTTTGCAAAACAATCAAACCATTTTGTATAAATTTGATAATCAACTTCTTCAATATTACCCGAATCATATAACATCTTTGCAAAAATCATTTTATCTGTCACTAAACTGCGTTCTGTAATGATAATCGCATGTGGATTTTTCTCAATAGATTCTTTTAACAATGCCAATCTAGAAATATAGGCCATCATTTGAAAGGAAAAGGAGTATGCTTTTTGATCCGCATAAAATTTTTGCAATATGGAAATTCCATTTTCATCTTGAATATTTTCCCATTCATCAACTGGTTCTCTTAAAAATATAATATTGCAAGTTGTTTGATTTGTTGCACTGTATTTTTCTTTCAAGTGTTGTAAAAGTGTTGATTTACCTGAACCAATATTTCCTTCAATTGTAATAATTTGTGACATTATCTATTATAATTTGTTTTATTTATGTAAAATATTATTATATTATTTTTAATTCAATTTTTATTTTAAATTTAAAAAAATTGATTCATTTTGTTTATCTATTATAAAAGATAAAAAGTATAATAATATAAGTATTCAAAATGGCAAGTATCAATTCTATTGCAAAACAAATGTGTATTAATTCACTTAATTTATCATATGATTTATTGAATGAAATAAAAAGCTATTGTTTTTATGATTTAAAAACGTGGGAATTAATAAATTTTATAAAATATAAAAAACAAAGAATTTGTCATTTATTTAAAAACGCGACTATTTCTAGAGCAAACCCATATGATTTATTTGTTTATGATGAAAACACCGACCAACAATGGGTTTTCTGGACTTTTGATGAAGATGATGGACCAAATCGCCAATTTCAAGCTTATAATTGTAAATGTTGCGGTAATTACAATGTATTTGAAAATGATATAATATTTTATACTGACAAAATAATTTGTTACTGTACCACCACTCACGATGATATACCAGATTTGATTGATATTACTGATGATGATGATGATGAACAATTTATAGATGATGATAGTATTGGCGTGTAATTTACACAATTAACAAAGGTGTAAAAATGAAATAAAAAGATTTAGCCATAATTTTAAAAAATAATATTTATATATTTTATAATAAAATGCAAAGTCCGTTCATTTTAGTTTTTGCTGCTATTCTTTTCTTTTTACTAACTCCTGGTGTTTTACTTAGATTACCAAAAAATGGTGGTAAATTTACTGTTGCCTTGGTACATGCAGTAGTTTTTGCAGTAGTATTTTATTTTGGAAGTAAATTATTAAAGAAATTTCTTCGTATGGAGGGATTTACTGAAGGTGGGGAAAATATGAAAAAACCGAAAAAATAAACCAATGATTTACTTTTCATTACATTATTTAGTTTATTTTTATTAAAATAATTAATTATATCAATTACTAAAAAAAATGATATAATTAATTCATATAAAGATAATTTTATAAGTAAAATATTTATCAGTTTTATAATGGATTTAAATCAAAGAAAATTAATTAAATCAGAATGGGATTCTATTGAAGTCCCATTTTCAACAAATGAAATAGAAATATTAAAATTAATAATTTCTGGTTATCATGACGTCAATATTAAAATTAACAACAACGATTCACTTTTTACATTTTTAAAAATTGAATATAATTCAAAAATGGAAGATTATATTTATAATAAATATTTGAGTGAACATGTTGAAAAAATGATTGAAACATTCAATATTAACTTAAAAATTAATATAAACAATGATATTCAAATCAAATCGGCAGATAAAATTAGATTAGAAAAAAACACTACAGAAAATTACAAAATTAACACTACATATGAATATATTTTACTAGAAACTATAAATAAAATTTTAATTTCAAAAAGAAATAAAGATAGTAAACAATTTGCATTAAGTTATTTTACACTATATAAATTACAAAAAAACAATATTATTAAAATTAACAGACACATTATTACATTTTGCGAATTTATTATAAAAACTTTTGAAAACGAATTGAATATTATGAATGTAATTGAAAATGCAGTTGATTTGATAGAAAAAAATACTAATTTGCTCAAATACAGTGATATGACATTGTATGAACATCAAAAAGAAATTTTCACCATTTGCAAAAATCCTCAGCCTAAATTGATTTTATATATGGCACCAACCGGTACAGGCAAAACACTGACTCCTATCGGGTTATCTGAGCAATACAGAATTATATTTGTATGTGCTGCAAGACACGTAGGATTAGCGTTGGCGCGAGCAGCTATTTCAGTAAATAAAAAAATTGCTTTTGCATTTGGATGTGCAAGCGCAGATGACATACGTTTACATTATTTTGCAGCAAAAGATTATAGTGTTAATAAGAGAACAGGAGGGATTAAAAAAGTGGACAATTCTAACGGTATCAATGTAGAAATCATTATTAGCGATATTAAATCATTTATTCCAGCAATGTATTATATGCGTGCATTTAATCATGATGAAAAATTAATGGTATATTGGGATGAACCAACGATTACATTAGATTACAATGAACACAGTTTTCATTCTATTATCAAAAATAATTGGAGTGAAAATAAAATTCCTACTGTTATTTTATCTTCAGCTACTTTGCCAAAAGAAAATGAGTTAGGTGAAACTATTCGTGATTTTAAATGCAAGTTTCCTGATAGTGAAATTTATAGTATTATTAGTCACGATTGTAAAAAGTCCATTCCAATTATTAATAAAGATGGTTTTGTTGAACTGCCACACTTTTTAAGTAACGACTATTCTCAAATAATGGAAATTTCACGACATTGTGAAAATTATTTAACGCTTTTACGATATTTGGATTTGAATGAGGTCGTGAAATTTGTTACATATGTAAATGGTATGAAAGTCATTCCTGAAAGATTCAAAGTAGAAAATTATTTTGAATCGTTAGATGACATTAATATGAAAAATATTAAAATGTATTATATAAAATTATTAAAAAATATAAATCCTACTATGTGGGAACACATTTATTCTGAATTCAAAAATATGAGAGTACCCCAATTAATAGAAAATAATGGTGTTGATTTGAAAGGCAACCGAATACCGATAAAACAAGCCAGTTTGGGTCCTGGTTCAACTAGTGATACGAGTTCCAATTTATCAGGCCAACCATTGAAAAGAAGTTTTACAGACACTTCTGTTATTACTGGGTCAAAGATACATACAAATATGTGCGCATCAGTTGGAACATCGGCTATTTATGTAACTACGAAAGACGCGTATACTTTGACAGATGGTCCAACAATATTTATTTGCGATGATATTGAAAAAATTGCCAAATTTTGCATTCAACAAGCAAATATACCATCCTTAGTCATGGATGATTTGATGAAGAAAATTGAATATAACAATGTATTGAACAAAAAAATTGATGAGCTTGAAAAAGATGTAGATTATCTGAAAGAGGCAGAAGAAGCCAAATTAACTGCTAATGCTGATAGTGGTGGTGGCAGTGGAAACAAAGGAAAATCGTTGAAAAATGTAAGAAAATTCAATAGAGAAGCTGATAATATGGATACTAGTAAAGGTCAAGTAGCGCGCCTAACGAGAGAAATTGAGACATTCCGACAAATGATTAAAAATGTAAGTTTGAATGATACCTTTGTACCGAACAAAATGCATCACATCAAAAAATGGGCTGAAACTATTGGAGTTGACACCACGGCACATGCATTTACAAGTAATATTGAAGAATCGGTGATCAATGATATTATGTTGCTTAATGGAATTGAAGATACTTGGAAAATCTTATTAATGATGGGAATCGGGGTTTTCATTAATCATGAAAATATTAGATATACTGAAATTATGAAGAAAATGGCAGATGAACAAAAATTGTATCTAATTATCGCATCAAGTGACTATATTTATGGAACAAATTATCAATTTTGTCATGGGTACATTAGTAAAGGAATGAATTTAACTCAAGAAAAAATTATTCAAGCAATGGGTCGTATTGGACGAAATAATATTCAACAAACATATTCATTGCGTTTTAGAGATGACGAACAAATTATGAAAATATTTACCGCTAACGCAGAGAAGCCGGAAATAATTAATATGAATTTATTGTTTAACAGCAATAAAGTCATTTGGAAGGATAATCAGTATGTGGAGGTTGAGATTGATATTGATGCTAGTGAATAATCGTTGAAATTTTTGGTAAAATATTGTTTTGAAAAAATAAAAAATTGAAAGTATTTTCATTTTTTTATTTTGATGAAAAAGTGAAAAAGTTATCGTCTAGATTACAAATGTCAAGATTGAAACAGAGACTGAATAACTCTATTGAAGCATCCAAAATAAAAATAAATAATGAAAATATACAAGAAACAAATCGTCTTATACAAAAACAACTATCTGTGGATGTGTGTGAAAATTTAACATTTAATAGAATATCAGTTTATCATATAGAATCGTTTTATAGGGATAATAGGAATGATAAGTATGGTGGGGTGAGGGGATGAGTGAACTGTGATACATGATTTTTAACTGATACATGATAATTTACTACCAAGTTCTTTGAAAAAATTACCATTGTACTGTATATTTTTTTCTAATGCTTTTGTTAATGTTTTATCACTTATAGAGAGAATTTTAATACAATCATATTTACAGACGAATTCCTTTACAAGATTACCTTGTAAATCATATTGTCCAATGCCATTTTTGTATAAAATAGGACTTCCGTGTTTGGTCTCATAATTATTTATTAACTCTTCATTACAATGTTCATATAATTTATAATAGTGTCCATTTGTTATTATGTATTTCTTCACTGGTACATCTAAAGCGGATGAAGATGAATACCCATTTAAGTTTGCAGCAGTTTTTCTATCTAAATAAACATTTAGAATCTCATTTTTTTCTGCATTCAATTTGGCAATGTATCCTAAATTTTGCATTTTTGTTTGTTTTGTAGGTTCAATGTGTAATATGATATTGGGGTCTAGATTTCTCTCTACAAAAAGCCATCTAAATCCACAATAAATGGTATTTTCAGAAATTGCTTTGTTAATACTAGGTCTTTTTATCTGCGAGTTTTCTTTCATTGCTTCACTAACACTTTCATATACCTTAACAATTTCTAATGTTTCGGGGTTAATTTTTTGTAATCTTGGTCCAAGTGTAACTAATGGTTCATTGAACCCTGTGGATACTTTTGTTTGTGTTGAATTTATTTTTTCTGATAATTCCATATTAATTTTTTCAAGATTATCAATTTTACTGGACAATTGTTTTACTGTTTTGGTTAATTCTAATAATAATTCATGAATTTCTACATTATCCTTTGTATTACAATTATTATTTTGAATGTTCGTTGATTGCATTTGCAATTTTTTTAATAATTCATTTTCTTTCAATAATTCACTAATAGTAAAATTATAATTTTTAATATTACTTTGAATTATATGAAGGAGTATTTGATATGTTAAATTTTTACCTATCAAAAATAATTCATTTCCCTTTTCATGACCAATTAAATCAGTTACTTTGTTTAATCTAATGTTATCATGATGAATTAAAAATTGTTCAAAGTCATAACTTTTATCTACAATAAAACAATTTAATAGTAAACATTCATCATAATTTCCTTTGTGTTCAATATATCTATTATGTATTCCTTTTGTGCTATGACCGATTTTGACAATATATTCTCCGTTAGGAAATGTTTTAACTTTGATAATATAAACTAATGAACCTGCTTGAGCATATTCACTTAATAATATTTTTTCTCTTTGTTTTATAAGTTTTTCTTCCATTTCTTTATTTTTGACATCTTCTAACTGAGTAAGTTGTTTTTTTAATTCTTCGCCTTCTTCTTTTGTAATTTCAAACATGATATTTTCTAATTTAATAAAGTAATCGTGTATTTCATCTGCTTTTTTCGTTCCTGCTTTTAAACAAAATTTTTTGAAGGCGTCAATATTTAACATAAACGTTTCTTTGTTGTGACCACCTTTGATGTGTTTGCTTTGCTTTTGTTGTAACAAAAGCAATTTTTTATAATCAATATCTATAGTAAAATTTTTTTCAAGCAACATTTTTGCATTTACTTTTTGACTGAAACCTAACCATTGCCATACATTATCTAAATCAATCACAAAATCTTTTTTTGTATCATACTTTAAATAGCAATAAAAACTAGACAAAAATAATTGTTGTTCATAATTATTGAATGTATTTTGTACCTTTTCAATCAATTTTGATTGATAATTACCAGACAGTTTAGTAATTGGATTACTTTCAATGAGATTTACAATATCTACGCTCATTTTATATATGTAATTTATATGTTATCTCTATATTGTTTTTTGCTTTAATAATTAAAATGCAATAATTTAGTTATTAAATATTTTTATAAATTTTACAAATATAATATAAAAAACTTGACACGATAAATCGTAACAAGTTTGCTCAATTGGAATATGCGAGCCCACCCATGCCCGACATTATCCTTAAAACGTTATAATTGGTGGCATAAACTCTGACCTTGGCGGTCTTGGTTCCTTCAACGGTGGCGTTAGAAAGAACTAGTTGAAGAGTTGCGTTATCAATTCTTGAGAAGTTGCATGTGCCACTTGGTTGATGCTCTTCTGGGCGAAGGGCGAATGAGTAGACGTTAATACCTTCATCAGGGTTTCTGGTGTGTGATTGGTATGGTTGGACCCATGAGAAGTATGAACCTTCACGCTCTGAGAATCTATCTTGACCGTTAAGTTGTAACTTGGCAGTTACGACTGGGTTTAGACCCCAACAGTGCATGTATAAAGAGGTTTCAGTAAGAACGAATGTTCCAGCGTCAGAGACAGATGATTCAGCTGCTCTATTGTGAGGGGTAGTATCAATTAATCCACCAAGAGTAGCAAGGACATTTGGATCATTTGCTACTGATGCTGGGTATTGAGGAGCATGTCCACCAAGATTAGGCTCATTGTATGGATCATTTGGTCCGTTCCAGTATCCTGTAAAGGTGTCTGGAAGATAAGCATCTTCAGCACCAGCATCACTGAATAGACCACGAACATCAATGTATGCGCGTGAGTCAGCAGCAATTGCAGCTGGTCCACCAAAAGCGTGAATAGCATTTGGTAGAGCATCAATTGCATCAGTATAGTTGAATGGTTGAGCACCTAGGACCTTGAAAAGAAGAGCATCACATACAAGGGATGAGCAGTAATCAACGTTTTGATCAGGTTGGACAACCCAGATTAATTCCTTAACAGGGTGGTTGAAGTTAAGTTTGATTTTGTTTGATGATGAACCAACTGATTCATCACCAGTGAATTGTAGTTGGGTGATCAAATATTCATGAGGATTTTGTGCCATTCTTCTACGTTCATCAGTGTCAAGGAAGACGTAATCAACGTAAAGGGAAGCAGCAACTAATGATTGATTGTAGGCAATAGTGGCTGGTACTGGTCTGCCAGGGGTATATTGAGTGGCAGCACCTTGCATTGGATCACTGTTGCAACTTAGGGTAGTAACAGCCCATAAACATTCATCAATAGGACGGATATCAAGGTTGATTTTGACTTCGTGGTATTGAAGAGCGATTAAAGGAAGAGCAAGACCTGGGTTTGTGCAAAACCAGAATTGAAGTGGTACGTAAAGGGTTGTTTCTGGAAGAGCATTTCTTGGAGCACAAACTTGACGAGGAGCTAATGAGTCACAAGGTCCGTCAACTTCAGCGAAGGATGGATCAGTGATGAAGGTTAGTTGAGTGGTGTTACCAATCATTTTGTAGTATCCACGTTCTTGTTCCGAGGTCATTGTAAGTTGGTTCCAGATGTGCATCCAGTCACCATATTGACGGTCAATTCTTTGACCTCCAATTTCAACTTCAACTTGAGCAATAAGTTGTTCACCAGGGAAATCTAACCAACGGGCATAGACTCCTTGTCCTTGTCCAAGGACGAAGGCGCCAAGTCCCATAAGTTGGTTGATTTCAGGTAAAGTGACTTGAAGATAAGTTCTGTAAGCCAAATCACCATTTCTACTGATGATACATTGGACACGACGACCGAAATCGGCTTGACCATTGAAAGTTTGTTCAATTGATTCAATAGCAAAATTGGTGTATCTACGGTATGTTACTTTCCAAAAAGTAATTTGAGGGTTTCCAGTTAGGTAAACGTCTTGTGCGCCATAGGCGACTAGTTGCATTAATCCACCTCCCATTTTTATACAATTGCTAAAGAAAAAAAAATTTGGAAATTAAATTTAATTATAATTATATTGAATTTAATTTAAAACTAACAGTTTAATATTAATTTATTTATCTATTATTTTATTCCAATCTAGATTGCTCTTCATAAATTTCAATAAATAAGAATCTTCAATAATTTCTTTTTTATTTTCATGTTTTTTGGTGAAAATATAAGATGTATCCTTCTTTTTTATACACCATCCTTCCTCTAATGCATTATAAATTAAATTCATTTTTTTAAAAATAAGTGGGTTTATTTTGATTTTGTTATTTTCTAAATAATCTTCTATATTTATTGTTAAATCCATTATTAATTTTCAAGAAAAATTTTAATTTGTTTAAACTTGTCTATATAAGAACATTTTAATAAAAATATTCTATTTTAGATTTATCAATTTTATCATAATTCGTATTTAATCCACAACAAACAAAATGACCCCATGAAGGTATATATGTTTTTTTTTTATTTTTATCAAAAAACATACACGACAATGAAAATGTACTTCTTGATAAAATAACAACATTACATTTTGTTAGTAAATATAAATCTAAATTTTCATCAGTACTCTTGATGACTTCATAATTATAAACAGTTGTATCTGAATCAGGAGACGTTATTAATATTACTTTGTAATTAGGAAACTCTTGTTTTGCTTTATTTATAATATTTTGTATTTTTGTTTTAGATAAAGGGGCCTGTCTATTTATTTTATCATTTAAAAATATTCCACAATCACAATATTCTTTTTTCTCCACCTTATTTCTATAATAGTCAGAACATTTTGAACCATCGTAATCACTGCGATTAACAACGTCTTCTAATCGTAAATGAACTAATATTGTTTTTTTAACATCAAAAGGAACATTATATTTATATGACAATGCAAAATTTTCAAAATCTATTTTAATATGTTTGTAAATATGATTAATAAAATAAGTTATTAAATCCGTTTCTAAAATTGTTAAACAAGAACTAGTTGTAACTACTAAATCGTAACAACTACCGAAATTTATATTGATATCGTTATTAATGTGATTGTTTTTATACAATTTTTCATTATATATTTCTATATAATTAAATAATGCTTTTGTAAAAATAGAATTATAATATTTGTATTCGTTTTTATTTTTGGTAAACCTAATGAAATATTTATTTTTGTATGAATACAATATTTGTGATATATAACTTATAATATTTGAACCTAATCTATCACCTCTGTCAAATAAGTTTATATACATTATATAATATATGTTAATTTTAAATTAAATAAATAGTATCTTTTAATTTAAAGCACGTTTATTTTTTGAATGCCATCTTTCAAACCAAAAACAATAAAAAAATTAAAGTTTAATAAAAAAAATGCTATCACGTTGGATAACAAACACAAAGAATTTATTAATGAGTTTGCAAAGGATGAAAACAATAGAATACCTGAATTACAAAACGAAAAAAATAAAATAAAACAACAACTCAAAAATGAGGAAATTAATATTGAGTTAAAACTTGAACTAATTGATAGGTTAAAAGAATTGAATATAAACATTAGAGAATTAAAAACCAAGAAAAAAGAGTATTTTTTGGATAATTCAAAGTATATTTTTGAGTATTTTGAAAATAAAAAGAACATTTCTAATGAAGAATCAACAAATATTAATACCAAACCAAATAATAACAAAAGTAAAATACTAAATAGTTTTTTTAAAATAAATGAATCTAATAATGAAGAAAAAAAATTAACTCATAATAATAACAACATTGTTCAAAAATATCTCTCAAATATTGATGATATGTTTTTGGATGTAAATTCTTATGTTTATCCAACTGATATATGCAAATTTTGTTTTAAAGGTGAATTAGTACCATTGGAGGATGAAGGTATTCTTATGTGTAATATTTGTTATAGGTACGTACCATACTTAATAGAGAATGAAAAACCTTCTTACAAAGAACCGCCAAAAGAAGTTTGTTTTTATGCTTATAAAAGAATAAATCACTTCAAAGAAATATTGTCACAGTTTCAAGGTAAAGAAACCACACAAATACCTTATGATGTTATTGAAAATATTAAATTACAAATTAAAAAAGAACGAATTGAATTAAGTGAAATTACCAATATTAAAACAAAAGAAATATTAAAAAAATTGGGTTATAATAAATATTACGAGCATATTCCATTTATTAAAGATAAATTAGGTATAAAACCACCAATTATGGCTAGTGAATTAGAAGAAACACTGTGTAATTTATTTATTGAATTACAGTCACCATATTCAAAATTCTGTCCAGATGATAGAGTCAATTTTTTAAATTACTATTATACTGCTTATAAACTTTGTGAGTTATTAGGTGAAGAACAATATTTACAGCACTTTCCAATGTTGAAAGATAAAGAAAAACGTATTGAACAAGACAATATTTGGAAAAAAATATGCGAAGAATTAAATTGGGAATTCATTCCCACAATCTAGTCAACCTTTGGGAAAGGTTGAGCCAAACATTTGGTACAACCTTTCCCAAAGGTTGTTTTGCTCTACTTTTTGAAAAGTAGATGGGTGGAGCCAAACATCATTATTTTAAAAATTTACAAGGTCTAGTTTTACATTTCCAGGTGTACCTGGAGGTCCTGCAATACCAGCAGTACCAGCAGTACCAGGAGGACCAGTAGCACCACGAGGCCCAACTGCGCCAGCAGCACCAGCAACTCCAGCAGGACCGACTGCACCCCCAGGACCAGGAGGACCGACTGCACCCCCAGGACCAACAGGGCCAGCAACACCAGCAGGACCAACAGCACCAGCAGGACCAATAGGGCCAGCAGCACCAGCAGGACCAATAGGGCCAGCGGGACCAATAGCACCAGCGGGACCAACAGCACCAGCAGGGCCTTGATCTAATTTATCATAAATATCATTAACATCTTTTTGCGTCAATACACCATCATATAAAGTAAAATTTTTTATAAAAAAATTTTGATTTGCATTCCAATCAGCTATCCATAAAGTTGCATTATTATTTCTCGGATGAATATTATTAAAATTTTGACTTGTTACAGCAATATTATTATAATAACTTGTTATGTTATTATTATTTATAACAAAAGTTATTAAAATTGGAATTCCCATAGGAATATAAACCTCTGTGTTTAATCCATCGTTTGGTGTACTATCTGTAGAAACTCTGAAATGTAAATTGCTTGTGTTAGGCCAAATCCATAATCCAGGATTTCTTCCGTCGCCGACGCCATCAGTGATATCAATACCATTTGGTTTACTACTGACTCTGAAAATTGGTCTCCAATTAGGATCACTTTTCATTATACAAAGTAGAAATGACGCTGAAATAACTTTGTTTGGCATAGTAAAACCTAAATCGGAAAAATTGTAAGATTTACTTTTTGGTGTAAACCAATCTTTTGTATCGGGACAAATCCATTTTTTTAAGGAAGGAATGTCAAATGCAGCTGAACTATTTGATCCACCAAATGATTCAACAACATTTTTATAAGTGAAAAATATGGCAAATATTATAATTATTAAAAATAATATAAAAACTAAATACTTTGGGCGAATAAGTTCTTTTATTTTTCTTTTTAAATAAGTTAAATTTAAAAAGTTATTGAATTTCATTATTATATAACATATATAATATAATTATGTATGTTATATAATAATTTGGCTCAACCTTTCCCAAAAGTTGAATAAGGAAACAATTTCAACAAATTCGTATTATAGATTGAAAAATTAGGATCGCTACAATGTCCTCCAAAATTTCCACCTCGCAAACTACGTTTTCTTGATGTTCTTCTTCTTCTTCTTTTGCTAGTATTATTTTTTCTTTTGTACATTGTATTTCTTCTTATGGTTTTACGCATAATTATAATATTAGTTGATATATTATAATTATTTAAATTTACCTTTTAGAAAAAGGTAAAACCAAAATTCTATTTTTCAAAAAGTAGAACAAAACTTGTTTGGCTCCACCTTTTCTAAAGGTGGATTAGAATCCGCCTGGGAATCTAACCAGGTTGGCGCCGATACCGAAACCAGCACCTGAACGAGCAGTTACTCCCATACTAGGAATATATGTATCAAGAATACTAAATGTAGCAGCAGCAGTTAAAGCAATTAAAATAATTTCTTCAATATTCAAAGAACGTTTTGGGATGGCAAAAGCTGCAATAGCAACCATTAAACCTTCTACTAAATATTTGATGATTCTTTTAACTAATTCACCTACGTTTATTAAACCAGTCATTATATATAAAATAAAAAGAAAAAAAATAAATATTATAATATTATTAAAACTTAAAGTTTGCTAAATGATAGTTAATATTAAATAATGGTTGGTAAAAACAATTCAAAGGGGAAATCCAAAGATTCTATGAATAATAGCAACAATACTAAATCTGGGTTTGAGAGAAAAATGGACAAACTAAACAATCCAAATAGTAAATATGTAGACCTTTTAGAAGAGGATAAACCTATTGCAGGACAAAAATTTGCATGTATTTCATTTGTTTCACCTGAAAAAATAATTAAACAAAAAGAGATATTTTTTTTTGAAGAGTTCCTAAAGAAATGGGATGTTAATAAATCTATGGAAAAATTTGTACAATTTTTAAACTTCATTTCGTATAAATATCATTTATCGTTTGATGATATATCCAATGATTTTAAAGAGTTTGTAAAAGAAGAAAAGGAAGAACTTGCTAAGTCATCTATGGAGGATGATTATAAGACATTTTTAGATAATAATGAAGAAGAACTGGATAAATTATTTGGGGTGAATCATAATTTTCAAACAAGCACTAGAGGAATTAAGATAAGAGGGGTATATCCAACAGTAGAAGAAGCTGAAATAAGATGCAAATTATTGAGAGAAGTTGACCCAAATCATGATGTATTTGTCGGTCCAGTTGGTTTATGGATGCCATGGGATCCAGAAGCATACAAAACAGGACGCGTTGAGTACATGGAAGAAGAGTTGAATCAATTAATGCATGAAAAACAAAAGAATGAATCAAATGCAAAACAAAATTTTGAACAAAGAGTTAAAGAAACTAAACAAAAGGCAATTGAAGAAAACATGAAAAAGGCCGAAAAAAGCGGCAACGCATTAACGCAAAGCATTGATGACGATGGAAATCTTGTTGGTATTAATAATATGAGTACAAAAGAAAATACTTTTGCAAATCAAGTAAATGACAATGAGCAAATAACTGCAGCTGATATTCGTGCAGAATTATTTGAAGGTGAAAATATAGTTGTTGGTAAAAGCGATTATGGACAAAGCGAATTGGTGAGTGGTCCGTTTGCATTGAAAAAAGATAAAGATGGTATGGAAAACGTTGATTAAATAAATAATATATTTTGTTATAAAATTATAATAAATATATTTAAGATATATATAATAAATTATGAAAATAGGTGTTGCTATTCCCGCTTATAATGGCCATATTGAATTACTATTCAGTTTATTGGATTCTATTCAAAATCAAACAATTCTTCCAGATAAAGTAGTAGTTAGTTGTTCGTCAAGTGACGATACCGATTTTGATAATTATAATGAAAAACTCAAAACTTATTCTTTTTTATTACAAATAATAACCAACAAAGAAAAAAAAGGTGCTGCGCAAAATCGTAATATAGCTGCTTCTAAGTTAGCAGAAATGGATTATATAACTTTCATAGATGCAGATGATATAATGCATCCACAAAGAATAGAAATATTATTGAAAGTTTTTGAATCAAATGATAGTGATATTATTTTACATAATTTTTCAGAATTTACAAATGATGATCAATTATTTATAAAAAAATTTGAAGATAATGAAATCGTCATAAGACCAAATTCGTTGAAACAATGTTATTCTGGTTGCATTACACACAAAGAATATTGTGATACAACTGGTAGTATACATCATGGACATGTTTCTATAAAACAAAATATTTTTAATATTGTTCAATTTCCAGAACAACCAGAATTTTATAGAAAAGAAGATTGTGTATTTTGTTATAGAGTCTTTAGTTTACCAAATATTAAAGATTCATATATATTTAATAAGCTGACATATTACAAACCATCTAATACGCAAATATTGTATTTTTAATATGTGTTTCAAATACATAATAAAGATATATCAATATAAAATTCAATATTAATGCAAAATCAATATATTCCAAAAGATTTATTACATATAATATTAGAATATGATGGAAAAATAAAATATAAAAATGGGAGATATGTAAATATAATACATAAAAATGATGAACGATATGATATTATTACTCCCATTGTAAGTAAGAAAATAGAAATAATAAAAAGAACTGAATTATGTGATTTGGGATTTTATTTTGAATTTGGTTTTGACGCATGTCGTAATGTAGGATTATGTTATGACTATAATTTTTCTTTTGCAGGTAAATATGAAATTTGTTATTATGATACTAGAAATAATGGTTGGTTGCAAATTAGAACATATTTATAAGTTTCGGCATTTTACATGTATAAAGGCCTAAAGACACGGTCTCTCGTCTAGTCTAATAGTAAGAGGATATTTAATAAAGCAATAATCCCTCCATGTAGTGTAAAAACTGTGATTTAATTCACACCATTCAAATAAATATTTTTCATTGGAAGCTTTCAATGGAAATTCTTTCCACAAATTATATTTAAAATGAAACATTAGATTCATTATACCCATTTCATTTGTTTTACACACAGTATATTTATTCATAGCATCTATCAATTGTTGTTTATTGCATATTTTTAAAATACTAGTATCATATACCCATATGCAATTTAACATATGCTGTGACTCAAAAATATGCTCTCCAAAATCAGCTTTAACAAGTTCTATTTTTTCTTCATTATCAAAACTTAACTGGTTTTTAAATATTTGATCGCTTTTAAAGTTGGGAGAAGCATCATTTGGTGCTAAAATAGAGTTTTTATAATCAAGCTCTAGTAAAAAATTAACATCGTCTAATACGCGTAGTCCTGCATCCAAAAATACAACTCTTTCCCATTGTAAAAAATAATCATCAAAAACATGCAGTTTTTCCCATTGATTCAGTTTTCGTATCTCTCTTTTATCGCTATTAGAAAATCCGTTGGGTCCTATTTCATTCAAAAGATGTATTTTATCTATCAATGGAAACTTTTTTTCAATTATATTTTGAGATGACTTATAAGATTCTTCTAATTCAAAATCAATCGTTATCAATACAATATCTCCATGCCAATTACCAATAGTTTTTAAATCTTTAATTGTTACACATGCTTTATTAAAATATAAAACATCTGTAACTAAGACAAAAACAGTGCTGGTGTTATTAATATTTTGTTCTTCTTCCATAGATTATAATAATATAATATAAACTGTTTAAATTTATATTATATTTTAAATTTATACCACTTTATTTACCATTTCGTTTTCTTAACACTAATTTTTTGGCCATTACCTCTTTTTTTATTTGCGTTTGGATCATATTTTTCTTCTTCATCATCCGAATTATAATTTTTAGATAATTCCCAAAACTCTTTGGATCCTAACCGAAAATCATTGTGATTTTCAGCCTTATACCAAAACACTTGATCTTGTAATTTATTTGATTTTACATTATTGTTTATTACTAGACATTCATAATTCTCTGTACATTGGTCCATTACTTGACAAAATGATTCAAATGTTGGAAACATTCCTGCATAATTATCATAAATGCGTCGCCTATTTGCAATATAATTCTCTCTTAAAATAAAAACATAATCTATATTTGTACGAAGAGTTGGTGGAATACCAAGTGGGTACTGCATAGTGATTACTAACATGATCTTCCAGTGACGACCGTTCATAAATAAAAGACGCATCATTTTATCACGAGACCAAGTATTATCATAAAGGCAATCATCTAATATAACAAAAGCGCGAGGGTCAATTGTTGTTCGTTTATAAGTTTCCATCTCTTTTTTAATTTGTTTTAAGACGGTTCGTTGCCTTTTTAAAATATTTTCTATTATAGCAGTGTTATATTCATTATGTATAAATAATCTAGGAACCATTTTACCATAAAAACCGTTACCTTCTTCAGTTCCTGAAATAACCGTTCCAATAGGAATATCTTGTTGGTAATATAATAAATCTCTTACTAAAAAACTTTTGCCTGTATCACGTTTTCCTATCAAAACAATAACAGGCCCTTTTGATTCATTTGATTTAAAACTTATATTTTTCATATCAAATTTTTTTAATTCTAAAGACATTATTTATTAAATTTAGAAAGATTAATTTAATTATTTTTACGAATTTATAATAAGTTTAAACTCTATATTATTAATATTTTAATTAGCTAATAACATGAATTTAGATATGTCTGACACTAGTATTGGAACCAATATAAATCTTAATTATCAAAAAAGAAAAAACAGTAGCCTTTTCAATAATTTAGAAAAACAAGAAACTCTTTTTCTCTCCAAAACACAAAATTATATACCCATTTATAATAGATTTTTTTCTTTGAATGAATCAAATTATAATAATTTTAATCTAAATCATAAATTTTATATTTATAATATTAAAAATAGTATTGATGCACAGAGCGAAACAAATAAAATATTTAACTGTATTATTAAAAATATAGAAAATGATGAAAGTAAAAATAAGAATACATTTATAAAACTAGCACCATTATTAGATCCTTATAAATATTTAGTGGGTAAATATAGTGATATAAATGATAATATATTATATAATTTACCTAATTTAGAGAGAAATGACATTGTTTGTCATAATAAATTATTGGATGTTAATAATTCAGCCTACGTAGATGGTTTTTTTGTTTATTTAACCTCTGTACTAAAAAATAATTACAAATTTAATCATGGATTAGAATATTATGGTTCATTTCTTTCTATTAAAAATAATTTTGTATTTAATGTTTTTGATGATTTGGAATATCTAACAAATTCAGAATTTTTTAATAAAAATAAAAATATACTTTTTAAAATAGATGATTATGAACATTTAGTCAAAAAATCAGAAAAGCAAAAATTAAAATCTATTAAAATAGATTATAACTCTAGTGCAAGATCTATTCTATCTTTAAAATCAATTAATAATGAAGTTTTTGAAAATTTATTTAATGATCAAAATAATAGAAGTGAAAATAATGAAATTGAAAATGAACTTACATTAATAGATACTAGTAATGATAATAATATTTTTGATTATGATTGTAACAAAACAACTACTCTTAAATCAAATTCAACATGTTCATCAAGATTATCTTATACAAATAGTGAATTAAGCGATTACTGTGAAACAAATGATAGTAAAAATGAAAGTAAAGGTGACAATGAATACAATTCCGAATTTAGTTCAGAAAATAAATCTGTTAGTGATTGGGACGATATTAATTCTGAAAATGAAGATCAATCAAATAATAATGATGCCGATGCTGATGAAGAGGAAATAAATGTTACAATCAGTAAATTTCCGGTTCAGTTAATTTGCATGGAAAATTGTGAAAATACATTAGATAATTTAATTTTAAATAATGATTTAACAACAAATGAATGGTCGTCGCTATTAATGCAAATAATAATGATTTTAATTACATATCAAAAAGTATTTTCATTTACTCATAATGATCTACACACAAATAACGTAATGTACAATGAAACATCTAAAGAGTTTATTATTTATTATTATAACAAAAAAAAATATAAGGTTCCTACTTTTGGGAAAATTTTTAAAATTATTGATTTTGGAAGAAGTATTTACAAATTTCAAGGTAAGGTCTTTTGTAGCGATAGCTTTCAAAATGGTAACGACGCGGCTGGTCAATATAATATAGAACCTTATTTTGACGAAAAGAAGCCGCGTTTGGAACCAAATCCAAGTTTTGATTTGTCACGTTTAGCATGTTCTATTTTTGATTATTTAGTTGAAGATTTAGAAGAAATTAAATGTATTGATAACATTAAAGATCCAATTAAAAAAATTATTATTGAATGGTGTTTAGATGATAAAGGGATAAATTTGTTGTATAAAAATAATGGAGATGAAAGATACCCTGATTTTAAATTATACAAAATGATTGCTAGACATGTTCACAATCACACTCCTCAAGCTCAACTAGAAAGACCTGAATTTAATAAGTTTTTACTGAGAGAAAACCAAAAACCATATTCAAATTCAGATAAAAACAATAAAAATTCTATCAAAATTGATATTGATAGAATGTCATCATTAGTATAAATTAAATCCAATAAAATACTCAACGCAATTTATTATATTTTTTTATAAGAATATAATAAATAAATATAATGGAAAGTTATGGATTTATAATGACAAGACACGTCAATTCAGAAATGACAAATAATTATTGGAATCAAAGTATAAAATGTATTAGACATTTATATCCAAATGTTAAAATAATAGTTATTGATGACAATAGTAATTATGATTTTGTAAAATCCCATTTTGATTACAAAAATGTTGAAATAATCCAATCTGAATATAAAGGACGAGGTGAATTATTACCTTATTTTTATTTTTACAACAAAAAATTTTTTGATAATGCCGTTATCATTCATGATAGTATTTTTATTCATAAAAAAATTAATTTTGATAAAATAAAAGGCATTGATGTTTTACCATTGTGGCATTTTAATCCAGATAAAGAGAATGTTAATAATTCATTGCGTTTAGTATCCAGTCTTAGAAATCAATTTTCATTAAATAGAAAATTAACATTAACTGACGTAATGATTTTAGGAAAAAAACCTGAATGGTACGGCTGTTTTGGAGTTCAAAGTTACATAAATCATAATTTTTTAACTAAAATAGCAAACAAATACAATTTGTTTAGCTTATTGAATAAAGTCAGCAACAGACCAGATAGATGTTGTTTAGAACGAATATTTGGATTAATTTTCAATTTAGAATCAGGAATGACAAATAAATATAAATCTTTATTTGGTAATATTCATAACTATAATAGTTCTTTTGATTATACATATGATAAATACAAGTATGATTTAACAATTAGAAGAAAACTGCCAAAAAATATAATCAAGGTTTGGACTGGGCGCTAATAGCAACTTTTAGAAAAAGTTGCGCAAAACTTTTGGCTCCACCTTACCACTTTTCAAAAATACCACTTTTCAAAAAAGTTGCGCAAAACTTTTGGCTCCACCTTACCACTTTTCAAAAATACCACTTTTCAAAAAAGTGGCGCAAAACTTTTGGCTCCACCTTTTTCTAAAAGGTGGAAAAAGGTGGACTAGAATTCAGGATTATTGGTAAAAACTGGAGTTGCGCCACCACCACTATTTAAAACGTCACCATTTTGTATTACTGGTTTTAGTTGTTCCATAATAAAATAACCAGACACGACACTAAAATAAACTAATAAAGAATCTCTTATCAACAATTTTAATGGTTTACTATCTTTTTCAATATATCTCATTTCAATAAATTTTACAATCAAAAAAATAATAGATATAACTGCTGCTATAATAAAAATATTTTCCATTTTTACTACGAATATTCTTAAAATACTAAAGTACATTCTTATTTCTTATTTTACGCAAATTTTTGCAAAAATTATTTTATTTTATATTTGCAAAAATTCCATTATTTAATCCAAAAGTTCTATATCATCAATGATTAAATCTGGTAGTGTTTCTAATTCGGGTTCATTTATTATATGAACATCAAGAGAATCCAAATTGACCGATTCATCTGAAATTTGGATTCTTTGGTTAGTCATACCATCCCCATCATCGTCCGTTTCAAGTTTTCTTTGATTGTTTCTAAATTCACTAATCTCTTCCAACCGTTGAATATCTTTGGGTGCGTTTATTCTCTCTTCATTATTAAATTGATCTTTTACTAAATCAACATCGCTAAATGATAGTTTTGAAGCAGAATTGTTATTATTAATATCTTCGTTTTGTGGAATATCACTTTTAATATCATCGTTTTTGCCAACAAGTGGCTCTTGAATATATTCTTCTTTAATTTCTTCTACAACATCTTCTTCTGTAGTCTCATCCATATAAGCTTTCAAAATAGCTTCAACAGGAACACTTTCTCTCAATGAATTTAAAATACATTCTTGAACAATTATTTCCAATTCTCTATTATGTTTTTGTATTTGTAAAGGAGCTACATTCAATTCAAATAAATATACATTTTTATATAGTTTTCTTGCTGCGTGAATATATACTTTATGAATAAAATCATCTAATTTGGGTATATTGATATCTATTTTTTTTTGTTTTTGACCAACTCTCATTACAGTCAATATTTTCAATTGAATAATATGAACACATGTTATTAAA
>Ga0114971_10000549_pt1 | contig 24335 bp, 20 predicted proteins | sample M_140625_MF_Meta_FD_87320 | JGI IMG/M metagenome (GOLD analysis project Ga0114971, IMG submission 87320) | Freshwater microbial communities from Lake Montjoie, Canada to study carbon cycling - M_140625_MF_MetaG | ecosystem: Environmental > Aquatic > Freshwater > Lake | place: Lake Montjoie...
AAGAAGACATCAATAACCCTAATAATGTTAAAGTTGTTGTAGATCAAAATAACTTTGCATTATATTTTTCTCGTTCCGTGATTCCGTATCCGAGAGAGAAAAATGTTGGTGTTCGTTATTTTCAACATATCGGAATTTATGCTTTTCGCAAACAAGCCCTTTTAGATTTCTATTCTTTACCAATGAAATCTTTAGAAGCCTCTGAAAAATTGGAACAACTACGGTATTTAGAATTTGGAAAACGTATAAAAATGGTTGAAACCTCTCACGTTGGAATTGGTATTGACACTCAAGAAGATCTTGTTAAAGCCAGATTATTGTTAAAATAAATCTATTTTATTGAATTTCATTCTGTATCATCTGCATTAAAATAGCCTTTACTTTTTATTTTATTAGAAAAGAAATTCAAAAATAATATTACAAACGATAAAAAGAACATAGCTTGAATACTCACTAAAACCTTCCCGTAAGTAGTTATAGGATAATAATCACCAAATCCGATAGAGTTGGAACTAACGATGCTAAAATATATAGAGTCAAACCAATGTAAAAATGGTTTATTCATATTATTTCCTATAGTATATAAAACACCGAATGAAATTACAATTTCCATATAATTAAAAAACAACAATAGCATAGAACGTTTGTAAGAGCGGGGTCGCGTGAATAAATCGGAAGCAAAAATCAGAGTAGGAATATATAAAACGGTTTCTACAAGCATATAAATCATTATCCAAATTAAAAGAGTATAATTTTGCAAATGGTTGTATAATATCAATATTGGAAAAATAAATTTAGCCAAAACATAAAAATCAATTGCCAAATCTTTGTATTCGTGCCCTCTTTTATTTGCTAGATATTTAATGAGGATTCCCGGAAATAATAATTGGGATATAGAAAGTATTAATCTAACAATTTTTTCAATTCCATTGTCATCTTGATGGTCATTGTTCCAAATTGCTTTAATATTTAAAATTCTTTTTTCAATAGGATTATATTTTGAATTAGAAATTTCGGAAACTTTCCCTAATAATAATTTTTTAACAAATCCTCTATTTTTCATCATGCCAATTTTTTAATAGTAAATAATTCATTGTGAATTTCTACTTTTGGATACATTCGTAAAGAATAATTTTCAGTGAATTTCTTTTTATAATCAATATTTCGAATTCTATTTTGTTCATTAATTACCATGGTGTTAAATAGAATAAATCCATTTACATTTAATAATAAATTAATTCTTTGGATAAAATAATCTTCAAATAAAAAGTTAGGCATTGTAGTGTCTTGAAAAATATCAATAATAATTAAGTCAAAATGTGCTTTTGTTTTTAAAACAAATTCAAAGGCATCTTCAATAATCAGCTCAAAATTGTTAATTTGGTTTAACTTAAAATAAGTATTTGCAATTTCCACAATTTCAGGATCAATTTCTACTCCGGTTATTTTTCCTTTAAATTTTATTTCGTTAACCAAAGTTTTAATTACACTCCCACCAGCAACTCCCAGAACTAATATGTTTTCAAACTTTCGGATGCGGTCGTATCCAATATATTTTAGTCCTTTTTTTAAAATTCGTTGCAGACTGCCATAAGAATAATTCGTGTTCTTAGAATCTAAAACCAGTTCTCCGTTATTCCAAGTCACTTCTAGCGAGTTACTTATAGAGGATTTCCGCTTAATTAAGTTTATAGGTAAGAAATAACTAAGGTATTTGGCAATCATTTTTATATTTTTATCAAAAATAATAGAATAATGTTAAATTTACACAAAATATTTCAAATGAGGAAGCAACTTTATTCTTTTATTTTTTATAAAATTTTAGGATGGAAATTATCTGGAACTATTGCTAGAGATTTAAAGAAGTGTGTTATAATAGTGATTCCACATACAAGCAATTTAGATTTTTTTATAGCTCTGTTAGTGAGAGGTATAATGGAAATTGAAATCAATTTTATTGCAAAAAAAGAACTTTTTACTTTTCCTTTTGGTTATTATTTTAGAGCTGTAGGCGGAGCACCTTTGGATCGATCTAGAGGGAAAAATAATGTGGATGCTACAGTTGAAGTATTTTTAAAAAAGGATGTTTTTCGTTTGGCTTTATCCCCTGAAGGTACACGAAAGAAAGTAACCAAATTGCGAACAGGATTTTATTATATTGCTCTTAAAGTAAATATTCCTATAATTCCAGTCGCATTTGATTTTGGAAAAAAAGAAGTTAAAGTAGGCGAACCTTTTATTCCATCTGGAAATTTTGAAGAAGACATGAAATTACTACTCCCTTTTTATAAAGGAGTAAAAGGAAAAATTTCAGAACGAAGTTATCAAGTTTAAAATAAAACGCATGGATTATATAGAATTACACAAACAGTTTAAAGAAAATTCTCTATTTGGAAGGTACATTACTTCAAAAGATATTGAGCCATTGCTTGCCAAATTTTCTGTTGACGTAATTGGGAAATCGGTTCTAGGAAAACCAATATATAAATATACAATAGGTTCTGGAGAGATTAAAGTTTTTATGTGGTCGCAAATGCATGGTAATGAAAGCACTACAACCAAATCGGTATTTGATTTTTTAAATCTTATTAATTCCTCAGATGAACTAGGGCAAAGGTTTCTTAAAGAATTTACTTTTTGTTTTCTTCCGATGGTTAACCCCGATGGAGCAGAATTATATACCCGTGAGAATGCTAATAAAATCGATTTAAACCGGGATTCTATTGATTTATCACAACCTGAAAGCCAATTATTAAGACAAACCTTTAACGAATTTAAACCTGATTATTGTTTTAATCTTCACGATCAACGCACTATTTTTGGGGCAGGAAGCGCTGGAAATGTTGCAACAGTTTCTTTTTTAGCACCTTCTTTTAATGAAAACAGAGAAATTAATGAGGTTCGCTCTAAGGCGATGCAAATTATTGTAGCAATGAATGAGGAATTACAAAAACATATTCCAAATCAAGTTTCTCGTTTTGACGATGGTTTTAATGCAAATTGTATTGGAGATCAGTTTACATTACTTGGAGTTCCAACAATATTATTTGAAGCTGGTCATTATCCAGATGATTATTATAGAGAATATACTCGAAAAATGATTTTTATAGCATTAATTTCCGGATTGCAACATATTTACGAAAACGATATAGTTGGTGATAAAAATGCAGTTTATTTTGAAATTACTAAAAATAATATGGTTTTTTATGATTTTCTTTATAAAAATGTCAAAATAAATTATGATGGTAAAGAAATAATTACGAATTTTGCTTCACATTACAAAGAAGAACTTGTTGATGGGAAAATACAGTTTAATGCTTACGTCTCTGAAATTGGGGATTTAAATGGGAAATTCGGTCATTATCAGTACAATGCGCACAAAATGATCTATGAAGATTCTCTTGATAATATACCTAAAATCAATCAAAAAGCAAACTTTTCTTTAGGAAAAGCGACAAAATTTGAAAACGGCGTTAAGATTTAATTGAATTCATTTTTTTGTTTAAACTAAATTTTATTGAATTGTAATGTAATAGGTTTCAAATACAAATATAAATTTATAATTATGAGTAAGTTCCGATTAGACGAAGTAGATCATCAAATTCTTGACATGTTAATAGATAATACAAGAATACCATTTACAGATATCGCAAAAAAATTGTTAATTTCAGCAGGAACCGTTCACGTAAGAGTTAAAAAAATGGACGATGCTGGAATAATCATGGGTTCTTCGTTAACTTTAGATTATGAAAAATTAGGATATTCTTTCATTGCTTATGTTGGTGTATTCTTAAATAACACCTCACAAACTAAATTTGTTTTAGAAAGAGTAAGTGAAATTCCTTTTGTAACAGTTGCGCATGTAACTACCGGCAAGTTTAATATTTTCTGTAAAATTCGTGCTAAAGACACAAAACACGCAAAAGATGTTATCTTTATGATTGATGATATTGAAGGTGTTTATAGAACAGAAACTATGATTTCACTTGAGGAAAGTATCAACGATAAAAAACGATTGATGCACACTATTTTCAAAGAGATATAATTTTTCTATAATACATAGATAAATCTTTAATAGAAAACCTTAAGTAATTTGCTTGAGGTTTTTTTATATCAATTTTCAAAAAATATTAAATATAATGTACACACTTCCTGAAATTGAGCGTTTTAATAAAAATGTAATGTCTAAATACCACATTTACAATAGCGTGTTTATTACTTTACCTTTTGATGCTATTGATAATACAGGTGTTTTATTACCATTATTTAGCGAAGTTTGTACTGCTGGTTTTAAAAATAATTTAACTCCGATACAAATTATAAATTCCTTTTCCAAAAAGTATTTAGATTCTGTTTCAGAGGAAGATAAAATTAGTTTGTTGTTTCGATTTATCCAATACGTTGAGCGCCAAATAGTTTTGTTTGATGCAATTGAAGATGCTGCTTTTCCAATCGTTAATAATATGGAAGGTAAAGCTTCTCTTAGAGACGTTAAAGACAGAGCGGATACAAAAGAATTACAAGAAGAGTTAATTTCTTTTTTGGATAGTTTTAATATTCGTACTGTTTTAACCGCGCATCCAACACAATTTTATCCAGGTTCGGTATTGGGTATAATAACTGATTTAACCAATGCTGTAAGGGAAAATGATTTGTCAAAAATAAAAGAATTACTAGCTCAACTTGGAAAAACTCCTTTTATTAAGAAAGATAAACCAAGCCCTTTTGATGAAGCTATTAGTTTGATTTGGTATCTTGAAAATGTATTCTATCAAACTTCTGGCGAAATGTTGCAATATATTCAGAAGAACATTTTTAAAGATAAACCAATTACTAATTCTATTATTAATCTCGGGTTTTGGCCAGGAGGCGATAGAGATGGGAATCCATTTGTAACTACTGAAATCACTTTAAAAGTTGCGGATAGATTGCGGACTGCAATTTTGAAATCGTATTATTCAGACATTAGAAATCTAAAACGTAAACTTACATTTTCTGGTATAGATGCAATAATTTCTGATCTTGAAAATAAGTTGTATCGTTCTGTATTTTATTCTGATGGAAGTATTTACATTACTTTATCGGAATTAAAAGATAAGCTTAATTTGGTAAAATCAATTTGCATTGAAAAGCATCAATCGCTATATTTAGATGAAATAAATGAACTTTTAAACAAGGTTACAATTTTCGGATTTCATTTTGCATCGCTTGACATTCGTCAGAATAGTAAAATTCATAATAAAGTAATTCAAACAATATTTCAATATTTAGAAAAAAATAATGTTTCACTTACTGGCTACGTTAATTTATCTGATGAAGAACGAATTGAATTACTGTCTAATTTAACTGGAACTATTTCCTCCGATTTATTTGAGGATGAAATGACCAAACAAACTATAGATTCTATAGTAGCCATAAAAAAAATTCAAGAAAATAATGGTGAATTAGGAGCCAACAGATATATTATTTCAAATAATGAAAGTACTCTAAACGTTCTTGAAACTTTTGCATTATTTAGTTTATGTAATTGGAAGAATCCTTCAGTAGATATCGTTCCGTTGTTTGAATCTATAGATGATTTGCAGCGGGCGGATGTTATAATGGAGCAATTATATACCAATATACAATATGCCAATCATTTGAAAAACAGAGATAATAAACAAACTATCATGCTCGGTTTTTCTGACGGAACTAAAGATGGAGGCTATTTAATGGCTAATTGGGGAATTTATAAAGCCAAACAAACTATTACAGCAGTTTCTAGAAAATACGGCATCAAGGTTATTTTCTTTGATGGGCGAGGGGGACCACCTGCTCGAGGGGGAGGTAAAACGCATAAATTTTATGCTTCATTAGGAACTACAATTGAAAACCAAGAAATTCAATTAACAGTTCAAGGACAAACCATTAGTTCTAATTTTGGTACTTTAGATTCGTGTAGGTACAATTTAGAAAACCTTTTAAGTGCAGGAGTTTCTAACGAAATTTTTAATAAGCAGGAGAATAATTTATCTGATTTTGAAATTAAAATAATAGATGAATTATCTGAAATAGGATATCAAAAATATTTAAGTTTTAAAAATCATCCTAAATTTATACCTTATTTGGAGCAAATGAGTACCTTAAATTATTATTCTAAAACTAATATAGGAAGTCGTCCATCTAAAAGGAATACTACTGCTAATCTCGATTTTAACGATTTACGTGCCATTCCATTTGTTGGTTCTTGGAGTCAGATGAAACAAAATGTTCCCGGATTTTTTGGTGTTGGATCGGCGTTGAAACATTTTGAAGACACCAATAATTGGGATAAAGTACAAACGCTTTTTGATTCGTCTTTATTCTTCAGAACTTTATTGGAAAATAGTATGATGTCCTTGGCAAAATCGTTTTTCCCATTAACGCAATACATGAAAGAGGATATAGAATTTGGTGCATTTTGGAAAATTATTTTTGAGGAATTTCAAGAAACCAAACGACTTTTGCTAAAAATTGCAGGACACAAGGAATTAATGGAAAATTATCCTGATGGTAAAGCATCGATTAAAATGCGGGAGGATATTGTATTACCTTTATTGGTAATTCAGCAATATGCCTTAATGAAAATTAACGAAATTAAGAAGGGTAGCGAATCAAACGAATTGCTTGCAGTTTATGAAAAATTAGTGACTCGATCTTTGTTTGGAAATACAAATGCAAGTAGAAATTCAGCTTAAAAAAAGTATTCAATATTAAATTTATGAAAGTATTCCAATTACAAACATCAGAATTTGCTTCCTTCTATGGTGATTATATTGCCCAAGTATCCTATGAATTTACTTTGATTGAAGAATTAGAAATTTCTTTGCATCGATTTATTAAGTTTGTTCAAGACATTCCGTTAGACAAATTTGATTACCGGTATGAAGAAAGCAAGTGGACTATTAAAGATATTATTCAACACATTATTGATGCCGAAAGAGTATTTTCATATCGAGCTTTACGATTTGCTAGAAATGATGCCACAGAATTGCCGGGTTTTGAAGAAAACCATTATGTTAATGAAGCTTATGGAAATCAAAGAAGTATCATTGAATTATTAACTGAATTATCAGCTGTTCGTCATTCTACATTGTATTTATTTAAATCTATTAATGAAGAGCAGCTTTTAAATATTGGAATAGCATCTAGTAATCCTATGTCAGTTCGTGCATTAGGATTTGTAATTATTGGACATCAAAATCACCACCAAAGAATTTTTGAAGAAAGATATTTGTAAGTAGCATTTGAATTCATTAAAAATAAAAATCCCATATTTAGATGCACTTCTAACTATGGGATTTTAATTTAGAGACTAATTTTGTTATTGAATAATCACTTTTTTTGTTGCAGTTTTTCCTTCCGAAGTAACATTTAACAAATACATTCCTTTTTCCAATTGACTAATATTAACCTCTTGATAGAAAATGGAATTTGAATTTTGGTAGGTATTATTAAAACATTTTCTTCCTCTAATATCAAATAAATCTAATATAACATCTTCTGAAGTTGACAATTTAACTAATATTACTCCACTTGTTGGATTAGGAGAAATAGTAAAATTTTCAAATGTATTTTCGGCATTTACTAAAGCAGGAGTTCCAGTTATGACAAAATTATCAATTATCACACCTTCATTGGTAACGCCGGCATCAGAAACGAAATTAAATCTGAAAATAATATTCGATTGAGGTGTGGTTCCGCCAAAACCAAAATCTGTCATATCCCAACTATAATTTGTTTTGTCAGAATTAACCCCTCCTATCATATTTGGATCTCCGCCTGCACCAGTCCATTGAGCACCAACGCAATTATCACAGTTGGTAGCATTGGGAACATTAGAGCTGTTGTACCATGTTGTAACACTCGAAGCATCGCCTAATATTGTCCATGTAGTTCCTCCATTAGTTGAGTATTCAACATTAAGGTAATCATAGTCAGGTTCAAAATCAAAAGCCATATCAAATTTGAATTGTGGATTTTGATATTGTGTTAAATCATAACATTGTGAAACAAGATAAGAAGTTATACCGTCTGGATATAGTCCCGAAAGATTTGTTCCATAAACATTTGAACCGCCAGAAACAGTGTTATTAAGAATCGTTCCTGCTGCTTGACCTCTTTGCCAAAGTGTATTAGTATTTGCTTTATCAAAAGAAATTAAATTATCAGATGAGGATTCAAAAGTATTAATTGAATTAACCATTCCAGCTTCATTTACTAAAATTAAAGCTGTTTTATTATTATTACTACTATTACCATCATTATTTGTAGTTGTTGTAAAGGAAATGGAATGAGTTCCTCTTGATAAACTTCCTATTGTTATTGGAAAATCTATAGATTGACATGGCGAAAGTGATCCCGACCAACTTAAATTTGTAAGAGAATTTCCATCAATGGCGTATGAAATTGCAACTGAAAAAATAGGATTTGTTCCAGAATTTTCAAAAGTTAAAATTGAATTATGCGATGCACCACAAGCGACTGAAAGGGGTTGCGCAATTTTTTTAAGTGACACATCTGTAGGGTATCCTACATATTGATTACCTACATTTACTGCATACCAAGCATTAGTGACGGCTATAACTTGGGCACTTGATCCACAATATAAATTGTTAGCAACTTGAAGAGTAGCATTTCTCATGTCTAAATAAGTTGCGTTAGAAGTCAAATAATCTCTCTCCGCATAATATACAATTTGAGAAGATTGTGCCATTCCTATTCCTGAAACTGAATAACTACGGGGGGTAGGCGCATTGTTTGTTCCTGATTTTCCAACGGTTAAAAGATAAAACCAATAGTTTAAAACACCACTATTAGTGTGGACTCCGCATTGATCATTATTGCTTGATGGAGTGCAGGTTCCTTCATCTCCGGTAGTAATCCAATTACTTCCAAGATATGTATCTGGATCGCCATAAGTTAAAGGAGAGTTCATGCTTCTAAAAGGAGAAGCTCCTAAATCTTCTGCAACTTTCCAAACTCCGGTTGCAAAAGGCCCAGTTAGAGAACCAGTCCTTCCATAATGTTCAATGCATGCTCCCCATATATCTGAAAGACCTTCGTTGATTGCTCCAGATTGATTTTGATAGGCTAAATTTGCAGTTGACGAACATATTCCATGACCAATTTCATGCCCACATACATCAATTGATGTTAAAATAGAAACATTATTATTACCATCACCATAAGACATTACAGCCCCATTCCAAAATGCATTAGCTAAACTAGTGTTAGCTGTAGAGCGATAATGTACATAACTTTTCAGCATCGTGCCTTTATCGTCAAAACTGTTTCTATTGAAAATATTTTTCCAAAAATCATAGGTCATTTCAGCACCCCAATGAGCATCCAAAGCACCAATATCTTTATTAGTATTATTGAATTCGGCTGTTGTCCAATTATTATCAACATCCGAAAAATTTGTAGTAGGATAGGATACTGTTCTAGCACTATTAAAGGTTTGAATACCACCTCCACGAGTATCGTCTTTTAAAATATATTTGTTTGTTGTTGCATCTAAAGTAGTTTTGATAGATCGGCTCCCGCTATATTTTGTATTATTAGCAGTACCAGTTACAGAAGAAGTCACTTCCAATGATTTTATAAAAGCATTTTCATTTTTCACAATATCATGGGCATGCTTAATTATTGGATTGCGATATAAAATAGTTCCGTTTTGCGCATCTACATATATTTCGTCTCGAGCCAAAGGTTGTGTGGTATAAACGTCAAATTTATAAGCTAAATTTATTTCTCCATTAGTAACATTTGGCAAAATTAACAATTCACCTGTTGGCTTTTTATAATTCATTGCCAATGCATCTTCTGGTGAATCCCAAAGATAATGGGTATTGCTTTTAGAATTTAAAATAATATTAAATGCCTGTTCAGCACTTAAAGAAGGAGTTGTATTTAAATTTGAAGCATTGTAAACCTCTCCATTTATCATGTACACTTCATTATTAATACTGTGGGAAATGATTACTCCAAATTCAATTTTTAATCCTTTGTAAAATTGCTGAAAATGTTCGTGTTTACGACCTGTTTCATCAGTATTGGTATATGTAGGAACGTAGCTATTGGACTTGTCTAATTTGTTTAGTACTTTAAATTTTGCCAATGCATCTGCTTTTGGAAGCGGATTTTCAAATTCAATAATTGTTTGAATTGGTTCATTATCCTTTAAGGTTTTATTGGATTGCCCAATAATAATTTGAAAAGAAAACAAGGATAAACTAAGGTAAAGTATAGTTTTTTTCATTGAAAATAATAATTTAATATTTCAAATATAACAATAAATAAACAATTGAATCATTAGAATTGTAATCTTAAGATAATTTAAGAATTAATTAATAATTGTTTTACTTATTCAAAAACTGTTTAAGTTCGTTATAATTTTTAATTTTCACTTTAATTTTATCTTTTCCTAATACGCCTTCAATTTGTTTGGGAATTTCTAATTTAATATTTAAAACAGGTTCTACAACATCCAAAAACTTTATTGGATGTGCTGTTTCAAGAAATACTCCAATACTATTAGGATGGTTTTTTAGTTCTTTTTTCAAACCTAAATAACCAACAGCCCCGTGGGGTTCTGAAACATATCCAGTATTTAAAAATATTTTTTGCATTTCGATTTTTGTTTCTTCATCGGTAAAAGAATAGGAGGAAAAATCTTTGCTAAATTCATTTAAATCATTGTTGTACATTTCTTGAATACGAATGAAATTACTCGGATTTCCAACATCCATAGCATTTGAAATAGTTTCTACCGAAGGTTTAGCATCGTAAATTCCATTTTCTAAAAACTTAGGCACCGTATCATTTACGTTAGTTGACGCTACAAAATGGGTAATTGGTAATCCTATTTTTTTTGCTAAAATTCCCGCGCAAATATTTCCAAAATTACCACTAGGGCAGGAGATAATTAAAGGTTTATCGTGTTTTTTTAATTCTTTGTATGCAAAGAAAAAGTAAAACATTTGAGGCAACCAACGGGCAATATTAATAGAATTGGCTGAAGTAAGATTTTTATATTTTAATTCCGAATCTAAAAATGCTTGCTTTACCATGTCTTGGCAATCATCAAAAAAGCCATCTACCTCTAAAGCGGTTATATTTTGCCCTAATGTGGTTAATTGTCTTTCTTGAATCTCACTTACTTTCCCGCATGGATAAAGAATTACTACTTCTACACCTCTTACATCAAGAAAACCACTTGCAACAGCGCCACCAGTATCGCCAGAGGTAGCTACAAGAACTGTGTTTTTGAGGTCTTTTCCTTTGTTAAAATAGGCTAAACATCTAGACATAAATCGGGCTCCAACGTCTTTAAACGCCATTGTTGGTCCGTGGTATAATTCTAAAGAATAAACATTTTCTTCAACAAATACGGTCGGAAAATCAAAGCATAGAGTTTCTGTAACAATTTGTTTTAGTTCCAATTCTGGAATTTCATTACCTACAAATTGCTTTATGACTTCCAATGCTATTTCTTCATTTGATAAATTCTCAATGGTATCAAAAAAAAATTGTGTTAAAGGTTTAATATGTTCTGGAAAATACAACCCTCTATCAGGCGCAAGTCCTTGAATGACTGCTTCTTGAAAAGAAACAATTATGTTTTTATTATTTAAGCTGTAGTAGTTCATTAGATTTAGGTTTAGCTTCCTAGTTTTGGGTACATAGTTTATAATAATACTTAAAACCCAGAACTTTTAATTATTGAAACTCCAATTGGATTTATTTTTGAAATATGAATATCAGTGGGGATTCCCGTCTTTAGATATTCTTCGGTCATAGCAAAAGCAACTTTTTCTGCTACAGCCAAACCTTTGCATAAAGCATAAATTGAAGGTCCTGCTCCAGAAATTCCGGCTCCTAAAGCACCATTATTTATTGCAGTAAATTTTACTTGATCAAAATTAGGAATTAAATGTTTCCTTAAGGGCTCAACAATTACATCTTGCAAGGATCGTCCTATTAATTCGTAATCTTTAGTATATAATCCTGCGATTAAACCGCCAACATTTCCCCATTGTTTGATGGCTGATTTTAACGATATCATAGGTTGCAAAACAGCTCGTGAATCGGATGTTTTTACTTCAATTTGAGGATGTAAAACCACCGCAAAAAGTTCTTTGGGACTTTCTATTCGAATTACATCTAATGGACCATATCCTCTAACTAATGTAAAGCCGCCCAATAGGCAGGGAGCTACATTATCGGCATGTTCGCTTCCGCTTGCAACAACTTCTCCTTTCATGGCGAATTCAACTAATTGTGATCTTGAAAAAGGATTCCCTAATAATTCATTTATGGCGAAAACTGCACCTGCAGCACTAGCAGAAGAACTGCCAATACCACTTCCAGCTTTGATTTTTTTATGAATTTCAATTTCAAATCCAAATTCCGAATCAATACTATTAATTAAAGCTAAAGCAGCAACACCTGCCACATTTTTTTCGGCTTCCAAAGGTAAATCGGCTCCAGTTATTTTAGTAATTCGAATGCCTTTTTCCTTTACTTTTCGGATAATCATTTCATCACCAATAGTCTCTAAGCATAATCCTAAAACGTCAAATCCACAGGATAGATTGGCGATGGTTGCGGGACAAAATAATTTTATTTCGTTCATTTTTTTAGTTTATGAGGTTAACAGGATCTTTGGTTCTGAGGTTTAAACTGCCTCAAAATCTTAGTTACTTAAAACCTTTTATTATACATTTCCAATTCGAATTACATCGGCAAAAATACCCGAAGCGGTAACCGCCGCACCAGCACCGGCGCCTTTTATTAATAGGGGTTGGTCTACATATCTATCGGTGTAAAACTGAACTATATTGTCTTTCCCTTCCAAATTATAAAATGGGCTATCGCTAGGAATAAATTGCAAACCAACGCTTGCTTTTCCGTTTTCGAACGAAGCAACAAATTTTAATCGAGATTCTTTCGACTTCGCTTCCGCCAAAAGATTCTCAAAATGGCTTGAATGTTGGGTTAAGGATTTAAAGAAAGCTTCATTAGTAATAGTTTCCATACATTCTATTGGAAGAAACGAATTGTTGGTAATGTCTTCCATTTCCATCGGATAACCGCTTTCTCGAATCAAAATTAGAATTTTCCTAGCAACATCTACACCACTTAAATCTATTTTTGGATCAGGCTCTGTAAATCCTTGTAATCCAGCTTCTTTTACTACATCATGAAAGTTACAGGTTTCGCTAAAATTATTAAAGATAAAGTTCAAACTACCAGATAAAACTGCATTTATTCGATTCACTTTATCTCCAGAAGCAATTAAATGTTTTAGGGTATCTATAATTGGTAAACCTGCACCCACATTGGTTTCAAACAAGAAAGGTGCGTTGTATTTTCGAGACAACGATTTAAGATATTTATAATTGTCATATTGAGATGAACAAGCAATTTTATTACATGTAACAACTGCAATATTTTGTCTTAAAAACTGGTCGTAAATAGAGGCAATGTCTACATTTGCAGTAATATCAACAAAAATACTATTGCGTAAATTTAATTCCTTTGCTTTAGTGATAAAATGATTTACATTGGCAGTTTCGCCATTTTCTAATACAGATTTCCATTCTTTAAGATGTATTCCTTCTTCATCAAAAAACATTTTTCTAGAATTGGAAATAGCAACCACACGAAGGTTTATTTTTAAATTTTCCTTTAAGAATTTCTTTTGTTGGTGAATTTGATCGATGAATTTTTCACCTACATTTCCAACCCCCATAACAAATAAATTCAACTGTTTAGTGTTGTCTTCAAAAAAGCGTTCGTGTAAAGTATTCAGAGCTTTCTTAACGTCTTTTTCGTTAATCACCACCGATATATTTCTTTCAGAAGCACCCTGCGCAATAGCACGAATATTTACATTATTTTTTCCTAGAGTACTAAACATTTTACCGCTCAAACCTTGGTGGTTTTTCATGCTTTCGCCAACCAATGCGACAATGCACAAGTCTTTTTCAACGATACAAGGATAGATTTTATTTTGAGCAATTTCTAGTTCAAAGATACTGTCAATTGCGGTTTTGGCTTTTTGTGCATCTTGATTTTGAATTCCTATACAAATAGAATGTTCAGATGAGGCTTGAGTAATGAAAATCACATTGATGTTTTCTCGAGAAAGCACTTCAAATAATCGTTTAGAAGAACCAGCAACACCAATCATACCAGAGCCTTCCAAAGTTAGAAGAGCAATAGAATCAATATGTGAAATTCCTTTTATTGGATTTGCATTTGCATCGGGAGTATTAGAAATTAAGGTTCCGTAAGACTCAGGTTCAAATGTATTTTTAATCCAAATTGGAATTGAAGCGTTCAAAACTGGTTGAATTGTTGGCGGATACAAAACCTTGGCTCCAAAATGAGATAATTCCATTGCTTCTTGATAGGAAATAGACTCGATAGGTTGTGCTTGTTTGACAATTTTAGGATTTGCAGTAAACATACCATTTACATCGGTCCAAATTTCTAAAGATTCTGCTCTCAATCCATTAGCAAGAATAGCTGCAGAATAATCAGAGCCACCGCGACCTAAAGTGGTAGTATTACCGTCTTCCGAGGATGCGATAAATCCAGGTAAAACAACTACCTGAGAAGTATTGGAACTGAAATAATCTGCAATTAATGTATTAGAAACTGTAAAATCAACTACCGCTTTTCCAAAATTAGAATTGGTTTTAACCAAATCTCTACTGTCCTTAAAAGCGCTATTTGGAAGGATTTGTTGCAGTGCTGTAGCAATTATTTGTGAAGACAATAATTCGCCAAATCCAGCAATTGCATCAGCGGTTCTTGGAGATAATTCGCCTAAAAGGAAACAACCATCTAAAAGCGTTTGCAACTGGGTAATTTGACTATTAATTTTTATTAAAAGGCTATTCTGATCTGCAGTTTCTACTAAATCAGTTATTGCAACAAAGTGCTTTTGCTTGATTTCTTCCAGCGTAGTTTTGTAGATTTCGTTCTTTGATGCAGCTTTTTGAGAGGCGTTAAGAAGCATATCAGTAACACCACTTAAAGCCGAAACTACTACTGCAAGTTTGTTGTCTTTTGCTTTTTGGTTAACGATTTGGAGAACCTTTTGGATATTTTGGGCATTGGCAACAGATGTTCCGCCAAATTTTAATACTATCATTTTTTTATTTTTTGAAATTACATATAAGTTTAAATTCTTTCATTTGAAAGCACTTGAATGGATTATATGTGAAATTATACCCCGAAAGGGGTTGTAGTTGTTAAAGTGTAGGTACTAACAAAAATAGCAACCCTTGAAGGGTTTATTAATAAAGATAAAATATAAAATTTGTAGTTACTCATACATTTCAAAATTACCATTTTTTGTTAAAAATAAAAGTAGTAATTATGTTTTTACGAATATAATAATTTTAGTAGTAAATTACTTAATTTTTATTTTTTTTATCAGAATAAAAGTCTATTTTTTATTAATTTCTTAATAAAATAGTAGCTAAAATAGTTGGATTTTAATAATTGTTTGCTGAATTTTGGACTCAAATTACACCTATAAAATGCAAAATTTACATTATATCAGTTCAGAAGTACTACAATTAGAGACTTTACAAGAACTAATTTCACAAAATAAGTCCATCGCTTTATCGGAAGCTGCAATTATTGCTATTCAAAAATGCCGTGAATATTTGGATGCCAAAATGGAATCGCAGGATGCACCAATTTATGGAATAAATACTGGATTTGGATCACTTTGTAATGTTATAATATCCAACGAAAATTTATCCCAACTGCAAGAAAACTTAGTAAAATCCCATGCGTGCGGTACTGGAGAGGAAGTCCCTTCGGCGATTGTAAAAATCATGTTGTTGCTTAAAATTCAATCCCTAAGTTACGGACATTCAGGGGTGCAATTGATTACAGTTCAACGATTAGTAGATTTTTATAATAATGATATTTTACCCGTAATCTACAATCAAGGTTCCCTTGGAGCAAGCGGGGATTTAGCTCCTTTAGCACATCTTTCTCTACCTTTATTAGGAGAAGGCGAAGTAAACTTTGAAGGAAAGAAAATTCATTCTTCTGTAGTATTACAAAAATTTAATTGGCAACCTATTGTTTTGCAATCCAAAGAAGGACTTGCATTGTTAAACGGAACCCAATTCATGAGCGCTTACGGGACTTATATTTTGCTTAAAGCGATGAAATATTCCTATTTTGCAGATGTGATTTCGGCAATTTCTTTGGAGGGATTTGATGGAAGAATAGAGCCATTTAATGAATTGATTCATTACATTCGACCGCACAAAGGTCAAATTGTAACCGCTAAAAGGATGACGGATTTATTGGAAGATAGCCAGATTATTGCTCAAGAGAAACAGCATGTTCAAGATCCATATTCCTTTAGATGTATTCCACAAGTTCATGGCGCTTCAAAAGATACCATTGATTATGTAAAGAAAGTTTTCAAGACTGAAATTAATTCGGTTACTGATAATCCAAATATATTTATTGGCGAAGATATAATTATTTCTGGAGGAAATTTTCACGGTCAACCGTTGGCAATGGCTTTAGATTTTCTTGCTATTGCCTTGTCTGAATTAGGAAGTATTTCTGAAAGAAGAACCTACCAATTAATTTCAGGATTACGAGGTTTACCAGCTTTTTTAGTAAGTAATGCTGGATTGAATTCGGGATTTATGATTCCGCAATATACTGCAGCAAGTATTGCAAGTCAGAACAAACAATTAGCAACACCTGCAAGTGTAGATAGTATTGTGTCAAGTAATGGTCAAGAAGATCACGTTTCTATGGGAGCCAATGCAGCAACCAAATGTTTGCGAATTATGGATAATTTGGAGCGCATTTTAGCTATTGAATTGATGAATGCTTCGCAAGCTATTGAATTTAGAAGACCTCTAAAATCAAGTGAATTTATTGAAATGTTTTTAAAATCCTACAGAGAAGAAGTTCCTTTTGTAGAAGAAGATCGCATTTTGCATTATGATATTGAAAAATCTGTTGCGTTTTTAAATAGTTTTTTGATTGACGAAACAGTTTTAATTGATTGAATTATAAAGCTTTATATAAATAATAAATCCGTTTTGTTTTCACAAAACGGATTAAGATTATAATTCAGAATCTATTCCGATTCATCCATTGTATGATAAACGTTCATTACATCATCGTCTTCTTCAATTTTCTCAATTAATTTTTCAACATCTGCAATTTCAGCATCAGTAAGTTTTTTTATAATTTGCGGAATTCGTTCAAATCCAGAAGATAAAATTTCAATTCCGCGAGATTCTAGTTCTTTTTGTATTGCGCCAAAGCTTTCAAAAGGTGCATAAATTAATATTCCGTCTTCATCGGCAAAAATTTCTTCTGCACCAAAATCGATAAATTCTAATTCCATTTCCTCAATATCAATATTAGTATTCGGAATTCGGAAATTACAAGTATGATCAAACATAAATTCAACGGAACCTTGTGTACCCAAAGTACCGTTACATTTATTAAAATAACTTCTTATGTTGGCAACTGTTCTGTTGTTATTATCGGTTGCTGTTTCAATTAATAGTGCAATTCCGTGTGGCGCATAACCTTCAAAAAGCTGCTCTTTATAGTTTGCAGTATCTTTGTCGGTTGCTTTTTTAATAGCACGTTCCACATTTTCTTTAGGCATGTTTGCTGCCTTTGCATTTTGAATAACAGCACGTAAACGAGAGTTAGCTTCCGGATTAGGACCACCTTCTTTAACTGCCATTACAATGTCTTTTCCAATACGAGTAAACGCTTTAGCCATTGCTGACCAACGTTTCATTTTTCTTCCTTTTCTAAATTCAAATGCTCTTCCCATTTCTATATAATTCTATAACTTAAATAAATATTTAGTGTGCAAATATACCATTCAAAATCCTAAAATAACAATTACCGTGGTCCTATTATACTTTGAAAATTTACTTTGCAAGGTTTTATTTGGTAGGTTTTTTAGTTAACATTGCATTATCTAAAAATCGTTTCATTTCAATTTTTTGATCACCATACAATTCAATTTCCGATTTGCCTGATGCATCAATTGAAAGAGTTTCATTTACCAAAAGATTTACTTTAGAATAACCTTCACAAATAAGTTCTGCTTTTTTTACTACTAAAGTTTTTGCTTCTAATGAAGAATTGTTATCCAATCGAAGTTTCATTTGATCAGTGCTTCCTGTAATCAAGGCATCACTTTTTTGATATAAATCCAAAGTCATATTAGTTGTAGTTGCATTTGCTTTTAAAGAAGCATTTTTACTTAAATTGATAATTGTGTTTTCTCCTTTAGTTGAAAGCTCACCTTTAGATTTATCATCCATGAACAAAGAGAAATTCTTCGATTTAGAGCTTAATACTAATTTGGAATAGTCATAACTTTTGAAGGTAATATTATCCAATTCAATATCGGCAATTGCACTAATTATCGCTTCATTTTTGGATACCACTTGATTAAATTCACTAGTATAAGTTACTCTTATACTTAGCTTCTTATATCCAGAAATACTTTTTAGGGTAGATAATCGCAAAATTGATCCACTAATTGAAGCATCTATAGCTTCATGTAAATTATCATCCGCTTCAATTTCCAACCCGCATTCAGTTCCTTTTACCAAATAGACTTCCAAATTATCAGCAACTTCTAATGATTTAAAATCCTCTATTTTTTTAATCTCCGTTGTAACAATTTTAGATCCTTTTATTTTATCTTTCTTTTGTGAATAAGAAAATGTTGTAGTAAATACAAGAGCAATAGCAATTAGCAGTATAGTTTTTTTCATTTCATTTTAAATTAAGTAGACAAATTTAAAAAAAATATTGATTTTAATACTATACTAAAGTTTTAATCGAATGCTCCATTGAAAATCCATTTCCGATACAATAACACTTTGTTCATCTACTCCAATAGATTTTAACCATACGGTTTGCCCTTCACTAGTAGCTATAGTTTTAAGAATTGCCTGTTCAATTAATAATCCATCCGAACAAGTAAATGTAATTCTTCCTTTAGCTTTTTTATAAAAATCTCCTTTATTTTTGGTTACCAACATCGAAATATTTCTATTACTTTTCTTTATTTGATACATTATTAATGCACCTGAAGTGAGTTCGGCAGCCATAGCCTGAACAGCAAAATATATGGATTTAAAAGGATTTTGATTCAGCCATCTATGTTTAACTGTTGCCATGCAAATAGTAGGAGTGATAGTTTTTATTCTAACCCCACACCAAAAAGCGGAGGGAAGTTTAAAAAACAAGTAGAAGTTTAATTTATTAGGTGAAAATTCCATTATTTACTGATTTCATGTAAAGATACAATAATATTGAACAGAATAATTTTCGTGCCTTTAGTTAACTAAATGTTAAATAATAGTACTTTGTATTGCATAATACCTTTTTAAGGCTTTATCTTTGCATAAGAAATTAATAGACTTTATTAATAGAGTTGTAAAAAAAGTAGATTTTAAAAAAGCATAATAATATTTGAAATAAAAGAAATAATGAACATTGAAAACACAAAGGCTCAAATGAGAAAAGGAGTTTTAGAGTTTTGTATCTTATCTGTTTTGAAAGAAAAAGAAGCCTACACATCAGAGATTTTAGATACATTAAAAAACGCAAAACTCCTAGTAGTAGAGGGAACAGTTTATCCACTGCTTACAAGACTAAAAAACGACGGTTTACTCAATTATCGTTGGGAAGAATCTACCTCAGGACCTCCAAGAAAGTATTATGAGTTAACCGAATTAGGAAAAACATTTTTAAACGAATTAAACAGCACATGGACTGAATTATCTGATGCTGTAAACATTATAACCAATCAAAAACAACAATCATGAACAAAACAGTAAATATTAATATAGGTGGTTTATTTTTTCATATTGACGAAGATGCGTACCAAAAGTTATCTAATTATTTTGAGGCCATAAAACGTTCTCTTTCAAATTCTTCTGGAAAGGAAGAAATTATGAAAGATATTGAAATGCGTGTTGCTGAACTTTTTACCGAAAAACAAAAAAGTGATAAACATGTAATTAATACAAACGATGTAGACGAAGTTGTTAGAGTAATGGGGCAACCCGAAGATTATATTATAGACAATGACGCAGAAGAAAAAACATCTTTTACATATGTATCCTCCGGAAGTAAAAAATTGTATCGTGATGAAGACCGCGGCATTATAGGGGGAGTTTGTTCGGGACTTGGACATTATTTCGGGATAGATTCTGTATGGATTAAACTATTATTTTTAGTGCTATTTTTCGGTTTTGGTTCTGGATTAATTGCTTATTTAGTATTATGGATTGCAATGCCAAAAGCTGTTACTACATCCGAAAAATTAGAGATGAGGGGAGAACCAGTAACTATATCCTCTATCGAAAAAAAAGTAAGATCAGAATTTGATTCTGTTTCTGATAAATTTAAAAATGCAAATTATGATGAATTAGGCAATCGAATAAAAAATGGAGCCGAATCAGTTGGAAGTAAATTAGGAGATTTTTTAACTTCAGTTTTTCAAATATTTGCTAAAGCGATAGGTGTCTTTATTTTGATTTTTTCATCATTAGCACTTTTAGGAATATTCGCTATTTCTATGGTAGCGCTATTCTCTAGTTCTTTGCCTACAACCTATTTGATTAATCACTTTAGAACACCTCTTGGATTAGAAACGCCACTTTGGATTCAGGGCTTATTGTTTCTATTAACTTTCGGAATTCCATTCTTCTTCTTACTTATTTTAGGATTAAAATTAGTAATTACTAATTATAAATCAATTGGTACGATAGCAAAATATACTTTATTAGCAGTTTGGATTATTGCTGTAGGAATATTTATTACGGTTGGAATAAATAAATTTACTCAAATAGCTTCAGAAGGCAAAGTGGTTGAAAAAGAGGTTATTAATATTCTACCAACAGACACCTTAATTGTCAGTTTTAAAAACAACACTTTTTATGATAAGGAAATTAGTAATCTTACCGATTTTAAATTAACGCAAGACGAAACGAATCAGGATATAATTTATTCGAATAATGTTTCGATTAAAGTTTTGAAAACAGATGAAAAATTACCATTTTTACAAATAGAAAAATTAGCTTATAGTAAATCGATTTCAGAAGCTAAAATACAAGCAAAAAAGATTAAATATAGCTTTAAAATTCAAGGTAATCAGTTAATTTTGGATAATTACCTGTTATATGAAGTTGCTTCTATGTTCCGAAGTCAAAAAGTAGAATTGTTTTTATATTTACCTAAAGGAACCATATTAAAAATGGAGGAGAGTGTTCGCGATTTTGATGAATCTGATAATGACTTTTTTAATTTGCATTTCAGCGATAAAAATTACATATATAGAGTAGGAGATTCTAAAATTAAATGTGTGAATTGTCCCGAAAATGAAGATGAATACAATGATTTGGATACAGTTGCAATTGACTCTGTTAAAACTGTTACAATAAATGGTAAAGAAATATTAAGAGTAGAGTCTACTTCCAAAACTTATGGAAGCGAACCTAAAAAAGACGTAGTACTAATTAAAACTAAATAATCATGGTAAAATTAATAATCTTATTTACTAAATTTTTAATTGCTTTGACAGTAGCAGTATTATATAATTAATAAAGAACTAGTATTTTCCGTTTAGTAGTTCGCCACCAATACTTGATTTGGCTTCAATTCCTAATTTTTTCATCATTTCAAAAGTTGTGCAAACAGCTGCAGAAGTTACAGGGATGCCGCATTCAGCTTGAATTAGATCGATTGCTTCTAGCGATGGCATTTGAACACAAGCCGAAGCAACTAATACATCCACATCGGTTAAATCTAATTGTTTGTAGATTTCTAATAAATTCAAAGGGTTTTGTGCTGCAACTTCTAAATTATCAGGAATTTCCAAAGCAATACTTTGTTTTACTTTGATGCCTTGGTGTTCAATATAATCCACTACCATATCCGTTAAGGGTCGCATGTAAGGAGTAATGATCGAGATTTGTTTTGCACCTAAAACTTTCAATCCATTAATTAAAGCTCCTGCCGAAGTTACAATAGGAGTAGGGAAGTCGTTGGCAACCGTTTCTTGGTGTAAATTCACTTCCGAAACGCAATGGTAACCGCGTCCCATACTCATAATGGCAACCAAACAAGCATACCCCATAACATCTACATGAGCATCCGAAAGTTCTTGGGCACATTTTAAACTCATGGCATCCATAGCTTCCAGTTCTTCTTTGGTTACTTTCTTCATTCGCATTCTACTGCTATGAAATGTAAAACGTTCTGGCAAAATGGTTTCTCTTGCTCTAAAGATTGCAGGTATTTCAGTTTCCATCGTCACATTGGAAGAGGGAACAATCTGTCCTATTCTATATTTTTTCATGATTTATATTTAACAGCAAAGTCTATATTCTATTATCTTTTTTCTAAAATCTAAATCTCCTTTACCGTATTTACTATTGTGCCAATTCCTTCAACGGTTGCTTCAATAACATCACCATTGCCTAACCATTCTTGTGGATTTCTTCCTGCTCCAACTCCAGATGGTGTTCCTGTTGCAATAATATCTCCTGGTTCTAAAGTGAACACTGTACTTAAATCTTCAATCAAATCATTGATATTGAAAAGTAAGAATTTAGTATTAGAATTTTGCTTTTCTACTCCGTTTACTTTTAAAGATAAATTCAAATTGTGCGGATTTTCTATTTCGTCTTTGGTTACTAAAATTGGTCCCATTGGTGCAAAAGTATCTTGCCCTTTAGAAACAATCCATTGCCCTTCACGACGGCAATCTCTTGCAGAAATATCGTTTATAACAGTATATCCAAATACATAATCCATGGCATCTGCATTAGTAACGTATTTTCCTTTTTTGCCAATAACTACTGCCAATTCTACTTCCCAGTCCAATTGTGATGTTAGTTTGGTATTTTTAATAATGTTTGTATTAGTTGCTGTAACCGTGGTTGGAGGTTTAGAAAAGATAATTGGTTTTTGAGGTAATTTTCCTGTTGTATCTAATGTTCTTGCGCTTTCCGCAACGTGTTCGGTATAGTTTAATCCTATGCCGATGATATTTTTTCTTGGTTTTTCAATAGGAGCGAGGATGGTAACTTCATCCATATTATACGATATTTCTTCGAAGAAATTTTCTGGAGTTTCGTTCACCATTTCTGTGATTTCCTGAATTATTTCAAATCCAAGGTCAATTAAATCCAACATGTCGTTTGGTAATGGAAAATTGGATATTTCTCCAAAATCTTCCATATCAATAACTTGATTGTTATGAATAAATCCCAAACGAGGTTCGGTGTCAGCAGTTTTGTATGTAAGTAGTTTCATTTTTTTTTTTAAGTTTCTAAGTTGCTAAGGAACTAAGCTTTATTTTTTTTAATTAATTTATAAAACGCAAATAGCAATAATACGGACCAAAAGCAAATATTTACATAGCCAATAATAACTGCCATTTTATCTGTCTTTTGTACTAAATAAGTGCCCATCATAATAAAACCAATAGGTCCAATAAAAGCTTTAATTAATTTTAATTTATTCATTATTGTTTTTTTTAAAGTTCTCGAAGAGGCGAATAATTAATTTTCTATTTTAAGTGTTATAATTTTATTGTCTTTAGATTTTACTTCCATTTCATAAGAAGTCAAGTTTTTTAATTCCTTTTTTATATGAAGAATATCGCAAAAATCCATTTCAGAAAATCTGTAATTAGCAATTCGAATAATTTCGTCTCCATAATGTAATTGTTCAAGTAAATTTTTATCCCAAACAAACCCAATAGCAAATTTATTGTTTAGTATTGTAGGGGTAAATACCGGAGGTCTTTCATTAAAAGTTATTTTTTTATCGCTTTCAAAATAAAAATTTTCATTTTTAAAATCAAGAATGATTGATCCATACTTCAGCAAATCAAATCCTAATCTAGAATTATTGTCATCGGTAGTGTTGAAAATAAGATTTTCGAATGTAGTGCCATTAATTTGAATTCCTTTAGTTTTTAAAAGCACTTGCTCTTTCATAGGTGTTGAACCAAATAACCCAATAGTTCCACTACCACTGCTTCTAGATAATTCTTCAAATATGTTTTCTTTAGAAAAAATTCCGTAAGCTCTATTTGACATTTCATAAAAACCATCCATTCCGGTATCTATTAGAAGTTCTTCGGTAGCTTTCTTTTTATCATTATTGAAACTGATTTTGATATATGGCGCATTTTGCGACCCAACAAGTTTCATTTTTTTTGGTTTTGTACTTTTTTCTAGTTTTTTAATATC
>Ga0114971_10000550_pt1 | contig 24310 bp, 10 predicted proteins | sample M_140625_MF_Meta_FD_87320 | JGI IMG/M metagenome (GOLD analysis project Ga0114971, IMG submission 87320) | Freshwater microbial communities from Lake Montjoie, Canada to study carbon cycling - M_140625_MF_MetaG | ecosystem: Environmental > Aquatic > Freshwater > Lake | place: Lake Montjoie...
AGCAGACCCGTGGGCTTTTTGTTCCTCGTCTCCCTGACGCTCGGCACCGCCGCAGTCGCCGCCGCCGAGTCTCCTGTAGCCTGTCGGTTCACGGAAGCCGAGATCGAGATAGACGGTCGCGTGGATGAGCCAGCCTGGAAGCATGCCCAGGCCATCGACGGCTTGCTCGTGGTGGGCGGTGAGCGGCATGGCAGCCCGCCGGAACAGGACACCCGCGCCCGGCTGCTGTGGGACCGCGAGGCCCTGTATGTCGCGGCCGAGTGTGCCGGCTCGCCGCACAGCGACGACGCGGTCGCACTCGTCCTCCGGCCTCGTGGCGACCATCCGCAGCACTACTCGATCCGGGTCACGGCCGACAACGTGGTCGAGGCGCGGCTGGATGACGACGAGGCGGCCTCGGCTGCCGCTCCCGGGAGGTTTTGGATCGAGTCGGCGACCGAGCGGGCGGCCGCCGGCGGGCTGCCGGGCTGGTCGCTGGAGGTTCGGATTCCCTGGATCGCCTTCTTCCGCACGTTCGGACGACCGGAGATCGGCGGCACATGGAGCTTCGCGATCGGCCGCCGGGAGCCGGGCGATAAGGAATGGTCGTCCACGGCCCGGTTCGCCGACACCGTGCCGGCCGATGGCCAGGCCGCCCTGCACCGTCTCGACGCGCTGCGGCCGGTCGTGTTTGCCGCCGACCCCGCCCCGGGGCCCTTCGGCATCTCCCGCCTGCCGCCCGCCCCGGTCCACAACGTGCGTGGGTCACCAGACCCGCCGCCCCCCTACGTCGTGGAACCAGCCTTTCCCAAGGCCGGCCTGAAAAACGTGATCTTCGTCTGTCCGCAGCCGGACAGCAATCGGCTGCTGTTCATCTCCAACACCTTCGGCGTCGAGCCCTCGCGGATCCGCCGGATTCCCGACCGGGCCGACGCCACGGCCGAAGACATCGAGACCCTGCTCGATGACTCGCACGCCACGCGGGTGAAGGTCGTCCACTACGCGATCACCTTTCACCCGCGGTTCGCGGAGAACGGTTTTGTCTACGTGGGGTGCAACGGGGGTGCCCGCAAGGACGCCGCCACCGACGCCGAGCGGAGCGAGCCGCGCAAGACCCGCGTGCTCCGCTACCGGATAGACCCACACCCTCCTTGGCGGCTCGACCCGGACTCGGAGACCGAAATCATCGCCTGGGAATCCGACGGCCACAACGGCGGGGCGCTCGCCTTCGGCAACGACGGGATGCTGTATGTGACCAGCGGCGACGGTTCGACCGATTCCGACGCCTGGCAGACTGGCCAGGACCTGACGCGGCTCGCCGCCAAGGTGCTGCGGATCGACGTCGACGCGCCGGCTGACGGCCGCGGCTACTCCGTTCCCCCCGACAATCCCTTCGTGGGACTGGACAACATCCGACCCGAGACCTGGGCCTACGGCCTGCGGAACCCGTGGCGGATCGACGTCGACCGCACGACCGGCGGGGTGTGGGTCGGCAACAACGGCCAGGCTCTCGTGGAGCAGATCTACGAGATCGCCCGCGGGGCGAACTACGGCTGGAGCGCCCAGGAGGGCAGCCGGCCGTTCCTGCCGGAGCGCAAGGCCGGCCCGAGCCCGATCAGCTCACCGACCTGCGAGCACGACCACTCGGAGGCCCGGTCGCTGACCGGTGGCATGGTGTGCCGAGACGTGCAGCATCCCGACCTAGAAGGCGAATACGTCTACGGCGACCACGTCACCGGCCGAATCTGGGCCGTGCCCCACGACGACGCCGACGCGGCCGTGCCGCGGCTGCTCGCCGACACCAAACTCATGATCACCTCCTTCGCCCGCAGCCACGCCGGCGACGTGCTGGTCACCGACTTCTTCGTCGGCAACTCCGGCGGCATCTATCGGCTTGTCCCGCGTCCGCCGCAGGCAACGGTATCGGAGTTTCCTCGCCGGTTGAGCGAGACGGGGCTGTTCGCCTCGGTTCCTCGGCACGAACTCGTGCCGGGGGCGATTCCCTACGGCGTCAACGCGGCACAGTGGGCAGACGGCACGCATGCGACTCGGGCGATCGTGCTCCCGCAGAGCATGCAGATGCGGACCGCCGAGCGGGGCTGGTTTACCGTCCCCGCCCGGATGGAGGTCACCGGCTACCAGGGCTGGAATCTGCCTGACGGAGCTGTGGTCGTCCAGTCGCTGGCGGCCGAGGCCCGGCCGGGCGACCCCGCGTCACGGCGCTGGCTCGAGACCAGGCTGATGCTGCAACACGAGGGCGACTGGGCCGGCTACACGTATCGCTGGACTCCCGATCAGCAAGATGCGGAACTCGTAGCGGCGGAGGGGCTCGACGCCGAGCTGGAGATCGTCGCGGCGGGGGCGAAACGGATGCAGCGCTGGCGGTACCCGTCGCGGGCCGAATGCATGGTCTGCCACAGCGCGGCGGCGAACTTCGTGCTCGGCCTGTCTACCGTGCAGCTCAACCGAGACTTCGATTACCACGCGGTGCTCGGCGGCGACGCGACCACCGACAATCAACTGCGGACGCTCGAGCACCTCGGGAGCGTGTGGCAGGACGTGGACAGTCTGGCGCGGCACCAGATCGAAACGCGGGTCCGTGACGAGGTGCGGGCCGCCCTGCCCGCACCGGCCGCCGACCAGCGTGAGCGATACGACGCCGAGGTCGCCAAGCGGGTCGATTCGCTCCTGAAGGAATGCACCTCGTCATCGCTTCGCGACAGCCTGCCGAAGCCGGACAAATCCACGCTCCTCTCGGCGCCGCTGGAAGCCTTTCCACGCCTGGTGAACCCCCACGACGCGACGCAGGATCTCGCGCTTCGGGTCCGGTCGTACCTGCACACCAACTGCTCGTCCTGCCACATCGGCGCCGGCGGCGGCAACTCGCGGATCGTGTTTGATTTCGGGACGCCGCTTGCAGGAATGCAGGCGATCGACCAAAAGCCGATGCACGCCACCTTCGGGATCGACGACGCCCGGATCGTGGCCCCGGGATCCCCCGACCGCTCGGTGCTGCTCTATCGCCTGGCGCACCGCGGCCCGCCGCAGATGCCGCCGCTGTGCTCGCTGGCCGTCGATGAGGCGGCCGTGGCGCTGGTGCGGGAGTGGATCGATTCGCTGCCCCCGTCGCCCCAGGTGCCAAAACCATGACTGCCTTCTTTCCCGCCGGCACCCGGAGTGCGTGCCTCGTGGGATGCCTTCTGGCCTGGTTGCCGGCCGTTGCTGCCGATCAACCCGTCCGTGGTGAACTCGAGGCGGTGATGGTCGAGCAAGCCCCGAAACTCGACGGCACACTCGACGATCCGCTCTGGCAGAAGTGCCCGCCGCTTGTGCTCGGCGCCTGCGGCGGTGACGGCCCGCTCGAGCCCCGCACCGAAGCCCGCGTGCTGTTTGGCCCGACCACCGTGTTCATCGCCGTGGCCTGCGACGAGCCGAACACCGACGACTTGGTGGCGAAGGTGCGGGAGCGGGACGGCGAGGTTTGGGGGGACGACTGCGTCGAGATCCACGTCTCCGGCGACCATCGTCTGGGTGACCACCAGTTCATCGTCAATCCGGCCGGGACGCTGTACGACGCCCGCGACAAGGATCCGGCCTGGAACTCGGGGGCCGTGGTGGCGGCAGGCGTGGTGCCTGGCAAGCGCTGGGTGGCGACGCTCGCCATTCCGATGGCGGACGTGGGAGCCTATGTCGGCGAGAACCTGCCCTGGGTGCTGAACGTGAATCGCAGCCGGCCCGACGGCCGGCTTTGGTCGTGGGCGGTGCTCGGCGAGTGCGACTTCAACCGCCGCAGCGATTTCGGCCTCGTCACCGGGGTCAGCGTGCCCCGGCGGGCCGACGGCGTGACGCGGGAGGCGGAGGCGGTTCCGCCGCCGCCCCGGCCGCTCCGCGGCACGACGGAGGGTTCCGTGGTGGTGTACGAACGATTCGGCGACGTGGAAGTCACGGCCGCCCGGGGCGAGTTTCCCGTCGCTGTTCGCGACTCGCGGGATCTGCGGATCGCGTTTCTGGCGACGGGCGGAGCAGGCGCCCGCGACGCGGCGATCAATGTTTTTGACACGCTCGCCCGCGACAACACGACGTCGTGGGCCCCGCGGATGCTCGCCGGGGAGCAGCCGCTGCCGGTCGTCTACCGCTGCGACAGCTTCCGCTACAACGGTTCGTCGCAGGCCGTGGCCGCCAAGACGCTCTATTCGGGGATCGCGTTCATCGGACCGGCTGCGGGGCGGCTCGAGCTCCGCGACTTCGTCGTCTATCGCGGCACCGACGTCGATCCCCCGCCGCAGCCGGTGGGCCTCGAGGGTTCGGCCGGGCCTGCCGGGGTAAACCTCGCCTGGAAGCGGGTCGCCGACAACACCGGCATCGCCTGTCACACCGTGGCCCGCGCCGGGGCCGACGGTGTGTTTCAGGCGATCGCTGCGGCGGCGTTGCCGGCATTCCGGGACCAGACGGCCGGGCCGGGGCGGTGGTCATATCGCGTGGCCGCCGTCGATTTTCACGACAACGTGGGCCCGTGGTCCGAGGCGGTGGCCGTCGAGGTGCCGCCGGGCGGGCCCGTGGAAGCCGCGGCGACACGCGAGGAACAGGATCGTGTGGCGTATGCCGCGCGGGTGCGAGCCATCCACTCCGCCGGCAAGGACAAGGTGAAGAAGGGGCGTGTGCTCTGCTTCGGCGACTCCCTGACGCACGCGACGAGCTACGGCCGTGCGGTGGAGGGGCGGTTGGGCCGCTACGAGGTGATCGCCCGCGGCTATCCGAGCCAGCGGACCAGCTTCGGCCGCGACAAGATCGCCGCGCACTTGGAGGAGTTCAACCCCGAGTATTGTCTTGTCCTGCTGGGCACGAACAATGGCAAGGGGGAGGCCGACGTCGCGGCGGCCAGCGCCGACCTGGCCGCGATCGTGGCCACCTGCGCCGAACACGGCACCGTCGCCGCGCTGGCCACGATCCCGCCGCGGGGCTTTTCCGACCCGGAGTCACGGCCCGAAGCCGGCTACAACAGCGGACTCGCAGCCATGGCCCGGGAACGCGGCATCCCGGTCGCCTACCTGTTCGAGGAGTTTCTGGCCGCCGACCGCCTTGAGTCGGTGCTCTGCCCCGACGGAGTCCACTTTCACGAAGATGGCTTCGACGCCGCCGGCCGGGCCTGGCGCCGGGTCATGGAGCAGATCGGCGTGGCTGTCCTGGTGCCCGACTGATCGGCTGTGCCGCGAGCCCACGGGTTATGCCCTGAGGCCGGAGCACACTATTCTTCCGGCGGCTGGATCAGCCAAAGATCTGCCTGCATCACCATTCAGCTCAGAAGCATTTTTCGATGACTTCCTGCATCACCTTCAGGGTGGCGTGGTTCCGCAGGGCATATCCGCAGACCCGGAGGTTGTCGGCCGAGAAGTCGAGATTCTTGCCCCCTGTCGGGTGCACGTCGCCCTTGCCGAGCAGGGTGCCATCCCAGTCGGTGCCCGGCTGCCGGGCGAGAATCTCGCCGTGAAAGTCGACCAGCGGGATCTTCCGATCCGCCGCCACTGTCCGGACCGCGGCGTTGAACTCTGCGACGCGGTCGTCCATGTTCAGCATCGGCGGGATGGTCGACACGATCGGCACGCAGCCCGCCTCCAGACAGGCCGCGACGATGCCGTCGAGTTGCCGGCGGTAGTCCGCCGGGGTCACCCCCTTGCGGACGTCATTGGTGCCATACATGACGACGGCGATCTCGGGTTGCTCGGCGGCCAGCACGGCGCCGATCGCGTCGAGCCCCTGCTGGGCCACCCAGCCTGAGTAGTTGGCGTGCGGCGGCCCCTTGCGTTCGTTGAGCAGTTTGGCATCGATCCGGGCCGCGACGGCATCGAATCCAGCGGGCTTTTCCCAGGCCATCGGTGCCAGGAAGGCCTTGGTGTACGTAATCGAGTCGCCTATCTGGCTGACGCTCCCCTTGCGGGCCGTGCCCTTGGCGTGCACGGCCTTCATGGCGGCCACCCAGTCGCGGCCGGCGGGCGGTGCCACCTTGGCTTCAGGCAGCGGCTTTTTGGCCGCCGGGTCAGCCACCTTTCGCTGCTTCAGGCGAACCGAGCCCTGGCCGCCGGCATTGGCCGGCGTCTTGAGGGCCGTCGCCCCGAAGCCGGCCGCCTCGGGAGCGAGCGGCTCGAACGAACCCTTGTCCGGCGCTTCGAGTTTGGGATCGACGCCGTGCACACCCCCCTGCTCCGCCGTCGGCAGCCGCAGCTTGCTGGCAGCGGGATTGTCCATCGCGAACCAGAGGTTGTCCTTGAAGATGAACGTCTCCGACTTCGTTCCCGGGCCGACGTTCACCACTTCGCTCATCCGCGCCGCCTTGAACACGAAGATGTTCCGCTCCAGGAGCCCGTTGCTCGATGGAGTGAATCGCGGCTCGGAACGCTCCTGGAGGATTCGGCAGATCCACTTGCCCGGGTCGTAGACCGTGTTGTAGCGGAACACCGCGCCGTCCACGCCCACGAAGGCGATCGGCGCCTCGCCGCCATGAAACGTGCAGCCCTCGACGGTGATCGCAGCCGCCTCGTAAGGAGCGTCGAGCGGCCGGTAGAACGGGTCGCCGGTAGACCCGCCCACGTTGACGCCGCGGTCAGCGGCCCGGTCGAAGGCGCAGCGGCGCACCGTGACCTCCCGGGAGCCCCCCTTTGTCGTGATGCCGGTGTCGCCGGAGAAGCCCTGCTTGCCGGTGAACGAGCAGCCCTCGATCAGGCCCCGGTGGCAGCCGACCATGTCGATGCCCTGGCCACCCCAGCCGTGGAGCGTGCAGTCGCGGACCTCGAAGTCGTCGAGGCCCGAGAGCTTGATCGCGTCGTGGTTTCCCTGAGGCCCGATGTCTTCGACCCGGACGTTCTCGATCACGACATGATGTGTGGAGCCGGGCTGCGACCCGTCGTCGATGTTGAGTCCGTTCTGCTTCTGACCGCGGATCGCGAGATTGCGGAGAACAATGTGGGTGCAGGACGTGAGGTGCAGGGCCTCGTTGCCCCCGGTGAACACCGGGGGATTCGCCGGATCGGCCCCCTCGATCACGATCGGCTTGCCCGGGCCGCCGCTCTTGCCGCTGAGGAACACGCTCGGCTGATACGTCCCCTGCGCGAGCCGGATGACGGTGCCGGGCGTCGCGGCGTTGAAGGCCGCACGCAGCCCGTCGCTGTCGCGGACGGCCACGGGGGCTGCCTGGCCGAGCGCTGCGGTGACAGACGCTGCGATCGCTACCATCGCGAAGTTGGAACGAATCATGAATCAAGGTCTCCAGGGAACAGAAAACGAAGGGTCAACTATTTATCAGGGTTTGCCAGTTGCCGGGGCCACGGGCCGCATGTCGACCCAGTTGGTGACCACGTCCTGGCCGGTCGGGATCGCCCAGGGCGCGGGATCGCCCGCCGCGAAGGTGTGGGCGGCCGACCGCGGCTGCCCCGCCTCTGTCCAGTCGAATCGCACCTCCACCGGCAGCACCTCGCCCGTGTCGTAGACGAGATCGACCTGGGCCCGGCGGTAGGTGCACGTGGGATTCGAGAACCGCACCTTCACGGACTTGGCCCGCTCCCCGGCGATGTCGCGGGAGCCGAAGCAAAACGATTGCGACCACCAGTCGTCGCTCTGATAGCCCATGAGCTCGATTCGCCAGTCCTTGACGATCGGCTTCCAGGTGGTGCCGTTGTCGGTCGAGTAGTCGATGGCATAGGGCACCGTCGGGTCCGGGGGCACGCCCGATGCCACCCAGCCGACGGCGTGGATCTCCCGGATTGGCCGGCCACCCGGCGTTGGCACGGTGAACTCGACCGACTTCTGTCCGAAGCCGCCTGCCGTGACGAAGGCCGCCGCCTGGGTGACGTCGCTGCCGGTCGAGAACACGCCCTTGTTCGTGGCGGCGAACTCGACCGTGGTGCCGTTGTCCTTCAGATGCGGCATCGTGCGGTCGTTGGCCATGCAGACCGTGCGGATCGCGATTCCCTTGTCGGCCAACGCCGCCGGGGCGGCGTTGAACTTGAGCCGATAGCCATGGCGGCCCTTGACCAGGTCGGTGAGGTCGAGGCGGTCAACGAGGGCCGCCGGCGGTGACCAGGAGCGGCCCGCATCCGTCGAGACCTGCACCGCACAGCCCGCGGCCCGGGCCGTGATCGAGAGGCCGCCGCTGCCGCCGTCGTGCTCCACGGCATCGGGCTTGGCCCGGTGGGCGGCCGCCGGACTCGCGGCCACCGCGTAGGGCGACTGGAAGAAAAACGTCACCGACTCCGCGTCCTCGGCAATCACGCCCTCGCGGTAGGAGCCGTCGGCGAAGTTGGGCTCGTAGTTGAAGACCGCGTTGCCGTGCCGGCCCCAGCCGTGCTTGCCGTGCCTCGTGGCGCGGAACATGGCCTCCGGCCGCTGCGCCCAGGTGGAGGAACGGGCCGGGCCGGGGATGCCCTCGGCCATCGAGTTCGAGCCCCAGGAGGCGTAGTCGGTGCCGCCCAGGCCGGGCCGCAGGTAGCGGCGAAATGTTTCGTTGCGCTTGAGGGCGACCAAAGGGGGCACGCCTGCATAGCCGCTGAGCACTTCGACGCATCCGACTTTTCGGTAGGTGTGCATCAGGTCGCTGCCGGTGGCATCGGACAAGTCGCCCGAGGGATAGTGGAGGCCGGAGATGAACCAGCCCCGATTGGCGGCGGGCGCCCCTTCATTGTCGACCATCGCTTCGTGTTCCGCGTCTGTACGCCGCGTGCGACCGGGGGGCGGATCCCGAAACGCCATGTCCCACAGCGACCGCAGGCGGCGGGGGTTCGCCGGATCGTCGAACACCACGCTCGACAAGTCGACGTCGAGCGAGGCCCAGTCGCCGTGTGGGCCGTACTGTGGGCCGGTGAGAAAGGCCTCGAAGGCGTTGTGGTTCCCGACACCGACGGCCCGGCCACGGCAGTGGCCCAGCAGGTATTCCATCTCGGCCGACCACTGGGAGTGGTTTTTCCCGCAGAGGCTGAAGCCATAGCCGAACAGCCCCGTCCAGTAGTCGCGGACGGAGTCACCCTTGGGGCACATGCCCTGCCGCTCGGCTCCGTCCCAGGTCGGCTCCTCGGGATCGAAGAGATGATAGAAGTGAAGGTTTCGCCAGTACCACGATGCCAGGGCCTTGTCCTCGTCGTTGTCGGCCTTGCGGCCGGTCTCCCGCTCGTAGAGTTTGGCCTGGGTGGCGAACAGCCGTTCGAACGTCGAACAGGACAACTCCCCGGGAAACCAGAGATGATCGGTCCGCACCTGCGGTTCCACGGCCCCGGCCCCGGCCCCGGTCGCTGCCGCTGCCGCTGCAATCACCAGAATCAGCCCGAATCGCTTCATGGTCATCTCCCCCGGTTGAGTAGGCTGCGATGGTTCAGGTAATCCACGAACACTTCCCCCATGGGCCGGCCCGTGTCCACCAGCACCCGCTCCACGCGGTTTTGCTGGCAGATCTCCTCGAAGCGGCCGTTGAATCGGCCCAGGGCCTCCAGATAGCCCTTGCGGAGTTCGGCCGGTTGCGTGAGTAGTTCTGCGGGAATCTCCAGGCCCACGAACTTGACCATGCCCTCGAGGTCGAAGGCCAACTCGTCGTGGTGCATCACCTGGAAGAGCACGACCTCGTGGCGGTCGAACCGGAGCCGCTCCAGCACCGGCTGAAGCGCGTCGAGGTCGGTGCCCAGGAAATCGCTGAACACCATGACGATCTCGCGCCGCCCGATGCGGCCGTTGACGTCGGCGAGGCATCTCGCGAGGTCGGTCTTGTTGACCGGTTCGATGCCGTCGAGAAACTCGGTGACGCGGACGATCTGCGCCATCGAGTTGCTCGGCGGCACGTGGCCGACGACCTGCTCGTCGAAGGTCGTCAGCGACACCTTGTCGCTCTGCTTGACGATGCTGTAGCCCAGCGAGGCCGCCATCCGGGTGGCGTAGAGCAGTTTCTGGGTATCGCCGTCGCCGTAGCGCATCGACTTGCTGACGTCGAGCACGAGGTGGCAGATGAAGTTCGTCTCCATCTGGTACTGCTTGATGAAGTACTTGTCGCGGGTGTAAAAGACCCGCCAATCGATGTGCCGTGGGTCGTCGCCCGGCACGTATTCACGGTGGCTGGCGAACTCCACCGCGAAGCCGGAGAGCGGCGACTTGTGCTTGCCCGCGAGCGCCCCCATCACCAGGCCGCGTGGCTCGATCGGACGATCGGCCATGCGGCTCAGGGTGTCGGGGTCGAGGTAGCGGGAGATGACGCTCTTGGCCATGGCGAGACTCGTGGAGATTAGGCAACGGGACGTTCGTAGACGCGATCGGCTGGCAGGGCCTCGAGCAGCATCTGAATGAGTTGCTCAGTGCCGATGTTCTGGGCCTGGGCCGAGTAGTTGCCGGCAATCCGGTGCCGCAGCGCCGGCTTGGCGACCTCCTGCACGTCGCCCGCGGTGGCGTGATAGCGGCCATGGAGCACGGCCCTCGCCTTGGCGGCCGTGACGAGCGTGAGCACGCCGCGCGGGCCGGCCCCCCACGACACCCAACGGTTGACAAACTCTGGCGCTTCCGGGGTGTTGGGCCGGGACCCGCGGACCAACGCGCAGGCGAAGCCCAGCACCTGGTCGCTGACCGGCACCCGCTGGATCAGCTTCTGCACGCCGAGGATCTGCTCGCCCGACATCACCGGCTCGATCGGCTCTGCCTTGCCGGCTGTTACCCGGCGGGCGATTTCCCATTCCTCGTGGCCACTCGGATAGCCGACTTTGATGTGGAGTAGGAAGCGGTCGAGCTGGGCTTCGGGCAGCGGATAGGTGCCCTCCTGTTCGAGCGGGTTTTGCGTGGCGAGCACGAAGAACGGCGCGGGCAGCTTGTGGGTCTTGCCGCCGGCGCTCACCTGCTTCTCCTGCATCGCCTCCAGCATCGCCGCCTGGGTCTTCGGCGGCGTGCGGTTGATCTCGTCGGCGAGGATCATGTTGGCGAACAGCGGGCCGGGCAGGAACGTGTAGGACCGGCGGCCAGTCTGCGGATCCTCTTGGATCACGTCGGTGCCGGTGACGTCGCTGGGCATGAGGTCGGGGGTGAACTGCAGCCGCTTGAACGACAAGTCGAGCGCCCGGGCCAGCGAGCTGACAAGCAGCGTCTTGGCGAGGCCGGGCACGCCCTCGAGGAGTGAGTGGCCGCCGGCGAACATGGCGATCATCGTCTGCTCGATCACGTCTTCTTGGCCGACAATCACCTTCGCAAGTTGGGCGCGAATCGTGTGGTAGTCCTGCTCGCACCGCTGCACCGCGGCGACATCGTCCTGGTTCATCTGCTCGCTCATGATCTCGGGTTTCTCCTGGGGATAAAGGGAAAGAAGGTCGTGTTCGGATGGGCTGTCATTGCCCGATGCTGTCGAAGTAGCGGCGGAGTTTTTCTTCGTAGCCCCGCGGCGCCGGTCGCTGGGCCTTGGTGCGGATCGCTTCCTGAGTCTCGGGGGGCAGCTTGGCGAACCAGGGCTCGTTTTCCACCGGCGGCTGGCCGAGTGTGGCGTCGGCCGTCGAGTCTCCCATCACGCCGGCCTGGGCTGTGCCCTGACCTTTGCCCTGACCTTTGCCCTGACCTTTGCCCTGACCTTGGCCCTGACCTTTGCCCTGACCTTGGCCCTGACCTTGGCCCTGACCTTGGCTTTGTTGCGCGGCCTGCTGGGAGAGTGCCTGGGCCTGTTGCCCGGCGATCATCTGGGCTGTGGCCATCGCGGACTGCGGCACGAAGCCGTTGCCCATCTGCTGTTCCTGTTGGCCTTGCTGTCCTTGCTGTCCTTGCTGTCCTTGCTGGCCCTGCTGTCCTTGCTGTCCTTGCTGGCCTTGCTGTCCTTGCTGTCCTTGCTGGCCTTGCTGTCCTTGCTGGCCTTGCTGGCCTTGCTGGCCTTGCTTGCCTTGCTGGCCCTGTTGGCGGCCCATCTGTTCGGACAATGCCATCGCGTCCAGGAGCGGCTTGTTTGCCACCTGCTGCTGTCCGGAAACGTCCGCGGCCGCCTGGCCCACCTGTTCCTGGGCCTGGGCAAACTGGGCCTGGGCCTGCTCGAGTGCGGTGGCTGTTTGCATGGCTTGCGGTGAAAACTGTTGCTGGCCTGCGGCCTGCGGTGAACCCGGCTGCTGCTGCTGTTGATCGCCCTGTGGCTGGGCCTCACCGGGCTGGGCTCCCGCCTGCTGCGCCAGCTGCTCCATCGAGGTGGCGAGCTTGTCGATTTGATCGCGGGCTTGCTGCTGTGCGAGCGCGCCGGCCTTCATTTGGTCGGCCAAATCGGCCGCCCGACGAAGCTCCGACTCCCGCGCCGCAAGCGACGCCTGAGCTCGCTCCAGGAGATCATGTGGGCTTAGGCCCGGATCCTGTGGAGACTGCTCGCCCGCCTGGGCCTGGTTCCGAGGGGCGGCGTTCTGCTCTTGACCCGTGGGCGATGTCGCTTGCCGGGACGCCGCCTCTGCTTCTTCCGCCGCGCGTTCGAATGCCGCGCGGGCCGCCGGATCGATGGCCGCCACGCGGGCGGCGAGCCGCTGGGCCTGTTGGGCCTGCGCCTGGAGCCCGGCAGCCTTCTTCTCCGCCTGGGCCTGCATCGCATCGGCGAGTGCCTGGTCGGCCTTGGCGAGCGCATCGGCGGCTTGCTGTTGCGCTGGTGCGGCTGTCTTTTGCCCCTGTTGCATCTGCTGCTCAGCTTGGGCTGAAGCCTGGGCGGCAGCGGCGAGCGCCTGCGACGCCTGGTTGGCTTTGGGCTCCTGCCGGGCTTGGTTGGCCATCGCCTCGGATGCCTTCTGCGCCAACTCCGAGACCCGCTTTTGGGCTGCGGCGTCCGGTTTTCCGATCGCTTCCTGGGGGGCGGGCTGTTGGGCGGCTGCACCGGCCGCCCGCTCCGCCTTGGCAAGCGCCTCAGCGGCCTGTTGCCGCGCGGCCTCGGCGGCCTCGGGCTGGCCGGCAAGCGCCTCGCGGGCCGCGTCGCGAGCCTTCTCGGCCAGATTCTTCAGGGCGTCGGCCACGGGGGGCGATGCATCCTGGGCCATCTGCTCCGCCCGCTCGGCCATCTTCTCCAGGCCGACCGCCTGCTCCGCATTCGCCTGCTTCGCCGCCTGCGGATCACTCTGCGGCTGTGGCCCGTCGGTCGAGGCCCGCTCCTGTTCGGCCCGCATCTGCGACAGTTCCGCTGCCGCTTCGAGCGCCTCGGCCTGGGCTTCCTGGCCAGCCGCACGGGCCTGCTCCGCCTGCGCCTTCCGCACGTCGCTGCGGGCCTCGGCCATGTCAGCGATCGCCTCGGCTGCCTGCGCGATTGGATCGCCTTGCTCGGCGAGCGCTGCGGCTTCACGGGCGACAGGAGCCACGGCCGCCAACTGATCCTCGGCGACCTTCTTCAGCTCGTCGGCCGCCTGGGCGATCTCCTGCCGCAACTCGTGCGCTGAATCCTCGAGGTTCTGGGCCGCCGTCTCCGCTTTCGCCGCCGCGTCCTGGGCGGCGTTGCGCATCGCCTCGGGCCGTTGTTGCCCGGCTGCGGGTTCGCCGGCCTGCTGCTCGGCCTGCGCAAGCCTGGCATCCGCCGCAGCCGTCTTCTCGGCCTGAGCCCGGATGGCATCGGCGAGCGCCTGGTCGGCCTTGGCGAGCGCGTCGGCGGCCTGCTGCTGCGCCGGCCCCGCCGGATCCTGTTTCTGCTGCATCCGTTGCTCGGCCTTGGCAGACGCCTGCGCCGCACTCGCCAGCGCTAAGGCGGCCTCGGCTGCCTTCGGTTGCTCGTTGGCCTCTTGGCCCACCGCCTTGGCCGCCTTCGCGGCCAGTTCCGACACTCGCTTTTGCGCCTCGGGGTCGGGTGTGCCGGGCGGCTGTTGGGCAGCGAGCTCTTCCGCGGCGGCCGCGGCCGTCTGCTCGGCCTTCGCGAGGGCGTCATTGGCCTGCTTCTGCGCGGCCTTAGCCTGCTCGGGCTGCCCGGCCAGCGTCTGACGGGCTGCGTCCCGTGCCTTCTCGGCCAGGTTCCGCATGGCTTCGGCGACCGGAGCCGCCGCGTCCTCGGCCAGTTGCTCGGCCCGCTCGGCCATCTTTTCCAAGCCGACGGCTTGTTCCGCATTCGCCTGCTTCGTGGCCTGCTGCTCGTCCGCGGCCCGCGGCCTGCCCGCCTCGGCCCGTTCCTGGTCGGCCCGCATTTGGGAGAGTTCCGCGGTCGCCTCGAGCGACTGGGCTTTCTCGTCCTGGCCAGCGGCCCGGGCCTGCTCCGCCCGCGCTTTCTGCACCTCGCCGCGGGCCTGGGCCATGTCGGCGAGCGCCTCCCGCGCCTCCTGAGCCTCCTGAGCGGCCGCCTTGGCCAGGGGATTCACCGCTGGCTTCATCGTCTCGGCGGCAGCAGCCGCCTCGGCGATCTTCTGTTCCGCTTCGGCCATCGGCTGACGGGCGGCGGCTACCCGTTCAGCGGCCTTGGGGGCCGTGTCGCGGAGCGCCTCCGCAACCCTCTCTGCGACAGCGGCGATGTCTTGCTCCGCTTTTCGTGCGGCAGCCAGGCGAGCGGCATCGTCGGGCTTGGCGGTCGCATCCGTCGCAGCACGGGCGGTGTTGGCCACCTCTTTCTGCTCGGCGGCGGCCCGCTCGAGTGTCTCCGCAGCGCGATTCATCTCGCCGATCTTGACGGCCAGTTGCTCCCGCTTCGTATCGGCGATGGCGACCGCGATCTCGTCCCGCGCCCGCACCAGGGCCTGGTCGGCGTCGGCGACGGCCTGGGCGGCGTCAGCCTTGGGATCGCCGAGCGCCTGGGCCGCCTGCTGCGCCTCCGCCTGGGCCTCGGTCAGCCGCCGGGCGACAGCGGGAGGGAGCGGCTTGTCGTCGGCCGTGGGAGCCAGCGTCTTCGCCGCCTCGAGTTCAGCCGTCGCCGCGGCCCGCGGATCAGCGGCCATCGCCGCCTTGGCCTGCTGTTCCTGCTGGGCTGCGGCTGCCGTCCGATCGCGGGCCTTCTCCAACGCTGCGAGCCGTTGGGCCAGCTGCTCCGCCGTCAGGTCGCCGTCGGTCCGTCGGTCTTGGTTTTGGAGGGCGGCGGCGAGTTCGCGGAGCGTGCCGAGGACCTTGCCTTCCGCGGCGTCAGCCTTGGGCTTGTCGGCCTCGAAAATCGCCGCCGCGGCCTCGGCCGCCGCGTTCTCGGCCTGCGCCACCAGCGGCGTTGCGTCCGACTGCCGGGCCACCGGAGCCGCAAGCCCTTGAATCACGGCCTGCACCTCCTTCTGGGCCGCGATCAGCCGCTCCACGTCGGCATCGTCGAGCGGCGATTGGGCGATCTCCTTCCGCACGGCCTCGACCTTGGCAATCGCCGCCTGCACCGCCTTAACGGTCTGCTCGGCATCGTCGCCCACGACGCCCTGGGTTCGCTCCACCGAGGCCAAGAGGCTCTCGAGCGTCGTCACCACCCGGGTCTGGGCCTTGGCAGTCGCCGCAAAGTCGGTCGCCTGGAGCCGCAGCTCGGCGGTCTTCAGGCTGCCGAGGACATCGCCGATCTTCAACAGACGGAGACCGTCGGCAGCGCCGTCGCCGATTCCGCCGCCCCAGTCGCTCATGTCGGCCAGATCGACCTCCAGCCGCTCGCACAGAGCCCGCACGGTCCGTTGCCCGTCGAGAGCCGTGAGGATCTTCGCCTCGCGATCATCCGTGGCCCGCGGCAGATCGAGGACAGCGGTCACCGCCCCGCCCTGCATGTCGATCAGGCGACGGACCTGGGCCGCAATGTCGGCGACCTTCAGCCGGCGCAGCAACTTGTGCCGCTCCTCGGCCAGCCGGACGACGATCCGTCGCACCTGCTCGCGCACCTTGCTCATCTCGGCCGGTGTCGTCACGCCGCGGTCGAGCAGCTCGACAACTCCCTGCATCTCACGTTGCACGAGCCCGTCGACGTTGCGGCGCATGGCCGCGACCTCGGCATGGATGGGCGAGCTCTGGAGTCCGTTCTCCTCGAGTTGGCGGAGTTGGAGGTCGATGACCGCGGTCACGAGGCCGGCCGCCTTTTGCTGAGCCCGCTGTTGGCGATCGAGGCTCGCCGCGTCGTCGGCCGCCCGCGCGGGATCGGACAGCATGACCAGCGGCGTCGCGGCGACCAGGCAGCCGAGCGCGACGCGAATGAATCCGCCAGTCGCTTGTGTGTGCCTAGACTTCATGGCTTGCCTCCCACGCGAAGTTGTTCCTCAATAATCGACTGCAGTTCCTGGGCCGCCTGCGACTCCGAGGCCTGGAGGGCTTCGAGCACGCCGTTCTCGTCGGTCACAGTGAGTTCGATCGGGGGGCTGCTTGCCGGCTGTCCCGGGGTCGTGCCGCGGTAGTCCACGGCCTCGACAACGACCCGCACGAAGTCGCCCTTGCGCAGGCCGAGGTCGGCGAGCGGTACGAAGAAACTGCCGGTCGCGGGCAACGCCTCGCCAACGAGCGGCGGCGCGGCGGCGGAGAGGATGTCGATGGTGCGGGCCGACGCTGCGTCGGTCGCCGGCTCAAGGTCGGCGTCGGCCACACGCACGGTCTCCAGCCTGGCCCGCAGAGCGGCCACGCCATGGTCATCTCGGACGGTGTAGGAGATCGTGGGCCGGGCGCCGGGCAGGACGGTGCGTGTCACGGCCTCGGCGGTGACCTGGGGCGGCATGTCGGGGCGGATGCGGATCGTGCCCGCGGTCGGGCGGTCGGGCGACAAGCCGTCGACGTCCACTGCATGCACTTCGTACTGCACCGGCGCGGCGATAGCGGCCAGCGGTGAGCCGCTCCCCGAGAGCACGAACCGATCGTGTCCACCCTCGCCGGGGGGCTGGCGGGTGAGCGGATGGGCCACGCCGTCGATCTCGACCACGACCCGGTCCAGACTCTTGTTGAGGCAGGTCACGGTGAGCACGACCCGCGAGCCTTCGAGCACCGCGGCCTGCCGACCACCTGAGACCATTGTGGTGGTGCTGCGGGCGTAGGCCGGTGGCTCGACACTCACACTGGCCTCGACCACCGGCGCCGGCACGGCCGTGATCTCCACGGGCTCGCTCCGGGCATCACCGGCATAGACGACCACCGCGACCGACTCGAAGAGATTGTCGAGCGTCCCGGCGAGCGTGGGCCGCTGGGTCGATTCACCGGCCGGTGGCTCCAGCGGCACCGTCGCACCGCCTCCGCCGGCCGCGGGCGTGAACACGGCGCGACCCGTCGCGACCGGACGCCCGCTGCACGTGACGTCGATCGCCAGCGGCCGTCCGGCGGGGGCCTTGATCGCGGTCGCTCGCAGAGGATCGATTTCACACCCGTTCACCACGAGCCGTTCGATGTGCGTCCATGTCGGATAGTGGGCCGAGCCGAGGAGCATGCGGTTGACGAAGGCGGGAAGCGTCTTGGGGGAGGCGATCCCGATGGCCGTGATCACAGCCGCCAACGCCGCGGCCCAGGCCACGCGCCCGGCCAGCAGGCGGCTCCAGAGCGATGCGGTGCTGGTCCATTGCTGGCCGAACTCCGACACGTAATCCACCACCGCGGATCGCAGCGTCGAGGACCCCCAGGCGGCGGCGTCGGGCCGCTCGAACTGCAGCGCTGCCACGAAGTCACTATCGATGCCGTGGGCCTTTTCCATGGAGAGGGCGACGTCGAGGTCGGTCTCGCGGACCCGCACGAGCGGCAACGCGTAGCGGCGTACGACCCACACGACGGTCGCGGCAATGCCGGCCCACAGCCACAGCCGGCCCGCCCCCGAGAGCGCGAAGATCCTGTCCAGCGCCAAGGCGCCCAGCAGGGCCGCGAGCAGGCCGACGAGGACCGCGGACCACCCCGTGAGTTGGCGGGCGAGCAGCCGCCGCCGGCGCACGGTGTCGAGACGGCTGCGCAGCGGGTCGAGCCGGCGAGCGAGGGGAGCGGCGGTGAGGGTGTCAGTGGCCATCGGTGGCGGCACAGGTTCAGGAAAGGTTGGTACGTTTGCGGAGCAGCCACTCGCCGAGCATCAGCCCGACGATGGTGGCGAAGCAGAGCCAGGTGTTGGAGAGCGAAAACACCTTCACGGATCGCTCGGGGCGGGCGACCGCGTCGATCTCGTCGGGCAGCTTCGTAGCAGAGACCAGATCGTACGCCCGACCGCCGGTACGGGAGGCCAGCATCCCGGCAAGGGCCGTGTTGCGGACCACGCTCCGCTGCTCCGCGGAGAGCGAATCGACCCGGAAATCCTTCTCGGTCGCCTCGCCCGTGAGCGGATCGGTGACCCGCATCCGATACTCGCCGGCGCCGCCGAGTTGCACCCGGGCCTCGAACACGCCCTCCCGAAGCTGCCGCAGGGACACTGGTTGCGGCTGGCGCTCCCCGCGCATCGCCTCTGGCGACACGAGCTCACCGCTGAGGGACTGGCCGGCGACGTCATCGGCCTCGAGCGGCCGAAAGTCCTTGTCGTACGCCTCCACGGTGATCACCGCAGCGTCCCCCGACTGATACTTCTCGGCGTCGCTCCGGACGACGAATCGCTTGCTCGTCCCGAGCGCGTGGCTCAAGCCCAGACGGTAGATGAGCTGCCCCCAGAACTGCCGGTAGTAGCGGTCGCCCACGCCCTTTCGCATCCGCCACATCTGGTCGAAACCGATATACACCACCTCACCGCGTCCGTAGCGGCGGATCGCGATCAAGGGCTGCGGGGTGCGGCCGTCGGCGCACCGATCCGTCGGATGCGCCAGCAGCACCGTGGCCTGCGGATGCGGCCGCTCCACCGGCTGGTACCACGGGAGCGGGTCGAGTTTTTCCCAGGCCTTGGCTGTGTCGGCGTCGTCGCGGCCCAGCCGCATGAACTCCTGAAGCGAAGCCTCCGCCGTAAGCCGCGGACGGAAGGGCTTCGCCACCGCCGCAGCGCCGTCGGCCGGCACGATCGGCAGCATGTCTCCCAGCGGAGTGCCGGCCAACTGCCCCGGGCCGCTCCATCGTCCGGCGATGACCACCAGTCCCCCGCCGAATGTCTCCACGAACTCGCGGGCCGAGTCGGCAAACCGCCCGCTTATCGACTTGGCGTCGAAGTTACCGAGGAAGAGCACGTCGTTGGCGAAGAACTCGCTCCTTTTGGGTGTGGCCGACTCGATATAGAGCGGATTCTCCCGTCGCACCCGCGGGTCCGCGGACCGCAGAAACGTGCGAAAGCCGCGCTCGCCCACCAGCGGATCACGGTAAAACACTTCCTTGATGAATCGCCACTCCCAGCCCGGTTCGTCGGCGACGTACATCAGCCGCAGGAAGTCGTCCCGCACGTTGACCTCGCGGGTGGAGACATTGTTGCCGATAACCGACTCGCCCGGCTGCGGCTCGACGGTGGCGGTGAACTCGAAGCGGCCGACCTCGGCGGGGGTGAACGGGATCTCCACGGCCGCGGTCGGGCCGTCGAGCGTCACGCTTCGGCTGCCGATCGCGATTTCGGGCCCGGGCGTCGCCCCGTCCACCCGGCGGGCCGTCACGGCCACGGCGAGCGATGCGTTGGCGAGGCCCGACTGCCGCACGAGCACGCTGACGCTCGTCGCCTCCCCCTTCTTCATCACCGGCGGTGCCTGCAGGTCGGCGGCGATATCCAAGGCCAGCGCCGGACCGAGGCCGATCGTGAAGCACGGCACGCCGAGCCGCTCGGCGGCCTCGACGGCCGGCGGCCCGGAGTTCTCGTCGAAGTCGCTGACCACCACGACCCCCTGGAGGCTCGACGCGGTATGCCTCGCCCGCAGGTCGCGGAACGCGGTCCCGAGCGCCGTCACCTCGCCGTTCGTCGTCAGGGCTTCGGCGATACGAGCGGGATCGGCCGTGCCGCGGGCCTCGTCGTCGATGTCCAACGCCTTCACACTCTCCGCCCCGTCGAACAAAAATGCCTTGACGCGGAACCGCTTCGCCAGCTGACCAACGACGTTGTCCTGCTTCCGCTCGAGCCAAGCCCGCAGGTAGTCGATGCGGGCCGGTTGGCCGTCGGCGGGCCCGGAGAGGCCGGTCGCGGCTGTCAGGCTGGCCCGCTCCTCCGCGGGCAAATCGTCACGAAGGGCCATGCTCTGCGAGCCGTCCACAAGCAGCCACAAGAGCGGCCGGGAGACGTGATCTACCGTCACCTGCAGGACGGGGTCGGCGAGCAGAACGACCATCGCCGCGAGCAAGGCGGCCCGCAACACCGAGAGTGCCACCCGCCGGGAACGCGACATCGCAGGCTGGAAACGCCGATAGAACCAGATGGCGGCGGCGATCGCCGCCCCGCAGCCCAGCAGCACCCACTCAGGGTGTCGCTGCGCCCAGCCCGCCGCGAACGCCAGTTCGAAGCCGTTGATCGACCGCACGTTCTCGATGCGGAGCAAATTTCCGAGCATTTCGTTCATGCGACGCCCGTGGCTCCGGTGGCGGGTTGGCCGGCATCGGCGGGTTCGCGGTACGGCCAAGCCAGAAGTGTTGTCTCGACGAGCAGGCAGGTCAGCGCAGCCAGCAGCAGCCACCACCATGACTGCTGGCCGCTGACCTTCGCGGCCGCGAAGCCGATCGGCTCTGCCAGCCCGACCCAGCGAAACCGTGGGTCGCCTCCGACTGCCGCCGTGAAGGTGGCCGCATCGAGCACGGTGGGCTGCGACTCCTCGGCGGGGCCGTTGACGGCCACCGGCATCCGCCACCGTTGCCCGTCGGCGCCGCCGCCGGCATCCTTGTCCGTGGGCCGATCGGCCGCCGCCACGACGTACACGCCCCGGCGGCAGGCGTCACGAAGCGTCACGCCGAATCGATCGCCGCCGAGCACCTCGACACCGAGGGACTCGACGGTGCCGTCGGGCGCCGTGACCGTGAAGTCGGCTCGCCGGTCGGCCGCCGCGACCGGAAGCGTGATGGTGGCCACGGTGTCAAACGTCCGTGCCGGGAGCGTGGCTGCGAGCATGCCACGGAGAAGGCGGTCGAAGAGCAGCATGCCGTTTGTCTTGGGCAGCGTGTTCCAGTTGCTGAACACTCCCGTGGCGGCCCACACCACCTCGCCCCTCCCGAGGCGACGGGCGACCAGAAACGGCAGGCCGTTGTCAAAGGCGGCAAGCACCGTCGGCCGCGCCGCCCCTTCATCCTGCGGCGTGTCATCGGCTGGCAGGTCGCGGGCCCAACTCAGCCAGTCGGGCGCGAGCGCTGCGTGATCGGCGAGCAGCGTCGCGCGGAGCTGGGAGTCGGGGGGCGAAAGCGGGCTTGTGCGTTCCGCGGCAGCGAGCCGGTCGAGTTCCGCGTCGATGGCGGCCAGCCGGTCGCGGCGCTGCGTCTCGCCCGCCGCCATGGCGCTGGCCGCCGCCGCGAGGGTCGCCTCGTCCGCGACCGTGCGCACGGCCTTGAAGAACAGCGGTGTCTCGTAGAGGTCGCGGAGTTCGTCCCGCGCCACCCCGGGCAGCCGGAAGAGCGGATTGTCTTGGAGGGAACGAACGTCGAGCAGAAATGGCCGCAGCTCGCCGGCCTCGTCGGGCATGCGACCGACGGCCGTCTCGAGGGGAGCCGGCAGGATCCCGACCCCGCCCAGCCAGGCCGCCTGGCTCCAGGAGGCGGGATCGAAATCGCCACCGGCGGCGATCACGAGCCGGCCGCCTTGGGCGACGTAGTCACGGAGCAGCGCGACCTGCTCCGGCGTGGGGGCCGCCACGCCGGCAATCACGGTCAGCCGGGCGTCGGCCAGCACGTCCCGCGACAGCCCGGCCATCGTGACATGCCGGACCTTCACGAGTGCCGCGTCGCGCTGGTCCCGGGCCACCGGGGCGAGCAGCGTGCGGAGGTGCCTGGTCTCACCGATACGGCCGCGGGAGGGTTGCTCCTCCTCGCCGTATTGATCCACGAACACCACCGGCAGTGCCGCCACGACCGGCACAACGATGGCCCGCGAGTCGTCCTCGGACAGGTGGTCGTGGGCGAGGGCCACTTCCACGGCGACCGAGGTGATCCGGCCGGGCTCCGCGTCGGCGACGAAGCGATGCCGAAACGGCACCTCGAGTGCCTGGCCGGGCTCGAGATCGACGGCAGTCGCGGTGGCCTCGACGCCGTCCACGAGCAGCGCCACGCGGACGCCGGCCCGGGGCGCGGAGCCCTCGTGCCGCACCACGGCTGTGAGCGTGGCCTCCGACCCGGTGTCGGCAACACCATCGTCGATGCGGAACGATTCCACCCACGTGTTGTCGCGGTCGGGCGACGTCACGGAGACGACCTGGAACTCCGGCTCGGCGGGCAGTTGGGCGGGCGGCTCGTCTGCGGCGGCCGGTTGGCGGTCGCGGCCGGCCCAGTTGATCACCTGCTGGTCGCCGAGGAACACCATCCGCTTCTCGGGCACGTCGGGCACGGCGGCGGCCGCCCTGGCCGCCAGGGCCTCGGCAGCGGCGCCGGTGCCCATCCGGTCCACGACAGGCACCGCGGCCACGGCTTCGAGGGCGTCTTCCTTGGTGCGGTAGGCGTCAAGTGTCGTGCCCGCGGGCGATCCGCACAGTGGCAGCACCGAGATCCGGCTGCCGGCCGGCAACTGCTCGATGAACTCCGCGGCCCGGGCCCGGGCGTCGTCGAGCAGCATTGTTCCGCCGAGCCGCTCCCGGCCCATGCTCATACTGTTGTCGAGCACGAGGATCGCGTGCACCGGCCCCGACGTTGCGGCGGCGCCACCGGTGGCCAGGAACGGCCGGGCCACGGCGAACCCGAACAGCGCCACCGCCGCCATTCGCAGGGCCATGAGCAGCAGTTCGCGGAGCCGAAGGAAGGCCTTGCTCCGCCGCGAGGCCTCGAGCAAAAACTCCATCGCCGCCCAATCCACCTGGCGGAAAATGCGTCGGTTCAGCAGATGAATGAGCACCGGCCCGGCCGCGGCCGCAAGGCCGGCAATGGCGAGCAACTCCCCACCCGGCAGGAACGAGATCATGGGTGCATTCCGTGCCGGAGCAGGAGTCAGCGACCACCGAGGACGCCGACCTTCGCTTCCTGGAGGATAGGTAGGTAACGGTAAGGAATCGCCAGCACGAACACGGCCACCGCGGTGCCGTACAACTGTCCCTCATGGCCTTCGACATGTTTGCCGGCTTCCCAGCCGCCGTCGGGCCGCTGCCCCTTGACGATCGAGTCGCGGAGCTTCGGGTAGTGATCTTTCCAGCCCGGCCCGCCCACTTGATAGAGCGATTGTCCGATGTAATTGAGGGTGTAGGCGTCGAAGGGAAGTTGGCCCTTCATCGCCGCCTCTGGAGCCTTCCCCTGCTTGATCGCGGCCGTTACCGGCTCCATGCTCTTGGCGATCCGCCAGTCGTCGTACTGGCCGAACTCCTGCAGGCAGACGACACCCGCGGCGGCCATGGCGGGCGTTCCGCCATCCCCCGCCCCGCTGTAGGTGAACTGCCCAGGGCCCTCGCGGAGCTTCGTCTCGCCCTGGTTTCTCACGCCATGCTTTGGGGAATACATGCTTCGCACGCGTTGGATCGCCTTCTCAATCGTCTTCCGCGGAATCTCGAAGCCGCTGTCGGTGGCGCTTCGCAGGGCCTTGGCCTGCATCACGCAAAGGCTCAGGTCGCCGTCGGCCGCTTGGGCCTCGTAGGCCCAGCTGCCCGCGGGCCCTTGGGTCTGCACGATCACCCGCAGGGCTTTGTCAAGGGCGGAACCGACCTTGCGGTCGCTCGTCATCCCGTAGGCCTGCCCGAGGACGAACGTCGCCAGGCCATGGTTGTACATGTCTCGTTGCGGGCTGCTCATGTTGAGCAGCCCCGAGGGTTTGGCGTTGGCGATCACGTAGCCGAGTGCCCGCTCTACTGTCGGCCCGTATTCGCTGTCGCCGGGCGTGTGGCCGGCGGCCATGAATGCCAAGGCTCCAGTGGCCACCAAGCCCAGATGGTTTGTTCCCCAGTTGCCCGCGCCGCCCTGCTTCTTGGCCAGGAATGCGAGCCCCTTGGCGATGGCCGCTTCGCTCTGTGGCGTGATCTCCCACTCCTCCGCCGCCGGCGGCTGCGCTGGGAGCCTGGGACAAGAAAACGCCATCGTGGCGGCCGTCATGAACGCCGTCAGGAATCGTAGACAGGAGTGGCGAGGAGGGCGGGACATGCGTTGGCAGCCGGACAGCCGGAGGGAACGAGGATACTCTCTTATGACTCGACTGGGCGAAAAGTTACAGGCATCCCGGTTTTGCCGCCTGAAAGGCGTCGGCACCGTGGCTCGGCCGCTGCCGAAACCGCGTCAGGGAGCTTGCGGGCCCGCCCGCCGACTGGGGCGAGCTCGTGTAGATTCATGACGACCGCGACGTCTTTCAGGCGACGGATAGACGAGCTGCCCGCGATCGCTATTCACAGCCTCTGACCCGTGTCGGACGCAAGGCACCGAAGCACCGGGACCGGCGGACTGGGAGACGGTCTGCGTTGAGGTGAGAAAAACGCGATGGCAGGGGGGAAGGCACGCGTTCCGG
>Ga0114971_10000551_pt1 | contig 24290 bp, 25 predicted proteins | sample M_140625_MF_Meta_FD_87320 | JGI IMG/M metagenome (GOLD analysis project Ga0114971, IMG submission 87320) | Freshwater microbial communities from Lake Montjoie, Canada to study carbon cycling - M_140625_MF_MetaG | ecosystem: Environmental > Aquatic > Freshwater > Lake | place: Lake Montjoie...
CGGGAGCACGCGGATTATCGCCCTCGTTGTGCCGGATATCGGCAACGGCTACTTTGCTGAACTCGCTCAAGGGGTCGAGACTACCGCCGTGGAACGCGGTTACAACGTGATTCTTTGTACGACAGGGTTTGACGACGCACGCGAATTGAAGTACCTCAGCATGGTCCAGTCGCGCGCGGTTGATGGCCTTGTGTACGCCGCCGGAGCGCCGCCGACTGACAGCGAGTTGGCTAATCTACTCGGCGGTATCCCGTTGATTTTTGTTGACGAGGAAATCCCCAACACCCGTTTCGGTTCCGTCGTCTCGGATAACTACGCGGGCGGTCAGTACGTTGCTGAGCATCTGATCGGGCTCGGCCACCGCTCGGCGGTGGTGCTCTCGGTTGAGGGCGACCCCGTCACGAGCGAACGCCGGGTTGCTGGCTTTGTCGATGCGTGGCGCGCGGCCGGCCTGAGCGACCCACTGACGGGCATCGGGGACTACACCGAGCAACGCGGCCGAACAGCGGTGCGCCCGCATATAGCGTCACTTGCCAGTGGCGCCGCCACCGCCGTATTTGCAACCAACGACCTCATGGCGTTCGGGGTGTTGAACGAATTGCGCGCTGCCGGAATCAGGGTGCCCGACGACGTCTCGGTGGTTGGATTCGACGACTCCCCCGCAGCAAAATACTGCTACCCGGGTCTGACTACTGTGCGACAGGATGTGCTGGGCTTGGGTAAAACGGCCACCGATGCACTTCTGGATGCGCTGGAGAGCAGTGAACAGCCTGTCGCCGACCAGGTGACGCTGCCGGTGGCACTGGTCGAGCGGCAAACCACCGCTCAGAGGGTCGACTCGTGACCGAGTCATACGCAGTATTTTTCGGCGATGTCGCACAGGACGAGTACTACGCGATGCCGTACTTCCCTTCGGGAGGTGACAAAGTCTACGTCGAGACTCTACCCACCCAGTTCGGCGGAATGGTCGCCAACGCCGCCGCAATCTACGCGCACTTCGGTCGTCAGACCACATTCAGCAGCCAGCTAAATTCAGGGGCGCTTACCCACAAGCTGCTCGGCCAACTGCGCGAACTAGGCGTCGCCACCGACCACGTGATTTTCGACGAGCAAATACCGGACTCACACTGCATCATCATGCTGTCGGGCGACCAGAACATTGTCCTGATCCCCAGTCTCGGCATCACTCGGACCGAACTGACCGACGCCACCTGGGAACATATTCGTGGCGCTGAGTTTCTGTTCACCACGCTGACCGATGCCATCCCTTTCCAGCGTGGTTCTATGGGGGCCACCGAGGTGCTGGCCGAGCTTCGACGCCACGGCACACTCGTTGCCATGGACATTGACGTCTTCAACCCCGAGAACCATAGTTCGGGGCTGATCGAGCAGTGTGACATCCTCTTCATGAACGCCCTTGGTTACCAGCGCTTTGTCGAGAGCGGCAATGACATCGTGGCTCTGCTGGCCGCAGGTGCCAGCGCGATCGTGGTCACGCTCGACAGTGAGGGATGCCGTGTCTACACGTCGGGTGGCGTAGAGCACATCACGGGTCACGCCGTCCCGGTAATCGACGTCACGGGCGCCGGCGATACTTTCTCGAGTTCATTCATGTTCGCCTATATGACCACCCGCGATCCGTTCGAGTCCGCGCGCTTCGCCAACGCGGCTGCCGCGATGTCCGTTGGCAAAGTAGGTGCGCGAGGCGGAATGACCTCCGAAGACGACGTTCGCACATTCCTTGAGCGAAACAAAGCCTGACTGTACCCCATCTAACAATCACCAAACAGAAAGGCTAGACCAATGGTAAATGAAAGTGCACTTGTCAAGTTCTTCAAAGGCTACGGCCGTTTGACGATCTTCATGATGCCGATCGGAATCGCCATCAACTTCATCGGTGGGCAGATTGCCCTCCTGCTGAAGCTCCCCGTGTATCTCGATAGCATCGGCACAATTCTTGTCGGTGCAACATGCGGCATGGGACCGGGCGCCGTGGTCGGCGCGATCTCGAACATCCTGAATGCGATCACGTCGCCGCCCACGTTGGCGTTTGGTGTGCTCAACATCATGTTCGGCCTACTCGCGGGCTACCTCGCCCGTCGCGGAGTATTCAAGTCGTGGTCGAAGACTCTGCTCAGCGCGATTCCGTTTGCACTCATCGGAGGCGTTCTGGGCGCCATCATCACCATCTGGGTGTTCGGCGGCCTCGCGGTCGGCGGTGGCGCTCTCGTCGTCGGTGCACTTGTCGCACTCGGCCTGGATGTCAACACGGCGAACTTTGTCGCGCAGGTTCCCATGGACATCCTCGACAAGGTGCCCACGGTGATGATCGTGTTTGCGATCATTAAGGGAATCCCCAACCGGACGTTTGCCAAGCTCCCACTCGGATACATCTATCTGGGCAAGAACAAGGCCGGCGCTTCGACCAAACCATCTGGGACGTCGGTGAGCTGACCGTGTCTTCGGAATCCGGGAACTCGGTCGCCTTCGGCAACCGCTTTCGCACACACGTGGACCGTGGCAATCCGATCCGAAATATGGATCCGATCGTCGTGTTCATCGTGCTGGTTGCAATTGCCATTGCACCGATTGCGTTCCCGGGTTTCGTTGCGGCAGCCATCGTCTGCTTGATCTACCCCGTCATTGCCCTGTTTGCAGGCGTCGCGCGAGAGTTCCTCCCCACCTACCTAAGGTTGTTCCTGGTCGTCGGCCTCGTCTTGTTTGTGTTGCGCGCTGCATTCATCGATGGGGAGGACCCGCTGTTCCGACTCGGAAACATCGCGCCAACGTGGGCGGGTATAGAAGAGGGCGCACGGTTCGCTTTGCTTGTCATGGCGATCAGCGGCGCGGTCACGTTGTTTTTCAACGTTGCCACGGTGCGTTATCTGATGTTGGCCCTCGAACTGCGCGGAGTCACTCCGCGCGCCACCTACGTGATCTTGGCTTCGTTCCAGTCGATCATCGACCTTGGTCGCCATGCCCGCACGGTGCTCGAGGCTCAGCAGTCGCGTGGCATCGAGACACAGGGCAACATCATCGTTCGGGCGCGGGCGTTCTTTCCAATTCTCGCGCCCGTCTTCCTCGCCGCGATAAACCAGACCGAGGAGCGCGCCGTCTCGCTTGACGCCCGGGCCTTCAACTCCAACGTGCCCCACACGCATCTTGTGATGTTACGCCCAACTAGGACAAGAGAGATCGTCGTTGCGGTCCTCGTCGTCGCAACCGTGTTGGCTGCATTCATCGGATCGGCAGTCGGATGGTTCTAGCTACTTTGCGAGGTGTTTCGTTCACCTACGCTTACACCAACGAGCCCGCGCTGCGGGACATCAACCTCACCCTCGAGGAAGGTTTGCTGTACGCAATTATCGGCCCGAACGCAAGCGGCAAGTCGACGCTCTGCGCGCTCCTGCGGGGAATCGTACCCCTCTTCCACGAGGGCGAACTTAAAGGCACCGCCGAGATCCGCGGTCGCAACCTGTTGGAATGGGATCCCGCTGAGCTATCGCGCGAGATTGGCTACGTCTTTGAGAATCCGTTCACACAGATTAGCGGCATCAAAGAGACGGTCTTCGAAGAAATCGCGATCGGACTCGAGAATCTGGGCATGCCATCCGAAGAGGTCATCGACCGGGTGGAGAAGGTTGTCGAGCAACTTGAACTTGGCGCTCTGGTCGCCAAGAACCCCAATGAATTGTCCGGCGGGCAGCGGCAAAAAGTTGCCTTCGCCTCGATTATCGCTATGGACGCCGACGTGATCGTGATTGATGAACCCACGTCGCAACTTGACCCAGAGTCATCGGACGCTGTGTTTGCGATAATCGCCAACCTCAAGAAAAGTGGCAAGTCGATCGTTTTGGTAGAGCACAAAATGGATCTGGTCGCCCAGTATGCCGACCGGGTTATCGCACTCAATGGTGGGCGGGTCGTAATCGAGGGCCCCACGAGCGAGGTATTCACGTCGCCACTGCTGAACGCGTCTGACATAGCCCGCCCCGCGGTCACCGACCTTGCCGAGGCTTTGGTTCACGTGGGTCGGCCCCTTTCACGCACTCCTGTGACCCGCGCCGACGCCGCCGAGCTCATCCGTGCCCGAATGAAGGGAGGCCCACGTGCCAATCGTTCTCGATGAAGTTGCATTTGACTACCCCGACGGCACCCCCGCGGTGGAATCGGTCAGCCTTCGTGTCGAAGACGGCGAACGGGTCGCCATAGTCGGACAGAATGGCGCCGGCAAGACCACCACGGTCAAACTCATGAACGGTCTTTTGAAACCCAGATCGGGCGCCGTCATGGTTGATGGTGAGTCCACCGCCGATCGCACGACGGCCATGATGGCGCAGACTGTCGGATACGTTTTTCAGAATCCTGACGACCAGATATTCACTAGCAGCGTGCAGAGCGAGCTCGAATACATGCCAAAGTACCTCCGCTGGGAGGAAGCACGGCGGGATGAACGAGTCGCCAGAGCAGTGGCGCTGTGTGGTCTCGCCCAGCACCTCGAAACAAACCCCAACGACCTGCCTATCGCAATTCGCAAGTTCATCGCGATCGGCGCGATTCTGGTTGGCGAATGCCGATATATCATCCTGGACGAGCCGACCGCCGGCCTGGACGTTCCCGGCCTTCGCCTCCTGAACTCGCTAATTGATCACCTCCAGTCCGAGGGAATCGCCGTCGTCACAATCACTCACGATATGCGCTTCGTCACCGAATCATTTGACCGCGTCGTCGCAATGGCAAACGGTACTGTTGTGGCCGACGGCCCCTGCGAAGAAGTCTTCGCCGACGACGACGTGCTGAAACGGGCGCGTATCCGCCGCCCCGAGGTGGCTCAACTGGTGCGCGACCTTGGCATCCCGACCGCCGCGCTTCGCTTGGACGACATCGTCCACAAGATCCCCTGATTCCACAGAAAGGCTAGACCCATGAGCAGACTGCTTGATTCTTTCAGATCGGAGATCCCGATATTCGCGATGTTGCATCACAAGGGTGACGATACAGTCGACGTCCAGGCGCGCGCTCGACGCGAGATAGACGTGCTTTGGGCGTCTGGCGTGGATGCGGTGATTGTCGAAAACTACTTTGGCGGTGTCGACGACGTGATCGCGACGTGTGAATATTTGCGGGCTGAACGTCCCGATGTGGTATTCGGGATCAACGTGCTCAACGACGACGCGGAAGCGTTCCGCATTGCACGCACATTCGGCGCACGTTTCGTGCAGCTCGATTCGGTGGCAGGACACCTGCCTCCGTCAGAGGACCTCGAGTACTCGAACTGGCTCGAATCCGAACGCGCGGCGAGCGACCTGCTGGTGCTCGGTGGGGTGCGTTTCAAGTACCAGCCGGTGAAATCGGGTCGCAGTCTCGAAGAAGACCTGCTACTCGGGGTCGGGCGGTGCGACGCCATTGTCGTAACCGGTGAAGGAACGGCGCTCACCACCCCACACGACAAGACGCTTGAGTTCCGACGGATTGTGGGCGAGGAGTTCCCTCTCGTGATCGGCGCGGGCGTAACTCCATCCAGCGCCGAGGCCGACCTCGCCGACGCCGATGCGCTTGTGGTCGGGAGTGCGCTCAAAGATACCTACACTGACACCGGTGACGTCGACGAGGCGCACACGAGTGAACTCGTCGAAGCGATCCGTGCGCTCGACGCCAGAACCGGAAATATAGCGGCCGGGGGTGTGCAATGAGCCGCGTATTGCTGGCCGGTGAGTCATGGTCGACCACTTCGATTCACACCAAGGGCTTCGACTCGTTCATCACTTCGCTCTACGAGGAAGGGGCAGACGACTTCATCGTCGCGCTCGAAGCAGCCGGGCACGAGGTGACCTTCCAACCGAACCATATTGCGGCGGAGCAATTCCCCAACTCAATCGAAGCGCTAAACGCGTACGACGTTGTCGTGCTCAGCGATATCGGCTCCAACACGCTCCTCATGCCCAAGAAAGTTTTCGTTGGCGGGCAGAGCGTGCCCAACCGGTTGAGTGTGCTCGCAGAGTGGGTGCGTGAGGGGGGTGCTGTGCTTATGGTCGGCGGTTACCTGAGTTTCCAGGGCATCGAGGCGAAGGCAAATTATCGTGGCACGCCGCTGGCGGAAGTGCTCCCCGTTCTGATGGAGGTCGGAGATGATCGCGAAGAGACGCCCGAGGGCTCCATCGCAAAGGTGAGTCTGACTGACCACCCAGTGATGCGAGGGATAACGGAACCGTGGCCGCCCATCCTCGGATACCAACGTTTGGTTGCAAAGGACGGCACCCAGGTGCTTGCGACAGTGGGCGACAACCCACTGATCGTCGTCGGCGAGCATGGTAAAGGTCGGGTAGCAGCGTTCGCATCCGACATGGGACCGCACTGGATGCCGCGAGAGTTCGTGGAATGGCCGGGGTACGCCCGGTTGTGGCAGCAACTGACCGCCTGGCTAGCGGCTGGCAAGGGAAGAGACCAATGACCGACATACGCGAGATCACCGATGAACCACCCTCGGGATTGGTGGAAGCCCAATGCTTGGCAATCAAGGTCGCTGAGACCATTGCCCACGGTGCCAAGCCGATGGAGGTCGAAAGCGACGTGCGCGACCGCGCCAACGCCCTCGTGCTCGAACTCGGGGGCACAGGGATCTGGACGCCAACCACAGTCGGTTTCGGCATTGGTACCCTCAGTTGCTTCCCGACCGACGAACCTAGCGACCAACGCTTTCTGTGGAACATTGACCTTGGCATGGTTGACGTACATCCAGTTACGCCTGACGGATGGTGGGGAGACTGCACTCGTTCTTTTCAGGTCGGTGACAACCCTGCGCAGGTTGCTGCGCTCGAGACGATTGAGCGCATTCATCAGAAGGTGCTCGATTCCGCGCGCCCGGGAATGCGCGCGTGCGACTGGTTCGCGGTGTTCAAGGGCGAGTTAGACAAGACAGACTTCAAACTCATGGACCGACTATCGAACATCGGACACTCGATCGACGCAAGCACGTCCTACGACGGTGGCTACATCGACGCATGGAACGAGACGGTAATGACCGGTGCGTGGGCCGTCGAGCCGTTCATCGGCAATCACCTCTACGGCGTCAAGCGGGAAGACGTCGTGTGGTTTGGCCCGACAAAGACCACAGTGATTTCATGAATGCGAAAGACCTGGAAATCCGCTGAATTCAAAGATTAACGTTTGTTTCTGTGCTCACTGCGCCGCTTGACAGCGCCTACTATTCGCATGACAATCCCAACGACAATCACGACATAGACCAGTAGTGAAAATCCCCATTTGATTGCCGAGGACGTTGAGGCGAGTAGAGCCATCGACGACGAAATCGTGCCGTCTGCAAGATACTGGCTGGATAGCGCGGAAAGGGCGAAGTTCTCCACCCAATCGAAGATGACCTGACCAAATGGGAGCAGATTCAGAATCCCAACCTTTTGCGAATATGGCTTAAACAACACCGACACCCAAACCACATACATAACCCCGTAGATCAGACCGAAGAGAGTGTCCCACACCTGATTGAATTCGACATAGGCCAAAATCATCGGATCAGAACGTTCCGCAAGGAAAGCAAGGATCTCTGCTTGGCCAAAGCCCAACGACGTTCCGAGCGACCGGACACTACTGTCGGCCACGGCAAAAGCAGTCCCCTTGCCGGTTAGGACAACGACAAGGTAGCCGGCAAAAACAGCGGTGGCCAGCAATGCGGTGACCAGGTTTGACCTTGAGTAGAAAAATCGTGATGCGCGGCTCAGGGGTCCAGGTTTTCTCGACGGATTTTTGCTCTCGGTGCTTTTGCTAGTCATCGTTGACTGTTTGCCTCTCTGCTAATCGGATGAAGCCTAGATTCGCTGTGTTGAACTAAGGGCAACCTGCACAATCTGCGCGTTCAACAGCCTACTTACGCATGGGGCGACTTATCGCATTATTGGCAATTCGACGCGTATCTGTACCCCCGGCAGGAGTCGAACCTGCGACCACGAGATTACTTATCTCCTAGCTGTTGACTCAAGGACCACAAAGGTTGAATCTCGCGGCTCATTCAACTACGAGCTAGTTGAGTGACGCAATCACGCGAAACTCGCTCCGAGAACAGTTTCCGATGCCAATTTGCTTCTCAATGTCTTTTTCGAGGTAACCCAGCGCATCAAAGTCAGCGTCAATGCGAATCCCCTCACCCGGGGCAAGGGTTCCCGTGACTCGACCCTTCAGCGTGTCCACATAAGCACCCTCGGGGGTCACAACACAAAATTCGTCATTCAACTTGATTGGTGCATCACCCGCATTCCCTAAGACCATCGTTCCGTCGGCATCGTCAAATTCGATGACAAGCGACGGGTTCGGCTTTATTCCCTGCTCAACTTTGGAGTTGGGAGCGTACAGACCTTCAATCATGTTCATCGCTTGTTTGAAACACTCCGTTTCGGTGTCCGAGTAAATCAAGACGTAGCCCAAGCCGCCATCAGAGAATTCACCCGAAACGAATTCCTCTTGGACCCAATCGAAGTCACCGCCAACAACGGCTTCGGAGGCCCATTCCCGAAATCCGTAAACCCATAACCCACAGCCACGGCTGCCTTCACCGGATGAAAGAAAAACGTCATCCACGTAGGTCGCGAGTTCACCGACATCGCCGTAAGCGTCTCGTTCCCACTTCACACCCGACTTTTCGGTGCTCGCCTGCCGGTTCAGTTCTTTGAGGACGGCCTTGGAGTTCGGGATATGTGTCGTGTGATCGGTCACGAATTCAATGTTCTGAGCATCTGTCCACTCAATTGGAGCGGATTGGTCTGGGCCATCTTCCCCGCCTGATGCGTTGAAGGATGTGCATCCCGACACTAAAGCGAGGACCAGTAGCGGCGCGGCAAAGTGAATACGTTTCATTACGCCAGACTAATAGCGGCGGTGGAAATCTTCACCCCGGATTCTCAGGCGTCTCCAACTGCGAGACACACTTTGATGCTGGTGAAGGATGAAATCTTTGCCATACTCACTCCCCTGTGTGTGAAGGCTTCTAGGCTTTCCGGCGAACGAAACGCCGTGCGCCGGCTCCCGGCGGGTTGCCAGTGTTTCGGTGTCTCGATTGCTGTATTTGTGGTGCCCTCGGCAGGAGTCGAACCTGCGGCCAAGAGATTAGAAGGCTCCTGCTCTATCCGCTGAGCTACGAGGGCGGCGGGCCAGAAATACAGCCCAGCCGCAGTTTATCAGGCAGGGATTTCCGCCTTCACGGGTGGTTGCGATAGCACGGCGTCTGGGCTACGTTATCGCTGATACTTCAATAACCTCTGGAGGCACTGTGGCCACGACCGTCATCACCGATGCCCTCGTAATTGTGTCGACGGACCAGCGCGGTCGGGTGGAAACGAGTGACGCGATATCGATCGACGGGAACCGAATCGTCGCCATTGGTGACGCGGCCCGGGCGATGGTCGACCTACCCGACACCGACCTTATTGACGGAACGGGCCATACCATTCTTCCGGGTGTGGGCGACGGTCACGCACATCCGATCTTTGCCGGCCTTGAACTCCTTGGACCGGAAATCCGCTCGGGGCGCACGCCGGAGGCCATCGCGACAAGCGTCAAACAGTTCGCCGACGCAAACCCCGACCTTGAGTGGATTGTCGGGGGTTCCTATGATTCCAGTATCATTCCCGGCGGATTGTTTGACGCGACGTGGCTCGACTCAATCAACCGTCCAGTAGTACTCAATGCATGGGATTACCACACGGTCTGGGTAAACAGCGAGGCCCTCCGGCGCGCAGGTGTTACCAGCGAAACGCCGGAACCTGAACTTGGGCGCATTGTTCGGCGCCCCGACGGAACTCCGATGGGCACACTTCAGGAATACGGCGCCATTGACCTCGTGAAGGCTGTTATGCCCGCGGACGATTCCGAGCGACTTGCCCTTGCCCTCAAGAAGGCGTCCGACCATTTCATTGAACTCGGGGTCACGTGGGTTCAAGATGCGTGGGTCGACCCCCAACACGTCGACGGCTATCTCGAGGCGGCCGCAAAGGGCTTCATTCGAAACCGTTTCAATCTGGCGCTGCGTGCCGAACCAACAGCATGGCGACCCCAGGTGGAAGCGTTCCCGCTCGACCGCGAACGCATCCGTTCCGCTAATCACCCGCTGCTCACGTGCAACACCGTCAAGTTCTTCGCCGATGGTGTCGTCGAAAATCACACGGCGGCAATGATCGACCCGTACACCGACCGAGTCGAACAAGACGATCGTGGAATCGCAAACTGGACACAAGAAGAGCTGACAGCAGCGGCGATTGAATTTGACCGCCTCGGCTTCCAGCTCCACATCCATGCAATCGGAGACATGGGTAACCGACTTGCTCTCAACGCTTTCGAAGAGGTCGAGCGAGTAAACGGGCCTCGCGACCGACGAGGGGTCATCGCGCACGTCCAAATTCTGGAACCGTCAGACCTCGGACGATTCGCTCAACTGGGTGTCATCGCAAACTTCGAACCATATTGGGCACAAATGGACCCGCTGATGACCGAACTCACTCTTCCTCGTATCGGGCATCGCAGTGCCCACCAATACCGAATCGTGGATGTCATTGAGTCGGGCGCCTACGTCACATTCGGATCGGACTGGCCGGTCACGACACCCGATTGGCGTTCTGGACTCGAGGTTGGAGTAACGCGCGAAACCACCGAAGGTGTTCCGGCGGGCGGCTGGGAACCCAGTCAGCGCGTGAGTCCCGCCCAAGGCGTGTGGGCCTACACCGCCGCAATGGCCCATCAAGCATTTGCCGACGATTCCGGGACTCTGAAGCCAGGATCGGTTGCTGATTTCATCGAACTGAGCGCCAATCCGCTCGAAATAGAACCCCACAAACTTCCGTCCGTCCGCGTGATTGCCACGTGGGTTGACGGAAAACGTTACGGCTAACCAGCCGACGCGTCTAACCCACATCCAAAGGAGAAATCGTGGCAACCGCAACACCCACCAAGCTCAATAGAACATTGAGCGTCAGACAGCTTGTCTTCTTCGGGCTCGCATACCTGGCGCCAATCACGGTCTTTACGACCTATGGTCTCGTCAGCACCATGTCGGATAACCGACTCCCGCTTGCGTACATCATCGCGACTGTCGCGATGTTGTTCACCGCACTCTCGTACGGCAAGATGGCGCGTGCTATCCCTGTTGCAGGAAGCGCATATGCCTATGTTCAGCAAACGTTCGGCGGATCGGCGGGTTTCCTCGCTGGATGGACATTGATGCTGGACTACCTTTTCCTGCCTATGGTCAACTTCATGGTCATCGGAATCTACGCAAACTTGCTGTTCCCCGATGTCCCCGTGCAGGTGCTCATCGTCATCGCCATTGCGATCACGCTGTCGCTCAATCTCGTTGGCATCACGATGGCCGCTCGCGCCAACTTCATCATCGTTCTCATTTCGCTCGGCATTGTCGTCGCGTTTGTGGTCGGTGGCGCGATGAACCTCGCCAGCGAACCCACCACATCGTCAGCGCTCGACCCGTTCAACCCAGCAGGTGACCTTGCTGGCGTTTACTCGGGTGCTGCCGTGCTTGCGCTGTCGTTCCTGGGATTCGACGCGGTCTCGACCATGTCTGAAGAGTCGAATAAGCCCCGCCGCGACATCCCTCGCGCGATTCTCCTCACAGCACTCATCGGTGGAGCTATCTTCATCGTTGTGTCATGGGTGGGTGCGCTCGTCTGGACTGACGTTGCCGCTTTCGCAAGCATTGACACCGCCGGTACCGAGATCTTTACGAAGATTGGTGGCGAAACTCTCGCCTATGTCTTCACGTGCGTCTACATCATCGGTGCATTCGGCTCGGGTATCGCATCGCAGATTTCGGTCACACGACTCATCTACGCGATGGGCCGCGACCGCGTTCTGCCGTCGGTATTTGGCAAGTTGTCCACGGCACGTACCCCGTACATCGCATCAATAGCGGTTTCGGTTGTGTCCCTCGCTGGATTGTTCCTCTCGCTCGCTGACGTCTTCAACATGGTTTCGTTCGGAGCGCTCTTCGCGTTCTCGATCGTGAACCTCGCCGTCATCAAGCACTACCTGTTCCCCAAGGGCGGTAAGCGTTCAGCCGAAGCCAACGTTTTCAGCCACGGCGTCCTGCCGTTGCTCGGATTCGCGTTGACAATCTGGCTCTGGACGTCACTCGCACCCGGAGCATTCACGCTAGGCCTCTACTGGATGGCGGCGGGAATTGTAATCCTCGCGTTCCTCACTAAGTTCTTCACGAAGCCCGCCCCGGTGATGGACTTCAGTGACAAGGACATCCCCGCCTAATCAACCGAACAAAGCGTGCGGGGCCGGGCAATTTGCTGGGCCCCGCATTTTTTGTGCTGGTGGCTAGGCAGATTCGGCAGGAGTCGAACCTGCGACCAAGAGATTAGAAGGCTCCTGCTCTATCCGCTGAGCTACGAGGGCGTAGTTAAAGGTTATCGCGGCGAATCAGCGCAACGTCGACCTCGCGATGCCTCAATTGTCTGGGTCGAGGTCGAGCAGCCGAATGACGTCTTCGCCGGTTCCCATCATGTGGTCCCGCGCGCGCTCGGCTGCCAAGTCGGAGTCACCCGATTCGATGATGTCGACAAGGATGTTTTGGCGTTGTGCCCAATCTCCGGCGAGGGTTTTCGCAATCGGGTAAAAGTAAAAGCGTGCGCGTTTTTCGAGGGCCAGCGAGATTGCCGCGAGGACATCGTTGTGAGCAGAGGCCCTGACCGCAACATTGAAGTCGACGCTCGCGTGAAAGGCCGCTTCGACATCGTCGGCTTGCGCGGCCGAGACACTTCGCTTAACGACCCGTCTGAGTGTTTCGATGTCCTCGGGTGTTCGCCTGTTGGTTGCAAGCCTGGCTATCTCAGGCTCAATCCCCGCACGTGCTTCGAAAAGATGCGTGAGCTCACGAAGTGAACGTTGGCTGACATATGCCCCATAGCGAGGCCGGATTTGAACCCATCCTGCTTCGTGTAGCGAGCTGAGCGCTTCCCGAACGGGGATTCTGCTCACCCCGAACTCAAGGGCGATATCGTCGGGCAACAGGCGCGATCCTGGTTCGATATCGCCGTGGATAATGGCGTCTTCCAGCAGGTCATGAATTTGGTTGGGAAGAGAGAGAACTTCGACTGCGGGTCTGAGGGATTCGAAACGCGTTGACCGTGAACGGAGGAATGATTGAGCAGGGCTGGCCGCGACACTTCTGGAGCGGGAATTCTTGTCATCGCGTTGGCTCATTATTGCTCCGAATCGGGGGCGGAAAGAAATTCGCACGCCGACAAAACATACAGCGCCGTGCAGTTGAGTAATTCTTCTTCCTCAGCGTAGTCATCGATTCCCGAGGAATACAAAGGTTGCGGTCCATAGCAAATTGCCGGAACCCCCAGCCTTCGCCATCGGCTAGCATCACTCGCGGGTAATCGAATCGCAAATTCGGGAAAATCAATCCCTAGCTTGTCTGACGCCAATCGCCACGCCTGAACAATGTCGGTATTGCGATCCGTGACGTTGGGCTCCCACCCTTTGATCACGCTCACGTTCGCGGCAATATCCGCAGAGTGAAGTTCCTCGCTGACCGAATCGAGCACGTGTGCGATCGAGAGCCCCGGAGGAATTCGGAAATCAATCTCGATTGCGGCGCTCGTGGCGATTTGCCCGATGAACGTGCCACTACTAACCGTGCCGATATTGGCGGTGAGGAAAGTTTCACGCTCGGGCGATTCGATTGGTTCGACCTGTCGTCGATTGGTGAAATCGGCAAAGGTTTCGTCTCCACGCCAGCCCGTCAGTCCATCGATTAGATGGATGACCCCCGCAATCTGCGCGGACGCTGATTTGTCCCGCACTACCGCCGAGGAGTGTCCGGGTTCGGCGGAAACGTCAATTCGAACCCATAACACTCCCTTTTCACCGTTCGACAGCCGCTTGAATCCCGGGCCCTCGCCGCAAATGAGTGCGTCGCCGGTGATGCCCTTGTCGTTGATGAGTGCCTCGGCTCCGTTCGGCCCAAAAACCACTTCGTCACTGACAGCAGCGAACGTAATCGAGCCGTTCCATTGGTCGCGATTTTCCCGGAGGATGTCAATCGCGTGCGCCATCGCAACAACGGCGCCTTTCATGTTCCCCATACCGAGCCCGTACAGTCGGCCGTCGCGCCGCGTGAGTTCGTAAGGCGGAACTGACCACAGATTTTCATCACCAGGTGGCATTGTGTCGAGATGTGCATTGAATAGTAGGTGCTTTCCAGGTCGTCCCGAGTCGATATTCACGAGGACCGATGGCATCGTATCGACGGCGCGATAGTCGGTCGCCTCAATGCCACACTGGCTAAAAAAGGACATCACGCGTTCCGCGACCAGTCGTGTGTCCCCCGGTGGGTTGACGCTCGGAGCGGTTACGACGGCGCGCGCGAGTGACACGATCGCCTCGCGTCGTGTCTCGACTTCGGCGCGGACGAGCTCTGCAAATTCACTGGTCGGCGTGGTTCTGGTCATTCGGTGGCCCCTGAAACCGAACGACGATCGTCCGCTCCATATATAAGCCCGGCTGGACCGTTACCTGCGGCGACGACCGCGCCGAAGACCGCGTCCCCATCCTCACGAATGACGATCTCGTGGCCACGACTTTCCAAATCCGAACTCGCGGAATGTGACTGTTCAATCAAAAGCGCACCGTTTTCGCTTCTCCAGCGCGGCGCCGCGATCGCATCGGGCAGGGGTGTGCCGTCAAACCGCATTGCGGACACGACTTGAAGCAGCGTTTGGACCTGTCCGTCGGCGCCTGGCGTTGCGAGCGCGAGAACAGATCCGTCGCCATCACGAACAATGACCGGCGCGAGAGTGTGGACGGGAAATGACCCGGGTCGATACCGGTTGGAGCCGTCCGTAAATCCGTCCCCACGATTGTTGAGGGTAATTCCCAGTTCGGGAACAAAGACACAGGAACCGAAGTCGTCGAACACCGAGACGAGTGAGGAGACGACGGTGTCGGTGGTCGCGATGGCAACACCCGCAGTATGAACATATCCTCGTGGCCCTCCGCGGCGCCGCGCAACGTTCGAATCAACCTCAAGTTCGATTTTGAGAAGTGATTCGCCCGACTCGATGACGTCGCTTCGAAATTCAAAACTACTTTCGGTCGCCTCAACAAGGAGGTGTTGCCGTGCCGACGGATTTTCGGTGATCAGGTCGACGTGTCGATCCGCCCACGTCGCCGCGAGTGACAAGAGGACTCCTTGCGATGGCGGGGGTTGAACCGACAGTGTGCCGGTTCCCCACGGGGTGGTGATCGGCTCTGAAATGGATGCATGATGTTTGGCGAAATCACTCATGCTCAACGTCGATCCGTGGCGGGCAGCGGCGGCCACAATCGCCGTCGCTATCGAACCACGGTAGAACGATTCGAAGCCATCTGTTGCCAGTGATTCCAAGAGACGCGCAAGTTCGGGTTGTCGCCAGATTTCGCCCGCGGTGCAGCCCAACAGCGCCCACTCTGCTGCTCCGTGCGATTCGAGTCGTGGGCGTTGGCTGGCGACCGCACCGGCCAGTGCGTCGTCGACACGGAAGCCGTCTCGTGCCAAACGGATTGCTGGCTCGAGGATGTTGGCCGGATCGAGCCGACCCCATGACTCGTGAGCGATGTCCCAACCTGACACCAAACCCGGCACCGTGACGCTTGCTCCCGCATCGGACGACTGGTTCGGAACGAGTGCGGACCGCCCGGAACCCGTCACCGCAGACGCACGGTTCCCATCGTCAACCAACATCATCAGATCGCCGCCGAGTCCTGCCGCATACGGCATCGTGACGCAAATAACGGCGTGCGCAGCCATCGCGCTGTCCACTGCGCTACCGCCGGCGCGGCTGATTTCGAGCGCTGCGTCCGTGGCACGTTGGTTCGCGGTGGCGCACGCGATGGAGGTGGACCGACTCAACTTCACCTCGCCTTCGACCGCAACCCGGTGTATCTAAAGTGTTCAGACAAAAGCGTCTATTCGCAACCCTTGACCTTTTGTTCGGTGGTTCGTATACTGTATACACTATTGCAGGGTCACCGGTTATTGACTCGGTAATCACTCAACAATTGGGAAAGTGTGCCCCTATATGACAACGACGTCAGCGCTCAAAGACCTGTCACAAGATGACGCAATCATGATGCTGCGCAACATGATTCGGATTCGTCGATTTGAAGAAAAACTTTCCGTTCTGTTTAAGCGCGGCAAGCTTCCCGGCTTCGTCCATCTCTATACCGGGGAAGAAGCTATCGCCGTCGGCGCGTGTTCCGCGCTTCGAACGGACGACCGAATCACCTCTACCCATCGCGGTCACGGACACCTCATTGCGAAGGGCGCTCGGGTCGATCGGATGATGGCCGAACTGTTTGGACGCGTTGACGGGTATTGCCGCGGCAAAGGTGGGTCGATGCACATCGTGAGTTTCGAGCTCGGCATCATTGGAACAAATGGCATCGTCGGTGGTGGGATTCCAATTGGCACGGGAAGTGCCTGGGCGGATCGTCACCTCGGCCGAGACAACGTGACGATCGTCTTCTTCGGTGATGGTGCATCGAACCAAGGAGTATTTTTCGAGTCGATGAACATCGCAAGCGTCTGGGGACTCCCCGTCATTTTCGTTTGCGAAAACAACGGATACACCGAATGGACTCCCACGAGTGAACTGACGGCGGGCAACATCGTTGACCGCGCCGCGCCGATGGGTATACCCGGCGAAGCTGTCGATGGAAATGATGTCGTCGCGATGAGATTTGCAGTCGAGCGCGCCGTCGAACGTGCCCGAAAAGGGGAGGGCCCAACACTCATCGAGGCGAAGAGCTATCGATGGAATGGGCACAACGAGGGTGAAGAAGCGTTTGCTGGAGCGTATCGCCCCGACGAGGAACAAGCGGCGTGGCGCGAACGTGATCCCATCCTCGCCTTCGGCGAGCGGCTCGTCGAGAACGAATGGTTATCTCGCGACGAATGGGCAGCGATTGACTCCGACGAACAAGCGCAAATCGAGGCAGCCGTGGAATTCGCCGAAAACAGCCCGTTCCCCGATGCCGAAGAAGTACTCGATCACCTGTTTGCGCCGAGCAAGGAGCGTGCATAATGGCCGCGAAGACCGTTACCGAAGAACGCAACGTCTATTTCATCGAAGCGATGCGCGAAGGATTGCGCGCGATGCTCGGCGAAGACGAGAATGTCGTCATCATCGGCGAAGACGTTGGTCGTTCCGTGATTGGAGCGACCCGCGGACTAGTGGAGGACTTCGGTCCGATGCGCGTGCGAAACACCCCAATTTCCGAGGCGACCTTCGTCGGAATGTGCGTCGGTGCCGCGGCGGTGGGGTTGCGGCCAGTCGTCGACCTCATGGTCGGGTCATTTTTCTATGTCGCCATGGACCAACTCGCCGACCAAGCCGCGAAACTACGGTACATGTCGGGAGGGCAAGTTAACCTCCCCATCGTGTACTTCACGGCGACGGGTCCCAGCGGATCAGCCGCTGCACAACACTCAGAAAATCCTCACCCGATGCTCATGAATGTCGCTGGTCTCAAGATTGTTATGCCCTCGACCCCCTACGACGCCAAGGGATTGATGGTATCGGCGATTCGAGACGACAATCCCGTCGTTTACCTGCAGGACTTCGTTTTGGGTGGTGTGCGCGGGCCCGTGCCCGAGGAAACATATTCGATTCCGCTCGGTGTCGGTGACATCAAACGAGCCGGAAAAGACGTCACCGTTGTTGCCATTGGAGCCGCTGTTCCCAAGGCACTTCGCGTCGCGAACAAATTAGAGGCGGAAGGAATCTCGGTCGAGGTTGTCGACCCTCGGACCCTGGTTCCGCTCGACATGGACCTCATCCTCGAATCGGTTGCGCGCACCGGTCGACTTGTCGTTGTCGACAATGCGCGGCTTACCTGTTCGGCCGCGAGTGAAATTGTGGCGAGCGTCTCTGAGAAGGGCTTCGATCTACTCAAGGCTGCGCCGCAACGCGTGGCATGGGAAAACGTTCCTGTTCCCTTCTCTCCCCCGCTTGAAGAGCGAGCGCTCATCAGCGATTCCGATATCGATTCCGCAATCCGCCTGACTCTGGCCTGATACACCACTGATCCGAAGAGGAGCACACACATGGACGTTGTTTTACCTAAATGGGGAATGTCGATGCAGGACGCGGTTGTCGCCGAATGGCTGGTGACTGTGGGTGACGCGGTGACCGAGGGTCAACCGCTCGCAACAGTTGAAACCGACAAGGTGGATGCCACCGTCGAGTCACCCGGGGCGGGTACCGTTCTCGAGCTCCTCGCAGCGGCCGGCGACACCGTCGAAGTCGGCGCCGTCATGGCGCGGATCGGATAGGTCCAGAGATGTCGATAACGGTGCCGGCCGACTCGATCAATAACGAGTCTGCCGTCGCCGCGCTCGCCCTCTTCCGGACAGAATGCGCCACGAGGGGGCTCGCGCTATCGTTCGCGATCGCGGATGCCGGAGGAAACATCGTCCTAAGTTATCGAACCGACGGGGCTCAACTCGGCTCCTTTCAACTAGCACAGGACAAGGCCTACACGGCGGTGGCGTTTCAGAATCCCACGAGCGCGTGGGCCGAATCATCGACACCGGGCAATCCGGATTGGGGAATCGCACTCACACTCGGTGGCAAAGTCACCGTCATCGCTGGTGGCGTTCCGCTATTTGTGAGCGGGAAGTTGGTCGGAGCAATTGGGGTTTCGGGCACCAAGGCTGCAATCGACGAAGTAATCGCGACCTCGATTGCATCCCAGATTGGTTGTGAGGTTCACCCGTGACCGTCTCCCTCGTCATCGGCGGCGCGTCGGGAATCGGCCGGGCCATTGCCACGGTATTGCAATCCCGCGGTGACAGGGTCGGAATTGTCGATATCGACACGTCTGGGGCAGCCGTCGCGAAAGAACTTGGCGAGCGAGCGGCGTTCATCCACGCCGACATGTCGACAACGAACGGTCCCCGCGACGCAGTCGAAGAATTTCTCGCGCTCACCGACGGAAAACTTGACGTTCTGTATTACGGCCCGGCGGTACTTGAATCCCGCCCTCTTGCCGAGTGGACAATGGAACAGTGGGACCACAGCATGTCGGTCAACCTTCGCGGGGCATTTTTTGCCTGCCAGGTTGCGGAAAAGGCCTTGCGCGCGTCGTCGAGCGGTCGGGTAATTCTCATGTCATCAACGGGCGCACTCCGCGGTCACGCAGGGATGCCCGCCTACCACGCGTCTAAAAGCGGAATGATCGGGCTTGTCCGCGCGCTAGCAGACGAACTTGCCCCGACCGTGACCGTGAACACGGTGTGCCCAGGCTGGATTGACACGCCATTCAATGACCCCTACTGGTCGTTCCAAGCCGACGCGGACACGTCTCGGGAACGGCTCGAATCGGGAATTCCAGCGGGAAGGCAGGGACACCCCAGCGACGTCGCGGGAATCGTTGAGTTTCTCACGACGCCAGCGGCCAACTACATCACCGGGCAATCGTTCGTTGTCGACGGTGGGTATACGGCGGTATGACGATGAGCCACACGACCTATTTCCCCGACGCACGCGGAACATCCCCGTCAGCGCCGCTTTCCCCTCGTGTCGGAATCGCATCATTTCACCGCTCACTGCCTCGCTACCGTGTGACGGCACTGTATTCATGCCCGGCCATCGCCGAACGGTTGGGGGTCAAGACTGTTCTCGTCAAAGACGAGTCCGTTCGACTCGGACTTCCCTCGTTCAAAATGCTCGGAGCATCGTGGGCGACGGCGACCTCGATTGCGCGCGAGTGGTTGGGTACCGAGGATGCGCCCCTCTCGATTCGGTGGATTGCCCGTGAAATGCGACGCCGACATGGTTCACACTGGCGCGTTGGGCGTCGACTCGTCGCGGCCACTGACGGAAATCATGGTCGAGGAGTAGCCCGAATGGCTCGCCTTCTGCGACTTCCTTCGCTAATTTTTGTTCCAGCGGGCACCGCTGAGTCCCGCATTCGAGGAATTGAAAAAGAAGGTGCCCGAGTCGAGGTGGTCGAGGGCACATACGACGATGCCATCGCACGTTCGGCTCGCGAAGCGTCTGCAACCACCCTCGTTATCTCGGATACCTCCTGGGAGGGGTACACCGAAACCCCGACGAACGTTATTCACGGATACTCGACCATGTTCAGCGAAATTGACCAACAGTTGTCGGGAAAAACCCTTGATGTTGTGGTACTTCAATCGGGAGTGGGCGCGTTCGCTGCAGCCAGCATGGCCCACTGGTCGGCCCGCGACACCAAGGCACGTCCCCGATTTGTCGTCGTTGAGCCAATCGCTGCCAACTGCCTCATGCTGTCTGCCGAATCACACGCCATCACTCTCGCCGCAGGACCGCACGAATCAACCATGGCGGGACTCAATTGCGGTTTGCCGTCGCTCATTGCATGGCCGATCATTTCCCACGCAACCGACGCGTATATCGCAATCGATGACGATGCGACATTCGACGCGATGCGACTTCTGGCTGATTGCGGAATTGTTGCCGGTGAATCCGGTGCCGCCGGACTGGCCGGACTCCTCGCCATCACCGATGTGGCCGAGCGCGACTCCGTGGGGCTCCGGGATGACGCGACAGTTCTCGTCATCAATACCGAAGGAGCTACCGATCCCGACAACTACAATCACGTTGTCGGTACGACCGACAAGGGGGTGATTCGCACCCGACGACGACGCCAACAGGCAACACACACCGTCCGAGTTTCGGGCCGCTAATGCGGGTGCAGCACGTCCGCAATAGTGTCTATTTCCTCAAGAGTTTTTTCAGATTAACAACTAGCGAAAGGTTGACTTCAATGTCGCAGTCAAAAAGCGCCTCGCCAATCGAGGTGCATCACGTCGATGTGATTTCTCGTGCCGACCGGCACGGGACCGCTCGAGATCTTTTCCCCGTCTGGTTCGCTTCGAACCTCAATGTCGGTAACGCCTTCTTCGGAGCGCTTGCCGTCATCGTTGGCAACAGTTTCTTCTGGGCCGTTGTCGTCGTCATCCTTGGAAACATCGCGGGCGCGGCGTTCATGTCGTTGCACTCGATTCAAGGCGCCAAACTCGGTGTTCCACAACTGATTCAAAGCCGTGGACAATTCGGGTTTATCGGCGCACTACTTCCGATTGCCCTCGCCGCGTGCCTCTATCTTGGATTCTTCTCAACCACGGCGGTAATCGGCGGACAGTTCTTGTCTGCCGCGGTACCGGCCATCGACATCGTATGGGCACCGATTCTTGTGTCTGCGGTAAGCCTGTTGCTGGCATTACTCGGTTATCGGGCGATCCACACTGCGGCAAAGTGGGCACAGTGGCCACTCGCGGTCGCTGTCATTGTGGTCACCGTGGCTTCTCTTTCGCATGGCGGTTTCGATCTGTCCATGTCAGGATTCGCGCTCGGACCGTTCCTCACCGCATTCGGAATCATCGCGACGTTCCTCCTCACCTACGCTCCGTATGTGTCGGACTATTCGCGCTACCTCCCGTATGACACAAAGGCCTCCGACGCATTCTGGTGGACCTTCGGTGGCTCGTTCCTCGGCACGCTGTGGACCCAGCTTCTCGGTGTCATGCTCGCTGTGCAGTTCACACCAGGTGACACGGCAGGAGCAATCAAAGAGATGTTCGGAGAAGGTTGGATTGTCGTCACGCTGATGCTCGTCACCGCGATTGCCATCGCGGGTAACAACGCCATGAATCTCTACGGTGGAATGCTCAACCTCATCACCGCAATCTCGACATTCAAAGCGCCAAAAGCATCGATCGCGCTTCGCGTAGGAATGCTCATTCCGACCTTCGCACTGGGTCTTGCAATTGCCATTGCGGCAACTGCTGACTTCAACGCACTGGTGAGCACCTTCCTGTCATTCCTGCTTCTCGGCTTTGTGCCATGGGGAATCATTAACCTCGTCGACTACTACTGGATCCGCAAGGGAGACTACGACGTTGATGCATTCTTCAAGCCCAAGGGACGATACTTTGCGGACAAGGAATCGTGGACATTCGCTGGCCTTAACCTCAAGGCGTTGCTGGCCTATGCGATTGGTATCGTCGCATCAATGCCGTTCGTCTACAACGCCGCATATCAAGGATTTGCGACCGCGTGGTTCGAAGGCGCGGACATTTCGTGGATTCCTGGTCTGATCGTAACCGGTGCGGTGTACCTCATTTTCACCGCAAATAGCCGAGTGAAGTCCTAGAGGTAAAAAACGGTGTCTCACGCCGAGCGGCTGTTCATCCTCCAATACGGGGCCGAGCGTGTGTCAAAAAACTTGTCACTCGCCGGTGGACCACATCACCTGTATTGGGAACCGCTGCTCGGGTACCTCATTGAGACGACGGAAGGGTGGGTGTTGCTGGACACGGGTATGTCCCGCAACGCCCACTTTTCCGCCCAAAATCGCGATGCGTACGTCGCCGGTGGGACCGGTGCTCCCAACATCGATACACCGTGGCATCTTCGACCAACCCCGCCGGATGAGTCGGGATGGAATTGGGTGCTCGACGGAAACCCTCTCGCGGCGGCCCTCTCCACAGTTGGCCTGAAGCCCGACGACATCGCACTCGCGGCGATAAGCCACATGCACGTTGACCACTCGGGTGGAATCCCCACACTGAGCGATGCCGGCGTTCCCATCGCGATTCAACGCGCCGAACTAGACTTTGTGCAATCGGGACGCGTCGGAATTTCCGAAGGATTCTTTGATGAGGACTGGGCTCATCCAGCTACTGAGTGGCGAATTCTCGGCGGCGACACCGAAATTGCGCCAGGTGTAGTTGCAGTGTCAACTCCAGGACACACCCCGGGTCACCAGTCGTTTTCCGTGAGCCTACGCGAAACCGGGACGTGGGTCTTTGGCTGCGATGCCACGGACCTGGCCCAAAATTTTCTCGACAATGTTCCGTGCGGTTCGTGCGCGGGAAACACGCCCGAGGACGAGCGGAATGCTGCCGACTCTCTGTCAAAACTTCTCGACCTGGGGCGCCGTGACGGACACAGACTAATTCCCGGTCACGATCAAGTGATCGCCAACGCGATCGCACATCCTCCAGGGGGCCACCGATGACAAAGCCACGCAGAGATGAATATATGTTGACCGGGCGCACCGCGCTCGTGACGGGCGCAACGGGACTAATCGGTCGAGCGATCTGCCGCGAATTCGCCCGCGCAGGGAGCCGAATTGTGGTCTCCGACATCGATGACTCGACGTGTTCCACATTTGCACGGGAACTTCACGATGAATTCGGGATCGATACCGCCCCTCTCGGGATGGACGTGGCCGACGCGACTTCCGTGCAGAGTGCAGCTGCACGAATCACCGCGGAATTCGGAGTCTGCGACGCCATCGTTGTCAATGCGGGCATCCTCGCACTCAAACCTGTCTTGGAACTCGACTCGACAACCTGGGATACCGTGCTCCGGGTTAACCTAACCGGTGCATTCACGACAGCCCGGGTATTCGCAGCCGAAATGGTGCGTGCCGACCGCCGAGGAACGATTGTCTTTTCATCCTCGCTTTTTGGCGTGCGTGGCGGTGCTGGGAACGCCGCCTATTCGGCAAGCAAGTTTGGGCTCATAGGGCTCTCGCAGAGCATGGCCGCCGACCTAGCACCTCACGGAATCAGGGTGAATGCGGTGTGCCCCGGGCAAATCGAATCAACAATGATGGCGGAGCTATTCAAAACCCGCGCATCGGAAAACGGAACGTCACCAACGCTCGAACGCGCGGCGTTTATCGAACGAATACCGTTGGGTGAACTCGGATCCGTCGAGGATGTTGCTCGCGCCTATCGCTACTTCTCGTCCGATGCCAGTGGTTACGTCACTGGGCAGCACCTCATCGTCGATGGAGGGTGGCAAGTGGGTTGAGCGACAAAGCCGATACGCGCCTAGTTGCACCAACATTACCGACGCCACCTCGGCGACGTCCGCAATCGTTGGTACAGACCTTGGTGCGAACATTGCATGACGCTAACACAGGTCTGCATCAGCACGCCAAGTACCAAGGCTGCCCGTCCGACCGTTTTCGACGAGCCAGTCGTAACGAATTCTTCTTTGTGATCGGGTGTGATGTGCGCTTCAGTCCTGGAAGTGCCTAGGGTGATTACATGTCAAAAGTCCTCGAATCTCTCCCGATCGGCGAAAAGGTCGGTCTCGCGTTCTCTGGTGGACTGGACACCGCGGTTGCGGTCGCCTGGATGCGGAACAAAGGCGCGATCCCCTTTGCCTACACCGCGAACTTGGGCCAATACGACGAGGACGACATCGACTCGATCC
>Ga0114971_10000555_pt1 | contig 24258 bp, 20 predicted proteins | sample M_140625_MF_Meta_FD_87320 | JGI IMG/M metagenome (GOLD analysis project Ga0114971, IMG submission 87320) | Freshwater microbial communities from Lake Montjoie, Canada to study carbon cycling - M_140625_MF_MetaG | ecosystem: Environmental > Aquatic > Freshwater > Lake | place: Lake Montjoie...
ATTTTAACTAAATCGATTAAACCACCGTAATCTTCGGCTTGATTAATTGGCAATTGAATTGCGATTGGCTTAGCACCCAAGCGTGTTTTCATCATGTCAACGCAGCGATAAAAATTAGCGCCAGTTCTGTCCATTTTATTTACGAAACACATGCGTGGAACGCGATATTTATTCGCTTGACGCCATACGGTTTCTGATTGCGGCTCAACACCTGCAACTGCGTCAAACACGCAAATTGCGCCGTCAAGCACGCGAAGCGAACGCTCAACTTCAATAGTGAAGTCAACGTGGCCCGGAGTGTCGATAATGTTGATGCGATGCTCTTTCCAAAAACAAGTTGTTGCCGCAGAAGTAATTGTAATGCCGCGCTCTTGCTCTTGCTCCATCCAGTCCATAGTTGCTGCGCCGTCATGCACTTCACCAATTTTGTGCGATTTTCCTGTGTAAAAAAGAATACGCTCAGTGGTGGTCGTTTTACCCGCGTCAATGTGGGCCATAATGCCAATGTTGCGATATTTTTCAATGTCAATTAAGCGTGCCATAAAATTTAAATTCTGTTTTTATTTTCAAGTAAGGGGGCGCATTTTAGCGCTTTTGGATGTAATTTACAAGTGGTTTTTGAAGTACAACTAGGAAAATTTATTGGGCGAGAAAAACAACCTCTACACACCTGCCTTTAAACAAAAGTTCTGCAAATAAAAACTTAAAATTCTAAATCTTCACCAAAATGAATTATACCATTTCCTACTAATAATTATGCATTTAGGCAAAATAATTTAGAGGATAAAATTTTAAAGAAAAATCAGTCTTATCAGGCGATGCGGATGATTTTTATTTGAAATTTTAGACCTAAATTATGAAGCATAAATTTATAATTATTAGTGGGAAATGGTATTACAGTTTATTAACGCCATGACTATCTATAATGATTTTCTGCTCTTATTTTTGTGACCGACCACGATTCTAAAGACCTCAAGCCACTTGCTTACACGAACGATGCAACCTCTTTTTACAAATCTAAATGCGTAACTCTCTTAACAAAGATGCGTTATTCAACTCACGAACGCCTTCATATTCTAATCCAAAACGCATTTGATATTCAGATTTTCTCAACGCACTCACCGACTCTTCTTTTGTATATTTCCCCAATATTATTTCCATAAATAAATCTAACACTTGAAATATTTTTAATTTTAAATTTAGTTTAAAAACGCCGATTTACCTAGACAAAACAAGGTTTTAAACTAAAGATCAAAATTAATAAAGCAGAAATAATGATTTTATTTAATTAATTTTTTTACCATCAATAGCGCATAGATCAAAGATTTATGCAACACAAACACCTTCTTCTTCCCATCAATTACCGTATAATTTTCCCCTAAAGACGAAATTGTATGAAGACCGTTTGGATATTGCCCCAATTGGTTCGGCGAGATCTCAATTTCCTCTTCCTCGGCAAATTCATCCACCGTCAATTTCATAATTTTATTAATCTTGATCGAGGCGCCGTAAGTCTTCAAGCAATTCTGCGCCGGCCTGTATAAATTTCCTTCATGCAAAAATATTTCCCCCGCTGGACGCGATGATACTTTGTTACTTTTTACCGGATTTTTTCCATGCATTTTCCAATCGCCCTGTAAATCATCCGCATAGGCCAGATATAGCTCGCCATCACCTTTTGATGCACGCGTGAAAAATAACCAGAATTTATTTTCATAAAAAATAATTGATGGATCAACCGCGTCAATGTTAGAAAAAATTGTTTTTATTTTCTTGAATTGCAAATTTTCTAAAACCTCGTAAAGCACTAATTCATTGGCTTTATGGCTTTCTAGCAAAGCATATTTTTTTTCTAAATGAGAAAAAATATACGGATATGACAAATGTTTTTTCTCATCCAGAAAATCTTTCTCACTAACAATATCAAGGTTTTGATTAAGTTCTAAGACCGAAATTTTTCCCTTTCTTTTTGCGCGCTCGTATTTTTCAAAAAAAATAAATTTCTTGTCGCCTTGTATAAATCCAAACGGATCAGCCTTGAATTCAAAGCATCGCGGACTTTTTAGCCAATGTATTTTTTGATTTGGAATTGTCAAAAATTGCGAAATATTGCATGCGGCAATTCCAATATTCCAAACCTCAACTTCAAATAATTTTCTGTATAACTTAGCAAAAAACTCACCAACTTTTATACTTAGCGAACTGCCTCGCGTATTACGCAAATAAGAGTGAAACGAGCAATAACTATATTTAAAACGACGTCGATATTTTTTAATATCAAGATCAGCAGTATTTTTATATTTCAACTTACGAATCGCAATTTTTTCTTTATAAAAAATTAACAAAAAATTGAAATAAATTTGATATTCCGAGGCGCCATGTTCATGCGTTGAATGCTTTAAAAAAATTCTGTAAAATTTGTCGCCAGTTCCGTCAAAATCTTCAATTTTTTTGAATAATTCGAGCAAAATTTCACGATTAAACATCATGCTGTGGCAAATTCCCGAAATTTCCTTAAATTCTTCAGGAAGATGTTCGCGAGAAATTTCTGGCCACAATAAATTTATATGCTTTGCAACTGCGATATCAAAGGGCTTTCTGCATATTTTTGTGTCTTTACTAATGTTATAAAATGGCCGCCCTTTTTTATCGAACATTTCAGTTTTACGAAAAAAAACCGTGTCCGAATCAAGGATTAAAACATTTTCCAAAATATCAGGAATGACTAGTGGCGCATAAAGTTTAAGCAACTGCTGAAAATACCATCCACATGACCCGCCAACATATTCGCGCACTAAATTCATGCTAAAAGGAAATTCCGATTCAGGAAACCATTCGGCACTGTTGGTATAGCGCTCTTTCGAAATTGTGATAATGCGCCTTACGCCAACAATTTTTGCGCGCGCAGCTTCGATGCAATATTCAAGCACCGCAAGATCTTTTTTGTGAACGGGAATTATGATATCGAATTGCAGATTTTGTGACATTTGCCTTAGATTTTTGGTAGTGCTTTAAATTTGAAAAATCCTAAAACATTTTATTTAAAATGCTAAATGATTTTATTTTTTTATAAAATAATGGTATTATACCATTTCCACTCTTAAATGATGAATGCGAATTTCGCGGGCCTTGCCTTTGCGCACCTATATATTTAATAGGCTTTTAAACAGGCTCGCCCTAAATTCACATCCCTCATTTAAGATTGGAAATGGTATTACACCCATAACCACCCATTTGAACTTCATCTTTTTGGTAAAAATTTTCTCAAAAAATTATGCCACACCACTTGGCACATCTTTCATTTGCTGTTGCAATTTTTTCTTAAAAATACTTCTTTTAAATGGAGGGTTCAGAATGGAAAATTGTACATAACTCAACAAAAAAGGTGATCACAAATTTGTAATCACCTTTTTAAGAAAATTCTGTAAAAAAATTGAAATCTTCTTCGATTTTTTATTACATTAACTAGAAATTTTTACCATCTATAATGAGCGAAAGCTTTATTTGCTTCTGCCATTTTGAATACTTCTTCACGTTTTTTAACTGCCCAACCTTTATTTTCTAAAGATTCGATAATTACAAACTGAACTTTATTAGCAAGGCCTTTACCTTTAATGTTTCCAATCGCAATCTTCAACCATTTCAACGCCAAAGCAGAACCACGACGAGGAGGAACTTCAACTGGAATTTGGTAAGTAGCACCACCAATTCTGCGAGATCTAACCTCAACTTTAGGAGTAACATTTTCTAAAGCTTCTTTAAAAATATCAATTGGGTTTCTTTTGTATTTTGTTTCAAGCTCTGCGAAAGCTTCGTAGATTGCTTTTTCAACAACTGATTTTTTACCATCATCCATCAAGCGGTTAATGAAACGCGACACGATGATTTCACCATATTTAGCATCTGGAATAATTTTTCTAATTTGGGCGGCTCTTCTACGCATGATTTATTAAAAGTTATAATTGTTTATTTATTTTGAAGTAATCTATTTAGGTTTTTGTGCACCATATTTTGAACGAGATTGCTTACGATTTTTCACGCCTTGAGTATCTAAGTAACCACGGATTAAGTGATAACGTACACCCGGCAAATCTTTTACACGTCCACCGCGGATTGCAACAACAGAGTGCTCTTGTAGGTTGTGACCTTCACCAGGAATGTAAGCAATAACTTCATGACCGTTGGTTAATTTAACACGCGCAACTTTACGAAGTGCCGAGTTCGGTTTTTTAGGAGTCGTTGTATAAACACGAGTACAAACGCCTCTTTTTTCAGGGCACGCTTGCATTGCAGGCACTTTGTTTTTGTTAACTTGCTTAACTCTTGGCTTACGAATAAGCTGATTTACTGTAGGCATCGCTATAATTTGTTAAAAATTAAACATAAATTTTTTAGGGGCGTGGATTTTAGTTTGGGTGAATTTTGAAGTCAAGAGGATAATCTTTAGGAGTTCAAAATTTTGAACTCCTAAGGAAAAATTATAGATCTTTTGCATTGTCAGCTAAATATGATGCAACGCCTGAAGCATCTGCTTTCATGCCCTTTTTACCTTTATTCCATCCAGCTGGACAAACTTCGCCGTGAGCTTGGTGGAATTTTAACGCATTAACCATGCGAATAGCCTCGTCAATATTGCGTCCAAGTGGTAAGTCATTTATAACTTGGTGACGAACAATTCCCTCTTGATCAATTAAGAAAGTTCCGCGTAAAGCCACTGCTTCGTTGATCAAAACATCGTAATCACGCGCGATATTTTTAGTTAAATCTGCAACTAAAGGATATTGAACTTGACCAATTCCACCCTTTTCAACTGGAGTATTTTTCCATGCGATGTGCGAGAAATGCGAGTCAACCGAAACGCCAATTACTTCGGCGCCAAGATTTTTAAACTCTTTTAGGCGATGATCGAAGGCGATGATTTCTGACGGACAAACAAATGTGAAATCAAGTGGGTAAAAAAACAACACGCCGATTTTTCCTTTTAAAAATGAGTGAAGATTGAATTTATCGTTAATTTCGTTATTTCCCATAACTGCGCTAGCAGTGAAATCTGGGGCTTTTTTTCCAACTAAAACTGACATAATTAAGAAATTTTAAATTTAATAAATTTTACTAACTTATGCTAAAATCAAGTTAAAGAAATTATTTTTTAATAAAATTAACAGCGCCAAATTAATTTTATTAAAAAATAAAAATATCTTTAACTTGAAATAGGTGTAAATTAGCCCAACCACTATATCCATTTTTTTTAAAAACACAATTTAAATTTCCCTCTTGTTTATTTCTTTTAAAAAGAGCTAAAATTAGCCTTCGACTATTTAATAAATTATTTATTTCTTTTTATGTCTTTACTTGATTCAAAGCCTATTTACAAGCCTTTCAACTACCCTTGGGCTTACGATGCTTGGTTAAAACAGCAACAAATTCACTGGCTGCCAGAAGAAGTGCCTTTAGCTGATGACGTGCGCGACTGGAAGCACAATTTAACGCCGACAGAAAAAAATCTTTTGACGCAAATTTTTCGTTTCTTTACGCAAGCCGACATCGAGGTAAATAACTGCTACATGAAGCATTATTCGCAAGTTTTTCAACCAACTGAAGTGAAAATGATGTTGGCGGCTTTTTCAAATATTGAAACGGTTCACATTGCGGCATATTCTCACTTGCTTGACACTGTTGGAATGCCAGAAATTGAGTATCAATCTTTCATGAAATATAAAGAAATGAAAGATAAATATGACTATATGCACAAATTTGGTGTTGCAACCAAAAAAGACATTGCGACTACTCTGGCGGTGTTTGGCGGCTTTACAGAAGGATTGCAATTATTTGCGTCTTTTGCAATTTTGCTAAATTTTCAACGCTTTGGAAAAATGAAGGGAATGGGGCAGATTGTGGCTTGGTCGGTGCGCGACGAAAGCTTACATACGGCGTCGATCATTAAATTATTTAGAACTTTCGTACAAGAAAATCCTGAGGTGTGGGATGAAGACTTGAAGGGCCGCCTGTATGAAGCTTGCGCGACAATTGTGCATTTTGAAGACGCCTTTATTGACTTGGCTTTTGAACTTGGAAATATCGAAGGATTAACTTCGCGCGAAGTGAAGCGCTATATTCGATACATTGCCGACAGACGCTTAAGCCAATTGGGCCTTAAGGATATCTATATGATTGATGACAATCCTCTTCCTTGGCTTGATGAAATTTTAAACGGCGTTGAACATACCAATTTCTTTGAAAATCGCGTTACGGAATATAGTAAAGCGTCTACTACTGGAACGTGGGAAGACGTCTTTACTGAAATTGACGAAAGTCGTAAAAATATGTTGTCAGTTTAGTTTTGGTAACGTGATTTATTGTGTCCATATTTTTATGGCCGCCTCTAGACACTGTTAGCTAATTAATTTTATTCCATATTTGCCCTATTTTGGCTTATTTTTTAGTAAAATTTTTCAAAATATATCCAGATATTTATCAAAATTTTACTAAAAAAGCGCTCAAAATATGACAAAATATGGAATAAAATTAATTAGCTAACAGTGTCTAAAAAATTTATCAACTGTTTTATGAGGTATAAGAAAATAAAAATTGCCGCAATTACGATGCTTTTTTTATTTGCCGCAAATATTGTCAATGCCGCTCAGATCAAGAATTTAACAATTCTTGCTGAACCAAATATGGTAACCGCTTTAACTAAAATTGCTCGCATTTATTCACAAAAAAATTCGGCCATTGTTTCAATTAGCTTTGCATCTTCTTCCGATTTAATTAACGATATTGACTCTGGAGAACCCGCCGATATCTTCATCTCGGCCCATAGAGACTGGATTGCTAATTTGAAGCAAAAAGGCTTGGTTGATATTTATAATATTATTCACGTTGCCAGCGATGGTTTAGTTTTGGTGACTTCAAAAAATAATGCCAAAGTGCCGACAGCTCTTCTTGAGCACAAACTTTCATTGGAAAATGCGCTAAAAATTCTCGACCAAAATCATTTGAATTTAATTGTTGATAACGAAGGAAGTTCGCTTGGTCAATACAGCCAAGACCTGCTTGCGCTATTGCAGCTTTCAAATATTAAAGTTTTTGAAAAACTTCATGAGGATAAAATGTCGGTTTTTAGCTTGATCGAAGAAAATCCTGACAATTACACAATCACCTTGACCAGTCAAGCTCAAGATCGCGATAGCCTAAAAGTTTTATCTGAAATGCAAAATCACAATATTTTTTATCAAGCATTGGTGATCGCTGGAGACAATATGGAAGCGGCTCGCGAGTTTTCACGTTTTTTACGAACCCCTCAAGCGCGCATTATTTTTAAACAAAGTGGTTTTTTGGTTGAATGATGATTTTTTTGTAACGCATTCGCAAATAACGCCATTTCTCTAAATAATTACGACTTATTTAAACCGCCTTTTTTTGGTAATCTTGCAAAAATAAAATCGGTCAAGCATGGCGGCAGAAGGGTTGCAAACCATACTATAAAATAAAGCGGAAATGGGAAAGCAATCCGTGATTTATTTTTTGCAAGTCCCGATTTTATTTTTTGCGCACATTTTTCAACCGACATTAAAAACGGCATATAAAAATTATTCACCGCCGTCATTGGTGTTTTGACGTATCCTGGGCAGACGACATTTACTTTGATGTTAAAAGCTGCTAAATTGCCGCGCAGAGCTTCTCCATAAACTTTCACCGCCGCTTTACTTGCGCTGTAAGCTGGCGAACTTGGTAAGCCACGAAACCCCGCCAACGAAGCAATCAGAGCGATTTGACCACGTTTGCGCGACTTCATTTTTTCAATTATTGGATTAATTAAATTTAAAACTCCATCAACATTTGTCGCAAAAATTTCTTTAATTTGATTAACACCCTCGGTGCCCTCACCCGTGCCCGCAGATATTCCAGCGTTAGCAATTGCCAAATCAATTTCATGAGTTTTTTCGATTTCCTCAATCCATTCTCTAACGAGTTCTTCATTTTTTACATCCAAAATTTTAATGTAAACATTTGCTTTTAATTCTAAGCAAATTTGTTTAACCTGTTCTAACTTTTGTAAATTTCTGGCACATAAAAATAAATTTGCATCACTATTGGCATAAGCTATTGCAAGGGCACGACCTATGCCACTGCTGGCACCACTGATTAAAATATTCATAATATGAAATATAAATTTATTACTTTTGAAGGCATTGAAGGATCGGGAAAATCAACGCAAACTAAAATGCTGCATGAATTCTTACTTAAAAAAGGATATGATGCAATACTTACTAGAGAACCTGGTGGGGCGAAGGCTTCTGAGCTCATTCGCGAAATTTTGATTGATGAAAATTTACCAAAATTAGAAACTAAATCTGAGATTTTTTTGAATTTTGCAGCGCGGCTAGAGCATGTTGAAAAACTAATAAAGCCAGCACTTCTTAGTGGTAAAATTGTAATTTCTGATCGCTTTGTTGACTCAACTTTCGCTTATCAAGGAAGTGGATTTGGCGCAGATTTTCAAATGATTTCAACAATCAATAATTTAACGATTGGCGATTTCATTCCCGATATTACTTTTCTAATTGATGTGCCTGTCGATGTAGCATTTTCTAGAATCGATGGCAGATCAACAAATAATCGTTATGAAAAATTAGGCAAAGAATTTCATCAAAGAACGCGTGATGGATTTTTAGAATTAGCTCGCACAAATAAAAGAATTATGTTGATTGACGGAACACAAGAAGTTGATAAAATTGCGAAGAGCATATCAAGCATTATCGCTTAGGCATCATCACTTAGACAGCGTTAGTTAGTTAAATTATTATAAAAAACTCTATGTTTTTAACACACTTACATTTAATGTTTTTAGGTAAGAAGTTGCAAAAAATTGTTGCCTGTATAGCTTTATTAAAAAACTTATAAATAAATATTAATTATGAAAAAAAGAAATAAAATCGCGTTAATTGGTGCAGGCAATATTGGTGGTACTTTAGCGCATTTAGCAGGGTTAAAAAATCTTGGCGATATTGTTATTTTAGATGTAAATTCTGGCGTCGCAAAAGGCAAAGCGCTTGACATCGAACAATCTTCTGTCGTTGAAGGATTTGACGCAAGCCTTATTGGCACTGACTCTTACGCTGATATCGCTGACTCTGACGTCATAATTGTAACGGCCGGAATCGCACGCAAACCCGGCATGAGCCGCGATGACTTGATGGCAACCAATGTTGGAATTATAAAATCAGTCGCTGAGGGCATTAAAGTTCACGCACCAGACGCATTCGTAATTGTTGTCACCAACCCGCTTGACGCAATGGTTTACGTCATGCAAAAAGCTTCAGGATTACCTGCAAATAAAGTTGTTGGCATGGCTGGAGTTCTTGATTCTGCTCGCTTAGGGCTATTTTTAGCGCGAGAATTCAATGTTTCAGTTGATGATGTAAAATGCTTCGTTTTGGGCGGACATGGTGATACGATGGTGCCATTAATTCGCTACTCTTCAATTGCTGGCGTGCCAATCCCTGACTTGATTGAGATGGGCTGGGCAACTAAAACAAAAATCGAAGAAATAGTGCAAAGAACCCGTGATGGCGGCACCGAAATAGTTAAGTTTTTAGGAACTGGCTCGGCATTTTATGCGCCAGCTGCATCTGCCATCGCAATGGCTGAAAGCTATCTTTTTGATAAAAGAAAAATTTTACCAGTTGCAGCAAATTTGAATGGTGAGTATGGCGTAAAAGACTTATACATAGGCGTTCCAGCAGTTATTGGAAAAAATGGCGTAGAAAAAATTATTGAAGTAAAATTGAATTCGCAAGAATTGACGATGTTTAATCGTTCAGTTGAAGCAGTGAAAAAACTTATTGTCGAAACTGGATTATAATACCATTTCCCGCTAATAATTATACATTTAGGCAAAATAATTTAGAGGATGAAATTTTTAAAGAAAAATCAGTCGTATCAGGCGATAGGGATGATTTTTATTTGAAATTTTAGACCTAAATTATGAAGCATAAATTTATAATTATTAGTGGGAAATGATATAATATACTCAACCAAGTTGAAGATATCCGTAAAGTGCGGCGCATTTAAGCCGCAAAGTTTTCAATAAATGACGCGCCTAAATGCCAATTGCAGATCCTAAAAAAAATCGCCTGATCTTCATCTATTTCTGCATCATATTCGCTTTTGCAGTAATAATTCTGCGCCTGCTTTATTTAGCGACCTCTGGCGATAAAGTAAAAATTAGCGGCATCTATGATCTTAAGCACACCAATAAGCGCGGCGAAATTATTGATCGCAACGATGTTTTGGTTGCAACCGATCTAAAAACAAAATCACTTTACGTTAGCGCAGTTTTAGTAAAAGACGCGCCCATGATTGCCAAGGGTTTAGCGATGGTTTTCGATGATTTAAGCGAGCAAGAAATTCTTAAAAAACTCTCTGATCCAAAAAGTAATAAAGTGAAGCGCGGGCTGAAAGGATGGATTCCAATCAGGCGCAACGTTACTCCGGCGCAAGAAGAGCGCGTGAAAAACTTAAAAATTGCGGGGCTGCTTTTTGAAGATGACCGCATTCGCGTTTATCCTCAACGCTCAATTTTATCGCATTTGGTTGGCTATGTAGACCTAGACCGACACGGCCTTGCGGGCATTGAAATGCAATATGATAAACAGCTTTTGCAAGATGAAGAAAAAATTCAACTAGCTGCCGACGTGCGCGTGCAAGATATTCTTAATAATGAATTAATCAATGGGCTTGAAGAATATAAAGCCCGCGCCGCTTCTGGCCTTGTTATGGATGTTACGAACGGCGAAATTCTTGCACTTTCTTCACTGCCAAGTTTTGATCCAAATTTACAGCAAGATGCCTCGCCAGATGAACGCTTCAACCGCGTCACCAACGGCGTCTACGAGCTTGGCTCAATTTTCAAAATATTTACCAACGCGGTTGCCTTTGAAGAAAATTTAGTAAAAATGGAAGATTCATACAACGTCTCGGACCCCATAAAATATGGGCGCTTCACAATTAAAGACGATCATCCATTTAAAGGAGAAATGACGGTGGCTGAAATTTTTTCTCACTCGTCAAACATAGGAACGGTGCAGATTGCGCAAAAAATTGGCATCGATAATCAAAAAGATTTTTTGAAAAAAATAGGATTTTTAAAAAAACTTAACGTAGATTTTCCCGGCCTTGGCAAGCCAATTTATCCAAAAACTTGGCGCGATATTAATCTTTACACAATTTCTTACGGCCACGGAATTGCAATCACGCCATTGCACATTGCAACCGCAACAGCCGCCATTGTTAACGGCGGCACGTTATATGATCCATCATTTTTAAAATTAAAAGAACAGCCAAGCGGTAAAAAAGTTTTGAAAGAATCAACTTCGACCCTTATGCGCCTTATGATGCGCAAAGTTGTACTTGAAGGAACTGGGCGCAACGCCAATATTGAAGGCTATGAAGTTGGCGGAAAAACCGGCACCGCAAACAAGGCCGAAGGCGGCAAATATAACGAACGCCAAACCATCGCTTCTTTCGTCGCGGTGTTTCCAATTTCTAAACCGCGTTATTTAGTGTATGTTGTGTTCGATCATCCAAACTACAGCTTTAATACTGGCGGAATGGTTGCAGCGCCAGTTGCGGGCAGAGTTATAAAAAATATTGCACCAATTTTGGGCGTGATGCCAAAAGATTAAACGCTAATTTATTGTAAATTTTTACGCATTTAATTTCATATCAAGGTAAGCCTTAGCAAGGTCTACGGCCTTTTGGGCGACTAAAGAATTTTCTCGAAAAAGATTTTTCACCGCCTTTTCAATAAATTCTTCATGATTTTTTTTATCAAGAAAATTTCGATAAAACTGATCATTAAGATTGTCGATAATAGATTCCACTTGATTAAAACTGCCGCCATTTCGAAAATCATCTGGCTGCAAACTGTCTAAAAAATCTGTTTTTTGTTGATTATATTTCATTGTTTAATTATGCCATTTTCAAAAATAAATCTAACGCTTGCTAAATATTTTTAATTTTAAATTTAGTTTAAAAACACTGGTTTATCTATATCTAACTTTCAGTTGTTTCATTGCGAGCGTTAGTGCGGCGATCTATCTTGCCGCACCATAGATTGCCGCACTAGCGCTCGCAATGACGGAGTATTTTTTTAAGATCGGTATTCTGAATTAGATTAGATATAGATAAATCAAGGATCTAGACTAAAGATTAAAATTAATAGATATGATGCAAGTATTAGATTTATTTTTGGAAATGGTATTATACCGCTCGCGCCAAAATAATTCCGCAAGAAATTGCGATATTTAAAGATCGCATCTGATTTTGCATTGGAATAAAAATTTTCGCATCAGCCTTTCTAGCTATATATTCAGGCACTCCGGCGCTTTCTTTGCCAAAAATAATTATGTCGTTTGGTGCGAATTCAAATTTGCGATAGTCAACGTCTCCCTTGGTTGTCGCAAGAATTAATCGCGATTTTTTTGCAATAATTTCTGTCGCAAAAAAATCATCGAAAGAAGAATGGCGAAAAATTAAAGCGTGCTCAATATAATCAAGCGCCGATTTTTTTATTCGCTGCATGTCAAATGGAAATCCGCACGGTTCAATAATGTGCAATGGCGCGTTAAAGCAAGCTGCGGTGCGAATAATTGTGCCGACATTTCCTGCAATTTCTGGTTCGAATAACGCGATTGCTGGCATATTGCGGAGTAATTAAATTTATCGACCAACGCCGTCAACACTTTTACTCAACTGTGTTGCCACATTATCCATGCTATCAATAACAGACCCACCCCTTGATAAAGCGATAATCATATCCAAAGAGCTTCTTTTACCCATAAATTCACCATAATATTTTATCGCCAATAATCCTTCACGCACTTGCATTAAAAATTCGCAGGGCATAGATTCAATAGGCCTAGTCAATAAAGTCGCGTCAATCTTCATTGAAGGCAGTTGAGTTGTACGCTGTAAAATTTGAGTACCATCGCAATTAACAAATATTTCGCAACCTTGGGTTTTTCTATCATCCCTAATATTTATTGATCCACTATGATCTTTAAAATTTAAACCATGCGATCTTAGACAGTCAGCTAACATATTTCGAGAATCACTGACAGATCTTCCAGATTGTATACCTCCACCAAACAATTGAATACTAGTATGTTCATTTAATATTCCGCCCTTGTCTCTAAAATCTTGCAAAATTTTTTCAATACTGGATTTCGCCAAAGCAGCACTGACAGTATTAATTGGCGAAAAATGTGCCATGGTGACGATGTTATCATACTTTTTAGTCGCCTCATTGTAATTCTTTATAACAATCATTGGACAGGCCGTCAACGTAGTAGAATAAAGAATTGCATGCTGGCGCTCTTGAAAATTAATGGTTTTAAAAGAAGAGGTTTCAACTGGCAATATTTCTCTACCAAAAATAGCAAAATGTGCCTCGCAACCAGAAGATAATTGTGTCGCTTTTTTTACATGCAGCATAAATAATATTTAATTTTTATTAAAATTCACTCCTTGTTTTAAACGCAATATTAATAGTGCCTTCGTCTAAATAATCAAGCTCGCTTCCAAGTGGAATTCCGTAGGTTAAATGCGTAATTTTCGCGCCATATTCTTTTAGATTTTCCGTTAAAAAATGCGCTGTCGTTTGGCCGTCAATTGTTGCGCTGGTTGCGATAATAATTTCGCCAACAGAATTTTCTTTTAAGCGGCGATGCAATAAATCAAGATTTAAATCTTCGATTGTCGTGCCGCTAATTGCTGAAAGCTTTCCGCCAAGCACATGATATTTTCCGCGATAAGTTTCTGCGCGCTCAATTGCCCATAAATCTGCGACTTCTTCGACGATGCAAATTATGTTAGCGTCGCGTTTTTGATTTTTGCAAATGCCGCAAATCTCGCCCTCGTCAAGGTTTCCGCAAGTTTTGCATTTGTGAATGCGGTCGTTTAAAGCCTGCAAACCCTCAATTAGCGGAATTAAAAGTTTTTGCTTATTATTTGCAAGCTGCAATACAATACGCTTGGCAATGCGCGGCCCTAAGCCCGGCAGCCTTGAAATTGTTTTACTAAGTTGATCAATAAATGTTTGTTCCATTGTAAATTATTTTCGTAATCCGCATTTGGCATCGACTAAATATTTGTAGGTCACAAGCTGCTCTAACCCAACAGGGCCGCGGGCATGCAACTTTCCAGTAGAAATTCCTACTTCGGCCCCAAGACCAAATTCTCCACCATCAGCAAATTGCGTTGAGGCATTGTGCATAACAATTGCCGAACCAACTTTTGCAAAAAATTCATCAGCCGCATCCTCATCTTCCGTAACAATCGCCTCGGTATGCGAAGACCCGAATTTATTGATGTGAGAAATTGCTTCATCAATATTTTTAACAATTTTTATTGAAATAATTTTATCTAAATATTCTGTGTAATAATCTTGTTTTGTAACTTTTAAAATGCGCGAATCTAAAGCCTGCGAAGCTTTGTCCCCTCTCATTTCGCAGCCGTTTGTGTATAAATCGTGCGCCAAAGAAGGTAAAATTTTTGCTGCAATTTTCTTGTCAATTAAAAGCGATTCGGTTGCGCCACAAACCCCTGTGCGACGCAGCTTGGCATTCAATAAAATTTTGCGCGCTTTTTCAAAATCGGCTTTTTCGTGAATGTATGTATGGCAATTGCCGTCAAGATGCTTAAACACTGGAATTTTCGTGTTTTTCATCACCATTTCAATCAAAGATTTTCCGCCACGAGGAATTACCACATCGATGAATTTATCCATTTTTAACAACCATTTTACATAGTCGCGATTAGTGCTTTCAACTAAGCAAATCAAGTTTGGATCGACATTAAATTTTGCGAGCGCTTTTTTAAAAAACCCAACCAAAATTTTTGCCGAATTTAAACTTTCTGATCCGCTGCGCAAAATTACGGCGTTGCCCGATTTTAAAGACAAAGCAGCAATATCAACAGCAACATTTGGTCGCGCTTCAAAAATTGCGAATAATATTCCAATTGGCACAGTCACGCGCCGAATGTGTAATCCGTTGACTCTGTTTGCTTCGTAAAGAACTTTTTTTAGAGGATCTTCTAAAAGAATAATTTCTTCTAAAGCCTGCGAAAGCCCTAAAATGCGGTCTTCATTTAAAGTAAGTCGATCAATTTTCGCTTCATCAAGATTATTATTTTTGGCAAATTTTAAATCTTCTAAATTGGCTTTAATAATGTCTGAAACGCCCGCCATTATGAACTTTGACACTTCTGATAAAATTTGGTTTTTCAAATTTATATCAAGTTGATTGGCGTTTAAGCTAGCATTTTTAACATCTTGGCAAATTTTAACGACTTGCGATTTAATATTGGTCATAAAAAATATTCAATTAATGGCAATAGAATCATCGTAACAGCGACAACCAAGCTTGTCAACATAAGGCTTGCCGAAGAATCTATTTTTGCGGCAAGCTCTGTGTCATTTTTTGATTTTTGCTTTTCAAGAACTGCAAACATTGGAAAAAATAATTTGCAGGAAAAAAATAAAAGACAAAAAAAGTTAATTGCAAAAATTACGCCGCCAATGAATAAATTATTTTGTATAATTATTTTTAACAAAGCAATTTTTTCCGCTATAGCATTGGTTGGCGCAAGGCCAATTAAATTTGCAAAAGCAAAAATCATCAAAGAAATCGTAATTTTCATATCGTAAAATAATCCGCTCACATCTTTGTTTTCGGCCCTTCTTAAATATAAAATTAAATTGGAAAATGTCAGAAAGGCTAAAGTTGTTGCCAAGATAAAATTTGGCAAAACTTTGTAAAATCGCTCTTCGTCAAATAGTGAAAATGACATGATTGAGAAAATTGCAAAAACCAATTGCCCCAAAAACAGGTAAAAGAAAATTGCCTTAAAATCGTGACTAAATAGCAAAAAACAGGATAAAATTGCAATATTTAGCAGAAAAATTGTCGAAAAACCGTCAAAACCAATTTTTGTCATTATGGCCGAAAATGCTCCAAAACCAAAAATTTCACCGATAATTTTAGTTAAGATACAAAGTTTTGGAAGTGCAAAAAATAACATCAACGAAACGTAATTTGCGATTGGCTCAAAATTACAATTTTTGCGATAAAATAAAAATGTCGGAATTAAAATTGTGAATAAAATTGCGCCAAAATAGAGAAAAAATAGCGAAAATAGCTGAAAATTGCTTAAATTATCAAAAATTCCTATTTTGGAGAAATTTAAATGTTCGGTAAAAAATTCGGTTAAAATTATTGCACCAAATAAAAAAACCTGTTCAAACAATAGCAAAAACGTAAAAATTTTTGTTAGCGAATTTTGCGTTTTAAGAAATATTTTATGAATGAATAAATAATAAAATATTGATAGTAAATTGCAGGCTAGAAGCAATGTTATTAAGCCATGCGAAGCAATAATTAGAACTATAAGAGAAATTGCGGTCGCAAAGAAAAATCTGATCTGTCTAGCATTTTGATTTTTACTAATTTCAAAAAAACGCTCTTGATAAAAACTAAAAATTAACCAAATAAAATTTACTAAAAAAAGCTGCAAAACGTTGACCTTGTTGATTGAAAATGACAGGCTTATTTCATCTTTTAGTCGAAATATTTCTAAATAATTTTCATTTTGTATTTTATTAAAAATGGCACATAGAATTGCAAAAAAAATTATTGGCGCAAATTTTGTAAAATTAACCAATCTATAATTTGCAGCACAAACCACTGATACAAAAGGGATTGTAATTATAAGTAATAATAAAAAATACATGTTTTGAAATTTTTAAATCACCAAAAATGACAATTTATTTAAAAAATGTGAAGATAAAATAAGTGCGGCAGCAATAAAAATTATTACCCAGAAAGATGCAAGATAAAACCAATATTTTCTTGGCTCTAACACTAATTTTTCACCACCAAAATTATTATCTAAAAATAAATTTTGAGCAAATTTTACACCAAAAAATAACAGCGCAAAATTTGTGAAAATTATTAAACCCAAAACCAAAACTGCGATTATTGCCAAATCAAGCTTTAGCGCCGCCATTATTAAATTCCAATTTCCGTAAAATAAAAAAGTAAATGGAAGGGCGGCGATAAAAAATAAAATTATTTTAAGAGGAAGAAGTAGCATTTCATAAGATCTAAACCCAATAGATCCGCCGATTAGGGCAATTTTATCAATCAGCGACGTATTGAATTTGCGTTTTAAAAAAGTTGCAAAAATGAATAGGAAAAAATTTATTAAGTTGAAATTGATCCAATAAAAAAACGCCGCTTGTAAAGATTTTTCAACATTTAAAGCTAGCGAAATAAGAATGAATCCAAAATTATTTAGACATAAATAAATGGCGATAAGCTTAAAATGTTTTGTTTTGTAAATTTGAAATATGCTGTAAAAAATAAGCGCCGCCGCCAGTAAAATTAAGCATAAACAAATAAAATTATTGGTAAAAAAAAGATAAGAAAATTTTAGTGCTAGAAAAAATCCGACATTTGCTTTTATAAAAATAGAATCGGCAATAAAAAAATTTGCGAATAATTTGGATTTTTTAAATTTTCAAAATAAAGCCAAAATGGAAAGAATTTTATTACAAAACCAATCGCCAGAAAGCTTGCGATGATTATAAAAAATTTAATATTTTGAAAATTTATTAATTCGCGCTTAATAACATCAAGATTTAACGAATCGAAAGTTAGGTAAATTATTAAAAAGCAAAACAAAATTAACAGCGACGCAGCAGCGTTAAGGCAAAAATAACGAAATGATAATTTGGCAATTTCGATATCTTTAGAAATTGAAAAAATTGCAAAAAAACTATAGGCGTAAAGTTCGAAAAAAAAGAATAAATTTAGCAGGTTATTGCTAGTAAAAATGCCGATTAGCGCAAAAAGATTAAGTAAATAAACGGAAGAAAAAATTCGACTATTTTTTTGATCTAAAAAATTTTTTATTTCACCTTGATAGTAAATAAAAATAATAAATTTTAGCAGAATTATTGCGAATACAAAAACCGCTACGTCCTTACTAATCTTGAATTCAAGAGCTATTGACAATGGAAATAATTCAAAGTCACTAATAAATTCTTGTGCTTGAAAAATTTCAGGAAAAAGCTGTGCAACCAATAACAGCATTGTTAAAAAACAAGTTGATACAATTAAAAATAATGGCGTTTTTTTATTAATAATTTGACAAAGAAGCGATGCTATTAGGGGAAGAAAAATTATAAGATAAGTGGCGCTAATTATGCTCATGTTTTGAATGCAACTTGCTATTAAATTATACCATTTTCAAGTATAATATGGGCGCCAATTTAAACACAAAACTATTTTTTTTGCATCATCTGCGCAAATTCTTCGAACAGATAAAAACTGTCAGACGGCCCCGGAGAGCTTTCTGGATGATATTGCACCGAAAATGCCGAACCATCTTTTAGACGCAAACCTTCGACGGTTTTGTCAAATAATGACAGATGCGTAATTTCGGCAGAAGAAGGAATTGATTTTTCATCAACCGAGAAGCCATGATTTTGGCTGGTAATTTCAACTTTTCGCGTCTTTAAATTTTGCACAGGATGGTTTGCGCCGCGATGTCCTTGATGCATTTTTGAAGTTTTCGCACCAATTGCCAAAGCAAGCAGCTGATGACCTAGGCAAATTCCAAAAAGAGGAATTTTATTTTTAAGAATTTCTTGAATTGTTGCAATTGCATATTTGCCCGTTTCAGCTGGGTCTCCGGGGCCGTTTGATAGAAATATTCCGTCAGGATTATGCGCCATTATTTCTTTAAAACTAGCTTTGGCACCAACAACCGCAACGTCGCAGCCTATTTGCGTTAAACAGCGCAAAATATTAAGTTTTGCACCATAATCGATTGCCACAACTTTATATTTTTTTGCAGAAGAATGGTCGTAAGAATTTTTAACTTGTTGCCACCTGCCCTCGCTTCCCCATTGATATTGCTGATTTAAACTAGCAACTGACGCCAATTCAACACCGCCCAAATCACCAGATTTTGCAAGGCGTTCTGCGGTTTTTTTAATTAAGGCTTCGTCAATTTCATCTTGATAAATAATTGCTACGGTCTTGGCGCCGTTGGCACGGATAAGTTTTGTAATTTTTCTAGTATCAACGCCAGAAATGCCAGTTAATTCATTTTCAACCAACCAATTATTGAAATTATTTTGCGAACGATAATTTGAGTCAGAGGTTATGGCTTCACGTACAATAAGGCCGCAGGCTTTTGGTTTTTTTGACTCAATGTCAGAAAAATTCACGCCAACATTTCCAATGTGCGGAAAAGTAAAGGTGATAATTTGACCACAATAAGATGGATCGGTAAGAATTTCTTGATAGCCAGTTATCGCAGTGTTAAAGCATATTTCGCCTTGCGTAACAGCCTTTTTTCCAACGCCCCATCCATAAAAATGTAAGCCGTCAGGAAAAACTAAAACCGCGTTTTTTTTGAATTTTTCGTTTGAAGATGTCATATTTGAAGCAAAGTTTTAGAAACAAATTCTAGTAAAGAAAGCTATATTTTGCAAGCAACAATCAAATTTATCAATAAAGGTCGTTTTTGGTTTTAAAAAAATGCAGTTATAAAATTATGCACTGCATTTATAATATTTTCAAAAATAAATCTAACACTTGCTAAATATTTTTAATTTTAAATTTAGTTTAAAAACGCCGATTTATCTAGATAATCAAGGTTTTAAACTAAAGATTAAAATTAACAAATATGACGCAAGTGTTAGATTTATTTATGAAAATGGTATTATACCATTTCCCAAAAATAATTATAAATTTATGCTTCATAATTTAAGTCTAAAATTTCAAATAAAAATCATCCCTATCGCTTGATACGACTGATTTTTCTTTAAAATTTCATCCTCTGAATTATTTTGCCTAAATGTATAATTATTAGTGGTAAATAGTATTAGTTGTTGCAATTTGATGACATTTGTTACAAAATGCGCCTTCTCATTTAATTGCCTGCGTGATGGAATGGTAGACATAACGGACTTAAAATCCGTGGAGAATTAACGCTCTTGCCGGTTCAAGTCCGGCCGCAGGTACCACTGATATTTTCTAAAATAAATGGCAAGAAAATTAACTAAACTGTTTAGTTTGATTTTTCTCGTGATTGCCCTTGCCTCTTGTAAGGGCGAAGGATGTGTCGAAGCAGATGATTTCGATAATCAATATTCTCGCGTTAAAGCAAATCCAGCTGAAGATGGAATTTATGGCAACTTTTATGACCACGCTAATGGCGGCCAAACAGCAGAATGGCATCAAACAGGATTAACTTCTAATGGTGACGAATTTTTAATTCACATTACGGGCGCTTGGACTCCGTGGAATGGCTCGAATGCAGAAACTGCGCGAATTAATGCCATGAATCGCTGCAAAATGTGCGCAAAAAGAGCAAATAGCTCAGTAGGAGGAAATTGCTTATGCTATAAAAATCAAGTTCCATCACCCGAGCCAGCCATTGACGGAACCATCCCGCCCGTTAATTGCAGCTTGGCGGCTAATCAAAATGATCCAACAAAATGCACTTGCAGCACGCAAAATGGCAATGTTACCGATTACGGCGTTTATCATTTTCCACTAACTTTTTATAAAAAAGACCATTCTCCATTATTGCCAGATGAACAGCAAGAGCCTTGTAAATATGATCGCGGCATGGGATTATACATTGGTTTATTTGGTCGCAGCGGCAGCGAAATGCCAATTCGCGTTTATCATCTTTTTTCAGAAAACACCATCTGCCCAATAACTTTAAATGCCGCGGGACTGTGCGTTGATTCAAACGGCGCTGATCGCACAAAATATGTCTTTCGCAGCGCCAATCGTAAAATTTTTGTAAAGGATGATTTATCGGGCAATGACGGCACAGACATTAACCCAAATGACGATATTTATCATAAGCCAAATGAAGTTGTAAAACTTATTATCGAAGACCGCTATTATGCTGATAATTCTGGCCAATATAATGTATCATTTTTAAAAGGAGTTTCGCGCGACGGCGACAGTGGCATTCTTGAATTTATGGTAAAGTTGATTGAAGACGCCATGCTTGGGTCTCTTGATGAAAACGGCGTGCGTCACGGAAGCGTTATTGAATATATGTTCAAGGCCATCGTGCAAGACACTTATTTTGGCGCAACAATTCAAATTTGCTTATCGCTTTACATCGCTTTTTTTGGCCTTGCAATTACAATTGGTATCGTCGATTTAAATAAAAAAGAATTGATGAAGCGCATTTTAAAAATTGCCCTCGTCATATTTTTTACCAACGCAAATAGCTGGGGATTTTACAACCAAATCGTCGTTGGATTTTTTAAAGACGGCATGGATTTTCTTGTGTCAATGGTTACGCAGCTTGCCGATGGTCAATTTGAGGCGAATAGCAGCCCAATAATGATCGCCGCAGAAGCAAGTAAAACCCATGCCAGCAGCGCTTCGCGCTTTTCTTACATCGACATTTTAATTAAAAATTTGCTTTCAGAAAATACTACAAAAAAAATCTGGGGCTTATTTTTCAATGACTTTTTCGGCTTCCTTTACATTATTGGAACCTATTTCATGATCGCTTATTTTATTTACACAATGTTGTTTGCAGCCACTGTTTACGCAATTACATTGATGAAATTAATTTTTGCTTTGGCGATTGGACCATTTTTTATCTCTTTCTCACTTTTTGCGCAAACTGGCGAAATGTTTAAAAAATGGATCGCCTTCCTTGGAGCAAGATCTCTTGAAATCATTATATTGTTTTTAATTCTTTACACTTTCGTAATGCTAATTAATCACAAATTTAACGACCTCCTGTCTTTTCGTACCTGCTTTGAACATTTCGATTTATACTTCTTTTCTTTCGATATTTTAAAATCATATTCTAGTAAAGATTTGGCTGGATGGCTTCACGATTTATTGGCACTTGGAGCTTTAATTTTCATTCTACAAGCGATTATGGATAAAATTCCTTCTTTATCTGGATCGCTTGTAAGCATTAGTGGCGCTGATGGCGGAAGTGATAAAGACAGTGGCGCGAAAGGCTCGTTTTCACTTGCAAGCAATATGATGACTGCGGCACGTGGCGCGGCGTTTGACTTGTCGGGCTATGCCGTACAAACTGGTGGCGGAACCTTATTTAGAGCGGCGCGATACGGCTTAAGCAAAACCCCAATTCCAGGAATGATCAATAAACTTGGCGATAAAATTCCGATTCGTAACCCACGCAGCGTTCTTCGCGACAACATAATTGACGCCGCAATTGCCGCTGGTCAAAAAGACGGCAGAGCCAAAGGATTAAAAGGAAAAGATCTTGACGCGCATGCCAGAAATTTTGCCATGAATGATAATAATGCAAGATTAAAAGATAAACAAATTGGGCTTCATGCTTGGCGCTATAGCAATAGCAATAAAGCTGCTTTATACGACATGACCGACGAAAATATCATGAAGCGCATGGATCAAAAGCTTGTGCAAGAGCCATTGAAAAAATTCTTGAAAGAAGAAGCAAAAAGACTAAAAGGACTTGAAGCCGATAAAATTCCACTAGGAAAAGACATGCACAAGCAATTAAAAGCCGCTGCGCGCGATTGGGCCGACAAAAATCTTACTCTTGGTTCTGAATCAATTAATCAACATCTGCACGACCTTAAAGGATTCATGAAAAGCCAAGGCAGTTTAGGAACCATAGAGGCTGCGAAAAAATTTGCCAATGACGAAAGCTTGCAACAAAAATATCTACGTCATTTACGCGACGAAGAATTTGACAAAAAATCTCGCCCAAGCTTTTTTCATCAACCTTTCGCAAGAGACAAAACCAAAAAGTTTCTTGATTGGGTAGGCGTTCAAAAAACAGTTAACAATTTTAAAAGCTGGGATTCTGCCAAAAAGCTTCTTCGCGACCGTTATGACGCCCCTGATTTAGAAAAAGAAACCAGAGAAGCAAAATCTAAACTTGCTCGCGAACATCTTATGAAGGGTGGCGCTTTTACAGAAAAAGAAAAAATTAAAGATTACTACAAAGCTAAATCTGCGGGGCTAGAAGAAGGATTTTACAAGCGCCGCCTTGCAAAAAAAGAAGCGCAACGACTTGAAGAACTTGAGAAAAAACGCTTATTTAGTCAGCAATTTTTGAAAGATAAAATTCAAAGGGAAATGGCGGAAAGACTTGAAGCTGCAAAAACTCCTGCGGAAAGAAAAGCCTTGCGCGAGCAGATAGATCAAGAATATCAAGCAATGTCAGATCGTCATAAAGCTGAACTTTTGTCGATGTCTGACTTGATTGCAAACGACCCCAACTGGAAAAGTCAAATTGATTTAAACGGCGGAATCGAGGCTTATCGCGACGGTTTAATCGACTTTTCAGGAAACAGCTTGTTTGAAGCAACAATTCGCAAAAATACTTCTATCGATTTATTAGATGGCAGCAGCGCTATCGATTCAAGTGCTGGTGGCGCTAGCTCTAAAATTGATTCATCTGGACAAACGCCGTCACAACAGGCCGCAGCCACTCAAGCAATCGAAGACTATAACGCGTCATTGCAGAAAAAAATCGAGGCCCTTAATGAGCAAATTGCCGCCGCTGACGCAGCATTGGCAAGTGCCGATGCCGCTCTTACCTCTTCTAAAACACAAGGAGCAGCATCTGATGCGACCATAGATGCTACAAAAACAGCCGGAGCAAGCTTTCAGGCTGGCGCCGATGGCATTGTTCCTACTTCTTTCCAAGTTGATTTTGGCCAATCACTTACAGACGCAATTGGCTTAAAGGCTTCAAACTTGGGCCTAGAGGCATCTAATATACTTCTTGGCTCGCAATCAACTATAGATGCAAAAGAGCTTAACGCGCCTTTAATTGCCTCGCTTCAATCACAAAAAATGCATTATCGTATTCTTGAAAAAACCAAAAATTTTGAGCTAAAAGTTAAGCAACTTGAAGCAACAAAAATTGACCCTACAGACAAGGTGGCTTTAGATCGCATTAACGCTGAAATTAAAACACTAGAAGATGAAGTTTCTACCGCAGCCAGAGCTTCGTCAAATCTTGATGGGCAAATTGACAAACTTAGTACTTTAAGTTAGACACCTAATACCATTTCCTACTAATAATTATAAATTTACGCTTCATAATTTAAGTCTAAAATTTCAAATAAAAATCATCCGTATCGCCTGATACGACTGATTTTTCTTTAAAATTTCATCCTCTAAATTATTTTGC
>Ga0114971_10000557_pt1 | contig 24211 bp, 27 predicted proteins | sample M_140625_MF_Meta_FD_87320 | JGI IMG/M metagenome (GOLD analysis project Ga0114971, IMG submission 87320) | Freshwater microbial communities from Lake Montjoie, Canada to study carbon cycling - M_140625_MF_MetaG | ecosystem: Environmental > Aquatic > Freshwater > Lake | place: Lake Montjoie...
CGATGTCGTCGTTCCAGAATATCCCTTGCTCTTCAAGATAGTCATGCATCAATTCAAAATTCACTAAATGACGTTTGAACAATTTTACCACAATCTCCTTATCGTGCTCAAAACTTCGTTGGTCACTACTGAGGTATTCTTGATAGTCGTGACAATCTTGAATATCCTTGAACATTTGCTTCAACAATTCACGATTTTCGGTCCACTTCAAGTGATTTTCCTTTGTAGCTTTTTCTAGTGACACACTGTGCGATAAAATGCGAAGTACCGCATTTGCAGCGAATTTGGTATTAGGATGAAGATCTTCGTGACTCGGAAGTTTTTTATTCATTCCTGATTCAATTTTTTCAATTGAAAGTGAATGCATTTCCACCATTAACTGAATGAAGCCAACATACAAATCGCGAAATCGGTTAACGCTTTCAAACAACATCTTTTCGTAGCTAGCGGCGTTCGGCTCATCGTCGTTGTAATAAGCGAAAAGTACTTGTAAAACTTTAATTCGTATGTGTCTTCTGTTTAGCATAATTCTTCCACTCTAATCAATGTCTCGTTTTAATATTCGCAATCGACTGAATGCGTTGCTCTGCCATTTGATTAGCAGCCAAATATGTCGGAATTCCTTTTTCTTTCGATGCTGAATAAATTCTGCGCGTCGTATCGTAAATCAACTCTGCTTGCGCTAAAGAGGCTTGACGGTTATATCCTACAATTTCCCAATAGCAATTGATGATTCCACCTGCGTTGACAAGGTAATCTGGAGCATATAAAATTCCTTTATCCAAAACACGCTGTCCATCTTCCGCTTCAACAGCTAACTGATTATTCGCTGCTCCACAGATAATACCGCAAGACAATTGCTCTAACGTTTCCTTACTGACTGTGGCACCCATGGCGCAAGGGCTGTAGATGTCCATTGGAGTCGTGTAAACTTCTGATGGAAGTATGGCCTTTACACCGTGCTTCTTAACCACTTCATTCACGCGGTCTTGATCAATATCGGTAATAATCACATGTGCGTTTTCTTTTACCAGATACTCCACAAGGTATTCTCCCACATGTCCGACTCCTTGAACGACAATCGTTTTTCCAGAAAGCGATTCACTGCCGGTTTGTTCCTTCACACTGGCCTTCATGCCCATGTAAACACCATAAGCCGTAACTGGACTTGGATCTCCGCCGCCGCCCATATAATCAGGTAAGCCAACTACGTGGTCGGTTTCCATCTTCACGTATTCCATGTCACGCGTTCCAATACCCATGTCTTCGGCAGTGATGTATCTTCCACCCAAACCGTCTACGAATTTCCCGAAGCTACGCATGAGCGCTTCGTTTTTATCTTTTTTTGAATCTGCAATTATCACAGCTTTTCCTCCACCGATATTCAATCCGGCAAGAGCGCTTTTATAAGTCATACCCCGTGAAAGACGAAGTGCATCAGTCAATGCGTCGCCTTCTGAGGCATACATCCACATGCGCGTTCCGCCCACTGCTGGTCCTAATGTTGTGTTGTGAATTGCTATTATAGCTTTTAATCCGGTTGCATTATCCTGACAAAAAACCACTTGCTCGTGGTTATGCAACGCCATTATATCGGTAACTGCAGACATTTCTGCAGAGCTGTTTTGTTGAGTCATAAAAAATGATTTCCTGTTGAAAGATTAACTTTCAGCAGCGAATTTAGAGCTTTACTACGAAAGTTCCGCTATTATTGAAGAATTTCGTCAATGGCTACTGCCAATCTGCGATCTCTCTCCGTAACTACATCTCCAGCGTCGTGCGTGCTTAATTCAAGACGAACGTAATTATAAACGCTAAACCAAGCCGGATGATGACCATGCTTTTCAGCCAAGAAAGCTACTCTTGTTAAAAAGGTAAATGCCTCTTGGAAGTCTTTGAAACGAAATTCTCTAACGAGTTTATTGTCCAATTCGCGCCACATAGTGCTTTAATTTTCCCAAATGTACACTTTTCTTCCAACCATTCACATTCCACATTGAATAATTGATAATGAATTAAAGTTGAGGAAACAACATTTTGAACCAATTTTGAATCATGATAAACGGACAATGCCTTCTTTCATTTATTCCCATGCGTGCAGAAGCATCTGACCGCAGCGAACAAGTGAGTCAACTAATTTTCGGAGAAACCTACGAAGTGCTCGAGGAAAATGAGAAATGGTATTTCATTGAAACGAGCTTCGATCAATACCGAGGATGGATTGACAAGAAGCAATTCTCGCCACAGGTGTTTGAAGTTGACACCAACCGAGTTTATGCTTATCCAAGTGCTCTTCAACAATTCGAGAACAAACAAATACTAATGCCTCTTGGAGCATTTGTCCCTTTAGATTTTCCATTTCAAATGCTGTCTTTGAATGAGGCAATTACTTTGTTCAAGTCCTATGTTGGTGTGCCCTATGTTTGGGGCGGAAAGACCAATTTCGGATACGACTGTTCTGGCTTCACTCAATCATTTTACAAGATGCTCGGACTTTCCTTAAAACGCGATGCTTATCAGCAGGCTAGTGAGGGAACAGACGTCATGCTACTTTCTGAAGCCCAAACAGGTGACCTTGCTTTCTTTGACAATGCTGAAGGTCGAATTACGCATGTTGGGGTAATTATGGAGACCAACGGAAGTTTCGAAATACTTCACGCTTCAGGCGAACTGAGAATAGACCTATTGGATCATCAGGGCATCAATAAAAAAAGCGAAGGCTATTCGCATAACCTTCGCCTCATTCGTAGAATTTTATAAGTCTTATTTCGCGCTCAGCGCATCTTCAATAAGTTTCACAATATATCCGCGGTGCGCCTTTGTTAATGCACCTCCCGCAACATTGCCCACTTCCATTTTCATAATTCGCTTTAACTCAGATAAGGCTACGCTCTGAGAAACATTATCATATCTGTATTTCACGTCGAGCATATCAATTAATCTACGTGTGTATTCGATTTGCAAATTCTGACGAATCGTATTCACTTCACCCTTCAAATCAGACTCAAAAATAGATTGTGTTAAATCGAACATAACCTCGTCGATTGAATATGTATTTCCATACATGTAACTATCAATGATTCTTTGATGAACACGCGGGTGCATCAAGTGATTCAAGCACTCCGATTGCATGTCTAAAATACGATTGTGAATTTTCGGGTCATCACTTTTAGAGTATTGGCTAAAGCCTCTTCTTTGATCCAACAAGTAATTAAAGGTTGGGATAGCCTCACTCCAAACATCCCCTGCAAATGCATATTTAGCCAAAGCCTTCATGGCTTCTTTTTGCTTCATTTCCGAAACCGGTTCCAATGGCTTAACTAAAGAGCCTTGTCCTGCATAAGCTCTATCGTAATGCACCCCTCCTATTTGACGAGTCATTACATTAGTTTGAATACCGTATTCTTTCGTTGCAATTAAAAAAGATTGAAGTAATTCAGCATAACTTTCATTTGAAGTAATCAAATGTTCTTTCAATTTCGGAAGAACAAATTTCACCAATTCGCAACGCTCTGCGCCGTATGCAACGGGATCGCTTGAAAGATCGTAGATGTTTACGTCTGGGTCAATACCTCGTCCAGCAGAGCGCATGTCGTCTCCGTCGTTTCCATATGCCAACTGATGCTCGATGCTTCTAGCAGTAATTCTATCTAAACGGTCTTTTTCTTTTTGGTCATCAGATAGCGCCTGACTGTATCCATATTCAATCACCCATCTATCGTAAGGACCAACATTCACATCGCAATACAACGCTTGCTCCTTCGGATTCATTTGGTAATTGAAAGCAGGATATTCCATCACAGAGTTCGCTAAACCTTCCTTATTAATTTTCTCAACGTTCTTAATATCTGCAACCGACTGAAGCGTGCTTGCACGCATGTTGTGTGTAAGACCAAGCGTATGCCCTACTTCATGCAGAACCAAACGATACAACATCTGACGAACTATTTCTTGTTTCTCTAAATCGCTCGCTCCCATTACGTTTGCAGCACTTGTCCCGAAAATCAATTGCTCATTACTCATTGCAGCAGCGTTGCATAAAAATGGATTGCGAGCTCCTTTTTCCTTCAATAATTGTTCTTGTTCTTCGGTTAAAGAACTTCCCAAACGGAACGTACGATCAGCATAAACGCGATTCGTTAACGCTACCCACTCCAACATAATATCTGCACCTAGAATTTCTCCTGTGCGTGGGTTCACGAAACTTGGACCGTAACCTCCGAATGGAGGAGCCGGTGTTGATGTCCAACGTAAAACATTGTAGCGCACATCTCCTGCATCCCATGTTGCATCATCGGGTTGTTGAAGACAAACTACAGCATTCTTAAATCCGGCTACTTCGAAAGCCACATTCCATCTTTCAACGGCTTCCTTAATGATTGGACGAAATTCCACTGGAGTGGTGTTTTCCATCCAGAAAGTAATGGGTTGAATGGGTTCACTCAATATCTCATTCGGATTTTTCTTTTCCAAATTCCAACGGTGAATCATATCTCTCCACGGCGTTGCAGATGCCGCAGTCATGTCGTTTACTTGCGTTGTGAAATAACCAATGCGCGGATCATCATATCTCGGCTTGAAATTATTCTGAGGAACAGAAAGGAAGGAGTGCTGATACTGCACGGTAACGTTTCTTCCATCTGCAACGGCATCTCCGCCGATGTTTGGAGAACTCGTCTCGTAAACATAAGATACAACGATATCCGAATTTTCTTTGTACGTGTGAATCGAATTTATCTTCGATTTTTCCTTGCTTAAACTTCCCAAAGGAGCATCTCCTCCGCGCGGAGCAGGCATTTTCACCAATTGCATTTTTTCAGAAAGTAACAATGCATCACCATCGATGAGCATTTTATTTCCATCTAAACTTGTTGCTTCAATTTTTTCAGAAGCCAAAACAGGGCTGTTGATGTTTGAAGATGCCGATTTGCTAATTGCGTTCGATGGGTCGTAATAGAAGTTTGTATTTGGCTGAACAATTTCTAAACGTTCGTAATTCTTTTTGAAAACCACAATTTTCGAATCTCCGAAAGCTCCTTTATGGTAGCCTGTTTCAACCGGTGCGTTTTCAATATAATTGAAATAAATAAACTCTTGATTCAGTTGTGATTTCTGAATTTCCAAGTATGTTTTTCCTGTAACTGTATCGGTGTAAAATGTAAGAAGTCCTTCTTTCTTTTTGCATTTCTTTACCAAATCGCCATATTTATCCTCTGGCTTTTTCTCTTCTTTTTTCACTGGCTCCTTTTTCTTTTTTGAAGGGTCAACAGTTCCGTGTGCCGGAATTACCATTACTCCGCATAGGACAATGGCACATAACGCTAGATGCTTTTTCATTTGCTCAATTTTGATAGGCGAATATAAATCAGGTTACGTTAAAAATAACTTACCTTTGCAATGGTAAAAAAATTCACCCTTTAAATGGAATCCTCCCCGTGCAATTCGAACTTACAAAAGACTTGTTGGCAGACCTCCGCAAATGGATAGGCGAAGGAAAGGATAGTGCTATACACGAATTTACCAAAGATCTTCACCCTGCTGACGTCGCAGAAATCATAAACGAGCTTCCAACCCAAGAGGGTGTCTACCTCTATCGCATTCTCGATGAAGAGAGCGCGGCAGATGTTATGCTTGAATTGGATGAAGACATTCAAGAGACCTTACTTTCAAATCTTACTAGCCGCGAAATTGCAGAAGAGTTAATTGAAAACATTGACTCTGATGATGCTGCCGACGTATTGGCTGGATTGAGCGAAGAAAAACAAGAAGAGGTCATAGCCCTTCTTGAAGATGAGGAGCAAGCCAGCGATATCATGGATCTTATGACCTATGAGGAGGGCACTGCGGGGGCAATTATGGCCGTAGAAATGGTTACTGTTCATGAGGACTGGACAGTGGCACAAGCTATTCGCGAAATGCGCAAACAAGCGGAATACATTGACAATATATACTCTATTTATGTCATCGATGAAAACGATCACATGTTAGGGATATTAAGTATGAAGGCCCTCATTTTCGCTTCCGCAAGCATGAGGGCTACACTAAAGGATTTATATAAAGAATCAAAAGTTCGTTCGGTAGATGTGAATACAACTGCTGAAGAGGTGATGCGAATTATGAAAAAATACGACTTAGTTGTGTTACCTGTTTTAGACGAAGAGAAAAAATTAGTTGGTCGAATTACCATTGACGACGTTGTTGATTTGATGCAAGAAGTTTCCGATCGTGACTACCAATTAGCAAGTGGTATCTCTGAAGACGTTGAGTCGAGCGATAGCATTTGGACACTTACGCGAGCTCGACTTCCATGGTTGTTGATTGGAATGATTGGAGGAATGAGTGGTGCCTATATCATTGGTGTCTTCGACATAACTGAGTATCCGGCCATGGCTGTATTCATGCCACTGATTGCGGCTACCGGAGGAAACGTTGGAGTTCAATCTGCCGCACTTGTTGTTCGCGCTTTAGCGAATCAGAGCGCATTCGACGAGACGGTTTGGCAAAAATTAGTGAAAGAATTCGGCGTTGGATTGCTTAATGCCGGTGTTTGTAGCGCTCTTATCTTTCTAGCGAGCCAACTGTTTCACTTCGAGTTATTACTCAGTCTAACGGTATCACTTGCGTTATTCTGTGTTATCATTTTCGCGAGTTTAAGTGGCACCTTCTTTCCACTTATGTTAGACAAACTAAAAATTGATCCTGCCCTGGCTACCGGGCCTTTCGTTACAACTGCGAATGACATCGTGGGACTTATTATATATTTCAGTGTTGGGCATTATTTCCTCACGCATTTCACGTCATTACCCCATAGCCTATTCTAATGGGAAAGCGAATTCTCTTCCTAGAAACTGTTCATCCTGTTCTTGCTGAAAAATTAAATGAGTTGGGATTCGAATGTGAGTTCAACTATTCTATTTTATATGATGAATTATTGAAGAGCATTTCTGAATACCACGGAATTGTGCTCCGAAGTCGAATTTCATTCGATCAACAATTGATTGAAGCTGGAACAAATTTGGAGTTCATTGCTCGAAGCGGATCTGGACTAGAAATTATAGATCTCGAAACTTGCGAAAAAAACAACGTAAAAGTCTTTTCTTCTCCAGAAGGAAATAGCGATGCTGTTGGCGAGCATGTGGTTGGAATGCTCTTGGCTTTAGCGAATAACATTCATCTGGCGAATGCAAGTGTTCGAAGGAAAGAATGGCTTCGCGAAGAACATCGCGGATTTGAAATAAAAGGAAAAACAATAGCTCTCATTGGCTACGGTCATATGGGACAAAGTGTTGCTAAAAAAATCAGTGGATTTGAAGCTCAGGTCATTGAATTCGACAAATACACCGAACGTTCATTCGGTTCAATCGCCACTCGGGTCACGCTTCAGGAAATTTACGACACTGCAGATATTGTTAGTCTCCATTTACCACTTAGCGAAGAGACGAATGAATACGCCAATGAGACCTTTTTCCATTCCTTTAAAAAGCCAATTGTTTTCATAAACACTTCTCGTGGCGGGCATTTGAATGCCCTTGATTTAATGAATGCACTCGACGCGGGAATTGTTAGTCACGCAGCATTAGATGTTCTTCCCTTCGAAAAATATTCTTTGGAAGGATTGAATGAAAACCGCTTGTTTGAAAAGCTTTTGACTTATCCAAATGTGTTGATTACACCTCATGTTGCTGGATGGACAAACGAAAGCTATTTCAAGTTGTCGTATGTCTTATTAGAAAAAATAAAAGGGCATTACGCCCTATAGATTATTTCTTTAAACAACGAATCCGTTCATTTTCCCAAGCAGCCTTTGACTCTTTTGAAAAGGCTTTATCAAATTCAATCTTCCTTGTTTTTGAAGTATACATGCACCGTGCGTATGGAGTAGATTGAAGTTCTTCGCTAAAACCTTCAACAGAAATTTCCATAGAAACTTGTAGATCCAAAACAAAACCAACTTTCCAATCTTTATCGGGTATATTGTCGGTAACAACCTCTAGCATTTTCGTTAAGTATCCATCTTTTTCAAAAGAGATATGATAGATGGCATTCGAGCGCAAGAAAAATTCAAAGTTTCCTCTGTCACTGAAGGTGTCAAATGTTGCTTTTTTAGACTCAGATCCAATAAGCTCAACTGTGATGCGCGTGGGCATTTCAGCATCTGTATCATTCGCAATGGTAACTCCGTTTACATAGACTAACTTTTCGTTCTTCTTTTCTGCATCCAACCATTCGGGTAGACTTTTTTTCTGACCAATAGATTGAACACTTAACATTTGAAAAGCGACAAATAAAAGGAACAAAACTCTATTCATGCTGTGTTGATTTTTTATAAAGATATGAAAATACTTTTTCCGAGATTAAGAACTCCTGCGCTTGCGGTAGTTCGCGTATGTACGAACCGCCAAAGTCAGAAGCAATCCAATTCCAATAATGCTCAAGACGCCCCACACCCAGCTCAGTTCATCTTTGCGAACCACCAAAAACACCACTGCAATTAAAACCAAAGTGCTCACTTCATTGAGCATGCGCATGTGATAAGCTTTGTACGTTCTTCTGTCTTCGTATAAGTTCTTGAAAATTCGTTGTCCCCAAATTTGATAAGCATACAAACAAGCCACGAAGAATAACTTAAGAAGCATCCACGGCTGAGAGAGGTATGATGGGTTGAAATACAAAAGCGCAACGCCGCAAATGAGTGTTAGAATCGCGCTTGGCCATGTGATGATATACCACAAGCGCCACTCCATAATTTTGTATTGCTTGATGAGAATTTCGCGCTCGAGCTCTTCCTTTGTTTCTTGTGCTTCTGCATGATAAACGAATAACCTGAATATGTAGAACAAACCCGCGAACCAGGTTACAACAAAAATGATATGAAGCGCTTTTACTGTATCCATTACGCAAACAATGCCTTTAATTCACTAGCGTCTTCAGGCTTCATTTTTCCTGCTAAAATCAAACGTAATTGACGTCTCCTTAAGGCACCTTCAAATCGCGATTTCTCTTCTTTCGTTTCTGGAAGTAATTCCGGAACATGAATGGGGCTTCCCATTTGATCGACAGCAACAAACGTATAGATAGCTTCGTTGCATTTGATCTTCTCGCCTGTGGTGTGGTGTTCAACATAAATATCCATAAACACTTCCATGGAAGTAGCAAAACTTCTAGAAACTTTCGCTTCAATAATAACAATGTCTCCCAACTTAATTGGATGTTGAAATGAAACATTGTTCACTGCAGCAGTCACCACTACTCTTTTGCAAAGTCTATGCGCTGATATTGCAGATGCAATGTCTAACCAATTCAGGAGCTGTCCCCCCATAAGATTTCCCAACGTGTTGGTGTTTTCAGGAAGTACGAAATGCGTAGCTATCGTTAGCGTTTCCTTTGGTGATACTGTTTTCATTGCCATTTGTTTTTCAATTTATTAAATGCTTCTACAACATGATTCACATGAATGACGTCTATACACTTGTTGTGCATACCGTATTTGCAATAATTTCCAAGCTTCGAACATGGTCGTCCTTTTCGTTTCGCCTTTAGATACACTGAATGCATATGCTCTCCTTCATTCGGCTGAGGTCTGTAAACTCCCATTCCCAACTCTGGAGTAGTGCATCCCCACAAAACAATAATATCTTTCTTAAACGCAGCTGCAATATGCATCATTCCGGTGTCTCCACAAATCACAGCTTTCGAATGTTCTAGAATTCGAGCACTTTCATGAACGGTACACTTTCCAATTAAATCGAGATGAAGTAGGGAATGATTCAATTGAATTGAGTCTTCCTTTCCACCTATCCATATAATTCTTTCATCATGAAATTTTTCAGAGAGTTCTGTCCAATTTTCTTCACTCCAGCGTTTTCCCTCATGTGCGCCGCCTGTAGCGATAACCGTGTATTTGTTTTCAATGAAATCAGATGGAAATAAATCTTCGATGGATTTCGTTGTTGAAGGAATGAAATAATCCAATCCCTTTGCGTCATTAGAAATTTTAAACGTTTTAAGAGTACTGAGATAGCGATCAACAATATGTCCAACAGAACCTTTCCAGAGACCTAGATTAATTTGAATCCATTTCCGCAAGTTCTGTTTGTTTACTTGGAAAGAAAGCACTGCCAACTTTTTCCGAATACTCCTTGAGCGGAGGCTGTTCTGCAGATCAATAATATAGTCGAAATTCTCATCCTTCAGTTCGTTTAAAGCTTCCATACCACTTTTCTCTACTGCCCATATCTTATTTACAAACGGGTTTGCTTCTTGAACAAAAGCAAAGCGGCTTTGGGTAAGCAAATGTACTTCCGCGCCATGCGGGAGTTGCTCTTGCAGGATTCGATATACAGGGGATGTCAGAACAATATCTCCGATACTGCTGAATCGAATCACTAAAATTTTTGCCCTAGAATTCATTTCGGGTGCAAGATACATTCAAAAGGAACTCACTACTTTTGTGAAATGATAATTGATACGCACAGCCACGTTTATTTAGACGTTTTTCAGGAAGATTTGAATGAAGTCGTTGAACGTGCGAAATCTTTTGAAGTTCAAAAGGTTTTCCTTCCAAATATAGATGAAGCTAGCATTGCTCCTATGCTCAAGCTATGCGAGCAGTATCCGTCATTTTTTTACAGTATGATTGGTCTACATCCTTGCGATGTTAACGAAGACTTCGAAGAAGTTTTAGGTCGAATGAAAGCGCTTATTCCTGTTGTAAAGCCTATTGGTATTGGTGAAACTGGGATAGACCTGCATTGGAAACAAGACAACCTTGAAGTTCAGAAAAAGTCGTTTATTGAACAAATCAATTGGGCGAAAGAATTTGACCTGCCCTTGATTATTCATGCTCGAGAATCTTTCAAAGAGATTTTTGAATGCCTCGACGAGCATGACAGTCCTGAGCTTCGCGGCGTTTTTCATTGTTTTACGGGAGGTGAAAATGAGATTAGAAAAATCTCATCGTACAATAATTTTTATTTTGGAATTGGAGGCACTTCGACTTACAAAAAAAATCAAGATGAAAGCATTCAAAAAATCCCACTTGAAAAAATTGTTGTTGAAACAGATGCGCCGTATCTATCTCCAGTGCCTCATCGCGGAAAGAGAAATGAACCCGCGTTCATTGCGCACACGGTTGAGTTTATTGCGAAATCGTTGGGACTCTCGTTCGACGAAACGGCTGCGCTTACTACTGCGAATGCGAAGCGATTGTTTTCGTTGGATTAATTTTCACTTAACTCCCCTGCGATATTTTCGAGCAATGCCTTGCTGAAATCATCTCCAGATAATCCTTGTGCCAATAAGAACATACTCTTAGTTATGGCAGCTTCAAAAGTCAGGTCATTTCCGAAAATAGCCCCAACGTCGGCGAAGGCTTTTCCGGTTTTATATAATCTTTCATCCACACTTCCCCTTCTGCATTGAGAAATGTTAATTATCGAAACACCTCGATTGATGGCTTCCTTGAACACATTTAAAAACTCTTCATTTCGGGGAACATTCCCTGCGCCAAAGGATTCAATTATACAAACCTTCAAATTCGGACGAGCTAATGAGTATGCAATTGAGGAAGGAAGTATACCAGGATATAATTTCAACACACTAACACCTTCCGTCATTTCTTTTGCAAAGGTCAAAGGTCTACTCGAACGGAAAAGAATTTGCTCGTTGAAAATAATATGAGTTCCAATGGTAGCTAGATTGGCGTAGTTCGGAGAGTCGAACGCGTCAAAGATTTCGGTGTTTGCTTTCCAGCTGCGATTACCGCGCATGAGACGTTCTCCAAAACAAATGGCAACCTCTTGCACCAACGGCTCGTCGTTTTTTCTTGTTGAAGCGATTTCTATCGCTGTAATAAAATTCTCTCTTCCATCTGTACGAAGTCTTCCCAGCGGCAATTGCGATCCGGTTAGTATGATTGGTTTATTCAAACCCTGAATCATAAAACTCAACGCTGAAGCGGTGTAGGCCATAGTATCTGTGCCATGGAGGATAACAAATCCATCGAAAGACGCATAGTTGGTTTCAATGATGTCAACCAATTCAGTCCAAACAGTTGGTGTTAATTCAGCGCTATCAATGGGCGTTTTCAGAGAAATTCCTTCATAGGTAACGTTCAACCCTTGAATCTCGGGAAGGTACTTATTTAAATCTTTTAGATCAAGCGGAACAAGGGTACCCGTGGCAGGATCTTCCCACATACCTATGGTCCCTCCGGCATAAAGAATAAGAATGTTTGCATTCATGAGGCCAAGTTAGAGAGAAAAATTATACCTCGAATTGATAATTTTCTATTCGAACGGATTAGATTTGCCTCCATTCAAAAAAAAAGTATGGCAACAGAGTTGGAAAAAATCATTTCAGTATCCGGAAAATCCGGATTATTTAAAGTAGTGTCGGCAGGCAAAGTTGCTGTAGTCGCAGAATCTTTAGTCGATGGAAAACGACAGCCAATCCTAAGCACACAGCGTGTAAGCACTTTGGCTGACATTAGCATGTTCACCCATGACGAAGATGTGTCGCTGAAGCAAGTCCTTACGAACATGAAGAATGTTTACGGTGATGCTGAAGGTCCTTCAAGCAATTTAACCGGAGCGGCATTGCGCGAAGAATTCAAAAAAATTCTTCCAGACTTCGATGAGGATCGTGTTTACGACAGCGATATCAAGAAATTATTTAGTTGGTATGGTCTTTTAAAAAGTCGTGATATGCTTGATTTCGATACTTCTGAAGCTTCCGCTGAAGACGAATCGGAAGAAAACGTATAATTTTTTTTTGGAGAATCAGATTCACTATCTATATTTGCAATCCTGAAAACGGAAGGGAGTTTAGCTCAGCTGGTTCAGAGCATCTGCCTTACAAGCAGAGGGTCACTGGTTCGAACCCAGTAATTCCCACTTTAAAAGCCCTCAAATTGAGGGCTTTTTTTATTATTCTTAAAACATCGTACTTTCGTGAAATGCGATTTATACTTGCTGTATTTGTTTTTGTACTTTTCACTATAACTACCTTCGGACAGTTTGTTACAAATGGCAGCGCCTTTTCCACTGGTGGGAATTGCTTCACACTTACCCCCGCCTTCAATACGCAAAACGGCTCGGTTTGGTCTACTTCAACCATAAATTTAACGCAGAGCTTTGACTTAAATTTCACAATGAGTTTCGGAGCAAACGATGGAGGGGCTGACGGGAATTGTTTCATCCTTCAACCAGCCGGAACAAACGTTTTGGGCATTGGTGGTGGAGGAATGGGATTCGAAGGCTTGCCTACTGGATTCGCTGTCGAGTTTGATTCTTATCAGAATTCAAGTCCAAACTCAGACCCGTGGTACGATCACATTGCTTTTATGAAAAACGGTGTTGTTAATCATGGCTCCGCGAACAACCTCGCTGGACCCGTTCAAGCCAATGCAACAAATGCCAATATTGAGGACAATACTAGCCACCAAGTGCGCATGGTATGGGATGCCCCAACAATGACTTTCAGCTGCTACTTCGATTGCAACCTCCGATTAAGCGCAACCATTGACATGGTCAACAGTATATTCTTAGGAAACCCAATTGTATATTATGGTTTTGCAGGAAGCACAGGAGGATTAAATAATTTACAAACGGTTTGTCTTCCAAGCAGCGTAAACCCTTTGGTTCCGCCTCAACCAATATGTGAAGGCACTATTTTAACTTTGAACGCACCTGCAAATGCTTCATCAAATATTCATTGGGAACCCGCTGGCATCATCGACAATCCGAATGCAGCAACCATCAATGCTATATTAACCTCAGACACCACATTCACCGTTTCGTATTCTGATCAGTGTGGAATACCTCATCAATATTCCGTTTTAGCAACAACGGTGCCCTATCCGATTATAAACGTTCCTGCTGATTCGGTGGTTTGCGACAACAGCGTTTTAACACTCAACGCTCAAGTTTCCGGTGCATATACCAACATGATCTGGACAACTAATACAGGCTCAATAACCAGCGGACAAACGACAACGGCTCCAACAATTTCTGGAGCGGGGACCTATACTTTTACAGCTTTCAATGGATCCTGCAGTGTGAATGACGCTGTAATCATTTCTGAATTACTATATCCCATTGCAACTTGGTCCGACAGTGTTTATTTTTGCACAGGACAGATTATTACCCTCGACCCCTTGTCAAACGCAACAGCCTTCAGTTGGAACTATGATGGATCAACATCTTCTTCATTATCCATTAGTTCAGGAGGGAACTACTCTGTTCTGTTGTACAACGATTTTTGCGCAACTGCCGAAAGTATTATCGCGTATGAAGTTTCTGCACCAGCGGTATATCTTGGACAAGACCAATTTCTTTGCATTGGAGAAACCGCAACAATCAATTCGAATTCAACAGGGCTCTGGAGCACCAATGTAATTTCTAATCAGATTACAACTACCTCGACAGGCATCTATTCCCAAAGCTTAAATACTCTCGGCTGTCAAAGCGCCGACACTGTGAATATCACCTTTCAATTCCCTCCCATTGTTGACTTAGGGAACGACACCACCATTTGTGAAGGAACTCTTTTTAGTTTAAATGCAGGAGCTCCTGGCACATGGAGCACAAGCAGTTTTGCGACGATTCTAGGTGTTACCTCTCCTGGTAATTATAGTGTTGTGGTTAATGATGGTGTTTGTATTTCTCTTGATAGTATTGAGGTCTTCATGGACTACGCTCCAATGGATGTGCTGCCTGATTCTATCACTCGCTGCTCTGACCTTCGAATAACGCTTAACGCCGTTGAAAATCTAGCTGAAACATACATTTGGAGTACAACCGAAACGAGTACATCAATTATTCCTACTGTAACAGGCACTTACACCCTAACGTCAACGAATTACTGTGGAACACTAATTGAAACAATTGAGATTGTTTACGAAAAGTGTGAATTCACCCTTTTTGTCCCCAACAGTTTCACGCCAAACAACGATGGGATAAACGATGTTTGGTTTCCTGTCTTCGATCAACTCAACGAAATAGAAATTACGATATTCGATCGTTGGGGAGCACCTATTTTCGAAGGAAACAAGCAGAACTTCTTCTGGACTGGCAGTGTTCGCGGTGGTGATTATTACGCACCCAATGGAGCCTATTCTTATAAGATTCTTTACAAGTCTCAATTCGGAGACGACGAGATTATCTATGGGCACATTTTGCTTTCTAGATAATTAAAGGTTATAGGAAATTTCGGCATAACAACTTCTATTTCTCACCCTATATAAAGATTGAAACAATCCAAAGTTTAGATTCAATTTTCGATTGGATTTATACGAAAATCACATACAAAAAAATTGCGCACTGTCTATTCAAAACTGAACTTTGAAAACAAAAAAACGCATGAAAAATTCTTTTCTTTCTCGAGATCAAAGGGTGAGTATTCTCATTTGGATTTCACTGGCTATTTTTTACTTGACATATAAAGAAATCAGCGCTTTCTATTCTCCTACGAGCACCATTATTATTCAATCCGATTCGCTTGTGTCAGAGATAATTGACACTTCCAATTTTCAGAAAAACACTAATTTTCAAAAAGAACAAATCGCATCACTTGAAATTAACAGTGCCGACTCAACAGACCTATTAAAGCTGCAGATTCCAGGGTATTTAATCTCGAAAATTCTCGTTTATCGCGAACAGCTTGGCGGATATTCTAGTAGTTTTCAACTCTTGGAAATATATCATTTCCCTGAGTATATTTTTGAACGTATTCACTCCACACTTCAAGTGAACACTTCACTAATTAAACCCCTTGGGATTAACACCAAATCAGGTGAGGAACTTGCGCTTCACCCTTATTTGAGTTTCAAAGAAGCAAAAGCAATTGTGCTTTTCCGTAAGAATAACGGGGACTTTAAAAACGAAGATGATTTCAATAAAATTATTGCGCTACCCGACGAAACGAAAGAACGATTAAAACCTTATCTTGCCAAGGATTTTCAATCGTATGCAAACACTACAGGAAAGAGTCCGTGAACTCATTATAGACACCCCTAATTTCCCGATGGAAGGGATTATTTTCAAAGACATTCTGCCTCTTTTCAGAAATGCCAATCTCATTAAAGAGTTGGTTTTGGAAATGGCCGAAGAACTCAGAATCCACAATCCGACTGCATTGGTCGCCATGGAAAGCAGAGGCTTTCTATTGGGAATGCCACTGGCCCTTGAACTTGGAATACCCTTTATTTGCATCAGAAAAAAAGGCAAGCTTCCCGGTGCTGTTTCAGGCATGTCCTATTCTTTAGAGTACGGCAATGCCGAGATAGAAATTCAAAAAACAGCATTAACATCGAACGATCGCGTTGTGCTTCATGACGACGTTCTAGCAACAGGCGGGACCGCTCATGCAGCCGCCCAGTTAATAAAAAGCACTGGTGCCGAATTGGTGGCCTTTTCATTCCTTATGGAATTAAATTTTCTTAAAGGAAGAGAAATCATTGGTTTGAATAACGCGACCATACATACTTTTGCATCGTATTAAAAATTAGAATAACTCAACCATGAACTTCAAACAAGAAGAAAGCGAAGCAATGATCTCGCAAATGGTACGTGACTTCGCTGAAAAAGAAATCAGACCGCATGTCATGCACTGGGACGAAGAGCAAATTTTCCCCAAAGAATTGTTTCATAAAATGGGTGAGCTAGGCCTTATGGGCGTGCTTGTGCCATCTGCATATGGCGGAGCAGGATTAGGTTACTACGAGTACATCGCATGTATCGTTGAAATTTCAAAAGTCTGCGGGTCCATCGGTCTAAGTGTTGCTGCGCACAATTCGCTTTGCACCAATCATATTTTAGAATTCGGAAACGAAGAACAAAAGCAAAAGTATCTACCAAAATTGGCCTCCGGCGAATGGGTCGGCGCATGGGGATTAACCGAAGCGAATACTGGATCTGACGCTATGCGCATGAAATGCACTGCTGTTAAAGACGGAGAGTACTGGGTCATTAACGGCACTAAAAACTGGATTACCCACGGCATTAGCGGAGAAGTAGCCGTTGTGCTTGTCAGAACAGGAGACCTGCTCGATTCTCATGGAATAACAGCATTTGTTGTCGAAAGAAATACACCGGGATTCAGCGGAGGGAAGAAGGAAAATAAATTAGGAATGCGTGCCTCAGAAACCGCTGAACTCATTTTTGAAGATTGTCGAATTCACGAAAGTCAAATATTGGGAAAGATTGGCGAAGGATTCAGCCAAGCTATGAAGATTCTAGATGGGGGAAGGATTAGCATTGGAGCCCTTTCACTAGGAATTGCAAAAGGTGCTTACGAAGCGGCTGTGAAGTATTCAAAAGAAAGAGAACAATTTGGAAAACCTATTTCACAATTCCAAGCTATTGCATTCAAAATTGCGGATATGAGCACTGACATTGAAGCTGCAGAATTGCTTTTGCTGCAGGCTGCTCATTTAAAAAACAGCAAAAAGAAACTTACTAAGGAATCTGCGATGGCAAAATATTATGCCTCTGAAGTCGCTGTTAGAGTGTCGACCGAGGCCGTTCAGATTTTTGGTGGATATGGCTATACAAAAGACTTCCCCGTTGAGAAGTTTTACCGCGATTCCAAGCTTTGCACCATTGGTGAAGGCACCTCGGAAATCCAGAAATTAGTAATTTCTAGAGAAATTCTTAAATAAGATTTGGAGAATCGAAAAAGTTCATTACTTTTGTCGCCCAATTAAAGAATCAGAAAAGACATGTTAATTATTCCAGTAAAAGAAGGCGAAAGCATAGACAAGGCACTTAAGAAGTTCAAAAAGAAATTTGAAAGAACGGGGGTTGTAAAAGAATTGCGTGCTCGTCAACAATTCACTAAGAAAAGTGTTCGTCGTCGCGACGAAATCAAACATGCTGTTTACATTGCTGCAATGAAGCGTGAAGAGAATTCGTAATCGAATTGAACAATATTTATGAAAGGTCTTGGGTTATCCCAAGACCTTTTTTATTTTCACCAAGTGAACACTACTCCATTCTTTGAATATTTAACCAGCGAAAAGCGGTCTTCTGTTCATACAGTTTCCGCTTACCGCAGTGATATAGGTCAATTCGAAGAATTCATGCTCGTTCAATTTGAGATTGCCAATGTTGCGAGTGTGCAATCGACGCATATTCGAAGCTGGATAAGTGAGTTAATGATTCAGGATATTTCGGAGCGAAGTATTCATCGTAAATTATCTGCCCTCAACGCTTGGTTTCGATTTTTAATGAAGCGAAAGGAGATTGATGTTAATCCATCAAAAGGAGTTACTAAGCCTAAGCGCCCCTCACGCTTGCCTGAAACACTTCAAGAGCAGCAAGGGCTCGATTTGTATCGGCTCGACGATACAGACAGTTATTCCGAAAAAGTCAATGCGCTGATAATTCAACTGTTTTACGAAACTGGAATTCGCCTATCAGAGATGATGGGACTTCGGCATCGTGATATTGACTTTGGAATGGGGCAAATAAAAGTTTTTGGCAAGCGAAACAAAGTCAGGTATGTGCCCGTTAACGAAGAAATGATTCAAAAGTTAAAATTGCATATGAGCTCGGCTCAATTAATTAACAGTGAAGCTGCATTGTTTCAGAACGAAAAGGGACGACCGTTAAGTAGGTCGAGCTTTTATAGAAGGGTTAAATCCTCCTTATCGCTTGTTACGACTCAGAAGAAAAAAAGTCCTCACGTTTTGCGCCATAGTTTTGCTACTCACATGCTGAACAACGGGGCCGATTTGAATCACATCAAAGAAATCTTAGGTCATGCTAATTTAGCTGCCACGCAAGTATACACCCATTTGAGCACCGATCGTTTGAAACGTATCCATTCTCATTTGCACCCAAGAGAAAATAAATCACCTAAAAACTAATCGCTATGCAAATCACAGTTCAAAGTATTCATTTCGACGCCGACTTAAAGTTGATCGAATTCGTTGAGGAGAAAACAAAAAAGTTAGGTGTTTTTCATCCTGCGATACACAAAGCCGAAATTATATTACGATTGGACAAAAATGCTGATCAGGAAAACAAAATCACGGAAATTATACTAAAAGTACCTGGAAAAGAGCTCTTTGCAAAAAAGCAATGCAAGACATTCGAAGAAGCTACGGATTTGGCTGTTGATGCGCTGAAGCACCAGATTGAAAAAAATAAGGAAAAGCAGTAAAAAAAATTGCATTAGAGTTTGGATATGTCAAAATAATAACTACATTTGCACCCCCAATTTACGGATTGGGGTTGTTTTTGTTGTAGTTCTTTGAATCACTAAAAACGTTTTGACGCCGGTGTAGCTCAGCTGGCCAGAGCAGCTGATTTGTAATCAGCTGGTCGGGGGTTCGAATCCCTCCACCGGCTCCAAAGGGGAGATACTCAAGCGGCCAACGAGAACAGACTGTAAATCTGTTGGTGTACACCTTCACAGGTTCGAATCCTGTTCTCCCCACTCTTTACTGCTCATAGGGTGGAATGACTGTCGGTCAATAAAAAGCGGGAGTAGCTCAGTTGGTAGAGCATTAGCCTTCCAAGCTAAATGTCGCGAGTTCGAGCCTCGTCTCCCGCTCTACTTTCCCAAAAGCCGTTGTAGCTCAGGGGTAGAGCACTTCCTTGGTAAGGAAGAGGTCAGGGGTTCAAATCCCCTCAACGGCTCTACAGAGAAGTTAAATGAATAGAAGCGTAAACGAATAAAGTGATTTAAGTCTTGCAATTGAACAAATAAGAAAGGCTATTAAATAAAGAAATAAAAAAACAAACAAACAAACAAACCAATGGCTAAAGAAGCATTTGATCGTTCCAAACCCCACGTGAACATTGGAACTATTGGTCACGTAGACCACGGTAAAACTACGTTAACCGCAGCCATCACTAACGTATTGGCTGGTGAAGGTTTAGCAGAGAAGCGTGATTTCGCTTCTATTGACAACGCTCCTGAAGAAAAAGAGCGTGGTATCACTATTAACACTGCTCACGTTGAGTACGCTACAGCAAACCGTCACTACGCTCACGTTGACTGTCCAGGTCACGCTGACTACGTAAAGAACATGGTTACTGGTGCTGCTCAAATGGACGGCGCTATCTTAGTTGTTGCAGCTACAGATGGTCCAATGCCACAAACTCGCGAGCACATCCTATTAGGTCGTCAAGTTGGTGTTCCACGTATCGTGGTTTTCATGAACAAAGTTGACATGGTAGATGATCCAGAATTGTTAGAGTTAGTTGAAATGGAGATTCGTGAATTACTATCTTTCTACGAATACGACGGAGACAATACTCCTGTAATCCAAGGTTCTGCTTTGGGTGCATTGAATGGTGACGCTAAGTGGGTTGCTACAGTTATGGAGCTAATGAATGCAGTTGATACTTGGATTCCAATTCCTCCTCGTGAAACTGAGAAGCCTTTCTTGATGTCTGTTGAGGACGTATTTACGATCACTGGTCGTGGTACTGTAGCAACTGGACGTATCGAGCGTGGTGTTATCAACACAGGAAACGAGGTTGATATCATTGGTTTCAACGAAGAAAAATTAAAATCAGTTTGTACTGGTGTTGAGATGTTCCGTAAGATCTTAGATCGCGGAGAAGCAGGTGACAACGTTGGTTTGTTGCTACGTGGTATTGAAAAGAGTGATATCCGTCGTGGTATGGTTATCTGTGCTCCAGGTTCAATCCTTCCTCACACTGAATTCAAAGCTGAGATTTACGTATTGAAGAAAGAAGAAGGTGGACGTCACACTCCATTCCATAACAAATACCGTCCACAGTTCTACTTCCGTACAACTGACGTAACTGGAGAGATTTCTCTAGATGCTGGTCGCGAAATGGTACTTCCTGGAGATAACGTATCTATCACTGTTAAGTTAATTGCTCCAATCGCAATGGACAAAGGTCTTCGTTTCGCTATTCGCGAAGGTGGCCGTACCGTTGGTGCTGGACAAGTAACTGATATCATTAAGTAATATTTAGCACAACATAGTGAAGGCGGAAACTGCATAAGTTTCTGTCTTCACTTTTGACATTTATAGAAACAACCTTACGGGCGTAGTTCAATGGTAGAATAGCGGTCTCCAAAACCGTTGATCTTGGTTCGAGTCCAGGCGCCCGTGCGAAAACTAAAAGTTATGGCAGCAATTATCACATATTTGAAGGAATCATACGATGAGTTGATGAACAAAGTAACTTGGCCTGCTTGGAAGGAATTGCAAGAAAGCACAGTACTTACATTCATATCCATTCTGGTATTGGGAGCCTTGATCTTTTTAATAGACTTTGCCTTTGGCAAGGGAATTATTAAAATGATTTATGACTTTATTGCCTAACATAACAACTCGGAATAATGAGCGACATTGAAAAAAAGTGGTACGTGGTTCGCGCCATTAGCGGGAAGGAAAAAAAGGTTAAGGAATTTATTGAGAGCGAAATTAAGGCCCGTGGTCTTCAAGATTACGTGAGTCAGGTTCTTATTCCTACCGAAAAAGTTTTCCAAATCCGCAATGGGAAAAAGGTGAGCAAAGAACGTAGCTACCTTCCGGGTTATATTTTAATTGAAGCGAATCTCGTTGGCGAAGTTCCTCACATTATTCGTAACGTTACCAACGTTATTGGATTTTTAGGTTCTGAAAAGAGAGGTGAGCCGGTAGCACTTCGTTTGTCTGAAGTGAATAGAATTTTAGGAAAAGTTGACGAGTTAGCTGAAACTGGAGAAGAGATAAACATTCCATTTGTGGTTGGAGAGAATGTAAAGGTTATTGATGGACCTTTCAACAACTTCAGCGCAGTGGTAGAAGTTATTAATGAAGACAAGAAAAAGTTAACTGTTAGTGTTAAGATTTTTGGACGCAAAACTCCTGTGGAGTTGAGCTATATGCAAGTAGAAAAAGAATAAACGCGCTTTTGGTGTTTAACGTAATCAAATAAGGTTACGCTTCGCTTCCCGTTAAACACCGGAACAAAATAAATAAAATAAGTAATATGGCGAAAGAAGTAGCTGGTTTTGTAAAGCTGCAAATCAAAGGAGGCGCCGCTAACCCTGCACCACCAGTAGGACCTGCATTAGGATCTAAAGGTGTAAACATCATGGAGTTCTGTAAGCAATTCAATGCTAGAACTCAAGATAAAGCTGGTAAAGTGTGCCCTGTGTTAATTACTGTTTATAAGGACAAGTCCTTTGAATTTGTAATTAAGACTGCTCCTGCCGCTGTTCAACTGTTAGATGCCGCCAAAGCTAAGCAAGGTGCTGCAGAACCTAACCGTCAGAAAGTGGGTAGCGTAACTTGGGAACAAGTTAAAGCTATTGCAGAAGATAAAATGCCTGACTTAAACTGTTTTACCGTTGAGTCTGCCATGAAAATGGTAGCTGGTACAGCACGTAGTCTAGGTATACAAGTAACCGGTGAACGCCCTTTTTAATCAGAGGTAATTAAGCAATGGGAACCCTCAGCAAAAAAATGAAAGCCGCAGTGGCACAGTACGACAATTTAAAAACGTACTCTTTGCCCGAAGCAGCGTCGCTTGTTAAGAAAATTACAAGCACAAAGTTTGACGCGTCTGTGGATCTTGCCGTTCGCCTCGGAGTAGACCCGAAAAAATCCAACCAAATGGTTCGTGGAACTGTATCACTTCCTCACGGAACTGGTAAAGACGTTCGCGTTTTAGTACTTTGTACTCCTGACAAGGAAGCAGAGGCTAGAGCAGCTGGCGCAGACCACGTAGGATTAACGGAATACATCGACAAGATTAAGGGCGGATGGACCGACGTTGACGTTATTATTACCACACCTAGCGTAATGGGACAGGTTGGAGCTTTAGGAAGAATTCTCGGACCCCGAGGATTAATGCCTAACCCAAAGACCGGTACAGTTACGATGGATGTTGGAAAAGCTGTTACAGAAAAGAAGGCTGGTAATATCGACTTTAAAGTTGATAAAGCTGGTATCGTTCATGCAAGTATTGGTCGTGTGTCTTTCGACGCAACCCAATTGGCTGAAAATGCGAGTGAATTAATTTCTACTTTGGTGAAATTAAAGCCTTCTGCTGCAAAAGGAACTTATATGAAGAGCATTTATGTTTCTTCAACCATGAGTCCAAGTGTTCAAGTTGAAACCAAATCAGTGAGCTAATTGCTGGTTAAATCGGAGGATTGTACTTTATGAACAAAGAACAAAAGAACACAGAAATCGCCGAGTTAGTGGAAATGTTGAGCAGTGCTCCCATTTTGTATATCACTGACACGGTTTCCTTAAACGCCGAGGCAACCAGCAATCTTCGTCGCGAATGCTTCAAACAAAACGTGCAAATGCGCGTGGTGAAAAACACCTTGTTAAAGAAAGCGATGGAGCGTGTTGAAGGAACTGACTTCTCGGGTCTTTACCCTGTGCTGAAAGGCAATACAGCGGTAATGATTGCAGAGGTAGCAAACGTTCCAGCTCGTTTGATTAAGGATTTCAGAAAAGGTACAAATAAGCCTGCCCTCAAAGGTGCGCTTATACGTGAAGATGTATATGTTGGAGATGATCAGTTAGACACTCTTGTAGCGCTGAAGAGCAAAGAAGAGATGATTGGCGAAATCATTGGTTTGTTGCAGTCACCTGCACGCAACGTTATTTCTGCACTGTTGAACCATGCTGAAAAACAAAAAGCGCAAGAGGAACATAGCGCCTAATATGTTCCAATTTAAAAGAACCGATTAAAATCAAATACAATGGCAGATTTGAAAGCAATGGCTGAAGGCCTCGTTAGTCTTACCGTTAAGGAAGTTAACGAATTGGCTACCATTTTAAAAGACGATTATGGAATTGAGCCCGCTGCTGCGTCAGTTGTTATGGCTGGTCCTGGCGCTGGTGCTGCAGTTGCAGAAGAACAAACATCTTTCGATGTTATTCTTACTGAAGTAGGTCCAAACAAATTGGCAATAGTTAAATTAGTGAAAGATCTTACTGGTCTTGGCTTGAAAGAAGCTAAGGATGTAGTAGACAAAACTCCATCTCCTTTGAAAGAAGGTGTTACTAAAGACGAAGCAAACGGCTTGAAAACACAACTAGAAGAAGCAGGGGCAAAAGTTGAAATCAAGTAAGATTACGACATCGAACCACAGTTTAGGCCTTACCTTCGGGTGGGCCTAAACTTGTTTTTTATTTCATGACGGAAATGTCCGTCAGTTTTTGTGCATAGGATTTATAACCTTTAAAACGAAACACTTTGGCAACGCTAAAGAAACTAAC
>Ga0114971_10000562_pt1 | contig 24158 bp, 12 predicted proteins | sample M_140625_MF_Meta_FD_87320 | JGI IMG/M metagenome (GOLD analysis project Ga0114971, IMG submission 87320) | Freshwater microbial communities from Lake Montjoie, Canada to study carbon cycling - M_140625_MF_MetaG | ecosystem: Environmental > Aquatic > Freshwater > Lake | place: Lake Montjoie...
TTTATTTATTGGATTTATTTATTGGATTTATTTATTGGATTTATTTATTGGATTTATTTATTGGATTTATTTATTGGATTTATTTATTGGATTTTCTTGTTTTATTGGTTTTTCTCGATTTATTTTTTCCAGTACGTCTTTTACCTCCATCGATTTCTTCGATGGGTGATCGCGATTTTATTTTTGTTGCTGATTTCGGTGTTTTTTTCAAAAGGCGATTCAGATGATCATCATCCGCATCTAAAATCTCTATTACTGTATTTATCCATTCAGAAATAAGAGATACTTGTGTAACTAATTCTTCTGTATTATCGTTATTCGAGGATTTTAGTGTAGACTTTTCAGCAGATAACGGTTTTGATTTATCACTGATTTGTTTAAGAACTAGTTTTCTTTCTTCGTCATATTTAGCATTCATTTTTTTCTGATCTTCTTCTAATCGTTTTAATTTATCATATAATTCTTCATTTGTATCTTTAAATTCGTCTCTTTTTTCTTTAATAAGATTGCCTAAATTCGAATTATTGATCTTTAATTTTATATTTTCTATTACGGATATATTATTATCTTTTAAATAAATTATTGAATTATATACTATAATCAAACTGTTAATATACTTAAATATATTTACTAATTTCATAAATAAATCAGGAAGATCATATACATATGAATTTTCATAAGAATCACCAAATAATTTAATGATTGTTTTTTTTAATCCAGCAGCAATAGTAGGCGCATTTGCAATAATTCCACTTTCGCCACTTGTAATTATATCTATTTTTGCTTTTCCAAAGGATGCAATTGTCCCTGGAGTAATTTTTTCGTTTAATATATTAAATCCTTTTTTAATATTATCAGACATTTTTCTTATGGTTGTTACTGTAAATTGTGGTCTTGATTTATTCACTAATTTATGATGGTGAAACACAGTTTTAAATTCTGGTTTATTATTATGTTGGGATAACATAAATTTTCTGTCAGCAATTAAATTAATTTTTTTAGTTTCATTACGACGCAACATATTTATTGGTAATGTTGATAATAATTTTGTCGCTGTTCGTTTTAACTGTCCTCTTGAAGGTAATAATATATTCGATCCTCCATCTATCGAATCCATTATTTATTATATATAATATCCAATATATTATAATCGATTGAAATCATGTATTGGATTTTCTATAGGTTATACCTCTATGACACGTAGATCCATATTTCGATTTCGCCATGCATAAAATACACGCATAAAAAATCCAATAATATCTAATGTAAAAAGGTGTAACGATCAATCTAAATTCATATTCATATTCCCCGTAATTTTCGAGAGACTGGGTTTCTGAAATCCTAGTTTTTTCTTAAATATATATAATTTATCGAGAGATGTCCAAAAACGATCAATACAATAGATATGGCTTTTATCGGGATTTTCTATAAGTTTTTCATATCCCTCTTTTACCTTATTATATACCGTCTCAATATTTTTCTTAGATACGAGATATCCCGAACTCGTTGTACAGATTTGCTTGGATTCTAGTAATAAATCGTCGTATTCTTTTCTTATATGGAATTTCGATGCCGAGAGAAAGCAAATATTATAATCGTAGTCCTTAGAAAAAAAGGAGTTGAAAGATTCTTGTATACGGTGTTTATTCGATATAAATACGAAATCGTCCTCTAAGAACAGACAGCATTCATAGGAGGCATCTCTCATCGTTCTTAAGGTCTCCATATGATTTCTCGTAGCGCCAATATAGATATCTTTTAGATCCTTATCTTTTTTCGCCCGATATTCTTCGATTCGATCGAGAGGCGCATTCATTTCACAAAGATGCATCCAGGTATCATGCATTCTCTCGAAATCGCCTTCTAGTCCCATGATAAAAATTCGGTCGATGTTCGACCAACATGGATGAGCATCAAACCGATCCAATGGAAGTTCTCGGAAAAAGAGGAAATGTCTGTAAATACGATAACTCTGGGGGAGGGCCATATAATCATCGGGGTAGTTTCCAAAATAAATCACTATTTCCATTAATTGTGGCTGATATTCTGTATTACAGGTTCCTATTATCTGGTAGCCGAGAGAACGGGCCATTTCGAAAAATCGTGGGAGTTGGTTTTTTATTCCTTGGGTTATATCATATTTTACAAATTCTTGATATTTTATAAAACATTCTCTCATTGCATCGATCGAATTTCGTTGTATGAGAGAAATAATGACATAATCTAAAACATGGGATTTATCTGAAAATGGGATTCGATGGAATCCATATTCGTCGACGATAGAAATCACTAATTCGGTTTGTCCTTGTTCAAATAACCAATAAATTTGTTTTAGAATTGGATAGTCGTGATAAGTAAATTGATAGGATTTTATATATTCTTCTTCTGATGTTTTTTCTTCATAAATGACTACATTTCCACAGAAATTCGTACCATCATTTTCGAATTCGATTTCTCTTCTCGTCTCACCATTAAAAACACATATATTCGAATAAACTAGCGCCGTATCCTTTATGAATGGATAGATTCTCTCACTTAGTAATCTTTCTTCGAACCCATATTCTATTTTTATTGGATTGTTATTGGAATCAAGAGAATCCGAATCTATATCTTGTAAAATTTCTTTGAATTTATTTTTTATATCTATATCTAGTTGTTTACATGCAGTTAATCCACCCATCATTCTGGATTTATGCCAATAATGGTCGCGAATAATTTGTACAGAATATTTCGTATTTCGATCGGATAAAAAATCCTGGATTGTCCATCGATCTCTCGCATTTATTTCACTATCTGTATCTCTTACAAATACACATTCGGTATCCTCTAATAAAATAGGTTGGAATCGATATATTGTATTAATAATTCCTTCTTTACCCGTTTCTATAAAATGAATTTGTGGATCGGATGAAATCGAAATAATATTATCTATAAACTCGTTGAGACGATTCGATCCACAATAAATGAAAATATGGAAATCGGGGAAATATTCTTGTATTAATCGAATATTCTCTCGAAGTCCTAAATAATATTTTGGATCATCGCCATAAATACAAAAGGAGAATAGTTTCATTTTGGAATATATAAGAAAATCTTTTTATATATTAGTTTTTTTATCCATATTATATATTTTACCGATTATCAAAATGATGGATAAACGATATGTCTCGAAATATATAACAGTTATTGCATATTATATCCTAAAAATCTATTGCTGAAAATTGGAGTGTCGGATTTCGTGATTTTCGCTTGTTCACTGTCGTGTAAAGCTTTTTTATATGATAGTCTCCACCTAATTATTTTTCCTAGAAAAATTTCTAAAAAATATTTACTGTCAGTGGGTTCTTTATTGGGTTCTGTAACACGTTCGTTATATTCTCTTATGTTATCTATTAGAACATCTTTTTCTTCTACGTTAAGGTATTGGATTTCCGATCCTGGATTTAAATCTGTGTATTTTTTAAAATCAAAATTCGACTTTTTATACAATTCTCGTATGAAATTAATTCTACGAATTATATTTATTAAAAAATTTTTTAATCTTTTTTGTAAATACATAGGGATCCAATTGGAATATTGATTTTTATATATATCTATATAATCTCTTATAGAATCTGTTATACAATTCTCTGGATATTCTGATGAATAACAAAATATATAGTTGTTGGTGTCTTCTTCTTTGTTAATATATGTGTAGTTTATTTTTTTATAATACTTCGATATACTTTCCAATAAATTCAGTAATAGTATGCCTACAATATCATCATCTGATTGTAGAAATTCGGCCTGAGTAAGTTTTTGATCAATCCGAAATATCCTTTCACGATTATCTCGTGAGTCATTAACAAAACCTATAAATATATCATAATCTGTTTTTTTGGTTTCACTATTTATATCCTCTTTTGTCATAATTAATGGCTGAGTTAATAAAATTATATCATTAAGTTGTTTATAAATAGATAGATGTAATATTTGTGTATCTCTTTTACATTTATTAGTACTACAAACAAAATCATTTTCACCTAAAAATTTTAATATTTCTGTGATGTGTTCTATGTATGTTTTTATATTTAAATAATTTTGTTCTTCCTTACAACTATCAATTTTAAATTGTAATTGATTAACTATACATCTAAATATAGCTAAATCATAAGTTAAATCTGTACATTTGGAAATAATGGGTTTTAATATATCTGGTATTGTTAATTTTTTTTCTGTTTTGTTTTCTGTTGCTTCGTCTGCTTCTGCTGCTGCTGCTGCTGCTGCTTTTCCTTCATCAGAATTATCATATTCTTCACGTCTTTTAATAATAATTTGGTCTTCTAAGTGATACTCACCTTTACTAGTTGCGCTGTTTGTTTTCTCATTAAAGCTATTTTTATGCTTCTTTATTATATTATAATAAATTATTCGATAAATTATATTTTTTAAAAAATTTTTTATATTCTTTTTTAAATAGTTATGTACATATTTATTATATTTATTATTTTGGATATAACTGTTGTCCTTAAATGATATATAATTTCGTATATCTCTAATTATGTATTCGCATAACTTATAATTATCGCTAATACGAATTTTATATTTATTTTTCATTACGATTTTATCGTAAATTGCCAATATACTTTTCAATAAATTCATTAATATATCGTTTGTTTCTTCCTCTTCAACTGCAATTTTTGGTTCCAGTATGTATGTTTCAATGAAATTAATCAACTCTCCCAAATTTTCCACTTCATATGATGTATATTTATTGACTTCAGGTTGTGTCATAACTAAATGTTGTGTTAAAAGTAATATACGATCCAGACTACCAATAATGTTAGTATAACCGACGATTTTAGCATCCGTACATTTAGATCTTCTTATATAGGTAGAACAAGATATATGAGTGTCACCTGCTAAAAAATTTAATATTTTTGTGATTTCTATTAGTTGATTTTGTTTTTCGGTATTGGAATTACTACGTTGACAGTTCGCAATACTTGTAAATAAGGTTGTAATAACACATGTAAATTGCGATTCAGCATATTGATTGTTGTTTTTGCAGCTTTTAATACTGATTGGAAATAAGTCTTCTTTTAATTCGAGATATTTTTTCGAAGCGAAATGACTATAAAGTCCACCCTTGATTTTACGTCGCGATGTTTTATTTCTCTTTGAATTTTTATTTTTCTTCGATTTTCTAAACCTATGCGATTTCGCCATTCTCTATAATATATACATATAGTTTTTTATCCATAGTATATAATATGCCGATTATTAAAACAGAAACAAAAGGGAAAATAAAAGTCTATACTGTCGAAAAGGACTTTTCCGATGAAAAGATGGAACAAAAGATGAGTAAAAAAATCACACGCGATCAAATCAAAAAAATCATCGACCATGATGCCGATGTTTATACTTCCGAGGGCGAACTCCTTATCCGATTTAGGAAGAATGCACTTCCTAAAACACATATCGACGCCTTCTATGATGCCGTTATTAAATTCGCCCATAATACAACTGGAAATCGCGGGACTGCCTCGGGTTCTAAAACAATGAATATTGCGACGAATCCCCGGGTCATGTCTAATATCTTCGGCTATTTCGATCGTTGGACTCCCTTTCAAAAATATATGTTTAAGAAAAAGGGAAAATGGCCATCGATCGATATCCGCGAATGTAGATTCAATATGGATTCGCCGGATTTATATCAAAAGACGATTCCCCTTATCGATGATATCGACGAACTTTATAAGAAACTCACACCCGACCATTATGCAAAACAAATCAAAAAAGCGAATGAGACACATTTCCGTGTAGGGAAAACCGCCTTCACAACGATTACTACAAATGTGAATTATCAGACGACCATTCATACGGATAAGGGAGATGATGAGGAAGGTTTTGGAAATCTGGCGGTGATCGAACGGGGGAAATACGAGGGGGGCGAAACATGTATTCCACAATATGGGATCGGTGTCGATGTCCGAACGGGCGATATGCTTTTTATGGATGTCCATGAACCCCATGCGAATTTACCGATTGTTCTAAAAGAAAAAGATGCAAAGAGGTTATCGATCGTATGTTATTTAAGAAAGAACGTCTGGTTACGGACAAAGGGGAAATCAAAAGATTTTTTCGAGGCGCATAATAAAACGGTACGGGCATTGCGATTCCTGGATCCTAAAAAGAACAAACAATCACAAAACAAAGAATCAAAAAACAAAGAACCACAAAACAAAGAATCGAATCATTCAAAAACACAAAAAACATCCGAAAAAAACGAAAAAAAACAATCAAAACATAATAAAACCCAGCGAAAATATAAAAAGGGGTGGTTTTATTGATTTATTTTATTTTTATGATAAAATAAATCGAATATTTAATTATTCTATAGGTATAGTAGGAGTTATACCATATTTTTTTAATTTTTCATTAAATTCTCTATATATATCCTTAATGTTTTGTTTCAACATTGGATCATTTGTATTATTTATTGGATCATTTGGATCATTTAAAAACTCGTCGAGTTTTTTTTTAATTTCGACGACTAGTTCTTTTGCTTTTTCGTATTGTTTTTTTTTTTCATTTTTACATACATTACTAAATCCACAACTACTACCCTTTTTACCGTTTAATAGTTCAACCGGTTCTAGAGCTTTTTTCCATCCATCGCTGTCATTCGCTTCGTTTTTTGCATATTTTACGAATTCTCGTAACTTATTAACAATGGCTAAAACATGCTGTTGCGAGGTCCAATCGGGATTACCGAAATAATCGAGGGTTGGAGGGGTTGGAGGTTTTTCGAGGGTTGGAGCGTTGTCTGTTCCTCCTTTTTTATAGGTTCGTCTCGACATTTTATTCTTTTTATTCGATTTTCTCGATTTCCTAAATCTACGCGATTTCGCCATTCTATATATATATTACATATTACATAATATTGCAGAGTATCAAAACATGTCATTCATTCACTTTGTTTTATTGATCCAATGAAGAATCACCAAAAGAATCACCAAACAAAGGATCGAATCATCAAAAAACACAGAAAAACATACAAAACATAATACATTTCAATCGCTGATTATATAAAAGAGAATTCATCGGTATTAACCCTTTCCCCAGACAAATAATACCATATATTAGTGCCCCTTTTAGGGGGGGCACTCACTGCGTAGTAAATAGATGAATTATTATTGTCAACACTATGTAAAGTAAAGGTTAATTTATTCTTAGTCTCAATCCGATGATTCAATAATATTGTTGTGCGAGTTTCGGGGAAGACTCGCTTTATATGTATCTCTGAATGGTTTTAACTTAGCTTTTACATATTCTAAAACTTCACTTTCACTTTCAGGTACATTTTTTCCTTTTAGTTTTCCCTCACTCGATAATAAAATACTATTTTTATAACCTTTATCTTGACGTGTAAATTTTGTAGATGGACTAAGTGCTGCTAGACGTATTGTATCATAAATATAATATTTATTAACAGAACACATTGATTGTTTATCAGTTTCTTTAGAGCATGCAAAGTCTGATTGTGTTAATCCAAGTATTTTATCACTATTAATTTCGCCTTGTCTTAATTCATATGCTACTTCTTCTGCTTTGTCTTTAAGGTCTTGCTCAAGATCATCAGATTTATTACCCCAATTACCAAATAATCCACCCCTCATTCTAGATTTCCTAGAGTTTCTAGATTTTAATTGTTTCTTAGATTTCCCAGATTTTCGAATTCTACGCGATTTCGCCATTCTATATAATAATAACATATAAAATTATTAGGCATAAGATAAAACACATAAATAAAGTAACAAACGAATCATCGTCCAATTGGACTGTTTTAAATAGTTTTGTATCGCCTCTTTCGATATCTTTCGTGTAACTACCCTTTCTAAATATACCAATTGTGGATATAAAATCGTACATAATATCCCACCTACAACGATATTTCGAGAGATCGCCATTTTTACTGTATTTATTAGAATCGTTATATACCATGTCAAATAGGCAATATAAAACGCCGGTATTTTTCCAAAAGTATTTGCGATCGTATAAATACCCTGTTTTACATCCCCCTTGCTATCGCGAATATCTAATAATATTTCATTAGTAAACGATCCACAAAAAATGAGAGACATCGCGGTTTGTAAAATCGGAAACCGTGGATTCTGGAAAATACTCTCTGTTAAAAACAATGGATGATTTGCATGATTCGGTAAACTCGAAATCCCTGTAAAAAAGAGAGAAAATGCAACAATCGTAGCGCAAGACAGATTTTTTACAAATATCATTCGTTTTAGAATCGGTGTATATATCAATGTAAACCCAACTGCTGCATGGATAATCCATTGTAACCGAATCGGTAAAAAAAAAATACTTAAAACTTCTGCTAAACCAATCATCCCTATCGTATATCCAATCGCCTCTTTCTTCGATACTTCCCCTGTAATAAGCGGTCTATCGGGACTATTCATCCGATCGACTTCCATATCAAAAAGATCATTCATCGCCATACTCGCCGACATAATCAGATTCGTTATCAATGTCGATATCCAAAAGTATTTGTTTTGGAAAAGTCGGATACTCGGATTCATTATCCAACCTCCCGAAAAACAGAGAAAAGTAGTCGCGGGAATATTATTTGCGCGAATCAGTTTTAAAAAGGGTCGAATTTTATTTTCAAAATATTCTGGAGTTTTGAGAGAAATTGAATTTATTGAAATATATTTTCGAGAAATATGTTTGAAAGTAGAAATCCGATTTCTATTTGTTTTATAAGAATTTCCAAAATCAAATTTCAATGAAAATACATATATGAAAAATAATATTTTGCTCAGTTTTAAAAAAATCATATTAAATATAGTGTAAAGTAAATTATATTTAACCCTTTTGTTTTATTATTTTACCGAATAAAGTGTTATATAATCAAAGAGTTGGATTATATTTATATTCTGAACCATTTTTACCACATTTAGTATTATCATCCCTACAATTCTTAGCATAGTCATATTCTGTTAATCCAGTGATAAGATCGATCTGACCAAATTTTTTACATTTACCATATAGTTTATCACTTGGAAGTTCATCATATGGATAATTATTGGAATGTCCAATAAAATGTATACAATTCGTACAAACAGGCAAATTTTTATTTCTTATAAAAATTTTCTCAGTAGTAAATGATTTTTTTACAACAAAAAAATAAATAAGTTTATTCATTATATAATATAAAATTAAATTTCTCTAAATATTTTTTTTTATTTATATTTTTATTTTTATTTTATATTTTTATTTATCCACACTTCGTACAGTTCATAACCGATTGATATGGTTTATACATACATCGAATACAAGACCGACTTATTCGTCTCCTCATTCTTAATAAACAGATCCACATCCTTTCTTGTCACAGTAAATGGGAATTTGACATTGATTTTCATTTCTTTCTCAAATAGATTCACATCGGGTTTCATCAATCGGAATAGATTCAATTTCGTATGAATAATCTCTAAGCACCGTTTCAGATTACGTACTCCCGATTCCCCCTGCGTAAGATCATTATTTGTAATAATATATTGCAGAGTATCATCTGGAATAATAACCTCTTCCATAGTGAAACTCACTTGTTCTCTTATCTTAGGTAATAGATGCTGTTTTGCAATGACAATTTTCTCCTTTGTCTCATATCCCTTGGTTTGGATACGATACATTCTATCCTTTAAAATTGGATTGATTTTTGACTCGTCGTTATACGAGAAGATAAAGAGACATTTACTTAGATCGAAATCGATTTCCGAAAAATACTTATCGTGGAATTGTGAGTTCTGAGTCGTATCTGTCATATGTGTAAGAATACCCGTCACTTCTTCACCCTTTGGTGTATCACTTAACTTATCTAATTCGTCGAAGAAGAACACTGGATTCATCGAGCCACATGTCATCAGGCTCTGAACGACCTTACCCCAGGTGGATCCTTCATACGTATACGAATGTCCCTCCAAATAACTAGCATCTCCCGTACCACCCAGAGGAATAAATACGAATTCGCGGCCAAGGATCTTACTGATACCATCCTTGACCAAAGTCGTCTTACCAGTACCAGGAGGACCCTTAATTGCAATCGCCGTACCCATAGCATCCGGATTGGTAATCCACTGCCCAACCATCTGCATGATTTGTAATTTCGCATCATCGAGGCCATATACACATTCGTCAAGTGTCTTTTTTGCATCTTCCATGAAAGTATGACAGACTTCGAGACCATGATCCACATTCACAGATAGCGAGTTATAATTACAAAAGGGGATTCGCATGAAATTATCCACCCAATTCTTAATCTTATAATACTCTGGATCACTAGAATCCATCATATTGAGTTGGTTAAGTTTTTGAAACGCATGGGCCTTGAATTTCGCTGGCATTTTCGATTCAAGAAGAGCCAGTCGATAAGGTTTATCGATATTAATAAAACTATTGATTTCTTTCAGATCGGTCATTACACGAGTTTGCTCGGCATTCGATAGTTGTTTCTTAAAGTAATTCATTTCATTTGGTTTCTTCTCGCCACCATTAATAAGTTTCTTATATTCACGAACGTTTTTCTTACGTGCAGTTCTTACAAGATCGCGCATCGATTCAACACAGGATCGAAGTGCTTTTTGTAGAATTTTCGATTTCGGATTCTTTTCGAGTTTCTTAGACAGATCCTTCTTTAGTTCTAAAAGTTCGGTATATTCTGATTCGACTTTTACAGAGGTAGCGTCGTCGTCTTCTTGATCCTTCTTTTCCTTTGCCTTTCTTCGTTCAGCCTTTTCGATCTTCTTCAGTTCTGATTTTGTACGTGGAATATCAATCTTTTCATATTTTTCTTTCATAAACTTCTGTTCATCATCTGAATTACATTCTTCATCTTCGTCCTCCTCTTCCTCCTCGTCTTCACCATTTCCAAAATAATTCTCATATTCTTCTTGGTTTGCATCGAGGGACAGAATGATATTGATTTGTTGATCATCGTCATCTTCTTCCGATGTTTCTTCATCATCGTCTTCTGAGTCTGAGTTATCTGAATCCGATGACGCCTTTTTATGTTTTTTAGAATGTTTGGATTTTTTGGATTTTTTAGATGATTTCTTGGATTTCTTTGATTTTTTCTTAGGGATAGATTCTTCGGATTCTTCGGATTCTTCAGACTCTTCGGACTCTTCGGAATCATTGGAATCATCGGATTCTTCGGACTCATCTGATTCTTCGGACTCTTCATATTTTTTAGAGGCTGATTTCTTAGAGGATACCTTTTTAGAGGATGATTTCTTAGAGGAAGCCTTCTTAGAATCTGATTTCTTAGAGGTTCCTTTTTTAGATCCTGATTTCTTTACCGAATTCTTAGAATCAGACTTCTTAGACCCAGATTCTTCAGAATCTTCTTCAGATGCAGAAGCGCGTGATTTTGACCATTTAGATGGAAACATCTTAGAAATAAATTTTCTATAACGTTGCATATCCTTTTCAGATGGTTCTTCATCTTCCTCCTCTTCTGGATGATAGGATGAATCTGAATCATCCTCTTCCTCGGATTCTTCTTCCTCCTCTTCCTCCTCTTCGGATTCAGATACGACAATACGTCTCGCACGACGAACCGGTTTTTTATTAGTTTTTTTATTATTACGCTTAGAAACTTTAACCTCTTCCTCTGATTCGGATTCGGTTGACTCCACTTCTTCCTCTTCCGATTCTGATTCAGTATCAGGATCTTGCTTACCTTTCTTAAGATTCATCTTATTAGAAGCACGTGTCATGTTTTAATAATAGTCTATACGAGTATGTATTTGTATCGTTTTAGAAAATTAAAATAACAAATCAATTTTATACCTTTTTATTTTCTAAACGCCAGAGGCGTTTTGAATATCATTCGGTAACTTAACTTTATGCGAAGCCGACCTTTTTATTTTCTAAACGCCAGAGGCGTTTTGAATATCATTCGGTAAAATTATAAGAATATACTAATTCAGAAAATTGATTTGAAAGGATATAAATATTCTACTGTATATAATATAGTATTTTCATAATGTCTAAAACACAACATACTCAACCGTCGCGTATCATTGGGATACAATTTAGTATGGCATCTCCAGAGGAGATTCGCCGTTCTTCTGTAGTCCATGTAGAATCGCGTGATACTTTTATTGGAAATAAACCATGTATGGGCGGTCTATTCGATTCGCGTATGGGTGTTTTAGAATCGGGGCTTATCTGTCCTACAGATGGTCTGACATATATTGATACTCCTGGATATTTCGGACATATTGAGTTAGCACGTCCAGTATTCTTCATACAACATATTAAGGAGATTATTAAAATTGTCAGATGTGTTTGTTTTAAATGCAGTAAATTACTATTAAATAAAAACCAACATAAACATATTTTGGAAAAACCATTGGAAGATCGTTGGGATTATGTATCTAGATTAGCATCTAAAATCATGCGTTGTGGTGATTCTACAGATAATGGTTGCGGTTGTAAACAACCAGATTCAATCAAACTAGAAGGAATGGGTACAGTACTAGCAGTTTGGGAAAAGATCGAACCACAGCGCCAAGTCATTAAAATCACTCCCGAACATATGTTGAAAATCTTCCGTAGAATATCCGATGACGATATTAATTTTATGGGATTCAGCCCTCTTTGGTCGAGACCAGAATGGATGATCTGCCAGGTTCTTCCTGTACCACCTCCAGCAGTTCGTCCATCTGTGAAACACGATGCACAGCAGAGATCTGAAGATGATCTAACGCATATTTACAGTAATATTATTAAAACAAATCGTGATCTTAGTGAAAAAATCCAGAATAATGCGAATGCAATGGTGATTGACCAGTTAACGACAGTTCTACAATACCTTATTGCGATGATTGTAAATAATAAAGTAAAGGGTGCTGTTCCAATGGCCCAGCGTAATGGTCGTCCTCTTCAATGTATTCGTGATCGTCTGGATTCTAAAACAGGTCGTGTTCGTGGTAATTTAATGGGTAAACGTGTCGATTTCAGTGCTCGTTCGGTCATCACTGGTGATCCGAATATTTCAATGAAACAACTCGGTGTGCCAATGAAGATTGCGAAGAATATTACAAAACCAGTTACTGTAAACGATAGGAATAAGGACTTTCTCATGATGCTTATTCAGAATGGCCCAGAAGTACATCCTGGTGCGAAAATGTTAGAGCGGAAAAACGGTGATATGTTCTCTTTAAGAAATGTCGATCGTGCCTCTATCCGTCTAGAAAACGGTGATATTGTTCACCGTCATATGATGGATGGAGATGCCGTTTTATTCAACAGACAGCCGAGTTTACATAGAATGTCGATGATGTGTCATATCGCAAAGGTGATGAAACAAGGTGACACTTTTAGAATGAATGTTTGTAATACGAAACCATACAATGCGGATAAAAATTTTGACTGCATAACCACTGCATAAAGACTCAATAGTCGTCAATGTTCGCAACAGGGGGAGTGAAAAGCGTGCAACCCCCTAGTGAATAAATCAATAAAACTCTTTTGGAAAAATATAATAAATAAATATCGATTGATAATTAAAATGATAAATGTTGTTGATACAAAACCTTTAGGAACTTGTTCGAGATGTGGTATACAAAAAGAACGTGCTGATTTTATAAAAAATCGTAATATTTGTAAGGCGTGTGTAAATGCGAGTAGACGCGAAGAATATACAAAATTTAATCCACAATTAATTGCGGATAAAACTTGCAGTGATTGTAAACTTACTAAACCTATAACTGAATTCATTCGGCGTAGGATTTTATGTAAGATATGCAATAATAAAAATCGTCGAAACAAATATCAAAATAATGAAGAGCACCGTTTAAAACTTATACAGATGGCGTCGGAGTTTAAACATAATAAATTAATTGAAAGGCAAATAATTAAAGATAAAAATCAAGAAGAAACAATCGGTAAAGATAATAAAAAATGCCGAACTTGTAAAGAAATCAAACATCGTGATTATTTTCGTCATAATCGTTTAAAATGTAGAACATGTGAAAGAGATGAACCGTTAGAAAAATTCAAACGTACTATCAGAAGTCGCATATGGAAATCATTAAAACGAAACAAAGAACATCATACAATTCATTATTTAGGATGCGACTCAAAATCGTATTTTAAATGGATGTTAAGTTATGACGAAAATTATACTATTGAAAATCGTGGAAAAGAATGGCATATTGACCATGTTATACCTCTTTCACGATTTAATTTAGATGATGTTGACCAACAATTACTTGCCTTCAATTGGAGAAATACAATGCCCCTATCTGTAAAAGAAAATTTATCAAAAAATAATCGAATCAATATTGAACAAATACAACAACATCAACAACATTTATTAGAATATCACAAAAAAAATAATATAGAGTTTCCAAAAGAATTTAATGATTTATTTGCGAAACACCTTGTTGCGGGAAACCCCTTAGAGCCTTCACTACCACTCATCAATGGAAACATAAATGAGGATCTCGGTTAATAGCCGAACCCGATGGTAAAAATGTGAAGGATTGGGCAATCCGCAGTGTTACTTCCTACGGTCGTTTGTATATACAGAAGGCAGACTATGGAAGGCATTCAGAGACTGAACGGGTGTTGGTGGACAATGAAGGATTAGCCATCCTGAGTCTGCTTAAGATACAGTCCGGCCCCTTGGGAAACCTTGGGGAGCCACCGTTTGATGGCGATGAGATGAATATGCATATGCCGCAGAATGTTCTTGCGGAGACAGAATTACGACACTTAGCAGCGACCCCTTGGCAGATGATTAGTCCATCGGGTAACGCACCAATTATTGGTATTTATCAAGATAATCTTCTTGGTTCTTACCGTTTTACAAGACCTAATTTAAAAATTTCGCCAAGAGATGCGATGAATCTATTAATGATGTTTCCAAAAGTAGATGTAGAAGCACTTCGACTAGCAATAAAATCAGATGATACGATTTCAACTTTCGATATCCTTTCACAGATCCTCTCCCCTATGACTCTTAAATATAAAACCAAGTTATTTGAGGAGGACGAGGATGCATCAACATCAAATAATGTTTTAGAAATCCGTAATGGAAAATATGTCAGAGGACAATTAGAAAAATCCGTATTAGGCGCCTCCACAAAAGGTATTATCCACCGTATCTGTAATGATTATGGAAATATGGCTGCTTCTGCCTTTATTGATGATCTCCAAAATATTATTACTGAATATATGAAATCCAGTTCATTTAGTGTCGGTATCAGTGATCTTATTGCGAATAAAAAGACACAGGACAGTATTCTACAGATTATTAGTGAGAAAAAGCGTGAAGTCCTCTCTGTGATTGATAAAGTCCATCTCGGTATTTTCGAGAATAATACATCGGCTACGAATATGACCGAATTCGAAACGAAGGTTAATAATATCCTAAATAAAGCGACTGATCTTTCTGGTAAAGAGGGTCGTAAAAGTCTCAGTAAGGAGAATCGTTTCCTTATGATTGTTACCTCTGGATCCAAGGGTTCCCTTGTGAATATCAGTCAGATGATATCCTGTTTAGGACAACAAAATGTAGATGGAAAGCGAATCCCCTATGGTTTCGATAATCGTACTCTTCCTCACTACTGTAAATTCGACGACTCGCCGAATGCTCGTGGATTTATAGAAAACTCCTATATTTCTGGATTAACCGCGCCAGAACTCTTCTTCCATGCTATGGGTGGGCGTATTGGTCTGATTGATACGGCATGTAAGACGAGTTCTACAGGATATATCCAGCGCCGTTTAATCAAAGGATTAGAAGATGCAGTCGTCGGGTATGATATGACGGTCCGAAATAATAAGGGTAAAATTATCCAATTCGCTTACGGGGATGATGGGTTCGATTCTACGAAAGTCGAAAATCAAGTCATACCCCTTGTTGGAATGACAATCGAGGATATTTATATGCATTATGATATTATTGGGGTGAATGATGATACATCTGAACTATTAAATGTCTATGAAAAATCCACTGTTTCTAGAATGAGAAAACAACGCGAGGAAACTGTCGATAAATGTAAGAAATATATTCACCAAATGTTAGATGCTAGAGAGGATTTAGTGAAAAAAGTATTCCATCATAAAGACGATAATTCGGTGAGAGTTCCAGTCGCTTTCCAATATATGATTGCGAATATTCAAGGTCAATTAAATCTAAATGCGAATTCTACCGTTGATATCACACCTCTCGAGGCATTCGAACTCATTGAAAAACAATATATGATATTAGAATCACTACATTATGCGAAACCAACGAATCTCTTTAAGATTCTCTATTACTACTATCTTTCTCCAAAAGATCTTCTTATTAATAAGAGATTCCATCGAAAAGCGCTCCAACTTCTCTTGGAAACCGTTGTCTTAAAGTATAAACAAGCACTGGTGAATCCAGGGGAGATGGTCGGTGTCATTGCTGGACAGAGTATTGGTGAGCCGACCACCCAATTGACACTTAATTCAGTAATATATGAAACCGAAATAGTTATACGCGATCAAAATAAAAAAATACAAAAAGTTCAAATTGGTGATTTTATTCAAAAACAAATTACCATTTCAGAAAAAATAGACTATATGGAAGATAAGGATACGACCTACGCTGAATTATCTCATTCCAACTATTATGAAGTACCTTCTGCGAATCAACAAGGCGAAACTGTATGGAGACGTATAGAAGCAGTTACAAAACATCCTGTTATAAATGAAGATGGTACAAATACTATGTTGAAAATTACTACAAAAGGATGCAGAGAAGTAATTGCTACGAAAGCAAAGTCATTCTTACAGTTAGTTGATGGCCAGATAATTGGCGTGAATGGTGATAGTCTAAAAGTCGGTGATTATCTACCGGTTTCTAAGAAAGATTTAGAATTTGAATTTAAAGACGAACTTGATCTACGTGAATTACTATCGCCATCGGATTATTTATTTGGAAGCGAATATCAAAAAGCAAGAAATGTAATGAACGAACATCATTGGTGGCTAAGACATTCCGGCAGAACTTTTACAGTTCCTCATTCACGCAGTGATTCGTTTGTATCATTAGCAAAATCGAATAAGCCAATCTCAGAAGATTGTGTTTATATGAAATTAGTTAATATGTGTGATTATAAAATTCCAGAAAAGATTCCACTTGACTACGATTTTGGATATTTAATTGGTGCATATTGTGCAGAAGGATGTATGACAAAACATCAAATCTCAATTGCTAATAATGATTCCGAATATCTTAAACCAATTGAACGTATTTGTGAAAGATTTAATATTACTACAAAAATATATAAGGTATCAGATAAGATAGAATCTGGCTGGACAAGTCAGGATATTCGAATCTATAATACTCTTCTATGTGATATTCTATCTAATCTTTGTGGTAAATTAAGTCATAATAAACGCGTGTCGGAAAAGATAGTATTCTCAAATCCCGAATGTATTAGTGGCTTCTTAGATGCATATATTGCTGGAGATGGATGTATTGCTCGTTCTAGTTATAGTAAAAATCCTGTATCAGTTGATATTACTTCTGTGTCATTGAATATGTTAACTGATATTATGGTTATGTTAAAGAATATTGGTATTGTATCATATATTCATAAACCGAGAAAGGTTGAAATAAACAATAGAGGAAGTAAGAATATCAAGCAACATTATATTTTACAGATAAAAAATAGACAATCTCAAAAACTTGGACAATTATTAAATTTACCAATAAAAGAAAAACAACAGAAAATAGAAAGTCTATTACAACAAAATTTTATGTATGAATATAATAAAAAGTTTTTGACAATTCCGAATATTGTAGACGGCGTTATGATAATGGAAGATAGATTACAGAGAATGCCAGATATGTTATTTGATGAGATTGTATCTATAGAAGAAGTCCAAAACACTACTTCTTATGCATATGACCTTACGGTTGAAGATACCAGAAACTTTGATATTTATAATGGTATTTGCATGCGTGATACTTTCCATTTAGCAGGCGTTGCTTCGAAATCCAATGTCACTCGTGGTGTTCCTAGAATTGAGGAAATTCTACGTCTAACAAAGAATCCAAAGAATCCCTCACTCACTGTATTTCTTAAACCAATGGACGAATTAGAACAAGATAAGGCAATGAATTATGGAAAAATGTTAGAACATACGAAACTTATTGATGTAGTCAAATCCGTACAAATCTATTTCGATCCAATCGAAGATCAGACGACGATTCCTGAAGACCGTCTACTGATCGACCAATTCTATGAATTCGAAAGGTTCGTCGATGAATGTAATACGGTAGATGGAGAAGGTGATGAAGGAAATTCAGAAAACCAAGACACTAATGGTCAGAAATCGAAATGGGTCATCCGTCTCGAAATCAATGAAGAGGCACTCCTCGATAAGAATATTACCATGGATGATATTCATTTCGCAGTCACCAATGGATACCCGAATGAAATCACCTGCGCCTATTCCGATTATAATGCTGGTAATCTCGTTTTCCGTATTCGTATGAATAGTGATGTGTTTAAGAAAAAATCGGGAACTGCTGACCCCCTTGATCAGAGTGATAAGATCTACCTCTTAAAGTCTTTCCAAGACTCACTCTTACATAATGTAGTATTACGCGGGGTTACTGGTATTAAGAATATCCTGCCTCGTAAACTCCAGAATATGGTTGTTTTAGAAGATGGAAAGTATGTCAAGAAGGATACTTGGGTTCTAGATACGACGGGGTCGAATCTTTTAGAAATTCTAGGAAATGATATGATTGATGGAAACCGTACCTTCTGTAATGATATCAAGGAAGTATTCGATGTCTTGGGTATTGAAGCAGCCCGTCAAACCATCTATAATGAATTTGTAGATGTCATGGAATTCTCCGATGTCTATATTAACTACCACCATCTAAGTCTTCTTTGCGATCGTATGACCCTTACGAAAAACATGGTCCCTATTTTCCGATCTGGAATTTTGAAGGACGATGTTGGACCAATTGCGAAAGCAACCTTTGAGATGCATACAGAGGGTTTCTTAAATGCTGCAAGACATGGCGAATTTGATTCCATGTGTGGCGTTTCTGCAAATGTCATGTGTGGTCAATATGGAAAATATGGTACGAATGCATTTAATGTGTTATTAGATATGAAAGAGATGATCAAACTTCAAGTAGACGATTTAATTATTAAAGATCCTGCGAAAGAAATAGAGAAGCAATTTGGATTCGTAGAAGAATCTACTGGATGTTCTCAAAATGATATTATGATCCGTAATAATATTTCGAATATAAAAGCAGAGACGGCTGGAGTATGCGATGATGGGTATGAATTCGGATTTTAGATGTTCCAAAACTCTATCAAAAATAAAATATGATTATAACCCCATTTTTTTTATATTTTTATTTTCTAAAATATAAATATAAACCATTGCACTTCTTCGTAGTAAATATAAAATATATAAGGTGTAAAATATTATTTATTTCATTGGTTTTACAAAAGAATATCTGTCAAAATACTCATTTAACGATATGATATTTTTTGAATATTGTTCATCACCAGAATTTCCCCGATCGATTATATCTTGTAAATATACTCGGCCATTTTTTGTTTTAAATTGTCGTAAATCGGACATTCTTAGACTCGGTGTAATAATATGATAATCGTGATATTCATCTGCCTTAATAGTGGCATATGCCCGAATAAAATAATATTTCGGAATCTTATCATTTTTACCCATGATTATCCATTCAACCCCTTCTAACAGATTCTTTAAACTTGTAGATGTAAATAATATAATCGGTAGCGATCGTTCTTGTGCTAATACCCAAATATCTAGATCCGTAATATAGTAGGATTCGCTTAAAATCCATTCTTCAAATGCCTGTTTTTGTTTTTCTGAATCGCGTATGGAGAGAATACGGTTTACTTCGGCCTTTTTCCCCTGTTTTTTTAAAAGTATCAGAATTTTATCGAAATATTGCATATATTTTTCTTTATATGCATTTCGAAGTGTCTCACGAATTTGTGGTATTGTTACCTCTGATTTATATAAATCACGGAAAATATAGATAATAGGATAATAACTGCATTCGCGGCGGTCTTTTCTTAAATATATCTCTTGTGATCCTTCGGGGAACATTTGTTTCCAAATACTAGTATCCGGATTTCCAGCGATTTCTTTTATTTTCTCTGTGCATATAATATCTAAATCCGATTGTTTTGTTTGGACTTCTATATCTGATTGTTTTACATATTCAACGATATCCGAATATTTTTGAGAAATACTTGGATCCTGATGGGCGAATTCATATGTAATATTGGTAGCCTCATTTTGAGAGAAAGAAACGAAATCTTCGAAATATTCTTTTGTTAAAAAACTCTGTAAAAGTATCATTTCATCATTGTTTAATTTATAATCCATGTTTTTAATATTATAAATAATATTCGATTTGAATAACTCAGGTAATAAATAGGGCTGTATTCGCCGGAATCGGAGGAATTCATCAGAAATTCGTTTAAAATAAATTTCGGAATTCTCTCGTCCACTCATTAAATGTTGTTTTGGAATAAGTAGACCGCGATCGGATGTACCCGGTATAGAAAAACAATAGGGGGTTTCATTATCATGAGTATCGATCGATTCTTCTTGACAATCTGTGATTTCTGTTAATTCGTATAAAATAGATTCATCCTCATATTCATAAAATTGGATATTGTCTTTTGTAATTTGTCTTATATTTTCTTCGATTTTTCTTAAACAATAATTTCGATTATATTTACCCCTTTTATTATTAATATATTTCATAATATTCGATTTAATAAATGAATGAATGGGTTTATTTAATAATAATCGAACATAGGACCGAAATGCTGAGTAAAAATTACTTTCTAATTCAATTCGTTTTAGTGATTCTATACGCCGTGTATCCATAGTTCTTTTAGAAATTGCGTTATCTACTAATATATAATTATTTTGGTTTATTGGTTTTAATGAATCTTCTACCGTATTTTCGATCGGCCGATCAATCTGTATAAATTGATTTGTTTCTGTTAGAATACCTACAATAACACCCTCTTCAATGACTTTAAATATTGGCTGACATAGGACTTTTCCATCGGTTTCTCTCTTAATACGTAATAATAAATCACGGGTTTTTTCATAGGGTATCCATAATTCATCGTCATCAATATATTTTATTGGTATATCTGGTAATTGTGCGCTAGGTAAGCAGGGGATAAATATAGCGGTTTTTTCTGAAACTTCGTATTGATCGGTTTGTTCTTCTCTTTCAATACTCGGAACAATCACTGAAAATCCGATGATTTTTCCCTGATATGACTGTATTTGCGATTTTACTTCATACGCGCGTTTTCTCTCGGTCTGTTTTAATAATTGTAAATAGACTTCTTCTGCAAGGCGATTCCTTTTAAATTCGTATTGAGGTATACTTTGTAATGGCGCACAATAATTTTGCGAGGAATATCGAATAATATGAAGAACTTGTTTGAGAGATTCGTTTATGACAGAATCATTTAATGTATATTCTTCTAAGAATGTCGGTATAACCGTCGGTCTAGATTGTATCATTTTAATTAAATAAATCGGTTCAAAAATAGTACCTGCTTTAATAATTATAAATGTCTCTTTTTTCGGATCATAATATGTTTTAGAATAGGCCGAGGATGGACATATAAGAGAAACATTATCTGTATAATCATTTTGTGTAATATCGAGTATTGCCAGATTAATTCCAGACTCAAATAATTTCGGATTCGGAGTACATATAATATCCCATAAATACGTATAATCGATCATTGCAGAATCATCGAGTAAAAATGCGCGAAATGATTGATATGCCGCTACGGTTTGTTGTAAAAATCGGATTTGCGTAGGATTGGATAAATCGATTGATTTCATAAACTCTGTATCGCGATATTCATCTAAATCATTCGAATCTTCTGTATTTGTTAATCCATTTTTCTTAAAAACCGCTGGAAGTGCACCATTATTCATACGTATAAATCGATCCAGAGTAATTGAATCCCCTATAATTTCACACATATTCGTAATAGATACTGCTGGAGAAATCCCACGTTTTCTAGAATATAAATCCGCAATACACCCGATAAATGATTTCTTCGAATTCTGGTTTACTCCTACACGTAATAATGTTTCAGAATTTACCTTTAATACAGATGGATTATCTGCTTGTACCGCTGACTGATGATTGATACGTAAGAATCGCTGAATAGACATCGGTAAGAATCCATATCTCGATTGATCGAGTGGCATTGCTTCTACTTTTAAAACAGTTTGTGCTTTATTCGTTGGTATACCTTTTATGTGTTGTTTTTCCTTTTTATTTATACATTGATCCTGTTTATCCTGTTGCGGTTTATTCCATTCCTTGAAACAACATGGTAAACAGTATCCATCTGGATGATTATCCTTTATTAAAAAACCTGGTTTATTATCATGATAACTTCCATCCGGATTTGCATGTTGTGTTCCCTTATTAAATTCATAAACATAATGTCCTGGTTTGATTGTCTTAGAACCCTCTTCTATTACTTTCCCACAGATACCGGAATCGACTTCCTTTTGTGTTAAACTAGTATTTGTTTTTAAACACCAATATCTAGGACAAGTATAAAAATGCATCGAATCTGAGTCTGTACTATATGCGATCGAGTCCGAATAGGATTTCTTAAACTCACCATATTTTGATTTATCTGCTTCTGAATAATTACGTTGTTGTTCCGCATCCTTTTCATCGATTTTATGTTTTTCGTCCTCGGTTAAAATAACGGGTTGTCGATAAGCAGGGCATAAACGCGAATAACGATCGAAAAATCCATTTTCAGCGTCTTTACTTAGAAAAAGTCGTGGTTCTCTCTTTTTTAAACGTGTTAAAATAATATTATCATTACCTGTTTTTAATGGTTTACCATCTAAATCGCGTTCATATGTATCTTTTATTGAATCATGAGAAGAACCGCCAGTTTTGTCATAAGGGAAATAATTCATACCATTTCCTCCTTCGAAATATATACCACCATCTTCTTCATCAGAATCTTCTTCTTCCGAATCACGATCTGATTCTGCTTCTTTCGATATCGCTGGTAGATCTTTTTCAGAAGATGGACTATCTTCTAATATTTCAAAATCGAATTCTGCATCTTGATATTCATCTAAATTATTAAAAAAATCTGTATCTAATTCATTCTCTCCTTTCGTAGGGATTTGATCATCATCTTCATAATCAAATATTTTTTGTTGGGTATTTTCTTTTTCCTCTTCTTCCTGTTCTTCTTGTTCTTCTAAAAACATATCTGTCGAGAAATATTTCATTTTTCCAAAATTCAATGATTCGATTAGCGATAGTTTACTTCCTAATACAATCACAGATTCAATATGAGATTTATCAATTGATTTTATATTCGATAAATGTTTAATAGCATTTATAATACGGTCTTTATTCATTGTTATTGTCTCAGGATACTGTTTAAGACGTAAAATACTATCGATATAAATTTCAATAAGTTGAATATATCCAATAGATTTTATATCTTTCATTTCAACTAAGACTGTATCATCATCTAATCTTACTATCATTTTTGTTAAAAACCCCGAATTTTCTAAAATATTTTCCGAAGAATTCACATATTTACCATTCATAATCGTATGATCTCTTAAAAATGCATCCATTTTTAATAATGCTTGGTCTTTATTGATACTAGAATAATCCATTAATTGGCGTATAAAATCTTCCTTATCCATTTTCCCTTTTTCGATACTGGAATTAAACCAATCTAATATCAATGAATTTTCAGGGCTTAATTCTTCATAATTATCTACACGCCGATATTTCATTACCACATCTTTCGCAATATTTTCTTCGATTACTTGAAATACAGACTCTACATACCCTTCTCTAAAAAAAGAGAATTTACGTTTTATTGGAAGTATCGATCGATAATTCATTTTTATAATTTCAATATTTTTATCAAATAATGAAGAAAATCTTGGTAATGGATAAGGAATAATGGAGAGAATATGGTTCACTGAATCTATTAATAATTCTTCTAATATATTTATTACGCTTGTTTTTTCTAAAA
>Ga0114971_10000563_pt1 | contig 24151 bp, 20 predicted proteins | sample M_140625_MF_Meta_FD_87320 | JGI IMG/M metagenome (GOLD analysis project Ga0114971, IMG submission 87320) | Freshwater microbial communities from Lake Montjoie, Canada to study carbon cycling - M_140625_MF_MetaG | ecosystem: Environmental > Aquatic > Freshwater > Lake | place: Lake Montjoie...
GGGAGCTCTGAAGTCGCGTGCTCCCACGCTGCAATGAGCTTGTCTTCAAAGTCTTCCCCTTCGATGTCAGCTAAGCGGCCATCACGTTCCATCCATGCAAGGGTACGCCGGGTACCTTCTTCGAAGCTGATCGTCTGACCTTGATAACCGATGGCCTTGAGCTTGTCATTGCTGAACACCGATGTCCACTGGAAAATTTCGCGTAGACCGCCGGACCAGCCCGGTGCACACTTTGCTAGCACATCGGATGGCACATACACCGGATGGTAGGTCCCGCCAACCACATCCGCGACTGTTTGGTGATAGTGGTCCCACGTATGCCATTCATCCCCGGTGATATGAAAAACCTCGCCAAATGCCTTTGGATTGCCAAACGTTGCGAGGAAGCCCTGCGCCACATCATCCACGTGGCAAGCCGCCCAAAGCCCTGTGCCATCCCCAGGAACAATCAGCTTCCGCCCAGCACGCAGCCTAGCAACAAACGATTCCCACGGTCCAAATGGACGCAAAATCCCGCCGCCTTCCCCGTAGGAATGGCTTGGCCGCATGATGGTAACCGGTACGCCTTCATCGGCGTGCAGCTTGAGGAGATGCTCTTCAATCGCAGCCTTGTTCCAACCGTACTGGCCGATGGAGTGAAACGGCTCGCTTTCCGTCATCGGGATGTTAACAGGGCGTCCGCTCGTGACACACACCGTGGATGTATGCACAAACTGGCCAAATCTACCTGCTAATGCCCGAAGCGCCGATTGTGTGTCATCGATGTGATACGCAATCATGTCAACAACAACATCAAAGGTTTCGCCTTCGAATGCGGCTTCAAAGGCATCACGATCCTTGCGGTCGCCGGTGATAACACGTACATTCGGGCTCTCTTCAAAGCGATGCGGAGTTCGTCCGCGATTGTGTAGAACGACTTCATCCCCACGTGCAATCAGTGCCTTCGTGATTGCGGTCGATATCAATCCCGTCCCGCCAAGTAGTAGAATCTTCATAGTTACAACATTCATAACACCGCGGGGGAGAATTGGACAAGGCCGATGCTGGGATTTGATTACCATACACACCATCACCGCTGCGGACACGCCGTCGGGAGTATCCACGACTATTGTGAGGCGGCGCTCAAGCGCGGGATGACCACCTTTGGCATCAGCGACCATGGACCAGCCTACTGGCTCGATGGCGACCATGCGCAACCGCAAACGCAAATGGCTTGTAGCTCAGTCACTGGTTATGTCGCTGAAGTGCTGATTGAACGCGCACATTACGATGGCCGTTTGGATATCCGGGTGGGCCTCGAGGCCGATTGGATTCCAGGCCGCGCGGATGACCTAAAGGCTATATTGGATGCCCACCCATTTGACTATGTTCTGGGAAGCGTCCACTACATCCTTGGACAGTCCATTTTCTCCAGGACGCGCTGGGCAAGTGAACAGTCATCGGATGTCTACAGAGCCTATTACGAAGAGCTCTGCCGTGCGGCAGCGAGCGGACTTTTTGATATTCTTTCCCACCTGACGGCGGTGGAGGCATACGGACCACCGATCGACCCCGCCCTTGCAAAGAGCATCTACCCGATGGTCGCAGCTGCCATCAAGGAAAGTGGCTGTATCGTTGAGCTCAACACAAGCGGCTATAGGAAGTGCCCACACGCGGATGATCCGTTTCCAAACCATCGCCTCCTCGCAGAGCTGGTTTCCCGCCGCGTGCCTTTGACATTCGGCTCAGATTGCCACGCGCCGCATGAGGTTGGATTTGGTGCTGAGCGGATTTTGAAAGCCCTTGAAAACTACGGCCTTCGCACAGACGGAGTCCCCTTTGTTGCGCAGCGGGGTGCCGTGCTCACCTTCGCGTATGCCTGATAGACACCCGCAACCAAACGTGCCATTTCTGTCATGAGATAATAATAACGCAATGAATATGTCCGGATTAGTCAACTTCAGCTGGATGAGTCAGCCATCCGCGTGGATCGGCCTTGTCACACTGATAGCCCTCGAAATCGTGCTCGGTATCGACAACATCGTGTTTCTGACCATCCTTTCAGGAAAGCTGCCAAAGGAAGAGCAGCCCCGTGGACAAAAGCTGGGAATGACGCTTGCGGTCATCCCACGCCTCGTCCTACTGCTTGCCATTCCGCTGGTGCTTGCGATGAAGGATCCCCTCTTCACGATTCCGTTTCTTTCGGATCCGGGACACGGTGCCCTCGGCAAGGGCATCGGGTTATCCCTACAGGACTTAGTTGTCTTGGTCGGCGGCATCTTCCTCATCTACAAGGCTACACACGAAATTCACGGCAAGCTTGAGGGCGAGGATGAACACGCACCAGGAGCATCCAAAGGCAAGGCTGGAGCAAAGTTTTCGGCGGTGATGATCCAGATCATGGTTATTAACCTGGTCTTCAGCCTGGACTCAATCGTTACGGCAATAGGAATTATCCCACCTGAGCAGGTCATGGTGATGATGATCGCCGTGATCATTTCAACGATTATCATGGCAGCAACCGTTCGCCCTGTCGCGGGGTTTGTAGAGCGTCACCCGACGGTTAAAATGCTTGCCCTTTCGTTCCTGATGCTGATTGGCACGACACTGGTCGCGGAAGGTTTTCACTTTCACATTCCAAAGGGGTACGTTTACTTCGCGATGGCCTTCTCGGTCTTTGTTGAAGTCCTCAATCTCAGGGCGACCAAAGGTAAGAAAGTCACACCAGTGCACTTGCATGAGCAGTATCCGGATGTCGATTAGGCTATCGTTTCACAGCAAAAGTGCGTGATATAGTAAACGGCGTTATGCCCTCCCCCACGCCTCAATCGGCAACCGGCGGGACCACCGCCAAACAGGTCCGCTATCTCTTCGTCACTGGTGGTGTCGTCAGCTCAATCGGTAAGGGAATCACCTCCGCATCGCTGGGACGCCTCCTAAGGAATCGTGGCTTTAAAGTCGCGATGCTAAAGCTCGATCCGTACATTAATGTTGATGCTGGAACGATGAACCCTTATCAGCATGGTGAGTGTTTCGTAACCGATGATGGTGCGGAAACGGATCTCGACCTAGGACACTATGAACGCTTTGTAGACATCGAGCTGACCCGGGAAGCATCCGTCACAACCGGCTCTGTCTACGGTGCAGTCATCCAAAAAGAACGCAGAGGAGACTACCTCGGCGCTACAGTTCAGGTCATCCCCCACGTCACCAATGAAATCAAGGAACGGATTGTCGGTCTGGGCAAGTCCACAGATGCCGATATCGTCCTCGCAGAGGTTGGCGGCACGGTGGGCGATATCGAGGGTCTTCCATTCCTCGAAGCGATTCGTCAGATGAAGCGGGATGCCGGTAACGGACACGTTCTTTATATCCACGTGACGCTCATCCCATCCGTTGGGCCCTGGGGTGAAGTCAAGACCAAGCCAACGCAACACTCAGTGATGCGTTTGCGCGAGGTTGGCATCGCGCCCGATGTGCTTGTTTGCCGTACGGGACGCCCGATCAACAAGGAACAGAAGGAGAAGATTGCGCTCTTCTGTGATGTTGATGCAGATGCGGTGATTGAAGCCCGTGATGCTGACACCATTTACGAAATCCCATTGGTGTTTGAGGAAGAGGGCTTCTCTGACCTAGTTGTACGGCGCCTGGGACTCCCTGTTACCGAACCGCGTACATCTACGTGGCGGGAAATCGTCGAGCGCATCGTGCATCCAACCAAAGATGTCGAAATCGCGGTTGTGGGTAAGTACATCCAAAACGGGGATGCGTACATCTCCATCGCTGAGTCGCTGGGACATGCGGGAATTGTGCATGATGCACGTGTCCGCCTGCGCTGGATTGACTCTGAGGAAATTCAGTCGGTCTCAGATGCGAAGTCACGTATCGAAGGCTGTAGTGGCCTCGTGGTTTGTCCCGGCTTTGGAGCACGCGGCATCGAAGGCAAGATTGCAGCCGTCCAGCTTGCGCGGGAAAGTGGTCTGCCGTTTCTTGGAATCTGCCTCGGGATGCAAATGGCTGTTATCGAGTTCGCACGCAATGTGTGTGGGCTTACAGACGCAAACACCACAGAGACATCCCCTGAGACGCCACACCCGGTCATCGACTTGATGCTCGAGCAGGCGGATGTGTCAGATAAGGGTGCCACCATGCGTCTCGGTCTGTGTCCGTGTAAGGTAACGCCTGGAACCCTCGCGCACACCGTCTACGGGACCACAGACATCACCGAGCGGCATCGCCACCGATATGAGTTCAACAATGCGTACCGTGAGCAGCTCGCAAGCGCAGGTCTGCGATTCAGTGGTGTACATCCGGACAAAGACTTGGTTGAAATCATCGAAGTCGAAGGTCACCCGTACTTCATTGCCTGCCAGTTCCACCCGGAGTTCAAGTCACGACCTGACCGTGCGCATCCGTTGTTTGATGGTTTGGTTGATGCGGCCTTGACGCATCAGGCGAAGTAAAGCAATAGGCCCTCTGGAAACAGAGGGTTTTTCTTTATTTGTTGTCGTTGTCAGAAGGCTGATCAAAAACAAAACCACCTCCCGATCCCGGGAGGTGGTCAACATGCACGTTATTCGCGAGGGAACTTATTGACGCGGTGCGCCGCCTGGACCACCCGCGCCACCCTGACGCTGCATCGCCATCAACGCCTTCAGCTTTGCCTGCTGATCCTTTGTCAAAATCTTGTTCATTTCGACTTCGGCAGACTTCTGAAGAGGCTCAGCTTCCTTCATCGCAGCATCTTGGATCGGCTTCATTTCCTTCTGCAACTTTGCAAAGAGTTCTTTTTGCTTTGCCTGTGCAGCCGGGCTTTTATCCTTGGCCAGCTTCTCGCCTTCAGCCTGATACTTCTTCATGATGGCTTGCATCTTTGGCTGGTACTTTGCCTGAAGCTTAAGAGCAAGTGGTTGGAATTTCTTCTGTACCGCTTCCATCTTCGTCTTCTGCTCAGGGGACAGTCCCAGTGGATCCTGCATCTGGCCACCAGCAGGTGGCTGCTGTGCATTCACAGGAGCATACGTACCAACGCCGAGAACAGTAGCAGCCGCTACCAAGCCAAGCATCCATCTCTTCATGTCTCTATCCTCATCTAGAGCGACAGGGCATCCGGTGATGAACTGCCAACTCGGTCATGTCCACCGTGCCCCATGAATCCGAGACACAAGCATTCAAAGTGTACCACTGGACCGTGAACTCAAAGTCCATCCGACCTAACTGTAATTCGGGTCGTCTTACGGCTTATCCGATACGCAGCACGACGACAGTGCTGCGATTACGCAGTTATCCTGACGTGAAGTTCCTGCTAACATAAAAAACAGTAAGGAGCAAATTGTCCTACTTGTTAGGTTTTATTGCAGGAGCTGGCGCTTTTGACTTCTGACCAGCACGCTCGATATCAATCAAAATCTTCTTTTGCTGAGGTGTGAGAATTTCAGTTACTGCAGTCGCGCGCTGCTTGAGCAACGGCGTTAATTCCTTGGCAAAGGTCGTATTTTCAGCATTAAGTTCACGGGTTAACTTTGCGATCTTCGGTTGATGGCCAGTCACGACCTTCTGTATCGCTGGCGTGTACTTTGCATCCACCGCCTTCAAGCGTTCCTGCTGCGCTGATGTCAATCCTAACTTGCGTGAAATATCCGGCAAAACAAACATCGGCTTGCCGACCTGCGGAACCTGAAACATCAGCAATCCGACAAAAAATGCGAGAAAATGCACGGAACAGCCCTCCCGGATGGAACATGAAATGCCACTGTGGCAACAAAGTACTGAATGCAAATCTACCGTACTCTAATCGCTGCAACCACGACCGCGATGGTTGCGTACGCAGCGCATGCTCAACAACCCCTTCTGACACGTGTGGATCGTGCCGGGGCAGGCATCATCCGACAAGCGGATGGAACGCCACCACTGGTCAATATCACGGTGGGACTTTACGAAACCGGCTGGCAGCTTAGGTCATCCACGCCTGGCAAGGATGCAGGCAAGATCCGTATTACCTGCCCGACCGCAGGGGCCATCGTGGATGGCGATATCTCCTACAAAGTCTCAGAGGCAGATCCTGAGACTCTTGTCATTACCGCTAACCTGACACCGAACAAAAACATCCCACTCAACAGCCTCCACATCGCCGCAACCCTCCCGGCCGCGGATTGGCAACGTGGACGAGCATCCTTCGGCGACACCACCATCACGATTCCGGAATCGTCCGAGTCACCGCAGCTTATCCCCAGTGCGAAGGGGACCCTTCGCCTGCGGCGCCAGGATAATAATTTGGAAGCATCGAGTTTAAACCCAATCCTACTCCAAGACAACCGAAAGTTTGGCGCCACAGCGCTTGAAATCCGGTCGGGTGCCCAGTACCCGGATGGCGCTGTTTGGCGGGCAGGTGAGACACGAACCATTAATTTGAATTTGAGGTTGTATAAGCCTGTCAGAATTCTGCAAGAGCGGCCGCTCACGATTGAGGCGGGTGAAGACTGGGCGCCGATCAGTATTACAAACGATGTCATTACAGGGTCTGCTCTGGACTTCAAAAGCATTCTTCCAACAAATGCCGGTTTGGCGACCCGACGCCTCATAGTGACCGCTAAGGGGAATCTGAGCATCGATGGCCTAACGCCCATCCGACTCTTTGGAACTAACCTCTGCTTTGATGCCAACTACCTTGAAAAATCCGATGTTGACCGCCTCGTCAGGATGCTGGCATCCACGGGCTACAACGCACTGCGGATTCACCACTACGATAACCTCCTCGATGTGGATGGTTATTTAGAGCGCCTTGACTATCTGGTTGCAACATGCCGTAAGGCAGGCATTGTCATCAAGACAGACCTCTATGTGAGCCGGGATGTTCCTGGTTACAAAATGGATGAGTTCAAAGCCGCGATCCTCCTGCGACCGGATGCAATGGAAGACTGGAAAGCCTTTAGCCGCAAGCTATTGACACATGTCAATCCGTACACCGGCATCGCGTGGAAGGATGATCCCGCGGTTGCAATCATCTCCGTCATCAACGAACCAAACCTGACAAATGTAATCGGTCGGCTTCCGGCTCCGTTACAAGATGACCTTCAGAAAGTTTGGTCCGCTTGGCGTTCATCGAGAAACCTAGCCGCCGCAGCGCTTCCGCAAAGCATCGAAACAGGCGTTACCGGTCGTGAGTTTGGTGCATTTTTAGCCGAGTTGCATGGCCGCGCATATGCAACGATGGCTGGTTTTCTCAAAAAGGAACTTGGCGTCAAGGCACTGCTGACGGATCTAAATGGCTGGTCGGAAGTTCCGGCTTTTCAGAATACGAGATTGGGTCTGGATGTCGTGGATGCCCACTTTTACTTTGACCATCCAACGTTTCCAGGCGAGCCTTGGACGCTGCCGAGTACGGGTGCCAATGGCGGTAACTCAGCGATTTACGGCGGAGGCGCTGGCCCGGTCAATGTGGCTACGCAGCGGCTGCTGGATAAGCCATTTATTGTCTCCGAGTGGAACTTCGCAGCTCCAAATCAATATCGGTACGAAGCAGGCCTGATGACTGCGGCAACCGCGGCCATCCAGGGCTGGGATGGTATTTTCCGCTTTGCGTGGGCACATAGCCGCGCGACCGTCAATGCCCCAAAGACGATTACGTACTTTGATACTGCGAGCGATCCGACGGCGCTTGCAAGTGAACGCATCGCCGCTCTTGTCTACCGCAGCGGAGCCCTGGTCACATCGCCGGTGACCGTCGCCCGTATCGTGCCGCAAAAGTCACTGACATCCGACTTCGCAACACCATTGCCTCCTGACTTTGCTGCATTGGCGCTCGTGTCACGGATTGGCATACGTATCGATACTGGAAAGCTGCCTCTCCAAGGTGCTAAAGAGCTCCGTCTTGAAAACAGCGGTGACTCAAATGCCATCGCAAGTATGCTTCGGGCAGAGCTACTGCCTCCTACCAACAAGACATCCCTGGATACCGAATTCCGGCAAAGCCTGACAAACCAGATCTTCTTAGATGGAACAGCTGGGTCCCTCCGCCTCATTGCACCCAATGTCATCGCGGGAGTTGGGACAGAAGGGGATGTTCTGAAGTTTGGACCTGTGGATGTTGATATTGAGGGCAGTGGTGCGGCAATCGCGGTGGCCAGTCTTGACAAGCGACCACTTGCTACAAGTCAGCGTCTCTTGCTTATCCACGCAACAGATACACAAAATGCGGGTGCACGGTTCTTTTCTGCCGACCGTCAGACACTGGAGCAATTTGGCGGCGATGTAATCCTAGCCCGGCAGGGAAAGGCTACTTTTAGCATCACACGTTCGATGGATCCCAAAGCAGTGACGGTTTACAGACTGGATGCCAGTGGAAACCGTCTCGACAAGATGAATGCGACCATCGATGAAAAAATTATACAGATTGAGTGTCAGGTCACCATGGAAGGTAAACCTGCTGCTTTTTATTATGAAGTCCTGATGGATGACCCTAAGCCGGTGGTACGACCGTCGGCTAAGCCAAAGCCACCGACAAAACAGCGCACACGCAAATAACATCGTTCCATTTGGCAACTAGGTTCAGGATAATCTCGAATTCACTCATCCTCGACAACAACCGAACGGGACCGGGAACCCGATGCCCTCGATTCGGGATACACTACACTGGAGGATGACATGGGTCTGCTCACTGGCAAAATAGGTTTAATTTACGGTGTCCGGAACGAACGTTCGATGGCCTGGGGTTGTGCGAAAAGCGCAGTCCGTGAAGGCGCATCGCTCATTTTGACGTATCTGGGTGATCGTGAAGAAAAAGATGTCCGAACACTCGCGACGTCCCTCGGTGATGCAGTCAAACTGGTCGCTCCATGTGATCTAACCGACGCATCACAGGTCGAAGCACTGCATACGCAGGTAGCTGGCCTCACCAACAATCTTGACTTCATGATTCACGCTGTCGCATTTGCGAAGCGCGATGAGCTTTCTGGAAGGTTTTCAAATACCAGTCAGGACGGCTTTGCCTTGGCAATGGATGTCTCCGCGTACACACTGGTTGCCGCGAGTCGTGCTGCGGCGCCACTCATGCCAAAGGGTGGCTCTATCATCACGATGACCTACCTTGGCTCCGAACGTGTCGTACCAAACTACAACGTGATGGGCGTGGCTAAGGCTGCTCTTGAAGCAACTGTACGCTACCTCGCCGATGACCTTGGTCCTCAGAAAATTCGCGTTAATGCTGTGTCCCCTGGCATGACGTTGACTGCGAGTGCTGTTGGAATTGCTGGCTTCCGCGATATGTACAAGCGTATTCCTGAAGTTGCACCGCTGCGCAAGGCAACGGACCCAGATGAAGTTGGCGATACCTGCGCTTTCTTCGCATCTGACCTGAGCCGCGCGATCACCGGCGAAGTCATTCATATCGACTCGGGATGCCACCTGCTCGGTCCCGAACTGGGTGGAAACTAATCGTAAATCCAAGGCTGCGAGTCTTCTCGCGGCCTCGGGTCCGTTCACTAAACAATTCCCTGGATTCATTCCGCGCGATCAACAGCAAACCCTTGCCGATGCAATATCACACGCGCTGACCGATTCAGTTCCCTGCCTCGCGGAAGCCGGCACTGGCGTTGGTAAAACCCTTGCTTACCTGGTTCCTCTGCTTCACTGGCTCTCCAAAAACGATGGCACTACCGCCGTCATTTCCACGCACACCATCGCACTCCAAACCCAGCTTGTCGAAAAAGACATTCCTGCAGTTATGGCCGTGCTTGGTCTGGACATCACCTTCGCTGTCCTCAAGGGCCGGCAAAACTATCTGTGCCATCAGGAAATGGATGTCGCAGCGGCAGACCTCCTTGCCGATATAGACCCTGGCTTCATAAAACTCCAACATTGGTCGAAAGAAACCAAAACTGGCGATATCGTAGACCTTCCGTTCATATTCGGCAACTGGCACGATGTCAGTAGCCATCCCGACTCATGCCGTGCCAAAGACTGCCGCTATATCGCGAAGTGCTTTTTCTATAGAGCCCGCGAAGAAGCGACTAGCTCACGCCTTCTAGTGGTCAATCATGCGTTGTTCTTTACAGATCTGAAACTCCGACAGCTCTCGGCGAATGCACCCGGAATGAACCTCATTCCCGACTATGATGCCGTTGTCTTTGATGAAGCACACCACGTGGATGAGACCGCGACCCGCAATTTCGGAGTCGAATGGACAAGCGGACGTGTGCCTCGCCTGATAAGCCGTTGCAAACGCATCAGTGCTACCAATCCCGCACTCCTGATGGAAATCGAGCAGCTCCACCAACATCTTGTTACACCGCTTGCCATCCTTGGGAACAGAGAAGCCTTTTTGAGTGAAGCCTGGGAGACAGAGGAGGCATCCAGCTCCTTTGCATCCACGCGGAACACACTTGTAAAAAATCTCGAGCGGCTCGGAAAAGATTTGGATGCCATCGCAGAGGCATCGATGCAAGGGCCCGATCAAGACCGAGCGTTCGGCCTTTCCCGGATGGCAACGCGGGCAGCACGGGAGCTGGAGCAGGCCGCATCGGATGCACCAAAAACGGCTGCGTTCAACTGGTTTACGGTAAAGGAACCCCGTGGCGTTGCGACATCGACTTCAGTCACCTTCACGGAAACGCCACATTTCATCTCCGATGCAATGGAAAGTGCTTTGCTGGCACGCACAAAGCGTTTGGTTTTTGTTTCCGCCACCCTTGCTACACTTGGGCGATTTGACGATGTCCGATTTCGCCTTGGGCTAAACCGCTCATCAGTGATCGAATGCCGACAAGGCTCACCGTTTGACTTCACAGCGAACAGCCTCCTCTACATTCCAAAGCACTTACCGCCACCGGATGCATCCAGTGAATACGCATCCCGGATGCTTGACATCATGGAGGACTTGGTCCACGCATCGAATGGACGGGCATTCCTGCTCTTTACCAGTCACCGAATGCTACAGCAGGCGCGTGATCGCTTTGCAGGCACTAAATGGCCACTGCTCGTGCAAGGTGACAAACCCAGTGGACGACTCCTGAGTGAGTTCCGTGTGACCCAAAATGCAGTGCTCCTGGGAACTTACAGCTTTTGGGAAGGCGTTGATATCGCAGGAGATGCCCTGTCGCTCGTAGTCATCGATAAACTCCCATTCGCAATCCCGGATACGCCGCCACAACGTGCGAGGGAGCAACGTATTAAGGATGCGGGTGGCGATGCATTTCTGGAATGGTCTCTCCCTAGTGCAAGCCTTCGTCTAAAGCAGGGCTTTGGACGGCTTTTACGGACTGTCACGGACACAGGTGTTGTTGGCATCCTCGATAGCAGACTGATGACAAAGCGCTATGGCCGGATGCTTCTCAATGATCTTCCGCCTGCCCCTGTAACACATAACATCCCGGATGTCGAAAGCTTCTTTGCAGCAAACAAACTGTAGTGACGCTGTAGAACCGGTGCTTGTAGAGTTTCTCCAAAAACAAACCATCGCTGGTATGAATCATTCCACAGTTATAACGAGCCGTCATGAAATCAGCTCAATCCACCTATCAGAACATGTCTATCCACGATTCACCTTAAGGAAGTATTGTGCTGCGCTTTCCGTTCATCTGATACATTCAACATAGGTAGCACACCACTCTCACACGTTCCAATATTCTCTCGTTTTACCTATACCTATCAGTGAGAATCATTCCCTGTTGGTAACCTCATTCGAAGCACAAAGGTGTGAAAGAATACGCAATGGGACTTATCGACAAGCATCCACTACCTTTGGCATGCTTTAATCAAATTCAAGTAGCAATGACTATCAAATAAAAATAATAGTGTGCTAGCAGGATTTACGGTGGCCTGTATGGAATACCGGGTCGAAGCCAGTATTTCTGGAATCTCAAGCCAAGGGATGAACTGAAGTCAGACACGATGGAACAAGATCGAGTAACCACACCCACCCAATCCAAAGGCGCTGCCGATGAGCATCATCACGGCATCACCCGCCTGACACGTGCACGCCTGCTGAATCATCAGGAGGAGATGGACCTCGCTCGCAAAGTCAAGCTCGGCGGCCTCGAGGGTCGTCGTGCTCAGCATCGCCTCGTCGAGTCAAATATGCGTCTCGTCGTGTCGATTGCTAAGGCTTATCGCGCAAGTGGCATCCCGATCGAGGATTTGGTTCAAGAGGGCGCTATTGGCCTGATGACGGCCGCAGAGCGCTATGATCCAGACCGCGGCTTCCGCTTCAGTACGTACGCCACCCAGTGGATTCGCCAGGCGATTGGCCGTGCCGTTGATAACAAGGCAAAAGCGATCCGCCTCCCCGCTCACGTTTCCGAGTCTCTCCGAAAATTGGACCGTGTAAAAGCAGAGCTCCGCCGAGAGACCGGTGATGAACCTTCCCACGAAACCATCGCTGAGCGATCAGGACTCTCTGTGCGTAAAGTACAGGCTCTCCTCAACACCACACAGGATCCGATTTCGCTTGACTTGCCCGTCGGTGATGAAGAAAACACATCCCTTGGGTCCCTCCTTACCGATCGAAACGCTCCAGATCCACAGTCAACACTCCTCGATGTCGAGATGGTGCAGGAAGTAGACAACATCCTGAATTCGCTTGATGAGCGTGAACGCCGTGTGATGCGGTTGCGCTACGGTTTTGATGGTGATGATGCATTGGTACTGGCGCAAATTGGCGAGCAGCTCAATATTTCTCGCGAGCGTGTCCGACAGATTGAACAGCATGCTCTCAAGAAACTTAGGAATGAAGCCAAAAAGGGCCGCCTGCGCGAGATCGTGTAGTCCAAGGCATCCAAAATGTGAATGACCACCCACAACTGCCGGGTGGTTATTTTTATGTCTAGCAGCGGCGCAAAACAGTATAGACCCACTCAATAGGGATTACTTTTTGGAACAACAATCCCCTTAAAATAAAAAAACCCGGTTCAGTAAAGAGCCGGGAGCCACTCCGTGCTGGAGTGGTTATGAGGACATGCGTATCTAACATACGGTTCGATACTCATGATTTGTTCCTCCTTCAATCTGAAAACGGACGACAAACCCACGTATCGAACAACGAATTGCATCCTTATACGTCTTTTGGAGTGGATGCATCGAAGAGAAAATGTCCCATCCGGCGGCGCTTCGTCTCCATATAGGCCCGGTTATGCTCATTGGGCTCAATCGGTAGTGGCACACGCTCCGTAATCTCAAGACCAAAGCCATCAATACCATCACGCTTTGCAGGGTTATTCGTCATCAACATCAAGCGCTTGAGCCCAAGGTCAACCAATATCTGCGCCCCGATGCCATAGTCTCGCGCATCAGCAGGAAATCCTAGGCGAAGATTTGCATCCAATGTATCCACACCTTCATCCTGAAGCGCATAAGCGCGCATTTTGTTGACAAGGCCAATCCCTCGGCCTTCCTGTTCGATATACAGGAGCACACCCCGGCCCTCGGATGAAATCTTAGCCAATGCGAGATCAAGCTGATCACCACAGTCACAACGTAGCGATCCCAGCAAGTCTCCGGTAACACACGAGCTGTGAATCCGTGTCAAGACGGGCTCCTCACTGGTGATATCTCCCATGCACAGCGCCAAATACTCGTTGTCATCGACATCGGAGAGATAAGCATGCGTTGTAAATGTTCCATATAGCGTCGGGAGCTTGGTTGTTGCGATGCGGTGAACCAGTTTTTCTGTCCGGCGGCGGTATGCGATGAGGTCTGCGATGGACACCAACGGCATATCCAGGCGGCTTGCCATTTCGGCAAGCGCGGGGAGACGCAACATTTCGCCATCATCACCCATAATCTCACTGATCACACCAACGGTCTGCAATCCACTAAGACGCATGAAGTCTACAGCTGCTTCTGTGTGGCCTGGGCGCTTCAAGACACCGCCTTGACGACTCATCAATGGGTTTACATGTCCGGGACGGTTAAAGTCCTTTGCGGCTGAAAGAGGGTTTGCCAACATCCGGATTGTTTGAGCACGGTCATGCGCGCTGCTTCCAGTCGTCGTCCCAGCAACCGCATCAACGGTGATCGTAAACGCCGTCCGAAGCGACTCTGTGTTTTCCTGGACCATTAGGTCCAACCCTAGCTGAGCAAGCCGTCGCTGCTCCATCGGGACCGTGATGATGCCGCTTCCCTCGCGGGTCATGAGGGTGATTGCTTCACTCGTGATGAACTCAGCGGCCATCACAAAATCGCCTTCATTTTCCCGATCTTCATCATCCACTAAAATGATAATGCCGCCGGCTCGCAGCTTGGAAATGGCGGTCTCAATCGTAGCAAAAGCAATATTGGCGTCGTTTACCACGCTTCAGTAGCCACTTCCGTTGCGAACCCGTTACGAACCAACATATCCATAGAAACCGGAGGGGCTACATTCGTGCTGGTCGAGAATCCCATTAGGCGCTCGATATATTTTCCAATGATGTCGCACTCGATGTTCAATGAATCACCGGCACGCCGGGATGAAAGCGTGGTATTTCCCCACGTATGCGGGATGACACTGACCGAGAAGCTGGAGTTGCCTGCATCGGCTACGGTAAGCGAAATGCCATCGATGCAAATGCTGCCCTTTTCGACGATGTAACGCATTAGGTTGCTATCAACATCAACGTGTACCTGCCAAGCATTCCCGACGGGCCGCATGGATGAAACACGCCCTACGCCATCGACATGGCCCTGAACAATATGCCCACCAAAGCGGCCATTGGCTACCATCGCACGCTCAAGGTTGATCACATCACCGACCGACAATGCGCCAAGCGTCGTCCTGCGCAGCGTCTCGTAAACGGCATCAAAGACGAGCTCTGGTGCATCGATGGACACGACTGTAAGACATACCCCATTTACAGCGATTGAGTCTCCAAGGGAAACATCTTCGGATACACGTCCGGCAGCAATGCTAAGGCGGACTGACTCACTCAGTCGGTCGATACGTGTTACCTTACCGGTTGTTTCGACAATGCCAGTGAACATCAGATCTCTGCCTCCCGTCCTTCCCACACAGGCCGTCCTGTAATCAATACGTCTACACCATACCTGTGCATCTGCATCTGCGTCAACTCAATTGCACTGTTCATACGTGTTGCAAGAGGCGAGCCAGCAAGGGCAACTGGCGCACTCCCACCACCAACAAGTTTCGGCGCAAGAAACCAATTCACTTCGTCCACACAGCGAGCCCGATAAAAGGAACCGGTCAGCCGACCACCTGCTTCCAACAAGAGAATTCCCAACCCAAGACCAGCAAGCACCCGCAATATATTCACCACTGTGTACATATCTGGTTCCAATGTCAGAATGTGACACCCCTTGCTTTGTAAAGCTTCCATGGATGCCGTCGGTGCAGCCGCCAACGTGACGACAACCGTCCCAGGTCTTGCAATTCTCGCTGAAAGTGGCATTCTGAGTGTCCGGTCAAAGACAACCACACGAGGCTGCCGGCCACTTGGCAGAGGCACATTACGAACGGTGAGATCAGGGTCATCTACGATGACGGTACCAACACCAACGACAATGGCATCACAGGCCGCACGGAGGCGGTGGACAGCTTTACGCGCCGGCTCCGATGTCACCCACCGCGAATCCCCACCCTCACAGGCGGTGTGACCATCGAGGGTCGTCGCAACTTTATGGATGACAAAGGGCCGTCCAGTGGCCTGGATACTGCGAAAGCCCCGCTGTTGATGCACAGCGCTGTCATGGAGTAGACCGACATCGACATGAATACCATTGTCGCGGAGGTGCTGAATACCCTTACCTGCCGTTCTGGGATCGACATCTTCACATGCAATGACGATTCGGGAAATCCCAGCATCTAAGCAGCGCTTCCAACACGGTATGCGTTGGTTCCCGTCGCGTCCAGTCGTGTGACAACATGGCTCAAGCGTCACATAAAGCGTAGCACCCACAGCATTGGCGTTGCAGCTATCAAGTGCCATCTGCTCAGCATGTGATGTCCCCGGCCCTTCGTGCCACCCTCGTCCGATGACAGTATCTCCCTGAACAACAACCGCACCAACGGGCGGGTTTGGGTGTGGACGGCCTTTCTTAGCAAGACGTAATGCGAGCTGCATCCACTTAGTATCCACTGCGCTAGCCATCAAGTGGCTCCCGATCCTTGTGTTCCTGCAGCTGGGCCCGGAGGTCTTCGGCTATCAGCTGATTTGCGATCCGCTCTTGCCGCCGAACTACAGAATAACTTTCAAGGGCATCTAATCCAGCCGCACACACCAAACTCAGCGCTAGCATCACAGAGACAAGCAAAATACTGAGTTGCCGGAAGGCAACCAGTTTTCTGGGGCCATCAATAGGTAGAGAAAATCCCACAAAGGCCACGATGATCAACAAAATCAACAACCCAAGGGCCGCGGTCCGATAGAGACGTGAGCGCTTCGAGAGTGCCCCATATCCTGATGGATATCCACGCACGGCAAAGATCACCGCCATTATAAAAACCACCACCAGAGCAACTTGCACGTCTTATGGCTCCAAGGACTTAATGAGGGCATCGATACCACCAGAAATGCCATCATCATGCCCAAATATGCTTGAACCAGCGACGAGAATCGATGCACCATCCGTTACTAGACTTCGGATGTTAGTTGTATCCACACCGCCATCCACGCTGATTCTAAAACCCAGCTGGTTAATCTCACGCCAAGCAGCTAGCTGACTAACTTTCTCCACAGCAGCCCCAATGAATTTCTGGCCGCCGAATCCTGGGTTCACTGTCATCACGAGAACAATATCTAGCAAATCACCAACGTGCTCAAGCACGGAGATTGGTGTGGCTGGGTTGATTGCGACACCACACAGCGCACCGCTTGCACGGATTTGTTGCAGAACCCGATGCAAATGGTTAGTTGCTTCGGCATGAATCGTCAAAGCATCCGCGCCAGCATCTCGGAAGGGCTGAATCCACTTTTCAGGCTCTGAAACCATCAGATGGACATCCAATACCGCATCCACTTCCCGATTACGCAAAGCCTTCACAAGTGGTGGTCCAAAGGTCAGGTTTGGGACAAAATGTCCATCCATGACATCGATGTGCAGCCACGTACACCCCGCTGCAAGACACTGCCGTGCAGCATCCCCAAATGCGGAAAAGTCTGCCGCTAGCAACGATGGCGCGAGCTCAATAGGTGTTGTTCGCATATGTTTAGTCGATCTCACCCTTGAGCTGGTCATTGTCGAAGAGTCTAATCTTACGCTTCATCGACTTAACCTCGAACTCAACCTTTACCTTTTCTCCAGCTTTATGCTTCTTCTGATACACGGTGCGGTTTTCATCTTCTTCTTCAACATCCACTCGGATGTGATGCTCAGCACCGTCCTCTGGGACGGAATAAGGTATTCGGAACCAACGGGGATTATCAGGATTTGCAGGCGGAAGGTCATTCGTCTGACCGGTCGGTGCATCAGATAACCCAGGGGTCGTAGAATTCGTCGCGGATGGCTCAGCCTGACCCCCGGGAATTACTTCGTCGCCTGCTGACAGAACAATATCAATCTTCGCGCCCCTAGGTGCTGAGTCTGCACCTACAACACTCTGATCGATAACCGATCCTGCCTCTGCAAAGTCGCGTTTCTTTGTTGTTCCGCCAAGCAAAAATCCAGCCTCGTCGAGCGCGCGCTTCGCCTGTCCAATCGTCTTTCCACGCAAGTCGGGAACTGGCACCATTTCAGGGCCATCACTCACCCAAATCGCGATCACACTCCCTGGACGAACCGCTTGACCTTCGGCCTCACGAACCTGGTAAATGACATCTTTAGGAACATCCGGATTGTTCTTACGGTCAACAATCTCAACTTTGAACCCACGCTCATCGGCAAGGGCTTGTGCCTCACCAAGGGTTTTACCCTTGAGCGCCGGGACGAGGATAATTTCAGCCGGCATCAGGTACGGACGTATGAGAATTACAACTCCAACGATACTGCCAAGGAGGACAAAGGATGCTGCGAGCATTGCCCAAATACTGGCATTACGCTGCTTCAATGCGTTTGCATTCGCTGTGGCGTAACGGCCATCATCAATATCGTCATTATCTAAAACCTTGGTGGAACGTCGCTTAGCCATTTCATCACTCCACGAATCGCTGGAACTAGCACTTTGGTCAGTCGGAACACTTGCTCGGTATGGGATTAGAGGACTTGCCACGACAGCTGTGGTTTGTTCTGTGACTCCATAGCTGCGTCCAGCACGGAGAGCATCTCCAACCTGAACTAACTGCTGATATAGAGCGAATGCAGATGGAATCCGCTCGGATGGTGACTTCATTAAGCATTGAAGCACCAGATTATCGATGACCTTGGGAATGGCAGGATTGATGGTCGATGGCGGTACAGGAATCGATGTCGCATGCCGGGTAGCCAGTTCAACCGCATCTTCGCCGGTAAACGGAAGGTCCCCTGTGAGAGCCTCATAGAGGACAACACCAAACGAATAAATATCCGATGATTGCGTCCAGCTGTGAAGTGTCGCTGTTTCAGGAGCGGCATAGCGCGCGATGGCCACTTCCACCGATGTCGTCCGTTGAGCCAGGCGATGTAGCCCAGGAGCGCACGCCCACCCAGCGAGCACAGCTTTGCCATCAAGACCAATGATGATGTTGTCGGGCCGGACCCCACCGTGAACCGCGCCCTGTGCATGTGCCTCTTGGAGAGCCGCAACCACAGGTAGCAAAAGGTTGATAATCGTTGTTGGCATCGGGAGTGCAGATCGCTGAATACGATCTGCCAAATCGACGCCTCGAACAAACTGCTCCACGATAAAGAGTCCGTGTTCTGGATCCTCAGCGACATCGAGGAGCTGCGCAATGTGATCAGATCGCAGGGAGAGATGTGTGAGTGCAGACACCTTCACCGCATCAAAGACATCGGGGTATTCCCGCATAATCGAGCGCAAAAGCTTGACCGAAACCAGCGTATTTTGCTGCATATCCCGCGCACGAAAATGACGAAACAGGGGTGTTGTCCCAAAATCATCTAGCAGGTCATAGCGCTCACTCAGAATGCCAAGTGACATCGGAGGCAGGCTACCGTCATCCCGAACTCCATCGTTCATGATTGCTTTATCGTCCCACCACGACTACGTAGCCACATCAGCAGTACCCGAGCGACGCCTCCAACCAACATCAGGGCGTAGATGGCTGTCGCCACTGGCATCGGTATCACCACACCTAAATACGGTGAAAAGAAGACAAATGTTGCAAAAATCATCCAACTGATGAGGATTCCAGTTGTAATTCTTTCAGACATAATTGGGCCCTGTACTTCGGTGTCGATCAAGCCCTGCGGTAATGATATTGACTGGAAGCTGATGCAGCTCCATGCGACCAAAGTCACGTGCAATGATATAGCGGGCCACTCCAGCAGATGCCTTTTTGTCGCGACATGTTAGTTCTATGATTGCTTCATTCGAAATATCATCGGGGAGGTCTGTCGGCAGACCGATGCCATTTAGCGATTTCAGCAGCGTATCCAGAAGTCCTGGCGGCGTAAGTCCGGCGGCAATGCCGATATACGCAGCAGAAACCATCCCAATGGCCACTGCCTCGCCATGTTTATAGCGTTGATAACCAGTCAGTCCCTCAAGAGCGTGCCCGATCGTATGTCCGAAGTTAAGGGTAGCACGTGCACCAGATGTCTCATGTTCATCCTCGACGACAACTGCCGCCTTGATTTCACAGCTGCGTGTTACAACATCAAGATAGTCCGCAGTTTGAGATGGCAGTTCATGGCACAGAGCAAGTATTTTTGGATCTGCAATGATGCCATACTTGATGACTTCCGCCATACCAGCCGCGAGCTCGCGACGAGGAAGTGTTGCGAGGACCGATGTATCTACCCATACTGCGGCCGGTTGGATGAATGCACCAACCAGATTCTTCCCTTGCTCAAAGTCAACACCCGTCTTGCCCCCAACGGATGAATCGACCATCGCAAGCAACGTCGTTGGCACCTGTACCAATGCCAATCCTCTGAGATAAATCGCAGCAACAAAGCCTACGATATCGCCAAGAACTCCTCCACCAACGGCAACCAGCAGCGTTTTACGGTCGAGGCCACGAACAGCATACAGCTGCTGCATAATGTCCATGACGGTGGACATATTTTTACGGTCTTCACCGCCGGCAAACATAATTGTATCCACCCGCATACCGCGCCGCTCTAAATTTGCAACTGTGCGTGCGAATGGTCCAGAGTCACCCAGTACTGCAATCGCATTCTCGGTGATCACAACAGCATGGTTCGCATCCACACCTGTTGTAATCGTCGAATCATCAAGAAGCCCATCAGCAATCGAAATCACGTAGCTGCGACCATCAGGGAATGAAACATCCACGCAGGAAACGTTGCTCACTGATCAGATTCTCCAGTACGGTACGGTAGAACGCACTTCCGAACAATGTCACCGACAGCACGGTGCACGGGACGATCTGATGTATCGACAATAACATCCGAGATCGTATGATAAAGCGGTCCCCGAACCGCTAAAATTCGCAAAACGCGTTCCAATGGATCCTCATCAGTGCTCAACAACGGTCGCACTCCGCGCCGACGTTCAGTTCGTGCAACTACAACATCGGGACGTGCTGTCAGCCAAACGACTACATTTCCCGTCCGCAAGCGCTGCCGATTGTCATCCCGGAGAATCGCTCCGCCTCCAGTCGCGATGACCTGATTCGCGAGATTGGAGACCCTGTTAATGACTTCACTTTCGATGTCACGAAAGGCATCCTCGCCGTGCTTCGTGAAGTATTCTGCAATCGTCCCACCGATTCGCGCTTCAATAAGTGCATCCGTGTCCGTAAAACCAAACTCAAGCCTTGATGCCAGCTGCCTTCCAATGGTCGTTTTTCCACATCCCATAAAGCCAATCAGGACAATGTTTCGTTTGTTATCACGTAGCGTCACCACAGAAACCTACGCCACCACCGCACCAAAAGGAGCGTCTATATACGCATCATAATTGCGCTGAATCTCAGCCATCGAGTCACCACCGAACTTTTCGAGGAATGCCTCCATTAGAACAATTGCCACCATTGCCTCGGCGATGACTCCAGCTGCCGGAACGGCACACACATCGGACCGCTCTGCAAACGCTGGAGCCGCTTGTCCGGTTTGAAGATTCACGCTACCAAGTTGCCGCATCAGGGTCGCAATCGGCTTCATCGCTCCACGAACTACAAGGGGTTGGCCGTTTGTAATACCACCTTCGGTGCCACCCGCCCGGTTACTTGGACGGAGAACATGCCCAGTATCATCTATGGCAAATTCATCATGAACCTGCGAACCCGGGAGCTCAGCCACACCAAAACCGAGACCAATCTCGACACCCTTAACAGCGTTGATACTTAGAATGGCCTGTCCAAGACGTCCATCAATGCGTTCATCCCAATGCACATACGACCCAAGGCCAATCGGAAGCCCAAAAACCACAACTTCAAAAACACCACCAAGCGTATCGCCACGCTTTTTGGCATTATCGATAAGTGCGACCATTTCGGTGGATGCGGTTTCACATATACATGAGACCAGGCTTTGTGCAGCTTTGTCACGTACGGCATCGCCAGTGAGTTCACCAGAATAATCAGACTTTACGGATCCAATTTGCACGATGTGAGACACGACATCGATTTTGAAGACGCGTAAAAAAGTTCTAGCAACACCGCCAACGGCAACAAGCGTCGCGGTGTTTCGCGCACTAGAACGTTCCAAAACATTACGAAGATCATCGTGGTTGTACTTACGCATCCCAACAAAATCAGCATGCCCCGGCCTAGGAATCGTCACTGCAGGGATTGGCTGAGCATGTTCATCGAGTGGCTCGATCTGCATACGCCCAGACCAGTTCATCCAATCCCGGTTCCGGACTGACAGGGTTACAGGAGACCCCAATGTTTTCCCAAATCGTACTCCGGCAGTGATTTCGACCGAATCTGTTTCGATCTTTTGGCGGGCCCCACGTCCATAGCCACCTTGCCGACGCGCGAGATCTGCGTTAATGTCAGCAGCTACAACAGTTAGTCCAGCCGGTAATCCTTCGATGATCGTGGTCATCAAGGGTCCGTGAGATTCTCCAGCGGTCAGGAATCGAAACATAGTTCTATATATTATCTCAGCGGAACTCACGGATAAAGATACGTCATCGTCGTCGAACCCGAACGGCTATCGATTCGTGAATGATTACCGAGTTACTTTAACCCACATAACGGAATAGAAATCGCATGATCTGCAAGGTAACGAATCCATAAACGCTAGTCTACAAGAGTTCCTACTGCCATCGACACTGGCGTAATCCACATGATGATGCTGGAATGACAAAAAGAAAAGGCATCCGCGTCAGCGTATGCCTTTCTGTTTACTGCGATTCTTCGAACTTAGAGACTGGTTCCACCGGTTGACGTGCCTGGATCCTCAAGAATCGTCGGCGTGATGAACACAAGAATTTCTTGTCCATTGCTGGACTTAGACTTCTGTGTGAACAGGTTGCCGATGATCGGGAGATCGGAAAGCAACGGAACACGCGTTTCGTTCTTGTCTTCACGATTGGTGATGAAGCCGCCAAGAACCATGGTCTCACCCGTCTTCAAACGCCGGAACGTCGTAAGGAACTGGGTGCTTGTTTCAAATGATGGCGCAGAGCCAACACCCGGTACCACGCGGAAGGACGACAGCTGTGGCGTCAAGAACATACTGACCGTGCCATCGCCGTTGATGTGAGGTTGCACTTGGAGTCCAGACTGAACTGGAATCTGTATAGGCAACGTTTGTGTAAACGAACCGAAAGCAGTCACAACCTGTTGGTTGATGAAGATTGTCGTCGTCAGAAAGGTTGAGATCGAAGCAGGCTGATTGTTGCTAGTCGTAATCATTGGGGCCTGAAGGATATTCGATGTGTTCTTTGTCGCTGCGGCGCGTAGAGCAGCCACTGCGTTTCCGGAGGCATAGGCAACCGTTACACTTGGAGCAGCATTGAACGTCGTTGGCGCGATATTCATGTCAAGGTTACCGGCTGGAGAAATCTTCCAGTCGATACCAAAGCCTTGCGCATCGTTGATGTTGACTGTTACGAATTCCGCCTTGATCATTACCTGCTTAGGTGCGACATCTAGGAAGCGAACAATCGACTTCAGTTCCTCGATGGCTTGTGGCTCACCTTGAACGATAAGCGAGTTATCACCATCACCGGAAATAAGGTTACGGATGCCATCCGGAAGAAGCTGACCGCCTTGACCGTTCTGTCCTTGACCAAAGCCACCACCATTACCGCCACCGCCAAGTCCACCGTTCGCACCGCCACCTTGGCCAGCACCACCTCGGCCTCCGCCGCCCATACCACCCATGCCGCCGCCCATACCACCGCCCATACCACCCATGCCGCCGCCCATACCACCACGTTGTCCTGCGACATCGAGTGTAGGTTCCGCAACAGGAGCAGATCCGAAACCATTAGTCCCTTGTGGAGCAAACGGATTCAAGCCCGGATTGGTCGCAAACTGAGCTGGAGCACCACCAAGTGCCTTGGGCGTCATGTCTGGCATTTTGACATCGTATTTGAACAACTCAGTTCCCTGCGGATTGTTCAACAACTTAACGAGGTCTCGTGGAGCAATGTACTTAATATCGATCTTGGTCCAGATCATTGGCGCACGCTTCACAACTGCAGGCGTTTCAACCTTTGGCTCGGCCTTGGTTTCTACCTTGGCCGCCGCTGGACGGATGTAAGTGATGCCATCTGCATCCTCAATCTGACCGCCGGCTGCCTCAACGATTGCCTTGAGAGCGCGCTGAAGCGGAAGTTCGTTTATGTTGAGCGTCACCTTGTTGTAGTTCCCAGGGACAACAACAACGTTCACCCCTGACTTACCAGTGAGCGCAGTAATGGCTTCTTCCATCCGGGCATCGCGGAGCTCGATGGAAACCGTACGGGCGTCAGCTGTTGACTGTGCAAACGATGGTGCACAGAGCATAAACGGAACAGCAGCAGATGCTGCAGCGAGTAACAAACCTTGCCGTCTGCGCGGCATTGGATTCAACATTAAATGTCCTCCCAACGGATGCGCACGTCATTTGACGTGCAACCGAGGCAGTCACTCCAATGAGTAACTACCTCGAGAATTCGTGTACTTAGAAGTTGCGGCCGCCGCCGAAGCCGCCCATGCCGCCTCCCATGCCGCCGCCCATGCCACCC
>Ga0114971_10000565_pt1 | contig 24125 bp, 44 predicted proteins | sample M_140625_MF_Meta_FD_87320 | JGI IMG/M metagenome (GOLD analysis project Ga0114971, IMG submission 87320) | Freshwater microbial communities from Lake Montjoie, Canada to study carbon cycling - M_140625_MF_MetaG | ecosystem: Environmental > Aquatic > Freshwater > Lake | place: Lake Montjoie...
ATCGTTGAATGATGTGACAAGTCTCGCGAGGAAAACACATCTTTTTCATTGATTTCCCTTCTCTGGAAATCTATAATCTTTGCATGTCTCGATCGTTTAATGGATAGGACAAGGCACTTCTAATGCTTCAATGGCAGTTCGATTCTGCCTCGAGACACCATTTTTTATGAGCTTATATTATACTGAATGTCTTTATGACAATTCCAAATTAGGTACCACAGTCTTCAAAGTTAAAATTAAAGAAGGTATTTTTACCGTGTTAAATTATAACAACAAAGATACCGAAATATATTGGCTCCACGGCACCGTGTTAGTCAATCCTCACTCAAATGAATACAAGGCAGCAAACAAAGCGGTCTCTAGTTTTTTAGAAACCATATCAAAATCTACAAAATTACAAAACTATGATTCCGATTAAAGATAAATTGTATAAAATTAACTACACAGATCCAACCTGCAGAGAAGCAGACTATAAAGGTTTGGGTCGTTTTACTGGTTATATAGAAGAAGACAGCGATGAACCAGATTTAACAAAGGGCATCATATATAGATTCACCGGATTGGAAACCGCATTTGGATTCACTACAGAAGGTTTCTTTGGAGAAGAAGATATTATAGAAGAAGCCCCAGAAAAACAATAAATTACACTTCTTTCGGATAAATATATCATATGCCGGAAGAAATTGACTCCACACCTGTAGAAAATACTCCTGAGGTTACTAAAGTTCCTAAAACAACTAAACCAGTCTCTAAAGTAGAAGAACCAGTTGCAGAGACAGCAGATGAAGAATTTCAAAAATGGTGGCGTAGAGAACAAATGTAATTTTATGAGAAACAAAGACACTATTTTATTAGAAAATGCTTACGCTTCTATTATTAATGAAGCTTCCAAAAAAGGCAAGAAACCAGACTGGCTCCTTGCAGCAGAATTAAAAGCTGAAGCCAAACAAGGCAAAGGCAAAGGAGTTTCTAAATGTCCAGATTGTGGATGCAATCCATCCAAACCAAAAGCAGGTTGTAAATGCAAACACAAGAACAAAAAGATGATGAAGGAAGGGCACGAAGAGGGTATGTCACCAACAACTGATGTTCATAGTACAGGTCAGACAGCTTTTGGTCTTTTTTCTTGTCAAGATTATGAAGGTAATGACCTTTTAGGTCTTTATAGTAGCCAGCAAGAGGCCGAACAAGCCAGAAGGGGATATATTGAAGGCCCAGCAGGTGAAGGAGAAGGAGAAGATTTTGGTGAGGATATTAAAATTGTTCAATTAAAATTTAATCAATCAGCAGATTTGTTTTTTGTTAAAGTTTAATTAAAATTTCTTCCCATACACTCTAAAAGACCCAGATTAACGTCTGGGTCTTTTTTTTGCCTTAAAGTCGTGTGTTCCTCTTATCAAACTGTTATTCTTTAAACATGAAGCAACCCGTAACGTTTGATGATGTCCTCGCCGAAGAAGAAGAGTTCCTAGCTCGCGAAGCTTTTATGTCTAGCGAAGAATGGAATCTAAGTTCTCCGCAAGGAAGTTAATAAAGTTGTAATTCCCTACAATCCACTCTAACATTATTCATAATGAAAATTAATAAAAACCTAGCAGTCTCTTTACTCCTTCTCGGATCTTTCCTAAATGGAGGTTGTGTTATTGGATCTGGAAAGATCTCCGTATTAAACCGAGAAGGTATAACCTCTCTGCCACCAATTAATATTCACAATGTAAATAACAATACCAATTCAGTTAAAAATACATCTCCTCAACCCCCTCCTCCGGCTCCACCAGCTCCACCAGCTTGGACTCAATATAATTCTAGTTATAATGAAGATGTACAATATCTGCAATCGGCCCCTAAAAGATTTGACACACCATCTGGTTGCTTGTCTCCTCTTATGTATGACGGCAAACTACCTCTCAGATTTCCCCCTAAATAACCTAAAATGAAAATTTTTCTAACATTCTTAGTATCTCTTTTCTCATTACAATCAGCCCAGGCCAACTCTCAAACTGGTTTAGCCTCTTGGTACGGATCTGAGAATAAAATTTCTTCTACCAGCAAAAGATTAAACCGAAAAATTCCAGCAGCTGCACATAGGACTTTACCCATTGGAACCAAAGTAATAATTACAGTCAAAGACACTAACAAGTCTATTATGGCAGTTATAGAAGATCGAGGACCTTATATTAAAAAGCGAATCATAGATGTCAATAAATTTGCAGCTAAACAATTGGGGTTTGTGAATCGAGGTTTAGTCAAAGTAACGGTGACACCTGTTCAATTTCCTTACAAGACCTAAGTATATTTCTTATGCTTACAGAGTCTAAATTTTCTACTGTAGAAGATGATATTACGAAACAGAAGTTTACTAAACAAATTAAACAGTGGATTACTTCTTTTCGTGATCAAAATCTTCAAGGAAGAGGTCGATTGACCAATGCTACTAGAGCAGAGGCTTTAAAAGATCTTAAAGACCGACTACACAAAGAAAAGAAATTTCTTTTAGGACAATTTTATTTAGGACGCAAAAGAATTGATGTTTGGATTCAAGACATTCCAGACAGAGCTTCCTGGCATCAAATGTATAAGAGATCTTCCTACATTATAATTGGTTTAAATCTTATAATAGATAATCCTGATTTAGCATTATCTTCTTTGGTACATGAAATTTTACATGCCAATCAAGAATATAAAAAACAATCTCCAGAATATGATGAAGCTGCCTCTAAATTATCTGGAGAAACCGAAGAAGATTGGTTTTATTATTACACAGAACCCAAAGAATTAGAAGCTCAATTGGGAGAATTGGGTCATAATATAGTTTCTTATTTTAAAAAGAAAAGAGACAAACAAGAAATTCTTAATTTGTTAGATGAAGTATTAACAATGCCTAGAGAAAAATTTGTAGACATAAATTGGGTTCATGATATGTCTCAACCCCGTTATGCTTATGATATTTTTAAAAACAATACTTTTTTCTTAAAAAGTATTAGCAAACCTCCAGCAAATATGTCCGATAAGCTTAAAGCCAATCAAACCATTGATCGATGCTGGAGACAATTTAAACTAAAAATGTTTTCTTTGGTTCAAGCCTTAAAAGAATCTTTGTAAAAAATCTTGAATTCCCAGCAATTTTCTAATATATTTAAATCATTCAGTAAACCAACAAACAACATATGAACATCAAAAACGTAAAATACGCCATCTACTCCAACAAAGCAGGACGTCCTAATTCTAACCCCACCGTAGCTTTCCTTATGCGAGCTCTACAGCCAGGAGAATTTATGTATGTCAGCCCTTCAGAACAAAGGGATGTGCATAGTTTCAAGCGATCTATGACCAAGTCTTTCTCTACAAAGGTTTGCAATCGTAATCTATTGAAGGTTACTTGCACAGCTTCTTACTAAACAAAGTTAAATAAAATCAAATCCCAAATGCCTTCAGATTCAGTTCTGAAGGCATTTGGACTATAACGGTATAAATAGTTATATGAGTGACTGCGGCAATCATCCCAATTCCTCTCTCAACCGTAGAGAATTCCTCACAGACTTTGGAGCTGGTCTGGGTGGTCTATCACTAGCTGCTCTATATGGTATTAATGCTAATACAGCAGAAGCTGCGTCTCCTCTAGCTGCTAGGAATCCTCACTTCCCAGTAAAAGCTAAAGCAATCATTCAATTGTTTGCTAGTGGAGCACCTTCCCATATTGATACTTTTGACTATAAACCAGAATTAAAAGCCAAAGATGGAATGAAAGCCGAGAGCGGCGGATTCTTATTTGCTTCTCCGTTTGAATTTCCTCAGTTTGGCAAATCTGGTTTAAATATTTCTGAAGTATGGAGTAAAGTAGGATCTCATGCGGATGAGTTGGCTATTATTAACTCTATGCAAACCCCAGTTCCAGATCACGAACTTGCTGCTAAGATGATGAATACTGGAGACTTGCAATTACCAAAACCTAGTGTTGGTAGCTGGATGGTATATGGTCTTGGTACATCTAATCAAAATATGCCTGGTTTCATTTCTTTAAATGGTAGCCCGGCATGGAGACAATGTGCTTTCTTGCCTGGAATGTTCCAAGGATGCAATGTCCAATACCGTCAAGGAATGCGTTCAGATGAAATTCTAGCAAATCTTACGAGTCAATTCTCTACACTAGAAAGACAACGCAGACAAATAGAATTTTCTCGTAGTATGAATTTCATGCACATGGAAAAGCTTCAAAAAGATATTCAATTAGAATCTCGCATCGAAGCATTTGAAACTGCGTTCAAAATGCAAACAGAAGCTACAGATGCTTTTGATGTATCTAAAGAACCAGAAAATATTAAAGATCTCTATGGTCGTACAGAAGATGGAGCCAAGTTAATGGTGGCTCGTCGTTTAGTAGAAAGAGGAGTACGGTTTGTTCAGGTCAATGTTGGAGGGTTTGACCATCATGAAAACATCAAGCTCAATATGACTAATACCGCGGCAAAATACGATACAGCTATTGCTGGATTGCTTACAGACTTAAAACAACGCGGACTACTTGATTCTACTTTGGTAATATGGGGCGGAGAATTTGGTCGCACAGCAACCGCAGGTGGTGGAGCAGGAACTCCTGGAAGAGATCACAACGGAAAGGCATTTTCAATCTGGATGGCTGGAGGGAACGTAAAAGGTGGTATGAGATATGGTAAGACAGACGAGACTGGAGCCAAGGCAGTTGAAGACATTGTTACCATTCATGACTTACATGCAACAATCATGCACTTGATGGGATTTGATCATAAGAAATTGACATACAATTACAACGGTCGTAATTTTAGATTGACAGATAATTTTGGAGAAGTAATTAAAGATATAATTGTTTAATATGAAATCAGACCAGCAGTTATTAGAAGAAGCATATAATAGCATTTATCTTAACTTAGAAAGCTTTGATGGTGGTGTCATGGTAGATGATAAAGGCATAAAAAGAAATGTCACAAAAGTCGTAAAATTTGCTGAAGACAATAAAGAAAAATATCTTAAAAAAGATTACCCTATAAACAAATTAAAACATAACTTGGAATGGTGGGATAAACAAAACAAAGAAGACCCTGAAAGATCTAACAAGAGAATGATGGATGCTGATACATCGTATCCGTTGCTTGTCATTAAGAATGATTCGTATGGTCTATCTGTAGCAGATGGTTTAAATCGCCTTAAAAAAGCTATCTCAATAGAAAAAAAGAAAAATATAGACATATATTTGGTTCCATAAGAAGATATTCCAGAAAGTACGATAGTTAAATAGAAAATATAATAATGAAAACATCAAAATGGGTTATATTAAGTTTAATATGGTGTATTTTGACTTGTACATCATTTGCAAATAAACAAACTACTCCTGAACAGCAACAGACTTTTGACAAAGAGATATTGCCTCTGCTTACAGAGCAATGCATGGATTGTCATTCTGTAGCTAAAGGTAAAACCAAAGGAGGGCTTAGTTTAGATTCTCACGAGAGTCTTCTCAAAGGAGGAGAAAATGGCAAGGTAATAGACTTTCATAAAGTTAAAGAAAGCACTCTCATTAAAGCCATCAACTGGGATGGAGATCTCAGGATGCCAGAAAAGAAAAAATTATCAGTAGAACAAATAGATTTACTAACCAAATGGATTGAACAAGGAGCATTTGATACAAGATCTTCTGGAGAACTCAAAGATAAAAGAGATCATTGGGCGTTTAAAGTGCCACAAGTTCCTAAGGTACCAGCAGTTAAAAATGAATCTTGGTGTTACAATAAACTTGATTATTTTATTCTTTCTAAATTAGAAGAAAAAGGAATTATACCTGCTCCTCTTGCAAGCAAAGAAATCTTACTAAGAAGAGCTTATTTTGATCTCATTGGTTTACCTCCAACTCCAAAGGAAATTGAACAATTTATTCAAGACGAATCTCCAAAAGCTTATGAAAAAGTAATTGATAGACTTTTGGCTGACAAAGGGTATGGCGAAAGATGGGGAAGGCATTGGTTAGATACTGCAAGATATTCAGATACCACTGGCATTACAGCATTTCAACGGTTAGATGATTATCGGTTGCCATATGCTTGGACATATAGAAATTGGGTTTTTGATGCTATCAATACAGATATGCCATATGATGCATTTTTAAAAAATCAATTAGCGGCTGACAGAATTCCTGACAACAATGTTTCTAATTTAGCAGCTTTAGGATTCATGACCATTGGGCCACGATTCAACAATATCAATGATACAATAAACGATCGTATTGATACGGTTGGCAGAGGCATGTTAGGATTGACTCTAGCTTGTATTCGTTGTCATGATCACAAATTTGATCCATTGACCATTGCAGATTACTATGCTTTGAAAGGAGTATTTCTTAGCTGTACAGAACCAACAGAAGGACCAATAATCAGCAAAAAAGAAGGGTTCCAAGAATTTCAAACTAAATTAAATGAACTAGAGCAAAAAGCAGTTGAAGTCTTTTATAAAATTCAAAGAGAAGAAGCAGACTTCTTTGGCAAAAATGCCGCCTCTGTAGCAGAATATGTTATTTTAATGGGTAAAGATACAAATGCAGACCGCAAAAAACTAGCTGCAGAGATTCAAACCAAAAATAAATGGGATTCTAGAACTGCAAGACACATCGAGAGTGCTGTGGGTCGTCAATTTAATCCCAACGGCAAAATTTTAGGACCTTTCTTCAAATTAGTTCATACCAAAGAAAATAGAGAAGATGTATTGTCTAAAATGTTGCAAGATACAAAAACATATTCCCCTATTGTAATCAATTTTCTTAAACAACAACCACAACCTTTGCCAGATGATATACATACGGTTGCAGAATTAGTGGGCAAGTTGTTCCATGAATTTGAATCTCAACGAGCAAATTTGTTTGTTCAAATAATCAACAACACTTTTGATCCAGATGATAAAGATCCTTATAACATGGCTGTGTTTCCTTCATCTTTAAATTTGGCTAAGAACATTAATTTTGAAACCATGAGAGTAGAAGCTAAGAAATGGTCTATTGAAATGCAAGACAAATTAAGAGCTTCAAATTTTATTCAACAAATCAATGAATTAAAACTCACCTCTAATAATGGTCTAGTTAGAGCCATGGCAGTTGAAGATGCAGTCAAACCTACAGACTCTCCTTTGTTTCCAAGAGGCAATCCTCCCACACCCGGACAAGTTACTGTAGTGCCTAGAAGATTTTTAGAAATATTGAATCCAGAAAAAACTCCTTTTAGTTCAAAAGAAAGTGGTCGACTAGAGTTAGCCGAAGCCATTGCAAACAAAGACAATCCTTTGACTGCTCGAGTTTTGGTTAACAGAGTATGGATGTATCATTTTGGAGAAGGATTGGTCAAGACCCCAGATGACCTTGGCAATTCTGCAGGTGTACCTACTCATCCAGAATTGTTGGATTTCTTGGCTACTTGGTTTATGACTGGTTATGGTCCTCAAAAACCAGCTTGGAGCGTTAAAGCTCTTCATAAAGCAGTCATGTTATCTAAAGTATATCAACAATCTAGCAATACGTTTAGTGAAGAGACATTAAAAGAATATAGCAAGCTTGATCCAGGTAATAATCTTTTATGGAGAGCTAATGTACGAAGATTGGACTTTGAAGCTTACAGAGATTCATTGCTAAGCATGGGTAGAGTTTTACAAAGAGAACCATATGGTGGACCTTCTTTCAACGTTTCAGAAGAACCCATCATCTTTAGAAGAACAGCTTACGCTTATATTGATCGATCTGATATGCCAGATGTGCTGATGCAATTTGATATGTCCAATCCAGACCAACCTAATACTAGAAGAGCATCTACAATAGTGCCTCAACAAGCGTTGTTCCTAATGAATAGTCCTTTGGTAGCAGAAGTAGTGCAAAAGATATCTCAGCGTCCGGAATTAGTAGACGCTGTGGTCAAAGAAAAAAATACAGATAAAGGTATTACAGCAGTGTTCAAAATTGTTTTACAGCGTTATCCAACTCCTAAAGAAAGAAAGATGGCTTTGGATTTCTTAATCAAAGAAAATAAAGAACAAGCTAGTGTTAAAACCGGGGCTGAAACTATTACTGCTCAAGGTAAAAAATTAGCAGAAGCTAAATTTAAGCAACAAATGAATAACAAAGATCCTAAAAGAGCTATTGTTAACCAAGGAGAATTGGTAGAACGCGTAGCATTCTCTCCTTGGGAAACACTGATTCAAGCTTTGATATTCTCAAATGAAGCTGCTTACGTAAATTAATTAACAAATTACATCAAAGCATAAAAAATGGGATAGGGAATTAAACCCTATCCCATTAAATTTTTAATTAACTACGCTTAAGCCCAGTTAATAGCAGATGCACTAAGAACTGTTGTCGCACGGGCAACAACTGTTTCATTAGTCCAAACACCAGCTGCTGTATATTCAGCATCACCCTTCCAGAGAACTACTGGACGAGGAAGACCTTTGATACGAGCAATGACTGTCTTTTCTTCAAAAAGATCTCTTACTGCAATTACTTCTATTGTATCAAGAGTTACGGTTTGTTTGACTTGAGTTACTATTTCCATATGTATTTTTTTTATTTTGTTGGGGATTTGCGGATTCGTTGTAATCCTCTTACACCCATAAGAGGCGATTCCTTATAGATATTTAGGCTCTAACGGCTGTTAAAGAACCAGAATTTGTAACAGTTATGTTATAAGCTGTTCCGTTTGGTGATTTCATACGAATGTAATTCACACCAGCATTTCCAGCTTGAAGAACTTCTTGGTCATTTGAAACAAGAGATACCCATCCATCATTGCTTCCAGAAAGATTTGGATTAAAACTGAATAAACCAGTATCTCCATCTCCAGTATCAAATCCATAACCAACATTACCAGGCCCACCGGCTGGAAATCCAGAACTAGCTATTACATTCCCAAAAGATACCAAATTATTAACAAATGTGGTATCATTTTTACATGATGTAATACAAGATCCAATAATATGAACATTATAGTGTCCATTTACAGTATTTTCTCCACCACCCAAAATACTAGAACAGTTACCATTGACAGCATTACTACATCCACCAGCAATTACTGAACTGTTAGAACTGGCACCGACTGTATTATTTAAACCACCACCGATGGAAGAATTGCAAGCACAAGCATTAATTACATTGCTACACCCACCGGCTATGGTTGAATTAATAGCATGTCGACAAATATCATTACTATAACCACCACCAATAGTACCAGAATCTCCACAAGCATGAATGCTATTATTAGATCCCCCACCAATGACTCCACCATCTGTATTCCAAGTTATTTCATTGCTATAGCCACCGCTAACTGTGTTGTAAGCTCCGTTCCAAGAACAATTATCATATCCCCCACTAATTGTAGAAGCATATCCACTAACACTGTTATTATAACCACCTGAAATTGTACCAGAATCGCCTTCTATATAATTGCTATAACCGCCACTAATAGTAGCACAGTCCGCATAATCAATAGTATTATTACGACCACCACCTATAGTAGCTTCATCCCCGTAACAAATTTCATTATAAGAACCACCTCCTATAGAACCCCCATGAGTACAATCACCAGAGCCTATACAATTGTACTTCCCTCCGGCAATTGTAGAACTTCCTCCGCACACATAATTGCCTTGACCGCCACCAATTACAGGAGCCCATCCACATTGTAAAGTGTTGTTTCTACCACCAGAGATGGTAGAACCTTCTTCAGAATTAATAGTATTACTACACCCACCACCAATTACAGAACAGCTAGATCCGTTAATATCATTATTACCACATATAGGTGCTATAGAATTTTGATTGTCTAAAGAGTAAGCTCCTACATCAGAGATAAGAACTCTGAATTCATTTGAACCATCATTACAAATCCCTATCAAATAATCACAGGTTTGGGGATTAGTATTTTCACAAAAATCATTAAAAGTTTGGGTCTTGAGTGCCATATATGTTATATTTATCCTTGGTTAGTTACTATTCCTTCACCTTTAGTAATAGTTATAAGAACTTTACCATTTGTTCCAACCATGCTATTCTCATAACGATCTGGTTCGATGGTTTTATAAGCCAAAACTGCTCCATATTGTAAAGAAAAACTATAAATTTGACCGTTAATTTCAAAACCGACCGGCAATTCATAAGCAGTCAAATTACCAACCGTGGTATTATCAATAGTAGCAGAAGAAATTTTACAAGCAGAAAGTACTTTTAAGGTTTGATAATTTCCTTCATGAACTGCATTGTCATCTACGAAATCAAAACCATTATCGTCTTCTTTCTGGCGAATTACGTTGATTAACTCAGTTAGTAAGTCATTTGTATCTTCTGCATTAACAGAATAGGTAGACTGAGCAAACAAGGGTCTACCAGCATTGTTAACCACTCTTAACCAAGAATTACAATACCCTACATTAGGGTTAACACCATCTTCTACTTTCGGTATTAAATTTGAAGCCATATTATTTACTTATTCTAAAAGATTATCCACATGATTGTTTTGATAGAGATTTTTTTAAACAAAGAGTTATTATTATAATATGATCTTTTTTAATTCTTCTATGCCTCGGAGTATGTCTACATTATTGCAATGTATTCTTAACCAAAACCCAAGCATAACAGCAACTCCTACAGATCCGGTTTTAGAATATTTGTATGGAGCCCGTATGAATTATACCAACACTCCAGAAGTTAAAGCCATTGACACAGAGTTAGCTGTTAGGGCTTGGAGAGGTTTTTGTTGGGGCGGTTTAAAAGGATATTCAGAATCTTATAGTAATAGACCCCATTTATGTATTAAGACCCGTGGAGGAACCATCCACTATCGTTGGTTTGAAGCCTTTATGCCATACAAACCTAAAATGATATGTATGGTAAGAGATCTTAGAAGTATCATGGCTTCTATGGAAAAGATTTATCGCAAGAGACAAGAAAGTCATCAATCTATTCAAAACCATAGTAAAATGACTGGAACCTCTACAGCCAAGAGAGTAGTAGAATGGTCTAAATCAGTACCAGTTGGTATGGCCCTAGAAAGAATGGAACAATGTTTTTTAGAAAGTATAGATCAAAGTGTTCTATATATTAGAGCAGAAGATCTAACCACCAACCCTTTTACAGAATTAAATAGAATTTACAATTATTTAGGTCTACCTCCTTTTAGCCATGATTTTGATAATGTGGAACAATCTATTAAAGAAGATGATGCGGTTTATGGATTGACTCCTGATCTACACACCATCAGACGTAAAATTTCTCCAGTTAAAATAGACTATGAAGAAATTTTAGGCAAAGATGTTTGTCTCTGGATAGATAACAATTTTCAAAAATATCAACGATATTTTGGTTATATTTAAAAATAGAATTAGGTTGCTGGTTCCTAACAATTAAGATATTATAATTTTATGGAAAATTCAAATCAAAGACGTCTTTTGGTCAATGCCATCATTACTCCAGACGGCACTAGAATAGAATCCAAGCATCGACATGATTATGTATGCTATAAAGATGCTAATGGAGAAGTTTATATGGTAGATGGTGGTTCAGATTATATTCGCAGAAGTATAAATGCTACTCCTTCTATAGATGATTGTGTTTATACAGATGATTCCCATATGAGAATACGAGAGACATTTAGATGGGGTACGAGAGGTAAGGATGGTAAACAACCTCTGGAAAGAATGATATTGTCTTCTTTAGAAACAGCTCATATCGAAGCTATACTAGAAACCCAATTTCATATAGAAGATCATATTAAACAAGTATTCCAGAACGAATTGACTTTTAGGAAAATAAACATAGAATAATCATATGACAACAGACAACAATCAAGCAAAAGTATTTCAACTCTGTACAGAATTAGAAGAAACCAAGAAACGTAAAAAACAAGTGGTTGGGGCTTTTAATGATGAGATTAAAAGAATTCAAGCAGAAATTAAAGACCTGGTTAATCCCGAAGAGGCAGTTGATATTCACGGAGACGATCTACCCTAAGCATGGCTACATTATATCTATCTCAAGTCGGTTCTGCCCTAGAAGCAGAATTAGCTGCTAAGAATGCTCACATAACAGAATTAGAAAGACAAATTGTTTTTCTAACAAAACAAAGAGATCTAATTAAAGAAAAATGGGAAGATCTCACTGAACAATTAGAGGCAATTGATTTTCAAAAAGAACATCAAACTCATAGTAATATTTAGTGGAACTTTCTTTTTTTTAAGATATGTTATTAACATGAAAACATCAGTAGAATATACTTCAGAAGAACTAGAAGGAGACCTTTCAGATATTTCTAATTTTATAAATGCAGAAATTAATAAATTAGAAGAACAAATAAAAGAGGGCAACAAATATAAACCTATTCAGGAACCAGAATATAAACCTATTCAGGAACCAGACCCCACCAAAGAAGAATGGTTGCAATCCGTAGAACGAGCCAAGACTTATTACTCAAAAATTTATAATGAGGCAAAAGAATTTTTTGATAATAATGAAGACAAATCTTGGTGTCTAGAACCAGTAGAGACCCATATTATTTTGGATGAAACAATCATTAATATGGCTAAAGGATATATGGTAGGTCCGGTTGGATTATTCCGAAGCAATTTGATAGAAGCAATTGTTCAATCATTTGACAATTTGTCAGAAATGCAGCTCTTTCTTGAAGTTCAAAGCAAAACCGAAGATATGGTATTGTATATGATCTACGAACAAGCCGGAAAGCATTTCTTTAGAGGCAACTTTGTAAATAAAATTTAATGGTTATAAAATGCAAAGAGAAGATGACTTGCAGAGAGAAATGAATATGCATTTGAGAAGAAATGTAGTATTCACTTATCTAGATACAAAATATAACGCATCATTAAACTTGACAAAACAATACATAGCATCTATAAAAGTATTAGAAGATTTAGAATATATGGATGACTTTAAAATATCAGCAATTGAAAATTACCTTAAACAAGAAGGTTTCTTTGGAATAAACGAAAAATAATTATGAACGAAAAACAATGGCCTAAAGTCGGTAGTAAAGTAACATACAAAGGAACACACATGTTCTGGTTTACAAACATAATCAAAGACGCTGAAGAGCTTTTAGAAGTCGGCAAAGAATATACTGTATCTAAGATTGAACTTGCTTCTAGTTGGTGTGGTGTTAGACTAGAAGAGTTCCCAGAAAAGTTATTTGCTTTATCTTTCTTTACCTATGATAAAGATTTAACAACTCAAGAGCAACATACTATTGAAGGAAGAATTCCAATTAGAACAATGGAAGATCTTAAAAACAAATAATATGGAAGAACAAACCAAAGATATGCCGAAAGAAGCCTATCAATATGGATATGCTCACGGAATAGAAGATGTACAGAAACTGCTTAAAATTATTCTAAAAGAACATATTTTGAACAATTCAGACAATTTAAACTGCTCAGAATATCAAGAAGTTGTTAAAACTGTACTCAATGAAATGATAGAATTGTTGTCAGAATTTGCTAGTGATGTAAAAGCTAAGGAACTAGCTGACTACAAAGTATAATATGTTTGAAGATATTCCATCATATGCCTTCATAACATCTCAAGATTATGATATACCTTCCGTTGCTTTCAAAGATGATTACTTTATCTTCATTAGCAAGAAAGCAGCTCCTCACTTTGCAGAGAAGGTCGGAGTAACATCTATGAAACATGCATGGGGTGTACAGGTATGGGAGTCTACAGATAAGGAAGATGATCTAGCTGTAATCACTATCGGCAAACATGCCCCCTATTGGAAGATAGAGGAAGATTTGTTTGAATATAAGAACAAAGAGACTAACAAAGATGTTAAGGAATCTGGTTTCTGGGGTCAAAACGACATTGGGTATAAGAATAAGACTTGGAATTTAATATGAAACACAAAATTGCAATTAAACCATATTCTTACGAATGTGGAGATGGATGCTGTAGTGAATTTGGCAATGAATACTATGTGGGCGGAGAGTTTGTTCATCGTAGTCCTTGTGATGACAACGGATGGCTTGCGGTGTTGACAGCATTAGGAATCCAAGCAGAGATTGTTAATCTAGATATAGACACTGGAGAAGAAGTCTGCGGAATTGACAATTTTGTTGGCAATCCAGAGGAAACTGAATAATATTGTAGCATGAAATATTTTGATTCTGGCACTGATAGCTTTTGGTCTGCGAAAGTTAATTTCGTGGATGATAATAATGTCTTGGTTGGTTATGACTTTGCTGGTAATTGCTGTGAGCAATATGGTTGGTACATTCACGACAAAGTTACTAATATAGGAGCAGGTTCTTTGTTTAGTGAAAACACTGACGTTAATGCTATTAATGAGTCTTTGAAAGAATGGACTTTTGATACTTCATTCTTCGAAGAAATAAGAAAAGGTCTTGAGTTTTCAGATGAAAATAATACAGCAGTCTTTCGTCTAGTAAACGGAGATAATGAATTGTTTCTTCATTTGTATAATGTACACAACGGCTATTACAGTCATGGGTTTGACTTTTCTAAGGATGGTGAGATAATCAAAAGCGGCAGCATTTAAGAATATGAACAAAGAATACTTCATTCGCACAATAACAGAAAAAGGCAAACTAAAGACTCCTAAATATGCAAGCGGAGAACCAGTAGCTTTTTGGAGAACATTCAAATCAGAATCAGAAGCTCTTGAATTTGCTAAAGAATATGATTTGGATAAATTTGTAATCTTAACAAAGTACGTACAATCAAAGGAAGTTACCCATAGATTCGATTAATATGGCACACGATAGAACATATTTTACCGTACAGTTTTGGAATAACGATGACACATGGGTTTACAACTGCGGTGACAATAGAGTTGCAGAATTCGATTCAAAACTAGAGGCTGAAGAAACGATAAAGCGCATATTTCGACTTGATCCTAGCATCTTCTCAGCTAAGATTTTTCGAGTCTCTAAAGATGAAGAGGCTCACATGGATAACGATGTATGAACAAGACAAATATTATGAGAATACCAAAATATAGAGTTTACGTTAAGCATTGGGGTAATAGTGAAAATGATGAGCTGGTATATCCTAAAGAAGGAGAACTACATGTTTACTTTGGCAATTGGGAACGAGGTGGTTATAAGGATGCAGTGTTTCAACAATTCACAGGGCTTCTAGATAAGAATGGTAAAGAGATCTATGAAGGTGATTTGTTAGAGTTTGCTTATAGAGATGATGGTGTGCAATTTGTTGGTGAAGTGCGATATTTTGAAGAGTTTGGTTCTTTTGGAGTTGTAATAGATAAAGCATTTGAAACCTTTCAAGATCTAATTGAATATTCTCAGTTTTTTAATGTAGTAGGAAACATTTTTGAAACGAAGCTTGACAGTCCACAGGAAATCCTCTAATATTGTAGCATGAAAGACAAGGTACCTAGGTTCACAGTTAAGTTATATGGAGGAGATCTTAATGAGATACACTATACAAACCCTGATACTAAGATCGAGGCTCTTGAAAAAAGAGTCTATGAACTGGAACGACATATAGATCAGATACATCGTATTCTAGAAAGCAAGCAAGATGCAGAAGAAAGATGGTAATCTAATATGAAAGCGCAACTAACAGAACAGCACAAGCAGATCATCCTAGATGCAAGAAAATGCATCATGGAACACTATAAAGTTATTGATGAGATCGAAAAGAAAGTTCTTGAGGGTTTGGGAATTGAGGAAGATAGTAATGCTCATTGTGAATTGATAGACATCTTTCACAATCAATATGTAGTAAAACAAGAAGGTATGGATAGATTATTAGAATTGGTTGCTCTTTATATGGAACAAGACAAACAAAAAGACTAAATGGAACGCAATCTAATGAATGAACTAACAGAAGGCATTGATGCTTTGAAAGAAAGAAGAAATGCGGAACGGGAAAGATTAGATGAGAGACTGGGTAAGCGAGACCGCGCAGATAAAGAAGAAATTTCTCCCCCACATATGGAGGAAGAACAATACATCAACAGAAATGATCTTTTAAAAGATTATGCTCGCATCATTGACGAACAACGAAAAGAGATAGAAGAATTAAAAGAATCTGTTGATTATTATTCTTCTTTGGCAGATCATCTATTGAGAATGCATGAATAAAGAAACAAACACCAAAGAGTATACTCGGCACTATGTCGAGGTATGGTCTGATTGGTCTGATAGTTGGTTCGAGGCTGAAGAATATAATAATCGTATTTTTGATAATGAACTAAAACATGCTAAGGAGATAGCTAAATGGTATACTCAACACAATAAAAAGTGGAGAATTATAAAAGAAGACATTAAAAGAACAGTTGTAGAGGAAATATTTTTATGATTCCCGAAAAGGATAAAAAATACTTGCTTGAATATGAGTTTGCTGGCAAAACATACAAAGATGTCGGAACTTTTGTAGCCACTGTTCTTACGCCTCATTATTTTGATGTTGATTGTGTTGAATACAAATTTAAAGTTGATGGTGGACATATCGTAGTAAAAGAAAATGAAATCATCAGACGATATGTAACTGCTGAAGAAGCTTTAGCTCAATACCATTGGCTTAAAGCGAATAGTAAAAGGAATAAATGATGACCAATGATCCAGAAATTCAAAGACAGTATCAAGAAGCAATGATTAATATGAGAACTAATTATCCAGGATATTACAAAGGACCAAAAGCAGGAGGGTCAAGTGATGAAGAGTGGTTAGCTGTAACAGAGTTTCAAGCATTCAGATTCATGAAAGATGATACTTGGTATTATTCAGATTTTGATTGCTGGTTAGCAGCTAGAGATAGACGCCATTATAAACTAGGTAGTAAAGCAGCTGAGAATGCTTTGAAAGAGTTTTAAAAGAAGTACAATATTAAAACAGAAGTCAAATCTTGGTATGACAATGATAAATAATAACAATGAATTTTCTAAATTTGGTGGATGTATATATCACAGAAGCCTTGGATAATCCATATCCTTATGAATATAGTGATTTGGATGGCGGATTTGTTTTCTACCCAGACCCCTCTAATAAGAATATATTCTATACAGTTCAAACTCTTAGATATGGCAAAGATGCAGATGATTTTAGAAAAAATTATACATTAGAAATTCTATTTGATTATAATGACGAGTCTACTAAACAATATGGAGTGACCACCATGACCAATGCCAACAGAGGAGATCAATTTAGAATCATGGCAACAGTCAAAGATGTGGTAATGAAGTATTTGGGTGATAAGAGAAATTTAAATAAAATTAAAATAATCACCTTTACTTCTAAGAATTTTGAAAAAGGTAAGACTCGTTTGTATAGTACCCTGAGTCAGATGTTAGCTCGCTCTTTGGGATCAGATTGGGAATTTAGTACTGCACCGGGTACTGGTGAAGATGCGGGAGCTGTTCGTTTTAATATCAAAAAGAAAGTGGTTGAGTTTCCTAAACCAGCCGCTACTAGGAGACAGGTCGCTGCACCCACCAGACATGCTGTAAAATAATCCTTGTGGTTCCCCTCTTCCTCGCGTAATATTATTACATGATGAATAAAGAAGATCTGCGTCGTAATACTAAAGTTGGAATGAATCGCCAAGGCCTTTCTGATTCTCCGTTCTTTGCTACTCGTAAGAATAGGGTAGCCTGGCCTACTTTACGTAAGGCTTATATGACGGATGATAATGTTCCAGCTCTGAAGAAGTATGTTACCGGTAAGGGTCGTTCTATTGTATTCCTAGATGCTTTGTATGAGACCAAGTTAAATCGTTATGTTCGTAAAGACCCTTGGGAGCGTGCAGTTTCTTTTGAATTTATGCTTCGTAAGAAAGGAGTTAAAGGAGCTATCCAGGCTTTGGTTTGGTTAGGTAATTTCCATAACGGAAACATTGCTCATTTTGCTCCTCAATTTCCACAGATGCAATGTTGGATTGAAGCCTTAGGTTACGAAAGAGCCATGCGTTTCTTTGAAGAAGGTTGTTTTAATATCTATAAAGAAATTGCCAATATCCTATATGGAGGCAATATCTTAGATGAAGAAGTGAAAGAGTTTATTGATAATGGAAATAAAGTTCTTGGTTTAGAATAACTATTTGATAAATAAATATAGTATGTCCTTTAATGCTTTTGTAAATTATATTCTAGATGAAATGGCTATGGTCAAGACCTCAGACCTCTCTAATTGGCCTTATGAACATGGTGAGGGTGGAGGGGATCAAGTCCGTTCAAGGTATCGCCGGGATAAGCCCGTAGAAGAAATTCGAGAATTGATTAAGAAGGCTGTGTTGGAAATCTCTAAAGATCCAAATGTTACAGAAATAGATTCTAAAGACCTGGCAGAAAAATTAAAAGAGATCATGCTAGGAGCAAAGTTCGGAGGCACTTCTGCTGGAGCTATTGCCGGTAAAGCAGTTAATGATTTACTAACCTTTCTCAAAGGACAACCTACTTCTTCTAAGAAGGCAGTGGTTAATACCGTGGTCAATGCCGTTAAAGATATTGAAGATAAACCAGCTCAAGCAGTTCAAATTGCTACTCAAGCAGCACAAGACACGGCAGAAGTAGTGGCTCAGGCTCAACCACAATCTACTCAAGAACCTGAGAAGAAAGCAGAAGAAACTCCAGGAGAAAATATTGAAATGCCTTCTGGAGAAGTATTAACTAAAAATGAAAAATTAGAAATATTTAATTCGACTGTTACATTAACAGTTGGTTATTACGAAAATTTCCTTGAAACTGTAAAAAAATTTAACTTAAAAAGTGCTAAGAGAAATATACCCCCTATTGAAGTTCAATTTATAAAGACACATCAAAGGGAAACTAGGGATGAGAGGTTAATCAATTTGGTCGATTTCAAAGTAATCATTCCTCCTTTAATTTTAGGTGGAGTTTCAGGCAAATATAAGTTCATAGCCAAAATAGATCATACTCAAAACAATGTAATATCTATTATTCCAGGCTCTGCCAACGAACAGGATGTTATTAACAAATATGCAGAAGCCAAAGGTAAGTGTGAGCGAGTTGGTTGCGCAGACAGAAAACGTAATGCCACGTTTATTGTTCAAGATACCTCAAATGGCAAATTGATACAATTGGGTAGTGTGTGTTTGGAAAAGTATGTAGGCGGAGCAGAAAGAGCCATAATTTCTTTGTTGTCCGATCTAGAGAGTTTTACAAAAGAAATTTTAGGATTGGTAGAAAGAACATACAAAGAAGATGAAGGAGGAGGAGAAGGAGGTGGCGGCGGGTTTGTTGATCCTAATAAGGCTAGTTATGGTATTAATGATGTTTTGGGATTTGGTTTGATGTTAATAAGAAATGACGGTCGATACAAACCAGTAGCGGACGGAGATGATTCTACAGCCGCTAGAATAAAATCAGCATTGAGTGGAGAGGCTAACAGTGTAGCCATCCAAGACAGGGGTGAGCGCGGCGCGAAAGCAAAGTCACTAGTAAGGATGGTGAGTCTTTTCAACCAAGAGAGGGATTCTTATGCAGAGATAATTAATAATTTAGTTGAGTGGGGTTTGCGAGAATATGGCAAACCAAATGGGACTGCTTTGCAACATAATGTAAAGACCCTTCTTGGATTGACTAAAGAGTCGGCCGGTGGTTTTATCAAAGGATATAACATCGGTAAACTTGTTTGGATAATTCCTTCTTTTTTAAAATCCATAGGTGAAGAAGAATTTAAGAGGGAGGAAAAGGAAGACTCTTTGGGTGAATTTGTTGCGCTGGAACGTTCTATCATAGGTACATTGTCTACTAATGACAGATCTAAAATGAGAAAGATTTTGGGCAAAGATGTTGATTTAAATCAATTTCCATTCAACGGCCCTATTCCAGTAACTCTGTTTAGCAAAAGACGCTCTCAAAAGCCTCGTTACGAAACAAGCAAATGGGGGCAACCAATTCAAGTTGGTCAGAAAACTGTAATAACTAATTACTTTAAAGATGATAAAGGCAATAATTATGCCGTTAAAATGGATGGCGAAGATGATGAACCCCGTTCTATGTATGTGGTAGATCGTCCAGAACAAGAAAAAGAATACGGTTATCAGGTAGGCAAAAAATATGTTATAATCAGAGCAATTGTTAATTATCTGCATGAATATCAACCAAAAGAGCAAGAAAAGGAAAAAACAGATGCAGATTCCCAAAATAAACAGAAAAATAAACTAATAGGAAAAAAAACAAATTATCTATCAAACGCTAAAATAGATGAAGCTCCTACTAGCGAATCGATTTCTTTTGCACAATACTATAGCTTAGCATCTTAATTATAGTATAATAGATATATGCTATACCTAGAGAACCTGATTGAGAATGCTCTGATTGCAATGGAATCTAAGCCAATCAGAGAACAAGTTATTACTAACCTGGATGATATTAACTCATTAGATATTATCAAGGGGGTTTATATTATTGAAGAAATTAACGGAGACAGAATTAAAACTCATAATAATTTTTTGGCTTTTAAATTAAAAGGGACCCACGCATTGCCGAAATTAAATATGCCATCTAATGTTTTGTATGTAGGTTCTTCTAGAAAAGCTTTAAAACACAGACTCCAGCAACATATGGGTGGAGGGCATAAAGATACCTATGCCTTGCATTTGAGTGAATGGTTTTCAGTATTTGGGCAACTAAAAATTACTATTAGAGAGTATGATGTATCTGATGAGGTCTTGCAGTTAATAGAAGATGCTACCTCTTTTATGTTGTGTCCAGCATTTGGTAGACGAGGGGCTCGGTAAGTAGATACATGGGTGATATTAGTAAAAAAGCCAAACCAGGTAAGAAAGAGTCTGCGACCGAGAAGAAACAATTCTGGTCACACAAAGCTAGAGAAGCTCACAAAGACATGAAGGAGGCTAGGCGTACTGGCAATACGGGTTGGGTTAAGATGTTAAAGAAACGTCTTAATAAATATCATTCTCATACAGAAGAAACCATTCCTACCTTTGAAGAATACTTTGAAGAGGCTAAGAAGATGAAGAACACTTGTTGGAAGGGTTACAAGCCTATTGGAACCAAGAAGATGAACGGTAAAGAAGTTCCTAATTGTGTTCCAATTAAGAAAAAGAAATAAGTTAAATAAATATTATTTATGCGCACAAAAGATACTATTTTATTAGAACAAGCCTATGATAGAGTGGTTTTGAGAAACCAAATGTTAAATGAAGATGTTATAAATGATTTAACATCTAAAGTATGGAACACTTTCAAACAAAAATTTCCTCAAGTAACTCAAGGAATCAATCAGGCTATCTTGTCTTTATTCAAAGATAAAAATCTGGAAAAGGCTGGTGATATTATTGGCCAATCATTAAACTCCTCAGTGAATGAAGACGCGGCGAGATCAATACATCAAAATTTAATAAATGCAGTAGGGTCAGGACTAAAGACTATTACACCGTATGTACAAGCAGTACAGGGACTTGCTGGTGCCGTTGCTGAAGGACTTCCACGACTTTTGAACATAGATGTTTTAACCAATATAATCAATCCTAGCACATTCATAGACACGGTTATCAATGCAATTCTTAAAGTGGTTCCAGATGTTATGACAACCGGTATGCAAACTCTTACAAGTTTAGCCAATAACACCTTAGGCCCAGATGATCAAGCAGACTTAGCAAAAGACCCGACCACATTCTTTGTTAAAAAAGTTGGATTTGTTGTTTTATTTCTTTTATTGGCTTATGGAGCAAAAAGATATGCTCAGAAATATGCTCAAAATAATTCTGAAAAGGAAGAATTACAGAAAACACAAGATGAATTTCAAAAAAATGCTGCTGGTTTAGAATAAATAATATATATGCACAACAAAGATTCCATTTTACTAGAGCAAGCTTATAATCAAGTTTTGATTTCTCAAACAGAAAAAATTATTTTAGAAGACCTTAAGAGTGGTTTCTCTTCTGCAGCTCAAAGTTATAGCAATCAGGGAGACAATTCATTATTGCAATTGGCTAATATGTTCAGCCAAGCATTTAGCATGATAGGTAGTGTTTTCGGAGCTAGTTCTAAAGGAGGTAGTGAACAAGCTGCTATGACAATTCAACAGGCTAAATCTGCAAGAGAAAAAATAGCACAAGTAATTCAAAGTAAAAAAAGCATTACATTTAACCAAGGGGGTGTGCCAACAGATGCTAAACCTTATATAAATTCAATGTTATCAAAATTAGATGCCTCTATTAAACAAGCAGAAGATACAGCTCAGGTTTATAGTCAAGCTGGTTTCTTTGGTAAATTATTCAAAGACAAAGGAGATTCGGTTATGTGGGGCAAGACAACACCAGATGAATACAGGTCTATGGAAGCCTTGGAAAGATCTTTAAGATAATTGTAAAGTAAATTTTTTAACAAACCCTTTTGGAAATCAAACTTCTAAAAGGTTCCTAATTGAGTTCCAATCAAGAAGAAGAAATAAATGTTATGAAATTTGATAGTTTAGTTAAAGAAATTATAGCCGAGTCTTTAGACAATCCGTATCATTTCAAACATTCTGAAAAGCTTAATGGATATGTGTTCTATCCAGATCCTAATAATCAAAATGTTTATTATGTAGTTTATGCTAATGAAGATCCGGATTATCAAGCTAGATTGACCTTTATTTTTGATTACACAAACCTAGACAAAGGTATTGAAGGTTCTACGGAGATGATGAACTTTAGTAGAGAAGAACTGAAATCTCTCAACATATCAATTTCTAGAGTCATTTCCACAGTAGCTGCAATTATAGTAAGTTACCTATCAGAACAAGGACTGGATAAAAAACAAAGACTGGATAAATATACAATTATACTATACGAAGGCAAAAATTCTGAATCAGGTAGGATAAGTTTGTATGATTCTCTTGCTCTTAAATTGTTAAATTTTTTAGGAGAAGATAATTGGGAATATGATAAATTTGTAGGCCGTACTGGTACTACATTTGAATTCAGTAGAAAGTTTGCTTAAAACCAATTTAATAGAGCCGAGGTTTGTATTACCTTGCATTTTAATAGGGCGGTTCCCAGTATCCCCCTCTAAGATAGAACCAAGATGAAAACGATCAAGGTCCAAGATAAAACCTACCAGAAGTCCGCTCAGTTCGGTAATCGCAAGCTACAAGTGATTACCCGAAACCGCAAGAGCTATTCCCGTAAATCTAAATTCAAGGAGGATTTAGATTAGCCTGGAAGTTCCCACCAACCTGTATTACTATAACTCTATGCTAAAAGAAATGATAGAAGCTATTAGGCAAACCGCTCGGGAACGTTATGAAACCTCTTATGGTTGGCAGGTCATTGAGGAATGTTATACGGACCAGGAATTAGAAGAAGATATACTTGAAATAGAACCTATACGCCAAACGACAGCACCGCGTGCTAATAATCAACCAGCTCAGCAGCATTTTCTGATCAACGATGATCTTCCGCCGCCACCAAATTACGGTTTTGTTGAGTTTGTAGCAGGGGTATACACCTTCCTTGGGGTGTTAACGTTGATTGGAAGTGTTATTGCTGTGTTTGTCGTAGGCGCTATAGAGTCGAATGGAAGAGATGGTGGTCAGAAAGCAGGCGCAATATTTGGCATAATGATATTTGGTGCAATAACATCAATTACCTGTTTTGCAATGGCGCAATTGTTTGCGATGGCAATTAATGGTTCAAAGAACCTTCATTACATTATGCATTCAAACTTAGTAGCCATGCGAGTCATGGTGCGACAGTTCAGTAAAAAAGACTAAATAAACAAACAAAACCTAAGAGCCCAAACCATGAGCAATGAATCCAAACCACAAGAGTGGTTTTATCTGCATGATGAGACTTGGAATGGCCCTTTTAAAACATCAGGGCTAAAGGAATTAGTTAAGAAGGGCGCAGTAGGCCCTAACACTTTGCTAAGAATAGAAATTACTGGAGTGCCCATCAAAGCTCATCAGGTAAAATCACTGTTTCCTAATTATCAGGGTGATGAGCAGGCACCTGCCATACCTAGAAAGGATGAGGGTATTCTAAGTATCCTTAACGACGCACCGACTATGATCGGTGGTGCGTTAATTCTAGTTTTTTTATTAGGAATATTGATCTTTGGTTTATTTAAATCTGACGGAAATGTGCCCGGATAAGCCTAGCAGAG
>Ga0114971_10000566_pt1 | contig 24100 bp, 19 predicted proteins | sample M_140625_MF_Meta_FD_87320 | JGI IMG/M metagenome (GOLD analysis project Ga0114971, IMG submission 87320) | Freshwater microbial communities from Lake Montjoie, Canada to study carbon cycling - M_140625_MF_MetaG | ecosystem: Environmental > Aquatic > Freshwater > Lake | place: Lake Montjoie...
AAAAATCATCCGTATCGCCTGATACGACTGATTTTTCTTTAAAATTTCATCCTCTAAATTATTTTGCCTAAATTTATAATTATTGATGGTAAATGGTATTAATTACTATGAGGTAAGGAATAAATTTTTAATTTAATCTTAAAAACTATTACTTTTTCTTTGCAAATCTACCTCTTCTACCGCCGCCATTAGCTTGCCTTTCCATTGCTGTTGCAATTAAATCAACGGCGCGATTCAGACCAACTTCTAAAACAGAATCTTCTTTAAGTGAAACGAATTTTCCATCATGTGAAATGTAAGGGCCGTACGGTCCAATGCTTGCGATAATTTTTTTGCCACTTTCTGGGTGCGTTCCAATTTCGCGTGGTAAAGATAAAAAGCCAATTGCGGCCTCTAAATCAATAGTTTTTGGATCGAGATTTTTTGGAATTGAAATTCTTTTTGGCTTAGCAACTTTTGCTTTTGCAGGCTTTTTTGTTGTTTCTTTTTTTGCCTTAGAAGTTTTAGATGTTTTGCTTTTGCTAGCCTTTTCTTCTTTTGCCGCAAGTTTTTCTGCAATTTTTTCCGCAGCCTCAACTTCGCTTCCAAGCAGTTCTAAGTAAGGTCCGTAAGGTCCAATTTTTACGACAACGTCATAGCCAGATTTTGGATCTTTTCCTAAATTGCGCGGTTCAAACATTGCTTTCGGTTCGCCAGAACTATCTGCATCACTGCCTTCGTCGCCTTTATCAAAAATTTGCATCGTGTGTTTGCATTCTGGATAATTTGAACATCCAATAAACGCGCCAAACTTGCCAAGCCTTAATCCAAGCGTGCCCGTATTGCATGTTGGGCAAATGTTATTCGAAGAACCATCTTTATTAAGAGTAAAAATTTGACCAGCAATGCGTTGATTTAAAATTTCCAAAACGTCGGTAAATGGCTTTTCGCCGACCTCAAGAATGGTTGAATTAAAGTCTCCCCAGAATTTTTTTAGGAAAACTTTCCAATTCATTTTGCCGTTAGAAATAATGTCAAGCTCGTCTTCTAAAGATGCTGTATAGCCATATTCTACGTACTTTGCGAAGAATTCTTTCAAGAAAGTCGTCACGACGCGACCGCGTTTTTCGGGATAAAATCTTTTGCGGTCCAGCTTAACGTATCCACGATCTTGCAAAACTGAAATAATTGCCGCGTAAGTAGATGGGCGGCCAATTCCTAGCTCTTCCAATTTTTTGACCAAGCTAGCTTCAGAGTAGCGCGGAGGTGGTTCAGTAAAATGTTGCGCTGGCTTTACTTCAAGCAATTCTAGCGGCTCTGCAGGCTTTAATTCAGGAAGATTTTGTTTTCCGTCATCTTCTTCGTTTTCGTCGTCTTTTCCTTCGTTGTAAATTTTATAAAACCCGTCAAACTTAATAACAGAGCCAGTTGCGCGCAGTTTTGCATAAGCTGGAATTGTTACAATATCGACCGCAGTTTGATCGAAAATTACATCAGCCATTTGCGATGCAACCATACGTTTCCAGATCAATTCATATAAAGCAAATTGATCTTCTTCGAGATATTTTTTTACTGATTCTGGTGGTAAAGAAAAATCAACGGGGCGAATGGCTTCATGGGCTTCTTGCGCATTTTTGATTTTGCTTTTGAAAAGATTTGGCGTTTCTGGCAAATAATCTTTGCCATAAGTTGCTAAAATATAGGCCCTAGAGTTTGTAATGGCTTCAGGTGTAACGTCAATGCTGTCGGTTCTCATGTAAGTAATTAAACCCTGATTTGCGCCGCCAATTTCAACACCTTCATAAAGCCTTTGCGCCATCATCATGGTTTTTTTTGCAGAAAATCCATGTTTGCGCGCCGCTTCTTGCTGTAGGGAAGACGTGATAAATGGTGGATAAGATCTGCGTTTCGATTGTTTTTTAGTAATATCAATTACTTGATATTTTTTATTTTCTAGCAGAGATTTGATTTTATTGGCCGCAACTTCATTTGTAATCGAAAATTTCTCAAGTTTTTTTCCTTCAATTTCAATTACCGATGCTAGAAAACTAATGTGCGCTAGGTTTTCAAGGTTTAGTTTGATGTCCCAATATTCTTCGCTTTTAAATGCTTCAATTTCTTCTTCGCGATCACAAATAATGCGCAAAGCAACTGATTGAACGCGTCCAGCCGAACGGCTTCCGGGAAGTTTTTTCCATAAAACTGGAGAAAGTGTAAATCCTACTAAATAGTCGAGGGCGCGGCGAGCTTGCTGTGCGTCGACTAAATCCATATCCATCTGACGCGGATTTTTTATCGCCTCTAAAATTGAATTTTTTGTAATCGCGTTAAAGACTACGCGCTCAACCTTTGTTGTGGATGTAATTGCTTTTTTTTGCTTCAGCACTTCTAAAACATGCCACGCAATTGCTTCTCCTTCGCGGTCAGGATCGGGTGCGAGTATGATTTTGTCGCAATTTTTTGCCGCGTCAATAATCATTTTGACGTTTTTCGTTGCCTTTGGCGAAATTGCATAATGCATTTCGAAATTTTTGTCAGGCTCAACCGAACCATTTTTACTTGGCAAATCACGAATGTGCCCAAAGGAAGCTAGAACCGAATAATCTTTGCCTAGATATTTTCCGATAGTTTTAGCTTTTGCCGGCGACTCAACAATCAATAAATTTTTCATGATTTTGTAATTATAAATGGCGCATCTTTCTTCAAAATTTTTCCGAAGTGATGTGGTCATTTTTTGCTTCTAAATATGATTTAAAAACAGAAAATGACATTAATTAGCCCTTGTATTTAGAGCTTTCAAAACAAAAAGTCAAACAATGTTCGTTTTTTTATAAGAAATATTGACAAATGACTTAATATGAAAAAACACGTTTTTAGAGGATTTTTCTATAAAAACACGCTTAAAATGCCTTAATTAGGCAGTTTGAGGCGGTTTTATTGCAAAAAAATTCAGATTCGACAATTGCTAAATTGTAAAAAATTTCTTCGCTAATTACTTTATTTTTTTCATCAAAAACAGTTACGACTTCATAGTTTTCATAGTGACGAGGCAGGAAAAAACTGGCAATTGGAATGTAAAGGGCAGGGGTGGGTTTTCGTTTTGAAAAGCCATATTGGCGAATGGTGTTATTATTGCCATCTTTCCATTCGTTTAAATTTCCGCTTAAAGCAGTTGATTTTATTTCATTTTTACTTGGCTTTGTCATGTTATTTTGACAAGAAAAAGTAAAAAATAGTATAAATATTAGAAAATTAATTTTCATATTTTTTGAGTTTTTTGAATGTTTCGGTTTTTAATTTTGTCTTTTTAAGTTTTTTGATTTTTAGTTTTTCAACTTTTTTCTCTTCTGTTAAATCGGTTTTATTTTTGGCCAGATTTCTTATTAATAAATTTTGCGAATCATTGATTTTAATAGTTAAAATATCAATATTTTGTGAAGATTCTTTAAAAGTTTCATATAATTTTTGATAGTTTTTCTTGAAAAAAAATGTTGAGATTTTATCGAAATCATCATCTTTAATTTGCGTTTTTAAACTTGAAGAATCGTGAATTTTAATTTGTCCTAGAAAAGAAATTTTTCCGGCAATAACTTCAAATCCTATTAGTGGTTTGGTGCGTCTTTTGCCGGTTATGTTGGAAAATTCTGGCTCAAGTTGCTGTTCGTGAATTCTTATTCGGCTAATGCTGGTGCTTACGACTTCATAGCCTAATATTTCGTACCACCCTGGTTCTAACATTAGTATTTTGTAAGAATTTGAGGGGCTTAATTTGAAGCAAGATTTAATTTTTGCCTCAATGTTCAGATTGGTTTTGCACCATTTTGTGCTTGAATAGCTTGAATTTAATTGCAGCAAAACAATGCCTTTTTTATTAGCAGGAAAGCGTTCGAAGAAATCATTTTCAGATGGCAAGTCTGGCGAAATGGCGTCGCTAATTGCGGCGCAAGATGATATTGCGAAAAGAAAAAATAATGTGGTGAGTTTCATTTTGTTATTATTTTATGTCAAGACCAATGTCTACGGCTTTTGCAGAGTGAGTTAAGGCGCCAACGGAAATAAAATCAACGTCAAATTTTCTAAAAGATTTTATGTTTTTTAGATTAATTCCTCCAGAAATTTCAATTAAACATTTTTTATTAATAATTTTTATCGCCTCTTTAATTTGCCTTTCATTCATGTTATCAAGCATTATGACGTGGGGATTTAATTTTGCGGCTTGCGCAACTTGAGTTAAATTATCGCACTCGATTTCGATTTTTTTTGTTGATTTTTTTGCGGCCAAAATTGCTTTTTCAATGCCGCCCGCAGCCTCAATATGATTGTCTTTAATAAGAATCATGTCGGATAAATTAAAGCGATGATTTTCGCCGCCGCCAATTTTTACGGCATATTTTTCAATATTGCGCAAGTTTGGAATTGTTTTTCTGGTGTCGAGAATTTTTATTTTTGGGTTTTTCAATGACGTAACAAACTGATTTGTTAAAGTTGAAATTCCGCTTAAATGCTGCAGTAAATTTAAAATAACACGCTCGGCGGCAAAAATTAATTTTGCGTCTCCGTGGCCAGAAGCTATTGATTTTGTTGGTTTTACGATATCTGAATCTTTTGCTAAAATTTCTAGTTTTATTTTTGCATCAGCAAATTTTTCTGATTTTTTTAGCGTTGCAAAACAAATTTTTATTACGTCAATTCCGCATAAAATAATTTTTTCGCGCGGCCTAATCGAAAAAGAAATTTGATGATTTTGAGGGATGGTTAAGTCGCTTGTTATATCGCTTAAGGCGCAATCTTCGGTTAACGCTTCTTTGATTATTTTTGTTAATTCTAATTTTAAATTTTTCATTTTAGTTTTGGCAATTTCTTGGATCAAAATTTTGTGATTTTAATTTAGCTAAATGATCTTTAATAAAATAATGCATAAAATTCATTTCTTCTGCCGTTATTTGGCGCTTGCCTTGAGAGCTTTCGTTGAGAATTTTTTCAATTATCTTAAAAGCCATACAATCGTTTCCTTGCCTTGCATAAAGGAATGCGGTCATTTGCTTTGTCCATAATGGCGCTTGGGGATTATTATTTTGCGCCATTTTATTAGCAATTTTTAAAGCCAAGTCGTAATCGTGCAGACTGTTTGTTGCAATATGAATTGCTTGAAAAAACCACCACCAATTTTCATCAATATTTTTCGAAGAATGTTCGTCAAGATATTGTAAAACATAGCGCGAATCGCTTTTATTTTGGGTTTGAGAAAAATAATAAGCTGCAAATGATGGAGTTAAATTTGATTTTTCGTTTAAAGAATCAAGCATTGTAAACCATTGGTAAAGGCGCGAATAATCATAATTTTTTAGTGCAACAAAACCCGCAAAAACATCGCCAGAATTTTGTAGACGCAATGCCAAAATGCGAAATAAAAATTCATTATCACCTAAAGACATTGCTTTTATTGCAGGCAAGCTAGGAATGGCTGGAACTATATCGAATTTTGGTTTAATGCTTTCAGTTTTTGACCAAAAAATAATCTGACATAAAAAAGTCGCAACAAATAAATAAAGAAAAATTTTATGCGAATAAAGGTGAAAAAAAATGCGAAAATTCGATTTCATATTTTAAAGTGATTGGTCGAATTTCTTTTTTAGTTCAATCATTTGAACGCAAGCATTGGCGGCAAAAGCCCCTTTGTTCTTTTGCTTTGGGTCAGCTCTTACAATGGCTTGGGCTTCATTTTCAGTGGTTAAAATTCCGTTGCCAATTGCTAGGTGATATTTTAATGCAAGCTTGCTTAAGCCTTGTGCGCTTTCATTTGCGACTATGTCGTAATGCGAAGTTTCTCCGCGAATTACGCAGCCCAAGGCAATGTATCCAGCGTAATTTCCGCTTTCTTTGGCAAGTGATATAGCTAAAGGAATTTCAAGCGCTCCGGCAACGTTAATTATTTCATGAACATAGCCTAATTGCTTAATTTTACTGACTGCGCCTTCTAGTAAAAGATTGGAAATATTGTCGTAAAATCGCGCCTCAACTATTAGTATTTTTTTCATTTTTTATTAACTTGAAATAGTTTAATATCTTAAACAAAGATAAGTCATCTTTGTTAACATTGCCGTTGATAGGCTTAATTAAAGCAAATATGCTCAACATTTTCAATCTATTTTTGTTTTTATTGCTGTTGTGGATTGGCCTAATGTTTACAATGGCGCATTTTTTTGTTACTTATTTTATATTAGGAATAATCTTCGCGGCCCTTGTGGCATTTGCTTCTTTTAAGATGAACATAATTAAAAAAGACTCTGAATTGCTTTATTTAAGCTTTGGTTTTTATCGTCATTTTGTCAGTCTTTATTTTAAAAATTTTTTTAGCTCTTTGGCTTTAATTATTGATTTAGCATTTTCGATTAAACCAATCAGGCCTTTGCTTTATCAAATAAAAAATGATTTTGAGCAAATAAATTTATCTTTAATTATAACTAGTTTAAATATGTCAAGCGGCCTTTTGTACGTAGGCGCAAAAAATGGAAACATTATCGTTCATGTGATAGATGAAAAATATTTTGCTAGTTTTAATTTATTAAAAATTAGAAAAAAATTGCTTAATGTTAATGATGATAATTTAGTTTAAGAATGTCTGATATTGAAAAAATAAATCATTTAAAGGCAGAAATAGCAAGGCATGATGAAGCTTATCACAGTTTTGATGCCCCACTGATTTCTGATGCAAAATATGATGAATTGCGTAAAAAACTTGAAGAGTATCAGCGTAATTTTCCGCAATTTTTTAATGATGAAAAAAATAATGTTGGTGGAAAAACTTTGGATATTTTTAATAAAATTCATCATGCAAAGCCAATGCTGTCGCTTTCAAATGGCTTTTTGAAAGAAGATATTCAAGATTTTATTGATCGCGTAAATCGTTTTTTAGGTTTTGATAAAAAAGAAGAAAAAACTTTATTTGATTTTTCTGAAAATAAAAATATTGATTTTTTTTGTGAAGCAAAAATTGATGGATTATCTTTTTCGGCGCGCTTTGAAGATGGAAAATTAAAGTTTGCCGCAACTAGAGGTGACGGTGAAATTGGCGAAGATGTTACGCAAAATATTAAAGTAATAAAAAATTTTCCGCATGAATTGGCAATAAAAAATCCGCCAAAAATTTTTGAAATTCGTGGTGAGGTTTATATGGGAAAAAAAGATTTTTCTAATCTTAATTTTAAGCAAGAAGAAATTGGAGGAAAAATTTTTGCAAATCCGCGAAATGCTGCTGCTGGCTCGTTGCGACAACTTGATGCGCAAATTACTGCGTCACGAAATTTAAGTTATTTTGCTTATGGAATTGGCGAAGTTTCTGCTGATTTTCAATGTGAGTCGCAAGAAAAATTGCTAAAAATATTGCAAGAATATGGCTTTAAAACCGAGTCGCATTCTCGTCTTTGCGCCAATGTTGATCAAATTATGCGGCTTTACGAAGAAATTTTTGACAAGCGTTATCAACTTGATTACGATCTTGATGGTATGGTTTACAAAGTCAATAATTTCAAGCTTCAAGAGCGTTTGGGTTTTATTTCTCGCTCGCCGCGTTTTGCAATTGCACATAAATTTGCTGCAGAAAAATCAAAAACTGAAATTGAAAAAATTATTATTCAAATTGGCAGAACTGGCGCCCTTACGCCGGTGGCAATTCTGAAGCCTGTTAATATTGGTGGTGTAGTCGTGCAGCGCGCAACTTTGCATAATCAAGATGAAATTGAGCGCAAAGATATTCGCGAAGGTGATGTTGTTGTTGTACAGCGCGCTGGCGACGTGATTCCGCAAGTTTTGGAAGTTGATTTTAGTAAAAGAAAAAGTGATTTACCGAAATTTATTTTTCCAACAAAATGTCCGGTTTGTCAATCTGCAATAGTAAAAACTGATGATGACGTAATTTTGCGATGTCAAGGCGCTCTAAGCTGTGACGCGCAGTTGAAAGAATCACTAAAGCATTTTGTATCAAAAGATGCTTTTGATATTGCTGGTCTTGGAAAAAAACAAATCGAGAATTTTTTTGCAGAAGGCCAAATTAAAATCTTTGCCGATATTTTTACTTTAGAAAAACGCAATAAAGAAAATTTAATCAATAAAGAAGGTTGGGGAGAAAAATCGGTGCAGAATTTATTTTTTGCAATCAATCAAAAAAGAACAGTTTCTTTTGAAAAATTTATTTATGCTATCGGCATTAGGCATGTTGGGCAGGCTATGGCGAAGATGATTGCTGGTCATTTTGTTTCTTATGAAAATTTTAAAAATAAAATGATGTCGATTGCAAAATTGCCTGATGAAGAATTTTTGCAAAGCCAAGATTTTCAAGACTTTGTAGCGCTTGATGGCGTTGGTCAAAAAATTGTCATAGCGATTATCGATTATTTTCGTGATTTGCATAATTTAAAAATGCTTGAAAATGTTGAAAAAGAATTAACAATTCAAGATGTAATTTCAACGCGCGCTAATTCAAAACTTTCGGGATTATCCATTGTTTTTACTGGCTCTATGGAAAAAATGTCGCGAGCAGAAGCTAAGAAAAAAGCTGAAGAACTAGGGATGAAGGTACTTGGGGCAGTTTCGACAAAAACAAATTATGTTGTTGCAGGAATTGACTCTGGTTCAAAATTAAAAAAAGCACAAGAATTAAACATAAAAATTCTCAATGAGAATGAGTGGGAAAGCTTAATTTTAGAGGGCTAAATATGTTTAAAAAAATTTTAATATATATAATAAAATTTTATCAATTTTTAATATCGCCATTACTTGGTAATAATAAATGTAGATTTTTTCCAAGTTGTTCGCAATATTCTATCGAGTCCATTGAAAAAAAAGGAATTTTCAGGGGATTGTTTCTAAGTGTAAAGCGTGTTTTAAAGTGCCATCCTTGGTCTGCTGGCGGATATGATCCAGTAAAATAATTTTAAATGCTAAAAATATTTTTTCTAATTTTAGTTTTTTTACTTACTCAAAATCTGATGATTTTTGATGGGAAAGCTGCTGAAAAAAAATTAGAAGAAAGGCTTGCGCCAGCTAATGCCAGGGTAAAAAGCGATGAAGAATTTCTTAATGATTTAAAAATTAAAAAAGCCAAGGATGAGCCATTTGACTCGAAAGATGTAAAAGTCGATGTTCATTCTTTAGGGCTTGATGATGTCGATAAGACGAAAGATGAAAAAGTTAAAGAAGAAAATCTTGACGTTAAAGTGGTAGAAAAAAAACCAAAAATTGTAGAAGAAAAACCTGAAAATAATAAAAAAGATGAGACAAAAATTATTACTAAAATTCAAAATTTTGTTAATGAAAATATAATCAATAAAGTTTCTCCGACCAAGCCAGATAAGGAAATTGAAAATAAAGTTGAGCCGTTGCCAGATTCTAAAATTTATGTAAAAAAACCAAAAACAAAATCACAAAAAAAACATGAGTTAAGAAAAAGAATTGAAGAAGAAAGGAAAAAATCGCAGCTTGCTAAAAGAAAAATTTTACAAGAAGAGAAGATGATAAAGCTAAATAAGTTGCGCGAAGAATATCTAATTAAGCCAGAAATAAAAAATGAAGATGCAGAAAATAATATTGATGAAGATTTTATTGATGATGAAAAGGAAATTTTGCCACGCGAAAAAGAATTAAGTTGGAGTAGCAGATTTTTATCATACGAAACTGCGCCAGCGCCCATTCTTGACCGTTATCGTGGCAATGACAATAAGCATATTCCAATCATACCAACGGTTCGTGAAAAAATTGATATGCTGTTTCAAATTATCGCCGAAGGTAAAAATGGCGATCCTGCGGCCTTTAACAGCGCTTATCAATATGTTTTAAACCCCAATGTCTATAATGCGCAAGGAGACACTTTATTAACTTATGCAACTTTATTGCAACGTTATGCGGTCATGTCGTCAATATTGGGGAAGGGCGCCGATCCTGACTTGGAGAACGTTTTGGGGCATACGCCAATTGACATTGCGATTGAATTGCTTGATTTAAAAGCAGTAAATATGCTGCTTGAAATGAATGCTGATCCCTTTTATGTTGATGGCTTGGGGCGTACTTATTTAATGCATGCCGCCCGCGTTGGATTTTTACCGCTTGTCGATTTATTTGTAAGGCAAGGCCTTGACGTGAATGCCGAGGACGGCGACGGAATAACGCCTTTGGCCATTGCTTATCGTCATAAAAAAGAAATAATCGTGCAATATCTTTTAAAACATGGTGCGAAAACATGGATTAAAAAACCATATGTCGCAAAAAAACAAAGTTTAATTAAAGAATTAAACGGAAGGTGGAAAGATAGTGGCTTAGGGGTTCCGATTAATAAATAAAAGAAATCAATTTAATTATTTTTCTTTTTTGTTAACAAATTATTTTGTTTTAAAAAATAGGTGCTATAAGTTTATTGTTAAATATTAATTATCGAGATAACTAAACTGTGAGAAAAAAATTTATTTCTACCATTTTTGTCGCTATCTTCTTTTGTGGTTTTGCTGTTAGCTTTTCTGCGTTTTCTCAAATTGAAAATGAATTTAATCTTGTAAATAATAATTCGGAAATAAAAGACTTGGCAGGGGTAAGTTCTTTAATGTCAGCTGCTGCAGAAAATGATGTTGAAGGGGTAAAATTTTTCACTAAAGCAGGATCAAAAACAATTAATAAAAAAAATATTGGAGGCGGTACGGCGCTTTTAATTGCTAGTCGAAATGGCAATTTGCAGATAGCAAAAATGTTAATTGAAACTGGTGCAGATGTTAATCTTTCTGACAATGAAGGCTTTACACCATTGATGCGCGCGGCGATTGCAAAAAGCCCCGAACTAACAATGCTTTTAATAAATAATCGCGCAAATATTTTTCTAACCAACATTAACAATGAAAGCGCGATGGTTCATGCAACCGCTTCTGATTGCGACGCTTGCTTGGCGCAAATTTTACTTAGTGCAAAATCTAGCAATCAAAAAGCTAGCAATGATTTTTTATTAAAGCAGTTAATGATTTCTTTTTCAGTTGCTCAAAATAGACAAAATGATAATACAAAAAATTTATTGCAAAAATATTTGGACGAAATGTCGAAATCGACTTCGATAGCTGGAGAAGTTACTGATAATGATAATGGTTTTACCGAGGTGAAAGAAGATATTGACGTTGCTGCAAATAAAGCGCAAGAATTCGTCAATAAAGATAAGGGCGTCAAATATGTTTTTGGTGATTCTTCGCAAAAAATTAATACCGATAAAAGCCCGATTATTAAAGCAAAAGAAGATGCGCCTCAAAGCTCTGCTAAAGAATCTGTAAGCAAGTTTGCAAATGAAGGAAATGTTGCAGTTAGGTTTAAGTTTGTTTCTGGTGCTGCTCCTTTAATGCCTGCTAAAAAGGCTATCTATAAATAGTTGTAATACAATTTCCAAAAATAAATCTAATACTTGCATCATATTTATTAATTTTAAGGTCTCGATTTATCCAGATAAATCAGAGCTTTTAAGTTAAAATTTAAAATATTTAGCAAGTGTTAGATTTATTTTTGGAAATGGTATTGCTTAGATGAATGGCTGGAAGTGGAAAATGGCATTACTGATCATTAACATCACCACTCTTCTCAACATAAGTGTACCAAGTAAAGTCGGCCTTTACTGAAATTGCTGCGGCGTTTTTTCCTGAACTAATCAAGACTAAGTCATCGGCGCTGTATTTTTTGGTTTTTTTGATTGAAAGTTCGGTAATTACTGGATATCCCGGTAATTTATTGAAAAATTCTGTAATGAAATTATTGGCTTTTAAGTCACTGACCGCTTCAAAAGAAATTGATGCCGTAGAGCGAGATATCTTGATTGTTTTGCGATCGAAAATTCCGCCACTCATTAATTCTGGCAGTGAAACTTGAATGGTCTGATTGGCAATATTATGCTTTAGGGCAAGCGTTGCGAAATTATTATTAACATCATCCATTTTTGGTCCCGTTGCATTTTTTTTACTGTCATCAATTATTTTCCAGACTTCTTTGTATTTCTTAGCATCATTTAATTTTCCTTCAAGTTCAGTTTTTTGGTTTCTGATTGAGGAAGTATCTAATTTTATTTTTTTAATATTTTCTTCGCTAGAACTTTTTACTTCAATTAGATAGAAAATAATTACTATAAGCAAAGACGCCAAGGCAACAGATCCGGCAATGTTGGCGATAATTTTGCGTTGAAGATTTTGCGTTTTTTTCATTTTTTATTTACTGTGGATGCTTTGCTTGAAGTAGAGTTTTTATTTTCGATGGTGAATTGAGTTGGGAATGTGAAATATTTTTTAGAAAAATCAATGCTTCGTGGCAATTCTGTGAAGTTAATTTTATTTTCAGGAAATGTTTTTTTGAATTCTAATGTTAAGCCGTCGAATTCTTTGAATAAATCGTCAATGTCTCCGCTTCTATTAGCAATATCGCCATTAATTATAACTTTGTAAGACGTGCTTGTTGACGGAGTTCTGTCGTTAAAATTGATAAGAGAATAACTGAAATTACTGACTTTGACTCCAAAATTTTTGACGAATCCAAGGTTTGAATAAATGTCGTAAAAATTGACGCCAATTGCAGAAAAATTTTCATAAATTTTACCGATATCTAAGACGCGATCAATGTCGATTATTTGACCAGATTCGCCAATCATTTCACCGTCCAAGGCACTGTTTTTTAGATCTTGCAAGCTATTTTTTGCAATCGTGTTTTCTGCTTGCACAACTGATTTTTCTTCTTCTAAAAAACTATAGCTGTAAATGATGGTGATTGAAGCGAATCCGATCATCATTAGCAAAATTAAGTTTGCAAAATATGACGCGCGAATTGTTAAGAATAATTTTTCGAATGTATTAATTCGCGTTGTTACAAATTTTAGAATTTTCTTTTTTTCAGCAAAGAAAGTTTTTGAAATTAATAAATCGCAAAAATTACTGTTTTGTGGAATAACGTTGCGATATCCTATTGTTGCAGCTGCTTGAAACGGCGTGTAATTTATTATGTTGAAGTCGATATTTCCAACGCTTTCAAGTTTCGTTAAAGCCTCGCTAGGAAGGATGTTTATAATGTCTAGATCTTTAATTGTAAGCTCGGGGAAGGGGCGTTTTAAATATTCGAACGTACTGTAAATATCTTGTTCGTACCTTTCTAAAAAACTATCATCTTTGAAATTATAAGAGACAATGCGCGTAAAAACCAAGCCATGACTGTTGAAAACGGTTTGACGAATATCACTAACTTTATTTTGCCAAACGACGCAGTAAAGGTCGTTTTTTTTATTTTGCACCCTTGAAGAGCTTTTAATGCTTGCTCTTAGGCGCTTAAACAAAGAAAAGCTTTCAATTGGCAGCATATAAATTCCGACAAGGCGGTTTGGCTTTTCGATGAGAAATTCTATCCATTGATTAATTGCCTCTGAAGACGAAGCCGATATAAATAGGCACTCCCAGCGTTTTTTACTATTTGGCAATTGAGATTTTTGCGGCTCGGAAAGAATGTAGTTTCGGAAATTATTTTTTTCGATGTCGACGCTCATATCGCGATTTATAAGCTTTTTAACGTCGTTTTTGCGAATAAATGGATAGGTTTTTTTGCGATATCCTTGATCGGCGGTGTCAAGCAATATATAGATTGGGGTCGATTTATTTTGTAAAAAAAGTTTTGTAAGTTCGTTTTTTATTTCGTCATCTAACTGATTTTCAAGAAATATTTTATTTTTAATTTCGCTGCCACTATGCAGGGCAACAACAGAGCCGTGAATTCCAATTGTAATGACGAAACTATTTTCGGAAATCATTTTGCAGAAATTAAAAATCGATTTTTATTAACAAAACTATAATATTATAATGTGATTTAAAATAGTAATTTTTCAACTAATTTATTAAAAAATGATTTTAGGAATTGGAATTGACGTAGTGAATATTAAAAGAGTTTCTGATTTATTGCAAAAATTTGATCAAAAATTTGAGGATAAAATTTTTACCAAAAAAGAAAAAGAATGCGCTGCAGAATTAAAAAATATTGATAAAAAAATTGCATTTTATGCTAAAAGATTCGCCGCAAAAGAGGCCTTCTCAAAGGCTTGTGGGCTTGGGATTGGAAGGGGAATTGATTTTTTAGATATCGAAATTTCTAACAATGAAATTGGCAAGCCATCAATCAATATTTTAAACGATAAAATTGAGTTTTTGAAGCTGCATTTTGCGGTTGCAAAAATAGAAATACATTTGTCTTTGACTGATGAAGAAGCGTTGGCTCAAGCGATTGTGATTTTAGAAAAAACTAATTAAATTATTATGAAATATATTGTCTACGGTCTTGGTATATCTGGTTTGGCGACTGCTAAATGTTTAATTGAAAATGGTGAAAATATTATTATTACCGATGATAATATTGCTGCAATTGAAAGTACAAAAATAAAATTTGGCGATAAGGCGATGTTTTTAAAACCAGATGAAATTGAAAATTATTGTGATGATAAAACCTTAATTAGCTTTGCTCCGGGCATTCCACTTTATTTTCCAAAGCCGCATAAAATTTTAGAAATTGTAAAAAAAACTGGCGCAAAATTATTGTGCGATATTGAAATTTTTTATTTATTAAATCGTGATAAAAAATTTTTAGGAATTACCGGAACTAACGGCAAGTCAACAACCACGGCCCTTACGGGGTTTATTCTTGAAAAAATAAAAATTGACGCGCAAATTGGCGGAAATATTGGAATTCCTTGTTTTGAATTGCCGAAAGCAAAATTGTATGTTTTTGAGACATCTTCTTTTCAACTTGATTTAATCGATCAAACGCATTTTAGCATTGCGTCATTAACAAATATTACGCCAGATCACATTGATAGACATGGTTCTTTCGAGGCTTATGTTGATTCAAAAAAACGTATTTTTAAAAATCAAAAAGCTAAAGATTTTGCAATTATTGGCGTTGATAATGAGCATTCAAAAAAAGTTTTTGATGAATTGAAGAATGACGAAAATTTTCAAGCAAATTTAGTGCCGATTTCGACGAAAAAAATTGTTGAAAATGGCGTGTCGATAGTTGATGGAATTTTACATAACAGAATTGGCCAGTCTTTGACAGATCTATCTTTGGACGCTATAATTTTAAAAGGCGAGCACAATATGCAAAATATTGCGGTTGCTTTTGCCAATGTTTATTGCCATTTATTGCAAGAAAATAACGTAAAAATTTCTGAAAATGAAATTATTTCTGCAATCAAAGAATTCAAGGGTTTAAGGCATCGCATGCAATTTTTAGGATCATCAAATGGAGTGAATTTTATTAATGACAGCAAGGCGACAAATGCAGAATCGACTGAAAATGCCCTAAAATCTTACGAAAATATTTTTTGGATTTTAGGCGGCAAAGCCAAGGATGGCGGCATTTCAAGCTTAAAACCATATTTCAATAAAATTTCTAAGGCCTATTTAATTGGTCAAGCCAGTGAAGAATTTGCGGAAGTTTTGCAAAAAAATTCTGTAGATTTTGAAAAATGCGGCGATTTAGAAAATGCTATTAAAAAAGCGTTTTTAGATGCAAAAAATTCTGGCTTAAAAGAAAAAAATCTTCTACTTTCTCCTGCGTGCGCATCTTTTGATCAATGGAAAAATTTTGAAGAGCGCGGAGATTATTTTTGTAAAGTTTTTGATGAAATTAACAAGGGTTGAAAAACTATTAATTCTGCTTGATTTTGCAAAAGAATTCACTCAAGAATTTTGTAAAAAAATTTTTGCAAATAAGGCGTTAAAGGCCTCTTGCTATGTGCTGTTTGTATTTTTTATTTTAGCAATTCCGTTATTTACAATTTTTTCTTTTCAGCCAAACGCGCAATCTTCTTTGCCAGCTTGCTCTAGCCTTGCTTCGAACGTTACGCCCGACCCGGGTAATAACTGTTTGTTTTTTGAGGGCAGGCCGCTTTGTCGCGACGTTGCCAATCCAGATCATCGCACTAATTGCGCCGATTTAATCGATTTGCCACTATGTAGCGACATTGTGGTAAGTGGCGGAAACGGCGCCCATCCTGGTCGAAACTGTGTTGATCTGTGTTCTGCATCTTCCTATAATGACCCCGATCCAACCGCTAATCCGTCATTGGTTAGGGGAATTGACTACGCGGTTTTTAACAAAGACTGTACCCGCTTTTGTGACGATGTTGAAAGCGGAATTACGCCAAATCGTAATGTAAATTGCGTGGCAAGAAAATGTCATCAATTGTCGCCGGGTGTTGATCCTATTTCGTCGGGCAGTGGTTTGAATTGTGAAATATTGGCTTGTAATTTATTGACCCCTGACGAATTAAATAAAACAAAATTTGATGATGCGACGAAAAAATATTGCGAAGGAAGTAACTTAAAATGCTATAATTTTGCACAGTCGCAACTGCCCTATGTAAGGATGCGAGCGATGAATCCAATTTGCAATGTTCATGATTGCACCCCGTCTTCGCCTGTTTGTGGGCAGCCAGATTTATTAAACATTACAAACCAAGGGCCGGCCTATACTGCTGTTTATGAGCGATATATTAACGGTGGATTTTCAATTGCTACAAACGGCATTTGTCGTGTTGTGCTGTGCCGCGAAATTATAAAGCCGCAATATCGCTGTGTTAATTCTGCGGGCGTTATGACTGGGCTTAGCAGTGATGATAATTTTAGGAATCCTTCATGCGATTCTTCTGGGGCTGGCTCGGTTTGTGCTTCAAATTATTGCTATGAAACTATTGATTGCAACGCTGTTGCGAATCAATCAAGAACTGAATGTCAGCAGGCTGCAAACGTTCCTTCTGGGCATGGCGATCCTTTTAATTCTTGGTTTTATCGTCCAAAGCCGTTGAATAAAGCAATTGATACTTCAACAGGAATTTTACATCCGATGAATCCAGCTTTATGCATGCATCGCGACCAGATGGACCCACGCACAGGTGGCGTTGGTCCGGGGGAACATAATGTTACAAATATGGGATTATTCACGATAGATTGGGGCTATTATTCTGATTATTTAAGATTTCCAACAAGCTCTCCGGGGGCCTGCAATTCTGTACCCGGAGGCAATCGCGGAATAGGATACGGTTACATTTGCGGCGATGGCGGTTTAGTTACGAACAGAACAAGCGTTGTGCGTCAAGCTGTTGATTATGGAAGCGCCTATTTTAAAGGCTATGCTGTAACTGATTTTAGCGGAACTTATCCAAAACATAAAGTCACGGTTTGTTTGCGTTTTAAAAATACCATGACCTTAAACGCTTGCGGAGAAAGAGAATGCGGCATTTCGGCAATATTTGGAAACATTACGTTAAACACTTGCGGCGGTGATGTCTGCAAAGATTTAATCATCGATGAAGCCAATGAAAAAGAATGTTCGATGAATGGCGGAGGCGATAATGGCAGTTTTTGCGCCAACACAATCGACACATATCAGCGTTTGCGCGCAGTAAAATATAACGATAAAATTTGCGCATTTTTTGACTCGAAAGGGCAGGTTGCTTATGCTGATAACGCAGCATTTTTTGACGGCAGAGAAACTTTAAACGACGGCAAAACTTGCGTTAATGATAATTCTTCCGTTAACAGCTGCAACGGCTATAATAGCAACTCTAATCCTTCTTCGGCTTCGGTTTGGAGAACGTCTTTAAAGGTGCATTATGTTGACAATAATCGCCCCGGAAACCCGCCAGCCGAGCAACGCGGCTATTTAGACATTAACGGCAGGCTTTATAAAGAACAAGAATGCCCGAAAGTTACGCTAAGAATTCCGCCACCAGATTTATATAATTTGGGCATAGTTTCTAATTCGGAAAAATTATTTGTGCCGCCATTAGGTATAAGGGCTGCAACCGTAATTAGAGGCGGTTCTGATGCAATTCCTTCGTCAGGAGATCTTTATGGAATTACCGATTTTCATTATCCTGAAATGAAAATACAGTTTGGCGTGAACGTTTATAAAATGAGTCTTGGTCTTGGTTATCAAGGCAATGATTCTAGTGGCGAAAATTATGCCGCGTCGCCCGCGGTGCAAAATATTTCGACTAGTTTTAATGGTAGGGATTATCTTGCCGAGCTTTATGTAACAAAGGAATATGACGCAAATTCTAAATGGCCGCTATTTTGTTTATATCGTAAATTTAGAGATCAAAACGGACTTTATCTTCCTGCGATAAAAGTTGGATGCATAAAGCGTAATCGTCCAGACCTTGACAATGCTGTCTTGCGAAACTTTGACGCAACATTGCCAGTAAGAAAAACAATCGTAAATTCTGTGGTTGGAAATCAATATAATAATTCGCAAATTTCAGTAAAATATTTGGCGGGATTTGGTGCAAATAATATTAACAATAATTGTGGCAGCGACGATATTTGCACAACCGCAATTACTTTAGATAATCTTGATTATAAAACGCCAACTTGCAAAAGGGACGTTGAAAATTATGAAATTTGTGCCAAGCGCGAAGAATGTTCAAGGTTAAATATTGAATGCGTACAAAATGAAATTGATTATCGTAACGCCGAAATTGCGGGGCAAGATACGACGATATTTCAGGCAATTCGTAATAGTTGTAACGAAGTGACTTTGCCATTTTGTAATAATAAAAAAGGTGTAAATTTATCGTCTGGCTCGACTATTTATAATAGCAATCCAAACGCAGTAATAGCAGATCCTTTATATTATGGATGGTTTAACGAAATCTGCGTAGTTTCTGGTTTTGAAAATAAATTAACTAACGTGGTTGCAAAGGTTACCGGAAATTCTTTTATGGGAAAATGCTTGATTAGCGCTGTTAGCCCATATTTAACCGATAATAATCCTGCGACAAATTGTGACGCTGGTGGCTTTGCGCCAAATTGCTTGTGCGTTGAAGCGCCAGACGGATATTTAACAAACACCGGCGAAGTTGTAAGAAAGAAAACCCCGCGTGAAGCAGGATTATGCACTGACATGCCGCTTCCACAATTTTGTTTGGCAATCAATCATAATCAAAATCCAAATTCTGATACAACTGATATTGATTATGTAAGAAGTTCTGTAGGAAAAATGTCTTACGGTGGCAGCGGGGTCAACGTTTCGCATCAATATCGTTCATTTGGAAAAGTTGCTCCTAATGAAATTTTAACCGCAGGACATGCCGAATTTGCGAAAGCTTTAATTGGCGTTCCTGATGTGCGCGGCGAATGTCGCGGCTTTTGGACATATGACGCAAATTCTTCTGGCGTATTGCTTTTACCAACAATGAGCTGCTTAAACAATAACGGAGAGGCTGTGTGGGAAGCGAGCACAAGAAACCCGTGCGTGCGTTATTCTTGCCAAGAAGCAAAAACCTATGGACCAGCGCTAGACGGGGTTTATCAAGGAAGTTATGGCGTTAACGAAAGCGGTGAAAATAAAGGCTTGTCAAACGGTTTTGCAACTTGGAATAAATTTACAAAAACCAATGATTTTCTTGAAAATGCAAATGCAATTGCCTGCATTTCGGGCTTTAAACCAGCAGGAAGTTCGGCTTTAATTTCGCAAGGCGTCATTACTGGATATAGCGGCGGAACCTTACCAACAAGGTCTTGCGACCAACTTGGAAACTGGATGGCAACTTCTAATAATTGTCAAAGAATTCAATGCCAAGCAATAAATCCGCGAATTCCAACTTCTTCATCTGATAGTGCGGCGTGGAATGCTTGGTACGCTTCGGGCGGAGCAACTTTTCCTGCGGTGAATGCCTCGCGCAGTGCGGTTAGAACGCAAACAGAATCAATTGCCGTTGGTACTTGCAATAATAATCTTGGATTCTTCCAAAGCCCCGGAGGTCTTCCACCAACGGTTGAATGCGATTCTTTAGGAAACTGGCTTGTGGTAAAAAATCCGTGCGTAACAAGTTGCAGCGCCATTTCATCAGATTCTGAAGCCTCAAGTTTAAATAACGGATTCTCAAAATGGGCAACGGGAATTGGCGCGGCTGGCGCAAGTGAAGTTTCGGGTGTATTTACCGGATGCGTTGTCGGATATGTTACAAACCCTTATCCACCAACAAAAGACGCTAGTGGAAACTCTCTTGCGCCAAGCATTGCCAATGATTTAACCAGACCAGCAGAATTGCCAAAAAGAATGTGCACCTTTGGAGCATCTGCAAATGGCGTTTCTGCAAGTGTTTGGGCCAATGTTGTAAATGGCTGTATTAATCAATGTCCGGGCGCGTCAGTTGATTCGCGCATTGGGGTTGGCGTAACTTCTCATTCAACTAGCGCAGGTGCCGTAAATATTGAATGGCCATCGACTGAATTAAACCAATATGCTTATGTTACAAATTGGAATGGCCTTGAAACTTTATTCGACGCCTCATATTTTGCTCAAGGTCGCGCCAATGGATATTACTTGCTTCGCCGCTATTGCAACGCTAATGGAAAATGGGAAAATGCCGAGCCAATGTGTTCAGCAAATAACGGTTTAATTGGTAATGCAAATTATTCGGCGTCGTCAACTGGATATAAAAATTCTATAAAAGCAGGAGACCCTACAGATGTTGTTACCGGAGCCTGCACAGTAAATTATTGGAAATACAACACTGATCAAGGGGCATTGCCACAAAGACAATGTGTTTATTCTTCTGGTAATCAATATATAGATAAAACATATTTGGCGCTATCTTCTGCAACGCATGATTGCGAGATGATAGTTTGTCCGCCTTACAGTTATGTTGGAGCAAGGGTTAGTTTCAACATTCCTGCTTCAGCTTCAAGAACAATTAACTCGCAGTTTCAAGGATCTTGCACCAATCAAGATGATACTACGGGTACTGTAACCTCTGCCTCTGTTGGCACGGGCTTAGTTCCTCCAACCGTTACTTGTCAGGCCAATGGAACATGGAGTGCTGTTCAAAATGAATCGAATTGCAAATATAATTGCACCGTCGAAAATAGCATAGCTCAACCAGTTAATCCAAATAAATACGTTCTAAAACATAATTATTATTTACGTACGCATAAAGCAGAACATTGGAATGAAGAATGCTTTACTGCAACATACGGTTATAATTGTAATGACGGAGTGCTAGGCATTATTAATTATAATCATGATAGTCGCTCTGGACCAGATTTTTATTGTAGGGTAGAGCAATATAACCCTATTGCTAATGGTTGGTGCAGTACAATATTCTACGGCTCTGTGCCAGCAATATCAACGGGCCCAATATTGACAGGAATGGGTTGCCAGTAGCGTAAATTTAAAGTTTTTATTAATATTATTTCTATATATGATTTCAATTATAATGGGTTCAAAATCAGATTTCGCAACTATGCAGCACGCCTGCGAAATGCTTGATAAATTTGGTGTGGTTTATGATGTAAAAATAGTTTCAGCACATCGCACGCCAGATCGTCTTTATGAATTTGCGCGCGCAGCTGAAAGTAACGGCACAAAAATTGTCATCGCCGGAGCAGGTGGCGCGGCGCATTTGCCTGGAATGGTTGCGTCATTGACTAAACTTCCAGTTCTTGGTGTTCCGGTTGAAAGCAAGGCGCTTAAAGGCTTGGACAGCTTACTGTCAATTGCACAAATGCCCGCAGGAATTCCAGTCGGCACATTAGCAATAGGCGAGGCGGGCGCAAAAAATGCAGCACTTTTAGCAGTTGCAATTCTTGCATTATCTGACGAAAAATTGGCAGAAAAATTAGAAGAATTTCGCTTGAATCAAACTGCGTCAGTTGGGCTTGAGCCTTAAATTTATTTTTCATTCTTCTTCGGCAAACACCGAAACTTCACATCCATCAACAGCCAAATGATTAACGCAAGAGGCGTAACGATAACATTCTTCAATTGCAAAATTTGCAGCTAAAAAACATTCCTCTTTAGTAATATGTCTAGCATTCGATGCAAAATCATTTGGAATTTTGCAAAGCTTTATTGAATTGATCGCGCTATTTGAATTATCTGGGTTGCGACTAATTGCCATCAGATCGAAGGGATTGTTTTTTTCAGCAAAAACTATGTAATCTTTAATGCCTTCAAAATTATAATCATCCTTATAAATGCCGCTTGATATTTCAAGCTCGTCTTGTCGATTATAAATGTTATAAAAATCGTATAAAATTTTTGTTTTCACACATTTTGAATATTGCAGATGTTCATTTTTTAAATCTCCGTCAAGTAATTTTAAATCAGTTATATCGCCATTTTTTATATTAAAAGAAATCAGATTGTCATTAGTGGTGCGCAGTTTATGAAATCCGTCCTTAAGGGTAATAAGCCTTGATTCTGTAGAGTTTGATGATTGTTTAGCAAAGACTTTATTAAGAAAAATTGTTACAGTTGTATCGTGAAAATATGGGGTGGTTAGAAATTTGTCGCGAAATAAACATTCTTCGGTTATAGTGCTAAGGCAATTGTTTTCATCAAGTGAAATTTGCAGAAAATAAAAATTTGATATCGGCCAAGTTAGTGATGTCTGATGTTCAGTTTTTGCTAATGATTTTTTTGACTTAGCACTAACTTCGGCACTAACTTTGGCACTAACAGCGCTTGACGCTAAAGTCACGACGATTGCGATAAAAAAGAAAAATTTACGATTTAAATTTACCATAAAAATGTCCGATCTTTATATTACTTCTAACGAAGGTTTGCAAAAAATTATTGACCTTGCCTACAAGAAAAAAACGATAGCGGTTGATACTGAATTTACCAGAGAAAAAACTTATTATCCCATATTATCTCTGGTGCAAATTGCGGTTGATGATAAAACTTTTGTGGTCGATTGCTTGCATAATATTAATTTAGAACCAATTTTTGATATCGTAGCGGATCGTGAAATAAAAAAAATTCTCCATTCTTGTGCGCAAGATTTACAAATTTTTTTCCAAAAATCTAAGCGCATGCCGCAAAATATTGTCGATGTACAATTAATGGCTAATTTTTGTGGAATTGGTTATAATATTGGCTATTCAAATTTAACAGGAAGACTGCTTGGAATTGAAGTTGATAAACAAATGCAGCGCAGTGATTGGCAGCAACGCCCACTTAATGCCAGGCAAATTGAATATGCAAAAAAAGATGTGTTATATTTAGAAGAAATTTATCAACAATTATACAATATTTTACAAGATAGAAAGCGCATAAAATGGTTTGAGGAAGAAATGATGATGGCTGTTGAAAAAGCGGCGGCGAAAACCGATGAAGCATTGTTTAAAAATTTTTCAGTGCAAAGAAAATTCATGTCGAAAACTCCGGCACAGTTAGCAAAAATTCGTAGTTTAATTTTATGGCGCGAAAAAAATGCGCAAATGGTTGATCTGCCGCGGCAACATTTTTTAGAAGATCACTTGATTGAAGAAATGGTGATGATGAAAAATTTTGATCTTGAGCTTGAAGAATTTATGATCGAAGAAGTCAAGCAAATATTGGCTAATCACGATGAAATTTCTTACGAAGATTTTATAGAGGATGGGCGAATTATTATGAATGAAGCGCAAAAATCACAATTTCAAAAAGCAAAAAATTTAATTGCAAAAATTGCTAAAGATGAAGATCTTAAAGAGCAATTTTTACTTACAACTCCAATGTTAAAAAATATTATTTTGGGACAGAAAAAAGTTAATGAAATAATTCTCGGTTGGCGTTATTACTTATTTGGTCAAAAATTAGAAAAATTAATCGCTTCTTAAAATATGAAAAAAAAATTAATAGTCGCAAATTGGAAAATGAATCACGCTTTCGATGAGGCGCAGCAATGGTTGAGAAATTTTTCAAATAAATATGAAGAAAATAAATTGCTATTAGAAAATATTCAGGCGGTTGTTTGTCCGTCAGTTTTTTTGATTGATTTTCTTGATGGTGAATTGCTCGATTTAAATTTTGAAAAAGTCGATGATTTAATGACAAAAAGTGGTGAAAAAATTGAAGATCTGCCAGAAGATGAATTGACAGAATTCGTTTTAAATGATCGTTCAATTTTACTTGGCGCACAAGATTGTCATTTTGAAAAATCAGGGTCTTTCACTGGCGATATTAGTGCCGAAATGATTGAAAAACTTGGTGCGACCTATGTCATTCTTGGTCATAGCGAGCGAAGAGAATTTCATTTTGAAACCAATGAATTAGTTGCAAAAAAAATCAAGGCAGCGGTTGAGGCAGG
>Ga0114971_10000568_pt1 | contig 24086 bp, 25 predicted proteins | sample M_140625_MF_Meta_FD_87320 | JGI IMG/M metagenome (GOLD analysis project Ga0114971, IMG submission 87320) | Freshwater microbial communities from Lake Montjoie, Canada to study carbon cycling - M_140625_MF_MetaG | ecosystem: Environmental > Aquatic > Freshwater > Lake | place: Lake Montjoie...
CGGTGTTGGTGCCGTAGGCTTGTACTGCGGCGTAAAGGTTTAGCAGGCCGTGTCCGTAGATTTCGTCGACGCCGGCTTCGCCTAGGTCTGTGGCGGTTTTGAGCAATATTTGCGCAGTTTGCGGTGCGGTTAAAGTTGGCCAAGCTGCACGCAAAACTGCAACAGCTCCAGTGACATGAGGCGTTGCCATTGAAGTTCCCCACATGCCACGATATGGATTAGTCGACGAAGTGCTGCCAGTTAAATGGTCGTTTATGTCTTTTGGAAAAGCGCCAACAATATATTTTGTCAAATCAGTTTCACCAGAAAAAGATCCGCCACCGGGAGCGAATAAGCAATAATCTTTGGTGGCGCCACATTTGTTTGAAGAGGCAAATCCGCCATCAGTCAAAGGAAATAGCGAATAATTATTTTGATAATCAACCGCGCCAACCGCCAAAACATATCCATCAAAACCATAGCCCTTGGCCATTTTAGCTGGAAAAAGCGGGTCATTTGTTATATCATCATTTCCAACCGCAGTAACAAAGAGTAAATCATTTTGTTTCACCAAAGTAAGTGCATCTTGAAAAAGAGAAGCAGGAATATTTCCACCAAAACTTGCATTAATCGCAACCGCGCCAGAATTATGCGCCAGTTCTATGACAGAAGTTATATGACTTAGACTTATCGAATCGTAGCTGCTGTAAATATCCGCAACTACTATTTGCGAATTATAAGCAACGCCATGAACACCGCTTCCATCTTTCACGCCCGCCGCTATTGATGAAACATGCGTGCCATGGCCACTGCGCAGACCTACCTCTGAATTATCAGCGGCATTACTAAAATCGGTGCTTTGCTTGGTAAAATTATAACTATTTGCAAAATCTAAATTATTTCTTATTCCTTGATGATTAACATCAACACCAGAATCTGCTATGACAATTTTTGCACCACTGCCCGCAACGGCTTTACCATTTTTATTCAACAGCGCGTAAGCTTGAGCAGCATGCACATCTTCCAATCCCCACTGATTTTCATATTCTGCAGTACGATAAACATTGGCCTCATCGACAGTTACCGCATTATTAGGATTTACCCAAGCAGCCTCGTTATTGATTACATTATCATTATCAACCCTCGGCACATAAGGCGTTGAGGAAGATGCCCCGCCGCCACCGCCTCCACCACCGCCTCCGCCGCCACCACACGAAGATATTACAAGACAAGCAATAATCAAACCAAAAAAGCCCTTCATAACTTAACTAAAAATTTTAAACATATTATCCACAGCATTTTCAACCATTGAAAAAACCTCTTCAAACCCTTTATTTCCGCCATAATATGGGTCAATTACTTCATCATCCCAAAAATTTTTTATTGCGCAGAATTCTAGAAATAATTTTATTTTATGATGATATTTTTCCTCTGAAATTGCAAGCAAACGTGAAACGTGGCCGCGATCCATGCATAATATAAAATCAAAATCGGCGAAATCTTTTTTGGTAATTGCGCGAGAAAAAATTCCAGAAAATGAAATTCCTTTTTCGTGCGCAACCTTTACAGATCTGACGTCAGGGGACTCTCCTTCATGATAAGAACTTGTCGCCGCCGAATCGAAAATAAAAAGATTTTCCTTGCCAGAAATTTTCGCCTTATGTCGTGCAACCGCATGAGCAGTGGGCGAACGACATATGTTTCCGGTACATACAAATAAAATTTTATGTGGTGACATATTTTTCAATATTTATTTTCTTACTTTGCGAGGCAAAGCAAAAAAAACATTTTCTTCAATTCCTTCCATATCAACAACTGAAACATTTTCATTTGTTAATTCTTTAATTTTCAAAATCACCTCTTGCACCAGAACCTCTGGGGCTGAAGCGCCTGCGGTTAATCCAATATTTTTTACATTTTTCAACCAATCATAATTAATGTCTTGCGCGCCGTTAATTAGATAGGACGGCCTTTCGCACTCTTCTCCTAAGTCACGCAAGCGATTTGAATTTGAACTATTTTGCGCACCAATAACCAATAAAATATCAACTTGTTTTGCAAGTTGACGAACTGCGTCTTGACGATTTTGTGTTGCATAACAAATATCTTTAGTCGCAAGCCCCGCCTGCATTTGCGGAAATCTTTCTTCTAAAATTTTTGCAATTTTTTTCGTATCATCGACACTTAAAGTTGTCTGTGTAACATAAGCAAGTTTTTGCGGATTTTCAATCTTAACCTTACGCGCATCCTCTTCATTGGTTACTAAAATTACCGGCCTTTTCACCCGCCCGCTTGTTCCCTCAACCTCTGGATGACCTTCATGCCCAATTAAAATAATTTCGTAATCATCTTCTTCATATTTTTTTGCTTCACGATGAACCTTGCTAACTAAAGGACAGGTTGCATCAATCACATCAAGACCTCGCGCGATTGCATCTTCTTCAACTTTATCAGAAACTCCGTGCGCTGAAAAAATAACAATCGCATCTTTTGGAATTTCATCAACCTCATTAACAAAGATTGCGCCCCTCTGCCGCAAAGACTCCACAACATATTTATTATGGACAATTTCATGACGCACATAAATTGGCGGACCAAATTTTTTTAATGCTCGCTCAACTGTTTCAATTGCACGAGTAACGCCGGCACAGAATCCGCGGGGCCTCGCAAGAATAATATTCATCTAGATATTTTTTTTAATTTCACAAAATGTCGCCAAATTTTTTAAAAGCATTTTTTTCATGCGCCAAATTATATTAAATTTTTCTTTAAAATTTTTAGCATATTTTAATTGCACAGCAATTGTTTCCAACCTTTGCCTTAAAGAGTTTGAAGTAGAAACGCTATCGCCATAATTTCCATTAAAAACCGCCACAATATTCACCGGGAAAAAAGTATATTTTTTCTTCGACGTTACAAGGGCCATATTTAATTCATAATCCATTGAATAATAATTTTTTTCATTAAATTTTATGTCATCAAAAATTTTCCGACGATAATAAAAAGATTCTCCCGAACCAATCGGACAAAGCTTTATAAGGTTTCGCCTTGTCACCATAATTTGCGCACTATTATCAAAAGAAGAATTTTTTCCAACGCTGTAAGAATTAAAATGCATCACGTCAAAATCGGGATTCATTTTGTAATAATAAGCGATTTGCGAATAAAAATCTTTGTGTAAAAAATCATCCGCGCCTAAAAAACCAACCAAATCGCCAGTAACATATTGCAGTGCAATGTTGCGGGCGTTGGATATTCCACTGTCTTTGTCTTTAATCCATTTAATTAATTGCGAATATTGCTTTTGATATGAAGCAATAATTTCATGGCTTTTATCGGTCGATATTCCGTCAATTATAATTAATTCTTTATCGTCGTGGGACTGCTCTAGAAAAGACTCTATGGCCTTTTGTAAATATTTTTCTGCATTAAAAACAGTAATAATTAGTGAAATCTTCATTTTTTGATTTAAAATTTGACATTCTATATTTCTAACTTTTGCAATTATATCATGAGCGATAAAAAAATCGAGCAACAAAATAAAGAAAAAAAATCCCCAAAAACCACTGGTCATGATTGGGATGGCATTCAAGAATATAACGTTCCCACACCGCGCTGGTGGCTGATTGTGTGGATAATTTGCATCATTTGGTCTTTTGGATATTGGGTGTTTTATCCTACTTGGCCAACAATTAATGGCAATAGCAAAGGCAGCTTAAATTGGACCGAACAATCACAATTGGCCGAAAGCCAGCAAGAAATTTTTGCGCGAAAAAATGTTTATCTTGAAAAATTTTCTAAAGCCAGTTTCGCCGAAATAAAAAAAGACCCGCAATTAATGGAATTCGCCCTTAACGGCGGAAGAGCCGCTTTCAAAGAAAACTGCGCCGCCTGCCATGGCACTGGCGCCGCTGGCTATAAAGGGTTTCCAAACTTAAACGACGACGATTGGATTTGGGGCGGAAAAATTGAAGAAATTCAACAAACTCTTTTTTACGGAATTCGCTCTGGGCACGACAAAGCGCGCGTCTCGCAAATGCCGTCTTTTGGCCTAGATCAAATTTTGAAAAAAGACGAAATTGCTGCAGTCACAGAATATGTGCTGTCTTTATCTGGAAAAACCGCCTACAATAAAAATGGTGACGCAGTTTTTAAAGCAAATTGCGTTGCATGCCATGGCGCACAAGGCAAAGGCGACCGCAAAGTTGGCGCACCAAATTTAACTGATGAAATTTGGCTTTATGGCGGCGATAAATCCGACATAAATTACAGCATCACTTTCGCTAGAGCTGGCGTTATGCCTTATTGGAAAGGTCGCCTTGACGACAACACCATCAAAGCCTTGGCCATTTACATTCACTCTCTTGGCGGCGGAGAATAAATTTTATCCCTCGTTAAATTAACGAGGGATATATTCGCATTGACACCAAAAAGATGAAGTTATTTTAGTGTCAATGTGAAGTTGTTATGCTATATTTCTTTCCCTTAAACATAATTGCACTTTCTTTGATTGGATTTGACTCAATAAAATCAACGCTTCTAGCCTCTTATCAAAATAATAAATTGCATCATGCAATTTTATTCTATGGTAAAAAAGGCGTCGGAAAAGCAACTTTTGCAAAACATTTTGCGCTAGAAATTCTTCAACAAACTAACGTAAATCATCCAGACCTTCTTTATATTGAAAAAGAGGAAGAAAAGCGCGATATCACAATTGATCAAATTAGAAAAATTAGCAATTTTACCAATCAAACCTCGTCAATTTCTAAAAATAAATTCATTATAATAAATGCCGCTGACGACCTGAACCGCAACGCCGCAAATGCCTTACTAAAAATGCTTGAAGAGCCTCATGCTAATAATTTTTTGATCTTAATTTCACATTCTCTAGGAAAGCTTTTACCAACAATAAAATCGCGCTGCCAACTTGTTAAAATCAATGATTTAACTTTTGAAGAATTTACAGTAATTTTAAAAAAAAATCGCCCAAGCGTATTGCCAAAATTAAGCGATGATGAAATTAAAATTTTAGCAGAAATATGTGACAACTCGCCAGCATTGGCCCTAGAGGCAGGAGAAGATTTGATCGAGCTTTACAATAATTTTTTATCTTCGATAAAAAATAAAAAAATCAATGAACAGATTTTTAAAAAAATATCTGATAAAAGTTTTAATTTTGAAATCTTCATTAAGGTTGTAAATTTTTTCTTACAACGCTTAAGCCTTTATAATGCGGGCCTAATGTCATATTTTCTTTTTACTGAAAAAGAAATATTCACCCAACTAAATACAAAATTTAACAAAGAAAAACTTTTCAATTTAAGTGATAATATTGGAAACTCTTTATCAAAAACCATTCCTTTTGGCCTAGATAAAAAATTAATTTTAATCAATATTTTTAATCAGATTTGTTTTGAATAAAGGTTTGTCGTAAATTGAAATTTGCTAAAGCGTTATTTCTGGCTTCGCTTTAAAAAGCAAAGAAGAATCTCCGTAAGAATAAAAACGATAATCGCTCGAAATAGCGTGGCTGTAAATTTCATGCGCTTTTTCTTTTCCAACAAAAGCACAAATCAGCATAAATAATGTTGATTTTGGCAAATGAAAATTCGTCATCAAAACGTCCACAACCTTGAATTTGTAAGGCGGATAAATAAAAATACTTGTTTTGTTTTTTTCTTCTCGCAAATTTCCATCTTTATCAGCAACCGATTCTAAAACTCTAAGCGAGGTCGTTCCAACAGCGACAATCTTGCTTCCACGCGCCTTCGCCTCATTAATAATTTGTGCAGTTTTAGCAGAAATTGAGAAAGATTCTTGGTGCATTTTGTGATCTTGCAAATGCTCGCTTCTTACTGGCAGAAAGGTTCCGGCACCAACATTTAAAGTTACAAAAACTGTTGTGACTTTTTTTGCAGCAAGCATTGAAAATATTTTATCAGTAAAATGCAATCCCGCAGTCGGAGCCGCCACTGCTAAGCCTTCTTGCGCATAAATTGTTTGATAATTTTTTTCATCTTCTTTAGTCAATTCTCTTTTTATATAAGGAGGAAGCGGGATGGCGCCATATTTAGAAATCTTTTCAAGATAATTATCATCTGCAAATTCTAGTAAAGCAAAACCATCTTCTAATTTTTCTACAACTTTTGCAAAAAAATCAGAAGCAATTTCTAAAATGTCTCCACCCTTTATTTTCTTAGATCCACGCACTATTGCCTGCCAAATTTTTGGCGTAACTTCTTGATCTAAATTCAATTCAATCATGCTAGAATTTCGCAAAATTTTTGCCGACAATTTAGCTTTAATTACACGCGCATCATTAAAAACCAAAACATCATTTTCTTGCAAAAAATCTAAAAGATTGATAAGCTTTGCATCCAATATTTGCGCACCATCATAAACCAACATTTTGGTTTGTTCTTTTGGAGAAAAAGGCCTAGTTGCAATTAACTCTGGCGGCAAAATAAAATCGAATTCAGAAACTAAAGACATGACAGATAATAAAACAGATTTCGGATTTAAGCGCGTCAATCGCGACGAAAAAGCCAATCTAGTCAAAGATATTTTTTCAAATGTTGCAAAAAAATATGACTTGATGAACGATTTAATGAGCGCTGGCGTGCATAGAATTTGGAAAAATAAAATGGTCGACGAAATTGATTTTAACACCAACGTCAATAAAGGCAAGGGTTGCGACGAATTTAAAATTATTGATGTCGCAGGCGGAACTGGCGATATTGCATTTAGAATTACTAAAAAAGCACGCGAAAAAAATATCGCTCACACAATTGACGTTGTCGATATAAACCAAGAAATGCTCAACTGCGGCAAAGATCGCGCCGTAAATCTTAATCTTTTTTCTGACCTAACTTTCACTTGCGCTGACGGTGAAAATTTACCATTTCTTGATAATCATTTTGATTTTTTTACTATTGCTTTTGGCATCAGAAACTTCACTAACATAGACAAGGGGCTGTCTGAAGCCTATCGCGTTTTAAAATCTGGCGGCAAATTTATTTGCTTAGAATTTTCAAAAGTTGATAATTATTTTTTACAAAAATTTTACGACGCTTATTCTTTTAACGTGATCCCGCGCGTTGGCGGAATTATTTTAAATGATCACGAATCTTATCAATATTTAGTTGAAAGCATTCGCAAATTTCCAAATCAAGAAACGTTCAAAAAAATGATTGAGGAGGCTGGGTTTGTAGATGCTTCATATCAGAATTTAAGTTTTGGTGCGGCAGCTATTCATGTTGGAAGGAAAATTTAAATTTATTTCCAAGATACAGCGCACCTAAACATTTAACGTCATAGCATATTTTTAAGGGCGCCGTTTTTAAATCTTTGTCGCTCTAAAGGCTCTTGTCATTCTATGATATACTCATGCCATTCCAGCTCTTATACTTCCTATTTCGTCATTGCAACCCCCCTTGTCATTCCTGCGAAAGCAGGAATCTATAGCCTGTGCAAGAGTAGATTCCTGCTTTCGCAGGAATGACAAGGGGGGTTTGGACAGTTGGCTTATAATGCAAGGTGGCAGATTGGGATGATAAAAAAATAAGTGCTTTAGAATAAAAAAACTTCTTACAACAACTTACAACGAAAAAAAATCAGTTATAAAGAACAGCAAAGCCACTATGTAAGATAGCGACAGCAAAATTACGAACAAAGTTAGATATTCTCCATTTATCTTCAACGCAAACTTCTGATCAAGGCCGGCAATGTAAAACAACATAAACCCACACAAAAACAACACTAAGGCGTAAATGAAAGCAAAGAAGCCGCTCTCAAAAAAATCGACTGAAAAAAATAATCCGTAAAGAAAAATTATTGGTAATAAAAAATTTATTATTGCCGATAAAAGTGCATCTGTTTTCATTGTTAATTTTGTTAAAAATGAGGCAATAAAAAAGCCCCTCTTCGATTACTAATTAAGTAAAGGAAGAGAGGCTTTTTGTCAAAAGATTTTTGCTTAATTTTACGAGCTAATGTCAACTTGGTAAGATATTGCACAAGCTCTTGAAGTTGTAGCAGTTGTATAAACCGTAGAAGAAAAACATCCGCTCAATACACCCTTTACTTTACCAGTATTAGCAACACCATCATCAACTTTAGTATCGATTGAAAGAGCGTCAGTAGGAGTAATTGCGCCAGTAGCGTTTGGGGCAGATATTAAGTCGGTATTAGCACTTGTAATAGCGCCAGTTAAAACGACGACATTCTGGTTAGATGCATAGGCAAAATCCCAACCAGCAGACTTAATTTTAGAAGCAGGAATATGCTGACCAAAAGTGATGGTGCCAGCTCCTGGAGCCACCAAAGTTGTCGCACCTGATAATAGATTAGAATCAAGAATTGCAGCACCTTTCATTTGAACCCAAGCAGCACGAGATTCATAGGCGGTACCTCCAGACGGGGCCGCACCACTATTATATTCAATAGTTCCATCGCCATCACCAAAAGCAGTAGAAACCGAAATAGCCGTACCATAATCACCCGGGTAAGCATTAAACTGATTATAAAACCCATTCACCGAAGTTGCAAACGCCCTTGCCTCACCAACAGCAGCGCGCAATTCTGAACTTTTGATTAAACTTGCACCGCCAGTAACGCCAGCAATCAATAAACCAATAATAATTAACACAATCGACAACTCAATCAGAGAGAAGGCCGATTTTTTATTAGAAAAATTTTTTCTTTTCATAATTTTATATTTCTTAAGTTTTGGTTTAGAGATTTATATTTGTAAAAATAAATAGTTTTTAAATTGCAATCTATTTTTTTAAAAAAATAAAATTACAAAAAAAATGCCTCAAAAAGATACGGTTTTATAACATTAATTTTTATAAAACTGATGTCAACATTATTTTTAATTATTTTAACAATTAAATTTTACTTTAGTTATTTCATAATTTGCAATGCCACTTGGAATTTTAATTTCAACCTCGTCGCCAATATCTTTTCCAATCAAGGCCCTTGCTACCGGAGACGTATTTGAAATTAAACCTTGGTCAATATCGGCCTCAAATTCGCTAACAATTTTATAAGTAAATTTTTTAGAATTGTTTAAATCTTCAAGCTCGACAGTTGCTCCAAATTTTATTTTTGTGCCGCTTAATTTTGACACGTCGATTACTTCGGCGCGAGCAATTTTATCTTCGTAATCATTAATTTGCGCTTCTATAAAACCCTGCTTGTCTTTAGCAGAATGATATTCGGCATTTTCTTTTAAATCGCCAAGTTCACGCGCCGTTGCAATTGCTTGAATAATTTTTGGACGCTCAACATTTTTTAAATTATCAAGCAATGCCTTAAGCCTTTCATAACCGTCTTTTGTAATTTGAATTTTTTCCATTTTATTTTTATTTCTTACCTTTCGCAAATTTTATTCACGAAAAACTTATTAATAGCGATAGGCGTCATCTTTGAACGGACCATCAACTTTAACGTTAATATATTCGGCTTGTTTTTTTGTAAGCTTAGTAAGTTTTACATCAAGCTTTTCAAGATGCAACATTGCAACTTTTTCATCAAGATATTTTGGTAAAATATAAACTTTATTTTGATATTTTGTATGATTTTGCCACAATTCAATTTGCGCCATCACCTGATTTGTAAAACTTGCCGACATTACAAAAGCGCTGTGTCCAGTCGCGCATCCAAGATTTAACAATCTGCCTTCGGCAAGCAAAATAATTCTTTTTCCATCAGGAAAGGCAATTTGGTCAACTTGCGGCTTGATGTTAGTCCATTTTAAATTTCTTAATGATTCAACTTGAATTTCATTGTCGAAATGGCCAATGTTTCCAATGATTGCGCAGTCTTTCATTTTGCGCATGTGCTCGATTGTAATAACGTCAACATTGCCAGTTGCGGTGATAAAAATATCAGCTTTGTCAATGACGTCTTCAATTGGCAAAATTTGATAGCCCGACATTGCCGCCTGTAAAGCGCAGATCGGATCAACCTCACTTACAACAACGCGCGCACCTTGTGATTTAAATGCTTCGGCGCATCCTTTACCAACGTTTCCAAAGCCAGCAACGACTACCATTTTGCCCGCAATCATTACGTCTGTAGCGCGCTTCACGCCGTCAATTACGCTTTCTTTGCAACCATAAAGATTGTCAAATTTTGATTTTGTAACTGAATCATTTACGTTAATTGCAGGAATTTTTAACTTTCCTTCTTTCTCCATTTGATACAGACGATGCACGCCAGTCGTGGTTTCTTCTGAAACACCTTTTACATCTTTTAATAATTCTGGATATTGTTCGTGCATAATTTTTGTAAGATCTCCGCCATCGTCTAAAATCATGTTTGGTTTCCATGATGGGTCGCCAATTATTGTTTGTTTAATACACCATTCATATTCTTCTTCGGTTTCGCCCTTCCAAGCGAAAACTGGAATATTGGCTGCAGCTATGGCAGCAGCGGCGTGATCGGATGTTGAAAAAATGTTGCAAGAACTCCATCTTATTGACGCACCTAGATGTAACAAGGTTTCGATTAACACTGCGGTTTCGATTGTCATGTGCAAACATCCAACAATTCGCGCGTCTTTAAGTGGCTTAGAAGCGCCAAATTCGCGACGCAAAGACATTAAACCTGGCATTTCATTTTCAGCCAAGGTTATTTCTTTTCTGCCCCACGCAGCAAGGTTGATATCTTTTACTTTATAGTCTTTAAAGGTCATATTATTTTAAATTAAAATTAGCCACAAAAATGGTATTGTTAAACAGTATCCGAAATCGAATCTTTTTCTTTTATTTGGCACGTCAAATAAAAGCATCATGGTGAAAATTGCGATCACAACTAAGAAATATATTAAAAAATCGGTTATATTTAAGCAAACTGCGGCGATTAAAATAAATTTTGTATAATCAAGAGAATGCTGCTGTGTCGCGAATAATCCAGCAGATTTTTTGTAGAAAATTTGATAAAAAATTGTTGCAAAAATTGCGCCCACAACCGAAGAATAAACTGCGTCAATTATGGTTTGGTCGATTAATATTCTATTTGCTAATCCTGCCATTAAAAGCGTATTTAATATTTGGTATGGAAAAATATTATGTGTGAAATCTGTAACAATTAATATTACGCAAAGCACGCAAATTAAGGAATGAATGATGAATTCTTCACTGAAAGAAAATTGTAAATAGCAAATTACAAATAAAATAGTGCATGAAAGCTCAATGAATAAGTGGGTGCGCGGAATTTTTGTTTTGCAGGTTTTGCATTTTCCTAAAGTGAAAATCCAGTTTAATAGCGGGATTAACTCACGCGTTCTGATTGTTGAGTGACATTCTGGGCAGCGAGATTTGTGCCCGAAATATCTGCCGAAGCATGATTCTTCTCGTGGCAAGCGATATGCAAAAAGTGTGGCGTAAGAGCCAAAAATTGCACCAAATGCCGCCGATAGAATTATTCCAAAAATCTGTTCCATAAGTTTATTTTTTTATAATCGTTAGAGACAATTGGTATTGCGCCTTTATTAATACGCCAAAATATTCGCGCAAGTAATATTATTTTCTTTCTAGGTACAAAATTACGTCAGCTCTGTCTTGCGGTTTTTTTAAGCCGGCAAATCCCATTTTTGTTCCAGGAACAAATTCTTTTGGTTTGGTTAAAAATAAATTTAAATCATCGCGACTCCATGATCCACCTTTTTTTAACATTGCTTCTGAATAGTTAAATCCTGATATCGAAGCTTTTTTTCTATCAACAACATTGTATAAATTTGGACCTATTTTATTTCCGCCGCCCTTGTCAGCATTGTGACAAGTTGCGCATTTCTTGAAAATTTTTGCGCCATTTTCAATATTGGCATTTTTCATTAAAGAAGCAATATCGAATGGTTTTTCTTCTTTTTTTGCAACAGGCTTACCATCTTTGGACAGCTCAATTTCATAGCCGCGCTTGATTATTTTTTTTGGAGCATATGCAATATCGGCAAATAAAACTGCAATCACTACGACCGCAAAAGAAACCGCAAAAGAAATTAGAGGTATTTTGAATTTTTCCATAAATAACTAAAAAAGAATTGAGAGAGATTTTTCTTCTGAAATGTTGCGAATTGCTTCTCCGACAAGGTTTGCTACATTTATAACTCTGATATTTTTAACTGCTTTAGTTTCAATTTTTGACTCAATCGAATTGGTAATTACTAATTCTTTTAACTTAGAATTAGCAATTCTTTCGTTGGCATTTGATGACAAAACGCCATGAGTAATATATGCAGAAACTGCAGATGCGCCCTTTTCTATCAAGGCTTCTGCGGCATTGCATAATGTTCCACCAGAGTCAACAATATCGTCAACAATAACGCAATTTTTGCCTTTAACATCACCGATAATATTCATCACCTCGCTTACTCCAGCGCGGGGGCGACGCTTATCGACAATTGCTAAATCGGCGCCAACTCTTTTAGCGACGTCTCTTGCGCGAACAAGCCCACCAACGTCTGGTGAGATTATTGTTAAATTATTTTCGCCGTAATTTTGCTTGATGTCAGCAGCAAAAATAGGTGATGCAAAAAGATTGTCGACGGGAATATCGAAAAATCCTTGAATTTGCGCGGCGTGTAAATCAAGCGTTAATACACGATCTGCGCCAGCTGACGTGATTAAATTTGCGACTAATTTTGCTGAAATTGGCGTTCTTGGCAATGACTTGCGGTCTTGTCTGGCATAGCCGAAATAGGGAATCACCGCGGTAATACGACGCGCCGAAGCACGACGCAAAGCATCTGTCGCGATTAATAATTCCATGATGTGGTCATTTGACGGCTTAGACGTTGATTGCAAAATAAACACGTCTTCGCCGCGCACGTTTTCTTTAATTTCAACAAAAACTTCATGATCCGAAAACCTTTTGATTTCTGCGTCAATTAAGGGTATTTTTAAATAGTTAGCGATTTCTTTAGCAAGAGTTATGTTGCTATTACAAGCTAAAAGTTTCATATTTTTATGTTAAAAGCTTAAATTTTAGGCGCTATTATAATTAATAAATCAACAATTTCAACTAAACAAATGGCAGAATTAGATATTTTTGAAATTATTAAAATTTGTCACATAGTGGCAGTGATTTCTTGGCTTGCGGGGCTTTTATATTTGCCACGAATTTTTGTTTATCACACGCAAGTCGCATTTGGGTCAGAAAGCGACAAAATTTTTCAGCAAATGGAATATCGCCTTTTGCGCTATATTATGAACCCCGCAATGATCCTTACTTTAGTTTTCGGATTTTATCTTGCGTCAGAAATTGGCTTCGAATTTATTTGGCTTCATATTAAAATTACACTGGTATTTTTGCTGGTTGGATATCAACATTTTTTGTCGCGCTGTCGTAAAAATTTTGCAGCAGGAAAAAATAAATATAGTACAAAATTTTATCGCATTATAAATGAAGTTCCGACGATATTAATGATTGCGATTGTGGCGCTGGTGATCTTGAAGCCTTTTGCGTAGAGCGCTTACTAAATTTCAAAAATAAATCTAACTCTTGCTAAATATTTTTAATTTTAAATTTAGTTTAAAAACGCCGATTTATCTGAATAAATCAAGGTTTTAAAAATTAATAAATATAACACGAGTGTTAGATTTATTTATGGAAATGCTATTAAGTATTTTGAAAAAAAATTACGCAAGCTGCACAATGTTATTTTCCGAGGAAATTTTTACCAAAAAGATGAAGCTTGAATAGCTATTTAGAACTAGAAAATAGCATAATTCCTAATCTTTTCTAATATTTTTAATCATAAATGGAACTTGCGAAATTGTAAAAATCATTGAAATTGGAAACACGCCAAACACTTTGAAATTTACCCAAAAATCAGTGGAGAAATTTCGCCAGATAAATTCATTTAATATTGCTAAAAATACAAAAAATATTCCCCAACGTAAAGATAGAATTAACCAAGATTTATTCTCCATTTTAAGGCTTCCACCGAATAAATGCTTGATTATTGGGCGCTTTGCAAAATAGCCGTAAAACAAAATTGCCGCAAAAAATAAATTGATTAATGTTGGTTTTATTTTAATAAATAAATCATTACCCGAAATTAAAGTTAAGCCGCCAAAAACCCCTAAAATTACCGCTGAAATTAATGGCATTTTGGCGATTTTTTTTGTCAGAAGATATCCGACGATCAACGCAAGAAAGCTTGAAATTAAAAGGCATAAAGTCGCTGGAATTAAAGGATCTTTAGCTGTAGAAAATTTATAAACAATGATAAAAATAATCAGCGGCAAATAATCGCATAAAAATTTTGACCATGACTCTTTGGTAATTTTTGCTTCTTCTGTTTTTTTCATCTTAAGTTAGTTGCAGGTTGAGGCCGATTTTGTATGATTAAAATCATGCAAAATTATTTTATAAAATAGATCAGTTTCATTAAATTTTAGCAATAAGGCCAGTTTTTTATTGAATGGTTTTAAATCGCGCGGAATATCGATAATTCTGGTTGCGCCACGCTTCATTCCAACAATTTTTTGCTCTAGTAAAACATTTTTTTTACTGCCAATTAATAATTTTTCTTTATTAAAAAATTCAAGCTGCGAACCACCATCTTTAATGTAAATTCCGTATGAAATTTCCGCTTCATCATTGCAACTTAATTCATCGCTGCCCACTCCAAGCTCTAGGTCTTGCGTTTTTAAAAAATGATAATCTTGCGAATCAGTAAGGGGTTGATTTTCTTGACCAAATTTCTCTCTTAATTCTTCAGCAGAAATTTCGCCAGCTTCAAGTCTTTTAGCATTTTTAATGTTTTCAATTATATATTGACTTTGATATTTTGCCTCGTCGATATTGCGACTTATATTTTCTTTAGACAAGCGATTTCCAAGGCTTTCTGGGTCTTTTTTATTTGCAAGTAATCCAAAATAGAAGACCGCACAAAGACCTAAAATTTTTATAAGCGGATTGCGTAATAAATTTAATATTATTTTCACTGCTATTCAATTTTTAATTTACCTTGACGCAGAATTGTAATTTTTTCTTCAAAAATTTTCACCACGGTTGACGGGATTTTTATCTTACATACACCACCGTCTATCAATAGATCAATTTTTTCAGAAATTACATTATTTTTTATTTCTTCAGCAGAAATTAATGCGCTTTCTCCAGAAATATTAGCACTAGTCACAGCTATAGGATATGGAAATATTTTAAATAATTCATCAAGAAATTTACTTTCAATAATTCTGAATCCTAAAAAATCATCATTTTCATTTAGGCCGCATGCTTTGTCTATTAAAGACTTTTCGCACTTTTTTAAAACAAGCGTAAGTGGCCCTGGTAAAAATTTTTTTGCAATTTTTTCTGATAAATCATCGAAAATAAAAATTTTTTTTGCCATTTCTAAATTAGGTAAAAAAATTGCAATTGGTTTATTTTTATCGCGTTTTTTAATTTTATATAAATGCTCTACAGCTTCTGTTTTCATGGCGTTAACTGCTATTCCATAAACTGTATCAGTGGCAAAAGAAATTGCTTTTTTTTCATGCAGAGTTTTTGCAGCTAACTTAGCTGCATCAATATTATTTTCTAAAATTACCTTCATAATTAATTTATTTTTTATTCGTCAAAAGCATTGATTTTATTGGTTCAAAACTTTTTCTATGAAATTCACAAATTCCAAATTCGACTATTTTATCAATATGAAATTTAGTTGGATAGGCCGCATTTTTATCCCATGAAAAATGTGGATATTTTTGATGAAATTCATTCATAATTTCATCGCGCGTTTCTTTTGCTAAGATAGACGCAGCAGCAATTGACAGACTTTTTTGATCACCTTTTACAATTGCTAAAATTTCCTTTACGCTTTGCGTTTTTGCAAAAGGTTTGAAATTTCCATCAACCAAAATCACTTGGGGAAACATTTTATTTTTGTTGCAAAAATTTTCGTAGGCTTGAAGCATCGCAAGCTTTGTAGCCTCTAAAATATTAATTTGATCGATAATTTTTTCATCAACAATTCCTATGCCAAATTTTATTTCTTTTTTTAAAAATAAAAAAATTTCTTTGCGCAATTTTTTTGAAAGTTTTTTTGAATCATTAATTTTTAAACAAATTTCACTTTGCAAAAATTTCTCATCTAAAAAAGCGCACGCCGCTACAACTGGACCAGCCAAAGGCCCTCTTCCCGCTTCATCAATTCCAACGACCATCAAATTTTCGTAAGTTTTTTCAATCGAATAATCAGGAGAAATTTTTGTTAAACTTTTCATTGTAAAATTGTTATTTATAAAATAAAATTATTAAAGCTATTAATTTAATTAATCCCCTATGTTTTTAAAATCAAATTTCGGTGAAAAACCATCTCTTGTAAAGCCAATTATTATAGCGGTCGCTGTTATTGTCTTAATTGGCGGCGCTTATGCTTTTTTTGGCAAAAAATCTGATGAAAAAAATAACAAAGAAGATTCCAACAAAATAGAATTAAACTCAAGTGGAATCGACAAAGACCAGCGCGTTAGAAATGTTGGCGACGTTGAAGAAGTTATGGCAAAATGGATAGACGCCAACCCGCAAGCAATCATTGCATCCGTTACAAACATGCAGCGCAAAGCGATGGAAGACCAAACTAAAAATGCGCAAAAAAATATTGGGCCAAAAAAAGATGAATTATTCAATGATTCAAATTCTCCAGCATATTCTCCTAGCGGCTACAATATTAGCATTGTTGAATTTTTTGATTACAATTGCGGATATTGCAAAAAAACCAACGAAATTATCGAGGCCTTAATTAAATCTGACGCAAAAGTTCGCGTTGTTTATAAAGAATTTCCAATTCTTGGACCATCTTCTGAAGAGCTTTCTTCAATTGCAATTGCAGTAAATATTGCCGAACCAGCATCTTACAGAAAATTTCACAATGCTTTAATGACATCGCACGCAGCCAGCAAAGCAGAGGCTTTACAGGTTGCTAAAAATGTCGGAATAAATGTTGCAAAAATTGAGGCCACTTTAAAATCTCAAAAAAGCAAAATTGATGGCATTATCAATGCTAACCGCACGCTTGGTGCGTCAATTGGCGTGCAAGGCACTCCGGGTTTTGTAATTGGTGATGAATTAATTCCGGGCGCTTCAAGCGTTGAAGCATTGCAGCAAAAAATTAACGAACATAGAAAAAAAGATTAAGTTAAATTCTTCAACCGCTTCTATTTAGAGGCGGTTTGTGCGCACCTAAAATAATTTTGCACACCACCTACAAACAATATAATGCTTTTTGACATATTCAGTCACGCTGAACACGAAACTCTTTCCGCTGAACAAAAACTTGTTATAGAAAGCATCTCGCAAGGCCATAATGTATTGGTTAGCGGTGGCGCGGGCACTGGAAAATCTTATCTATTAAATTACCTAAAAAGAAATTATAGCAAACATGGCATTGCCATTACTGCAAGCACTGGAATTGCTGCTGTCAATATTGGTGGCGCGACAATCCATTCTTGGGCGGGCATTGGCTTGGCTAATTTGCCAATCGAACAAATTATCGCTAATTTATTTAGTGCCAAACTTAGCAAAACCAGACGCCGCATTAAGCAAACGCAAATTTTAGCAATTGATGAAATATCAATGATTTCTGCTGAATTATTTGAAATTTTAGATCAAGTTTTTCGCGCCGTTCGTGAAAATGAAAAGCCGATGGGAGGCTTACAAATTCTGCTTTTCGGCGATTTTCTTCAACTTCCACCAGTTACAAAATTTAACGATGATAACGCGCAAAATTTTTGTTTTTTAAGTAATTCTTGGAAAAGCCTCAATTTAAAAACATTTATTTTAAAAGAAATTTTTCGTCAAAATGATAAGAAATTTATTAAAATTTTAAATAATTTGCGCCTTGGAAAAATAGATGAAGATGACGTTAAGCATTTAGAATCAAGGCTTGCGGCCAATGATGAAAATCTTGCAATTCGTCCAACAATTTTAACTAGTCACAATCATAAGGCTGAACAAATTAATGAGAATGAATTGAAAAAAATTCCACGCGAAGAAAAAACTTTTAACGCAGAATATTCTGGCGACATTTATAAAATTGAACTTTTGAAAAAAAACTGTCTGGCCCCGCAGTCTTTGAAACTAAAGGTCGGGGCCCAAGTTATGATGATTAAAAACACTTTTCAAAAAGAAGGAATTATTAACGGCTCACTTGGAATTGTCACCGGATTTTCTCCGAAAAAAAATTATCCCGTCGTGCAATTTTCTAATGATAAAATTCTTACAATTGGCGAAGAAGAATGGTTGATTGAAAAATATGATTTAGAAAAACGCCAAATGATTAGCGAGGCGAAGGTTTTGCAAGTTCCGCTAATTTTATCTTGGGCGATTACAATTCATAAATCGCAAGGCTTAACCTTAGACAAAATTTCTTGCGATTTGTCAGATATTTTTAGCCCCGGACAAGCCTACGTAGCGCTTTCAAGGGCTCGTAATCTTGACAGCGTTTTTATCACATCCATCAATTTTAAAAAAATTACCGCCAATCAAGATGCGGCAAACTTTTATGAAAATCTTGAATAAATGCAACGCTTTCACAAACTTTCCAACAGCTCAAAAGCAATATTTTTCACAATTCTTACCTGCTTTTTAGTGTCGGTTCTAATCGCCATTGTGCGCCATCTGTCATCGCATTTAAGCGTGTTTTTTATTGTGATGATGCGCAATTTTTTTGCTTTCTCACTTTTTATTCCCTTAATGATAAAAAGTCGCAGCCATCTTTTTAAAACAAAAAAACTACACCTTCATATTTTGCGCAATTTAAATGGCCTAGTCGCAATGCTGATCTGGTTTTATACCATCACTTTAATTCCGCTGCCTGAAGCGGTTTCGTTTACCTTCATCGTACCAATAATTACAACGCTTGCAGCCGTATTTTTTTTGAAAGAAAAAGTTAATCCGCGAATATGGCTTGCTTTGTTTATCGGATTGATCGGCATTTTAATCATCATTCGCCCCGGTTTTCACAAATTCGAATTCGCCTATGTTTTAGCATTGATAACAACTGTTTTATGGTCAATTTCAAACCTTTTGGTTAAAATGATGACAGACACCGACAAGCCCGAAACAATCGTCGCCTACATGTCATTTATCATGCTAATTTTCTCGATTCCCTTTGGAATTCCGCACGCAGTTGAAATAAATATCGCCGATATTTTTTGGCTGACCATGCTTGGATTATTTTCCAATTTGTCACACATGTCGATGTCTATTGCCTATTCCAAAGCCGATTTATCCGCCGTTCAGCCCTTTGATTTTACGCGCCTAATATTCATTTCAATCATATCTTACTTCGCTTTTGACGAGGTAATTGACTTGTGGTCAGGGCTTGGGGCCTTGATAATACTGATTGGAACAATTTTTATTGCACCTAAAAGCAATAAAAAGTATAATGCTCAAGCTGTAGACACCGTTACTATAAGTTAAAGCATAAATGAATTATTTACATTTTTTTCAAAACTCGATCAAAAAACTGCGCGATGAAAATCGCTATCGCAAATTTGTCAATATTTCGCGCCTGAAGGGGCAATTTCCTTACGCAATTAATAATCACAATAATCGTAAAATTACCGTTTGGTGCTCTAATGATTATTTGGGAATGGGGCAAAATGAAATGGCAATTGAAGCCGCGATTAATGCGCTAAAAAGCCACGGCACTGGCGCTGGCGGCACTAGAAATATTTCTGGCACCAATGATCTAATCGTTCATTTAGAAAAAGAAATTGCAAAGCTAAATTGCAAAGAAGATTCTTTAGTTTTTGTTTCTGGCTATGTTGCAAATGACGCAACAATTCAAACTTTAGCAAAAATAATTCCCGATTTAATAATTTTTTCTGACGAAAAAAATCACGCCTCAATAATTAGCGGAATCAAGAACAGCAAGCTTGTAAGGCATATTTTTAAACATAATGACGTTGCTGATTTAGAAAATTTACTTAAAAAATATCCAACAGAACAACCGAAAATAATTATCTTTGAATCAGTATATTCAATGGATGGCGACTTTGGTAAAATTTCTGAAATTGCGAAATTGGCAAAAAAATATAATGCCCTAACCTATGTTGACGAGGTTCATGCTGTTGGCCTTTATGGCAATAACGGCGCTGGTTTGTGCGAAAAATTAAACTTATCTGACGAAATTGATATTATTCAAGGAACATTCGCCAAAGCCTACGGCTGCATAGGCGGATACGTTACAGCAAAGCATGAAATAATCGACGCAATTCGCTTAAATGCTTCAGGCTTTATCTTTACCACCGCCCTTCCCCCTTCAGTTTGCGCGACAATTATCAATAATATCAACTATATAAAAAATAATAAAAAAGAACGCGAAATTCATTTAGAAAAAGTTTTATCTTTAAAAAATTCTTTAAAAAATGTTGGTATAAAAGTTATCGAAAACCAGTCGCATATTATCTCTATTATGATTGGCGATGCGAAAAAAGCTGAAATAATTTCTAGTCGTTTATTGGAAGAATTTGATATTTACGTGCAACATATTAATTATCCGACCGTTGCAAAAGGCGATGAAAGGCTGCGCATTACAATAACGCCACTTCATAGCGATGAAATGATCGCAAAATTAATTGACGCGTTAATAAGCGTTAACCAAATCTAAAAAATCTTGCAAAATTACGGTTGCGGCAATATCGTCGAAATGCTTCTGCTTCTTACGTGAAGGCAGGTTTAGAGAAATTTCTTTCGCTTCAAAACTAGTCAATCTTTCGTCGGCAAAAAAAATATTTATTTCACTAAAGAATTTCTGAAGTTCGATTGCGAATTTTTCGCTAAAATGCGACATATCGTTTAAAGTGCCGTCCATATTGATTGGAAGGCCCATTACAATTGCAATAATATTATTTTCTTCGATTATTTTTCTGATCTCGGTAAAATCTTTTTCGTTGCTTTGACGATTAATAATTTTTTTTGGCGTCACAATTAAACGTGACTCATCACAAATTGCAAGGCCTATACGCTTGGTTCCAACGTCAATTCCTAGCAATTTTCCTTGACTTGGCAACATTTTGTGAAATGATGTATGGTCTTTTATAATCATTGTTAAAAATGGTTAAATTTGTTTTCTAAATTATGTCACAACTTACAAATAAAGATATCAAAAAAATTGCCCGCTTGGCACGAATTGAAATTGATGAAACGGCCAGCGAGTCTTTAACCAAACAAGTTGGCGGGGTTATTAAGTGGATTGAGCAACTTGCCGAAGTTGACACCAAAAATGTTGAACCACTAACAACTGTGCATCAAAATAACCTAACTTTAGCAAAAGACATAATCAGTGATGGCAATATTACTGACGATATTTTACACAACACGCCTCACGCTAAATATAATTATTTTTCAGTACCAAAAGTTATAGAATAATTTTTCTACGCGTAAAAATTAGCTAAAATATGACTCAAAACACACCGTCTTTGCAACTAATTTTTGACTTTCACAATCAAAACAACAAAAATAATTTTAAAGAAGAAGATTTTATTTTTTCACATGAAAATGAATCGGCGGTAAAATTTTTACAACAATTTTTCTTACAAAAATCATCTGATGAAAAATGCGTTTTGTCTTGCATTTTAAAGGCGGAAAGATGTTCTGGAAAAACTCATTTGCTGCATATTTTTGCAAATAAATTTAATGCAATTTTTTTAGAAAAAAATCAACTATCTTTAATAAATTTTCCTTCATTTTTTATCGAAAATCATTTTTATATTCTTGAAGATTTTGATGAAATTAAAAATGATAAATTGCTTTTGCATCTTATAAATTCGGCAGCGGAGGCTAAATCTTTTTTAATTTTAAGTTGCAAAAATATTGATAATTTTGAAATCAAAGATTTAAACTCGCGCATTAAAAATATGGTTGTTTTTGAAATTAAACAACCAGAACAAGAAACGCTTCTAACCCTTATTTCACAAGGGTTGTCACGCAGGCAATTAAAAATTAGCCACGAGGTAGTTGATTTTTTAGCAACAAATTTACAGCGCGATTATGGTGCTATTTTTGATGCGATAAAAAAGATTGAAATTTATTGCCACGAAAATAAAAAGAGATTAACGCTTGTGGATGTTAAGAAGATTTTGGCTTAGAATAATAACATTTTCCAATAACAACCGCAAATTCATACTTCGTGATTTCGATCTAAATCTTCAAATAAAAACCAACTATATCGCACGATATTATAGGTTTTTCTTTAAAATTTTAATCTAGGCATAATTGCGGGCTGATAAAACTCAACAAAACGAAAAAACTCATCCATCCGCGCCATCATCGCCTTTTTTAACATTATTACCGCCTTCTCTTGATTTATCTGCCGACAAACTGTCTTTTGCTGAAGAATCTACCCTATTCGACCCACCAGATTCTGAAGGAGGAGTAACTTTTTTGCCTTTATTCCCAAAGGAGGCGAACTTGTCTTTGATTGATTTGGCGGTAGCTGTGCCAGCGCGAACTGCGACTTTTTTCATTGCCCTAGACCCGCGTTTTTGAACATCCCTTGTGCCAGAATAGGCTTTTCCGGCGATTGCAAAGGCGGATGCAGTTCCAGATTTAAGCTCGGAGCCTCCTACAAGTTCTTTTGCAAGACCGCTTATTTTGTTCATAAATTCAGAAAATATGAACATGACGAAGGCCGATTTTATAATGGTATTAAGTTTTGCACTGCTAACCGAAGTAAGTAATGGAATTCCAATTCCAATGGCTTCAAATCCGCTATATGTTTTAAGTTCGGCAATTCTGAAGATGCAATAAATGCTGTCGTCTCTTGCTGATGGGCTGCTGCAATTTATTGATTTTGGCACTTTTTTTCCATCGCCTTCAAAAGTTGCATCGCCAATAATTATTTTATCAAAAACTGCAATATAAACTCCCAAATAAGCGAATAAAATTACTGGCTGCAGAACCATTCCAAGAAGCTGCTTCACCCAACCGTCGAAAATTCCTTTGGTTTTTTTAAACAACGATAAAGTTATTACGACTGGCGAAACATACATCATTATTATTATTGCTATTACGGCCATTAAAAATATATGCATTGCGCGCATAATTATTGCAAGCAAGAAAAATGCAAAAACAAAAGTGGCGATTAAAAAGACGATTCCTAGTCCTCCAGTGAAAAAGCCCGCAAGAAACATTTTCATTAAATTTGGCACCGAAACTTCTGGGCCAAAACCAATTGCGCGCGACAGCTTGCAGTCAAGCGTATCCCATATTTTTAAATATTCTTGACGCGGCGCGTATTTAGGGTTTTCATATTTTGTCGCATTATTTTCATCGGCATAATTAAAGCGCGGAAACTGACAGCCGTCTTTTTTATTTTCTGGGCCGTTATCATCAAGCCTCATGACTACGGATGCCAGATAGTCTGAACTGTTAATTACACCATCAACAAAACCAAATTGCCATCCGTCACCCAAGGCAAAATACATGACAAGGCCGATTTTTAGAATATAGCTTAGCAAGTCTTTACGCTTAATTTCTTGTCCGCCAAGTAAAATCATGGCTCCAAAGAAGGCAATTGAAAGAGTTAATGCCATTTTTATTATTGCGCGCAGCTTGTCTTGAACTTTTATAAAGAATGAATCGCCTCTTAGAGATGAGTCTTTTTTGTATAAGTATCCGCTGTTGCATATGCCGTTAGATGGCAATTCGTCTGGGTTAATACATTTCGTGTCGCCAGCACGATTCATCATGACGTTTTCCATCGTTTCTTTAAAGCATTGCACCATTGGCGCAGAAAGGCCGCGGCCACTAATTGGAATTATTCCCATGTCAAAGCCGTAAACATTTTGAGTATCGCCTTTTAAATCGCGGCATGCCGAAGAAATAAAAGCGCCCTCTAAAGAACTGATTCTGATATATGGTAATATTGGAATTTTTGAACAATGCTTCATCACCTGACAGAAATTTTTTACTTCGCTGGTTTCGTGACCATTTTCATTTATTTTAAAATCTTGAATTTCTGTTCCGCCGCCAAGTTGATGGTCGTAAGGACAAACCGAATAAGTTTTTGCGCAAATATAATTTGGCCTAACCTTTGAAGGATAAGCTTCGAACCAAACATCTTTTACGTTACATCTTTCACCAAA
>Ga0114971_10000570_pt1 | contig 24076 bp, 14 predicted proteins | sample M_140625_MF_Meta_FD_87320 | JGI IMG/M metagenome (GOLD analysis project Ga0114971, IMG submission 87320) | Freshwater microbial communities from Lake Montjoie, Canada to study carbon cycling - M_140625_MF_MetaG | ecosystem: Environmental > Aquatic > Freshwater > Lake | place: Lake Montjoie...
AAGGATGCTGTCGAGGCTGCAGCTGCTGTCGAAATGGTGCATGCATTCAGTCTCGTTCATGATGATCTTCCAGCTCTCGACAACGATCTCATGCGACGAGGTCGTCCAACAGTTCATGTTGCGTTCGGAGAAGCAATGGCGATTCTCGCTGGTGATGCACTCCTCGCGCTTGCAATGCATGCTGCCTGTTCGACTCCTCGCGATGTCGGGCGCATCGCTCTTGAAGTGACCAATGCAACTTCGGCAATGATTGTTGGTCAGGTCTATGACACGCTCGGAGGTTTCAGCGAAGGTGCGACTCCGCACGAGCGACTACACATTATTCACAACCATAAAACTGGAGCGCTTCTTCGATGCTCATGCAGAGTGGGTGCGATTTGTGGCAGTGCGAGCGCAGAAATTTTTGCTGCAATTGATCATTGGGGAGATCTCATCGGACTCATGTTTCAAGCTGTTGACGATCTCTTGGATGTCACTCAGTCCGCGGAGCATGTAGGCAAGGCTGTTGGCAAGGATCAGGACGCAGGAAAACTCACCTATCCAGCGGTGTATGGAGTTGAAGAAACTCGCCATGAAATCGCACGATTACGCAAGGAATCTCTTGCTGCTCTCGAACCGCTTGGGTCAAATGCTGATCATCTCATATTGGTGACCGAATATCTTGCTGCTCGAACTCGGTAGTTCTTTGCCAAATTCTTACACCATCGGCAAGCAAAGTTTTCGAACAGATACTTTCGACTCTGCTTCACAAACTCGCTATACTCCTTTCACAAGAATTACCTATGAATCTCCTTGGAACCATCCATTCTCCAGCCGATCTGAAGGCTCTTCCGCCGGCTGATCTTGTCCAAGTTTGCGCCGAAATTCGCCACGCTATTTGCGAGCAAGTCTCCAAGAGCGGCGGACATTTGGCTCCCAATCTCGGCGTCGTCGAACTCACTGTTGCGATGCACTATGTCTTCGACTTTTCTTATGACCGTTTGCTCTTTGATGTCGGTCATCAGTGCTACACCCATAAACTTCTGACTGGACGACAGCATCTTCTGCCAAGACTTCGACAGCGCGGCGGAATGTCTGGTTTCCCAGAACCACGCGAATCCAATTTCGATCTCTTCACTGTTGGTCATGCAGGGACTGCGATCCCAACTGCTGTCGGTATGGCTCGCGGCGATTCCCTCAACGGCGAAGGCTGGACTGTCGACAAGCCGAATGGTCGGCGAACCGTCTCGCTCATTGGAGACGCATCGATCGTCAACGGCGTTGCAATGGAAGGGCTGAACAATGCTGGAACGCTCAAGAGACAGTTCCTTGTCATTCTCAACGACAACGGAATGAGCATCGCAAAACCACAGGGTGCGGTCTCTGCATACTTCGATCGCTTGCGCCTCTCACATACTTATGGTGAGTTCAAGAAACGCGCGAAAGAAGTGGCGCGTCATATGCCAGGCGGCGAAAGTCTCAAAGGTCTTTATCACCGCATGGGCGAATCATCCAAGGCTTTCATCGCTGAAAATCATTGGTTCGAACATTTCGGACTTGTCACGGTTGGACCGATCGACGGACACGATCTTCCGACACTCATCGATTTCCTCAACGAAGCGAAGCACTTTGATCATCCGATGGTTTTGCATGTCAAGACCATTAAAGGCAAGGGGTATGAGTTCGCTGAAAACGACGCATGCGCGTTCCATTCTCCAAGTGCTTTTAAGATTGAAACGATGGAGAACGAAGGTTGCAAAATCGAGATGAAGAAAGGTGGCCGCTCGTTCACCGCTGCCTTCGGCGAAATTCTCACTTCGCTCATGGAGCGCGATCCCAAGGTTGTTGCATGCACCGCTGCGATGCCAGATGGAACTGGAATCAACAAAGTCATCGATAAATTCCCGACTCGTGTTTGGGATAGCGGCATTTGCGAAAGCCACGCATTCGACATGATGGCCGGCTTGGCAAAGACTGGTTGGAAGCCTTTCTTCGCGGTCTATTCGACCTTCCTTCAACGCGCATTCGATCAAGCATTTCAAGAAGCTGCGTTGCAAGGTTTGCCAGTACGACTCTGCCTTGATCGCGCTGGTCTCGTCGGCGGCGACGGCGCAGTTCATCACGGATTCTGCGATATTGCACTGCTTTCAGTCTTGCCGAAGGCTTGCATCATGGCAGCAATGGACGAATCGAGTCTGCGAGCATGCGTCAATTTCATGAACGATTACAGCGAAGGGATTTCCTCAGTTCGATATCCACGCGACAATGTCAGTCCACGCTTTGAAGGCGTCCCCTGCCCGCCATTTGAAATAGGAAAAGCTCGACAACTTGTCGGGCACAAGAATCCAGATGCGGCGATTCTGACTTTCGGAGTCTGCGCAATCGATGCAGCAGAAGCCTTGGAAAAACTCGACGGCGAATATGCGGTCGAACTCTATGACGGCCGCTTTGCAAAGCCAATCGATGGAGATTTGCTGCGAAGACTTCTCACCGCTGGCACTCCAATCATTACCGTCGAAGATCATTCCATCCGCGGTGGATTTGGCGCAGCTGTGCTCGAAACTTGTAATGCGCTGGGACTCGACACTCGACTTGTCACTCGCATGGCACTTCCAGATCAGTGGATTTATCAAGGCGAACGCAAGGAACAATTAGCCGAGGCTGGTATCGATGGAGCCGCAATTGCTCGGACTATTCGTGCAATTCTCGAAAGCCAATTGGTTTCTGAAGCATCCCCTGCCGTCGCCCACGCGAAATAACCGCTTGGGATTCAGTTGCAATTCGCTTGCGATTCGCATCCGAGTCAATGATGCAAATCGCGCGCAACACCAACATTCACGCGGTCAACTGGCATGAGCGAAAGTGTCACTGACTCGAAAATCTTTTTTGCGATGCGCTGGCAAGTTGCGCTATTCAATGCCGCACCTTCACGCCAATGAGTAGCTTGTTCACTCCCTGCATTTCGAATTGCGTCATCGCATGCGCCAGCCGTCCATTCGATATGCGCGGTGATTCCATAGGTTGAAACACCGCACACAAACATCGCAAACTTCTGTCGCGGCGTCGATGCGAGACTTCGCAATCCAGGAGTTTTTGCGGAAGGACCTGCGATACCAATTGACTGACAACTCCAAAGAGGCGCAGAAAGTGTCCATGGGACGCCGGTCAACAGCGCATCTCCTCGAGACATCGGCGATGTCGTCATAGTCGTCCAACCCGCTTCAGGTGGATTTAAGTCGTCGATTGCGCTTCCAAGAGCCTTTGCAATGACAAGAGCACCAAGCCCCAAACCGATGATCGGTATTTTCAAATCGTGCGCCTCGGCGACGATTTTCATAGAACTCCGATGACTGTCGTCAGTCAAGCGCACCGAACAAGGCGCATCACCAACAACCACTCCGTGAATATCTTCAAGAGAGACATCCGCGGCGCTGCCAAGTGCATCGCCTCGCAAAGTCACTATGCGCTGCGCATATTCGCGCAGGACCAGTCCAAGGTTTCCCATACCGCCAACAACGCCGTGGTCTATGAATAAAATTGCCATATAAACAAGTTAGTCGCAAGGACCGAAGCCGTCATCCCAAATGGGAAGATTTGTATGACCGCTCAATTTGTTCGATATGTTGGTGAAGTGGCACGAGAACCTCAACATGCTGAACTCGCTCAACGTGGCGAAAATGCGGCGCGCGTATTTCTTGAGCGCCAAGGATATGAACTTTGCGCGCAAAATCTTCGCGTCGGATCCGACGAGGCAGACCTTGTCATGCGCTCGCCAGACGGAAGCACCTTGGTCATCGTCGAAGTCAAGACACGATCATGCGCCGATGCGTGGCCCGAAGAGCGTGTCGATGCATCGAAGCAACGCAGCCTGATTCGACTTGCTCGAACTCTCGCCCGCCGAGGAAATCTCAGCTCGCCTCTGCGCATTGATGTCATCGCAATAAATCTCACAGGCGAGTCTCCCCCGTGCATTCGCTGGTTTGAGAACGCAGTGATGGGTTCTTAATGAAAGGGTTCTGAATGGAAAGGACCATTCACTGAAATTGACCAATCACTCCTTCGGTAAATAGCGTTCCCAAGCGATCACGATCAGACGCTTGGTCATCTGATCGATGTCATTCGTCACCCATCGATCACGCAGTGATGCGAGATATCGATTTCGTTCGTATGCCCCTCGTTGTTCTTTCAACCCGCGTCGTATTGACCTCTGCAGAGCAGACTCGAAAATGGACCTCGTTGCCTGCTGTTGTAAATTCGTCACGCAATACCACGTTGCGGTTGATCCCTTGCGCAGTTCTTCTGTCACATGTCCGTTTTCCACTGCCAAAAGGATTTTCTTAATGTCGTCGGCCAATTCGAGACCTGCGAGTCCATTCTTTGGCAAAGGATATTGTTGCCATTTTCCACCGTCTGGAACATTCAACGCAGTTGCGACCTGCGCAAATGTTTCCCCACGCTTAAAACGTTCCTGAACATTTTTAATTTCCAATTGATCTGACACTTGAAGTCGAATGCGACCGATGGTGATCCGAGGTTCGGGATTAAACTCTTTTTCGAGCATTGAATATTGTCGCTCCACATCGCGCCAACTGACGATCGTGCGAGGTTCAACACGACGACGCAGAAGATCCGACGCGAGCGCTTCGTCTCGCTTTTCCTTGAGATACTGCTCCATATTCATGCCAAATTGATCTTCGATCGATTGACTGGCAGAAGTACGATTTCCTCCATTTCCCGCAACGGTTTGCTCTTGAAGGCTCTGAATCCATGCGAAAATTCCGGCTTGCATTTCAGGTGAGAGCAACCCTTCTGCTTCGGAAATTATCAGTTCGTTATTGATGTACTGCTGAAATCGATCCTGAATCAGCTTTTCAATCAAGCGCTGTGCATTCCCTGGGGGATTCTCGGCAACGATTCTCAGAATACGATCCTCAATCGAAGTCATAAACTTCCCGGCATAGACCGGTCGGCCATTGATCTGACCAATGAGACTTTCGATCGTCCATTTCACACCAGGTTTGACACGGATTTCATCCGTTGCAGCTCCGACGTTAATGACTTTCTCGGTTCCATCTGCATTCTTTTGGACTCGTTCTTTTTGGGTGATGACCTTTTCAGCCTCACCCTCCTTCTCGATATCCACACTCGTTCGAATCTCCTCGGGGGCGAAGACCGTTGGCGGGACTTGAACGATGTCGAGTCCAGAGTTCCCATTGGAATGATGACTGAAGTCATACGCAATGACTTCAGCCTCCGTTTCTGGTCGATCCACCAAAGTTTCGCAACCAGAAAGCGCAATTCCCACGGCGGCGACCGTTCCGAAAACACCAATGATGTTCACCACTCGCCAAATCGACATCAAGTCAGTCTACCCCTTGCTCCTATACTTGAATTCTAGGAGATCACATGAATAGCAACCCCGACGAATTGAAACTGCACGTTGATAGCGATTGGAAAGCTCAAGCCGAAGCGGAACGAGAAAAACTCCGCAAGATTGATGTCGAACGAGAAACAGCCAGAGCAGATGAGTCTGCAGACAAACTTCCGCCGGCAGATTTTCGCAGCATCGTCGGACTTTTAGCAACGCAAGCTCTCGGCGGGCTTGGCGCATATGGCGATCCTGATACTCGGCGCGTGGTCGTCGATCTTCCCGCTGCTCAGTTTGCGATCGACCTTCTTGGCGTGCTTGCAGAAAAGACCAAGGGAAATCTCGCAGAAGAAGAAAGCAAAGAACTCATCGCAATTCTGACTGAACTGCGCTCGCGATTTGTGCATTTTGCTCAAATGATGGCAGCGCAAGCCGCGCAAGGAAATCCAGCAGCAGTCAGTGCCGCAATGGGAGCATCTCAAACTGCTGGCAAAGCAGAATCGAACAAACCAAAGATCATCTTGCCGAGTTGAAGTCTGACGGATTGCGATATCAAATCAATAATGCGCGCCGAAGAAATTCTTCGACTCCAGCGACATACAAGATTCCATACACCCCAACGACAAAGATCGTCATTGCAACTGCAACGATAGGATCTGATCGAATTGCATCGAGTGGAGAATCGCTCAAACCTTGCATTGCTCTGCGATAAAATCGGTGCACGACGATCAGCACGATGGGCGTCAGCAAAGCCAATCCAAACGATCGTCCACCAAAGATTCCCTGAGCATGCGCGCTGAGCGTGTACATCAAAAACATCAGCACGGTCAATCCACCGCTGACGCTTAAGAGCCAATTCAATTCAGACAAATCTCCATACTTTGCGCGCGGCTTCCACTGCGTTGCCTGCATTCGGGATGCAGAAGAAAGATCGCATTGACGCTTGATAAATGCCAGATACAAAGTCAAAAAGAAAACGCAGAGAATCAACCAAATGGATACAGGTGCGGCGATTGCAACAGCACCAGCGATTGCTCGCAAGCAAAACCCACTCGCGATTGTTGCTGCATCGATAAAAATCAGACGTTTCAATCCGAGGTTGTATCCCCCTTGCAATGTAATGTATGCCACCACCACCCACATCGTCGCTGAATTTGCTTGAGCTGCGACCACGATTGCGAGTGTGGCGAGAACGATTCCAATCACTGCCGCAAGCGCCGCAGGAATACGACCCGAAGCAACTGGTCGATTTCTTTTCACAGGATGCAAGCGATCTTCCTTCGCATCAAGAACATCGTTGATCGCATACCACCCACTCGATGCCAAACAGAATGCTGCGAATGCGATTGCGGCAAGCGTCATCTTGGCGGAGATTTCGGAAGAGTCAATGCCACGACCTGCGCCCGGAAGCCAAAAAATCAGCGGGACGAGGACGAATACATTCTTGATCCAGTCGCCTGGTCGAAGCAGGCGGAGGATGGGTCGCATGTTTTATTTATCGGTCAATTGCACCATCCAACCACAGATTTCAGATTAGTGCAGACAACACCGTATCGGCGATCATGAAACCGCGCGCACTCAAGCGCAGATGCCCATCAGCCTGCTCCAGAAGTCCGTCTCTGGTGAATGATTCGATCGACCGCAGACGGCGCGGCGCGTTCTCTCCGCAACTCAGCAACATCTCCACTCGCTCCAGCGGCATCCCCTTCATCAATCGCAAGCCCAGCATGAACGATTCGCCAGCGTTCGCGTCCGCACCGAGGCATTCGATCTCTTCAACTGGCGCAGAGGGCCGATTCTCCAACCAAGTAGCCAAACGAGGAATATTGCGCCAGCGAACTCCATTGCCATGCGCCGCGGCACTTGGACCGAACGCCCACCAATCCGCATTTTCCCAGTACAGAATATTGTGACGACATGCCATCCCAGGCAGCGACCAATTGCTGATTTCGTATCGTTCGTATCCAGACTTCGCAAGTTTCTCCACCACAAATTCGTATTGCTCCGCCTCTTCATCTTCTGGCAATCGAGTGACCGCACCCTTTCGCAACTTCACAGTGAGCGGCGTGTTGGGTTCATAGACCAATCCATATGCACTCAAATGATCAGGGCCAATCGAAAGCGCACGCAGAAGATCTGCCTCCCAATCCGCAATCGTGCTGCCAGGTATTGCGAATATCAAATCGAGATTCACTTGTGGAATTCCAGCTCGGCGCAAAAGCCCCACTGCTCTCTCGACTGATGCTGGATCATGATCTCGCTCGAGTGCCTTGAGCAATTTCGGATTGAAAGACTGCGCGCCAAGACTGACTCTTCGCACTCCGCTTTGCGCAAGCGCATCAGCGACCGCTTCATCAACAGTCTCTGGATTCGCCTCGACCGACCATTCTGCATTCAAAGAAATCGGCAGTGTCCGACGAATTGATGAAAGCATTCGCCCAAGCAAATCCGCTCCAAGCATCGTGGGCGTGCCTCCTCCGACAAAAACGGTCTCTATTGGCACAGTTAGAAATTCAAGCGCATCTTGGAGTTCTTCTTCCAATCTTTCGACATAAGCAAGTTCCCGACTTTCCGTATCCACGAACGAATAGAAATCGCAGTAATGACACTTGTGACGGCAGAACGGAACATGAAAATATGCTCCGCGAAAAGAAGCGCCTTTCGCCAGTGCGCCAGCATCTTTGGCGGTCGCTTTGGAAGTGACTTTGAGAGCGGCTTCCGATACGTCTTGAGAATTTTGGCTTGCCCCAATTCCCTCAGCCTGAGCAAGACTTCCCGCGACTGTCAAGGGAACTGGTTGTGGTTGGGCCATGACAAGAGCCTAGCACGCCCGACTTGTTCAACCGTGAAGCGATAGACTCCCTGCCGTGAAATACGCAACAAACGGAACGAGCCCAAACACAGCAGTTGTTGGACTTCAATGGGGAGATGAGGGCAAAGGAAAGATCGTCGATCTGCTCACTGCAGAACACGATGTCATCGTGCGATACAACGGGGGCGCAAACGCTGGCCACACGGTCGAAGTTGCAGGAGAGCGATACGCGCTGCATCTCATTCCCTCTGGCATTCTCAATCCTGGCAAGCGCAATGTCATTGGTAACGGCGTGGTCGTTGATCCTGAAAAACTTTTAGAAGAAATTGATCGATTACGTTCACGCGGAGTGAAGATCGCGGAAAACCTCCAAGTCTCTGATCGCGCCCATGTGGTGATGCCGTATCACAAAGAACAAGATGCAGCACTTGAAGAATTTCTCTCCAATGTCGCGAGCAGTGAACGAGGCTCTCTTGCCATCGGCACAACTCGACGCGGCATCGGCCCTGCATATGCAGACAAGATCAATCGATCAACAGCAATTCGTATGGGCGATCTTTTGGACGCTGAATATCTTCGAGATCGACTGCGTGTCATTTGCAGATTGCGTACAGCAGAATTGAAAGCGCTTGGAGTGCAAGCTCCCCCGCTCGATCCCGATGCGTTGGCTGAACGATTTTCCAAACTGGGCGAGCGACTTCGTCCACACATCACAGATACTGTTTATGCGCTGCATGATTCGATGCGCACTGGAAAAACGCTTCTCTTTGAAGGAGCGAATGCGTGCCTCTTAGACATCGATCACGGCACATATCCATATGTCACCAGTAGCAATTGCTCGACACTTGGAATCCCTCCAGGAACAGGCGTTCCCGGCAACAACATCGGACGCATTCTGGGCATTATGAAGGCCTACAGCAGCCGCGTTGGCGCTGGACCATTTCCAACTGAATTGCTCGACGAAACTGGCAATCTGATTCGTGAAAAAGGTCGCGAGTATGGAACGACAACGGGACGACCTCGACGAACTGGATGGCTTGACCTCGTTGCGGTGAAGTACAGCTCGATGGTCTGCGGAGCGACCGGCGTTGCCTGCACGCTCTTCGATGTTCTTGCAGGATTCGACGAACTGAAAATCTGCACGCAATATCGAATGGCAGATGGTTCGATCGTCGATCGATTTCTTCCTGATGCACGAATGTTGGCAAAGGCAACCCCGATCTATACCACCTTCAAGGGATGGACGGAAGAGTTGCGCGATGTCAGCGATCGCAAATCTTTGCCGATCAATGCTGCGAAATATCTCGCATTCATTGAAGAATATCTTGGCATTCCGATTGAGATGGTTGGAGTTGGACCAGATCGGCGTCACACGCTTGTTGGAGTGTGAACGAGCGAAGACTCCGTTTTATTGCGAGCAGAAAACCAGCGCGAGTTTCACGCACGATGCATCCCAAGAAATCGTACAGCACTCAGGCTGAACTTTTCCGCAGATAACTCCACAACAAGAAGCTTGAGCGCAGAATGGGGTTGTGTGCGCCGTGAAACACGAGCCAGTCTCGGGTGAACCACAAGACGGTCCACTACAAGGGCATGCGGTTTTTTGCGCACCTGCAATCGCAGCACAAGCCCCGTCCCATTGGGTTTCGCAGCAGAATGCATCAACGGCACAAACGGCTTCACAACACTCCAAATTTCTACAAGCAGGTCCTGGGTGTTGGATGCAACAGTTTCCTGCGAGTGGGTCGCCGCATTCAGTCGGTGGGCATGCGGATTTAGGCCCGATATTGCAAATCCCTCGAGCCGCAGCAGCGCAACTTGTATCCCATAAAAATTCGCAGCAGAACGAATCGTCTGCACAAACAAGTGCGCAGCACTTGGCGTCATTGCAGGACGTCAATTCGTGTGGGATGCAGCAATCGCCAGAGCAGAGGTCTCCGCAATCCTTCCTGCAAGAGCATTCAGGAGATCCCAACGCGAGTTCGACACAATATGAATCCCATGCAAAGTCACGGCAGAAATTTTCTGTGTCTAATGCGCATACTGCATCACAGCAAGCAGCATCTCGACACTTTGGAGAATCAAAGTGGATGACGCAACAATCACCTGCGTTTTCGTCGCCACATTCCAAAGTCGAACCGCAGTTCGCTGTGTCTGCTTGGGCCTGCTCTCCACAGGATGAATCCCAACTTGAATCACAGCAGAACGGGTCATTGCGACAAATTGCGATGCAACAACGAGCGTCTGCACATCCTGAAGTTCCGTGCCCAATAAAACAAGAGCCCGACTCTACATTTCCGCATCCTGTTGCGCAGCGACGCAATGCGACCTTGACGCAATATCCATCCCAACCCAATGAGCAACAAGATGGATCTTCAGCGCATACCGCCGCGCAACAATATGGATTATCGCAATAAGGGGAATCATGCGGGAGAATGCACGAGCCATTGCAAGCATTTCCGCAGCCGGGCAAACCACAGCACAGGCCTCTTGCAAGCGATACACATCCCTCGTCCCATGTTGCAGTGCAGCAAAGAGCATCGGAGAAACAAACTGCACTCGCACAAGAGATATCTGCGCAGCCAGGATTGTTATGAACCTCGATACAAGAGCCAATACACGGGAGACTCCAATCAGTATCAGGAAGGCACCTTTGATTCGCGATCGTCACGCAAGCTTGATCCCATTCATTCGTGCAACATTCAGGCATGACAAAGCAAACCGCATTACAGCATGCTGGATCGAGAGACCCCGGGCTCGCATGACGAACGAATGAAGAACCCGTTCCTGGGCAGCCGCCTGGATTAATACAGACATACGGAGCAAGCTTGGCGCAATTTGCGTCCCAAACGATTCGACAACAATTTGGATCGATGCTGCAAACAGCCGCTGAACAGTCGACATCAGAGCAGCCTTTCTGTTTATGTGCGGTGAGGCAATCACCTCGACCAGTTGCTGCGCCGACAGGCAGAGTGCAACCGATCCCCAGTTCGGCGAACGTGAGGGCTTGGTTCACGCAAATCGCATCCCACTGAACGACACAACAATACGGGTCAAACCCATCACAAATCAATTGACAGCAAGTCGGATCAGCACATCCTTGGAGAAAACTTGCGACAAAACAACTGCGAGAGCCAGCATCACCACAACCTTGGCTTCGATCGACACAAAGAGACCCTGCTTCCTTGGCGCAACCCGAATCCCACTCCGTGGAACAGCAATATGGATCGGTCGCGCAGACCAACAAGCAGCACACTTTGTTATCACAGTGCGGCGATTTGTGAGCCGTGGTGCAATCTCCTGCAAAGACATCACCACATCCACCACAACGAATGGCAACTTGAGCAACGCAAGAAGCATCCCAACCAACGTTGCAACAATGAGGATCGAAAGAGCACACTGCATCGCAGCACGCTGGATCAACGCATCCTGGTTCGGAATGAGGAACAAGGCAACTGCCAGTCGCCTCTTTGCAAACTGGATTTCCTGCACAGAAAGTTTCGGCTGCAGCAACGCACGAAGCATCCCAGGTCACACCACAGCAGAATGGATCACTGTTGCAAACCGAATTGCAACACGTGGCTGAAGAACATCCGGGCAGAGGGTGAATTATAAAACAAGCAGACTTCGCACCGCCACCTCCGCAAGGGCATGAAATCGAATTGCAGAATTGGAGAACTTCCGTCACACACTGAACATCCCAGACGGTTGAGCAACAGTACGGATCGATTGCACACACACTCTGGCAGCAATTTGCGTCTTTGCAATATGGGGTCCCATGCGAGAGGCAACAATCGCCCGCAGCAGCACTTCCGCAAGCAAGATCTGGGCAAAAAGATGCTGCTTCTGTGACACAAGAATTGTCCCATGCCGTCGTGCAGCAGGATGGATCAACGAGGCAAACCGTACTGCAACAATTTGAATCAGAACAATAAGGGAAGCTGCTTTGTTGGAAACAATTATTTGCCAAGACATCAGATCCGCATTCGAGGCACAATGCGACGGCCCTTGCAACGCAAGTTTCATCCCATGCAATTGCACAACAAAGCGGCAAAACCGGGCAAACTTCGGAGCAGCACGCCAAAGTTGAACAGTAGGGCGAAGTGTGAACAGACAAACATGATCCTGTTCCCAGTCCACCGCATCGTCCGCATTCCTGACTTGCAAGCAAGACGCAGCCTGCGTCCCAAGAGATATCACAACAAAGTGGCACCACTCCGCATACATATTCACAACACTCTCGGTCGCTGCAATATGGACCATGCACAACCGAACAGAGACCCACTGTCACAGACCCGCAGAACTGAGTTGCAAGACTTGGGGGGTTCACTTCTCCTGGGGTGTCTATTCCCGTTGTCACTGCCTGCTTTATTCCACTGAGATTTTTGTTGTCAGAGTTTCTGTAAACATGGAATGCCGCTTGCTCATTCGGTGCGCTTCCAATCGGAGCAATCTCAAAGAGTGCCCCGTGCGCATAAATGCAACCACGACCTCCCGTTCCAGCCGTGACCATTGATCGATCAACAGAAATTGCATCAATAATTACATCCCACGGCGGCATAACATTTGGCGCTGGAGATGCAGAATTCGTGTAGCGAGCATCAATTTGACAATCAGAATTTGCATCAACACGCTGCCCAATAGTTGGAATTGCAACTGTTGATACATAAGTCCCTGCATTTGGTCGTCGGTAAACCAAGAACCATGTCGTATTTAAATCATTTTGGTTGGGGAAAGTAATGGATTGCCCAGCAGGCATACTTGTTGCTGTGAGTCCGGTGGGAATTGGCAATGAAAAACTTGAATCCTTCAACAGCGCGAGATTCGCCGAGACTCCAGCGAGAGAAAAGGTGACTCCACTGAGATCAATCACTTGCCGAATGGCACCTTGAGCAACGCTTGTTCCATTGTTCCTTGAAACAAGCAAAAGGTAGAAACCGTTATCAAACTTCTTAGAAAAGTTATAATTTGATGGAAATGAACTTGGGCAGCGAAATTCGACAAAGCGTTGTTGGGGATCGGTCGGAAGTGGCTGCGCTGTTCGAAATTCTGAAATGGTAAATGCTGGCAGACGACCTTTGAGCCCAAGACCTCCTGCAGTAGATGAAGCGATTTTCACAGCAAGTTGCAGTTGAGCTTTGTCATTCGCATCAAGCACGCCGTTTCGGTTCAGATCTGCACAAGGTGTGTAGCCACCTGATCCAATTGGGGCAACGTTGTATGCAGCAGTCCAAGCAGTGACATCGGCAGTATCCACCAAGTTGTCTTGATTGATGTCACCAACAAAGACCGCAGGAGCGCAGTACTGAGCGTCGGCAATCGAGCCAATCATGAACGACATAGACGCCGTCGCAATGCGAACAGTCGACCAAAACACAGCGGTTGTTTTCGCAAAGTTCAAACAGATTTTCCTTCTAGATATACGGATGAAGCGGGATCTTGTTTCTGCAATATAGAGGGAACAGCCAATATCCCACCATATGTTCTGCGTCTGCGTCCATATTCTGCCACTGCCTTTTCGAATTCAGATGGCGAGAAATCTGGCCAAAGGACCTGCGAAAATAGAATTTCAGCATAACTCAACTGCCAAAGCAGATAGTTGGAGAGTCGCATCTGACCTGCTGTTCTGATGAGAAGGTCTGGGTCTGGGAGGCCTGCGGTGTACAAAGATTGGGAGATGAGTTCTTCCGAGATGTCTTTCGATTCAATTTCGCCAAGCAATGCTCTCTGAGCTATTGACCTGACGGCTTCGGTGATCTCTCCACGCGAACCATAATTCAGTGCAAGCGCAAGGGTGATCTTTCTTCCATCGGCCGTCGCTGCCTCGGTCTCGTCCAGCTCATACAGAACTCGAGCCGGGAGACCCTCCCGCTTTCCGATTCTTCGAAGTCGGACTCCCATCTCGACCAAGCTCTCGCGTTCCTGCGCCAATTTTTCGCAGCAGAGTTCCATCAACGCATCAACCTCATCCGTTGGACGATTCCAATTTTCGCTTGAGAATGAATAGAGAGTCAGCACCTCCACCCCCAATTCCGATGCACGTTTAAGAACTGGACGAATCGCGAGCGCACCCGCCCGATGTCCAGCAACTCTTGGGAATCCTCGTGACTCTGCCCAGCGACCATTGCCATCCATGATGATCGCGACATGACGTGGAATTTCAGAGGGCGCGCTCATTTCACTCCACGATCTTCTCAAACATAAGAATCTTGGGCTCTTGTCCAGGGCGTTCAACATTCGATCGATCAATCACCATCATGTAACGAGACTCATCAATCAAAGTTTCTGGATTCGTCGCATCCCAACCGCCCGTCACGGGATTCTGCGCGACAGATCGAATCTTGAGATAAACCGTGAAGACATCACTTCGAGTCGTCACCATATTTGCAATTCCTTTGAGCAACGTGTTTCTTTCGACTTGATCACCTGCGATTGGTGCAAGTTGAAGAATTGGGTCGAATGCTGGAGTATTTACGTTGTCGTATTGGACGACACTTTGCGCCAGCCTCTCTGTAGAAAGTTGAGATGCGTATGCACCGCCAAGCACTCCCTGGCGCCATCCATTGCCCCCATCTGAGGGTGGCGGAGTAACTGGTGTTTGCGCATGCCCCGTTGTCACTGGAGTGGTTAACGGTGGATCTTCGCTGCTGCGATAAGGATCACGACCCGCAAAGTTGATCGACCACGACTTGTTCTTTGACCAGTCTGGCAAAACACCTGCTTCTGGATCAACCTGCGGTGGCGTTGTGACAATGTTCGATGGTCGATACTCGCGGTCAAGCAGCGCGAGTTCTCCAACTGATACAAAACCACGCTCGCCTCGCATACCAGGATGGAAAGGAAAATAGTCCGTTGTTCCTGTCGCGGGAACAAATCCACGATCGTCGTACTTTGGGCCATCTGGAAATCCAGCCACGGCTGGAAGTCGATCTCGATAATTCACGATTGTTTCCGGAAGCAGAACGCGCTTGATTGCAGGAGTTTGCGGATTTGTACCGAATAATTCAGAGTTATAACTCAACTGCTGCATGTTGGGCAGCGCGCGCATCACTTCGATCGGTGCCGTATTGATGTTGATCAACCCCTGCGTCGCCGCACCTGAGAATCCACCTGCAAGGCGGAGTCGTCGCTGCTCTGCAGTGAGCAGTTCGGTATTGGAAAATGTTGCGTCATCATTCGAATCAATTTTGGACATTCCAGCATCATCCAACGTGAAACCATCGAGCATCGAAGCACCTGCAGGCAACGGTGGTACGAATCCAACGATGCTTGCAATCGCAGTTCTTGATCGATCAATATGAAACCGCATTGTGTCGCGCTTGCTGTCGGTTTCGGCTCCAAACAAAGGGAATCCAGGATCTGTCGAAGACCCACTCGATGAATGAGTGGAAGTCGAACTTGAACCGCCGGAGGTGCGTTCTTTTTCCTCGCCAACCATCATCTCGCCATAGGTTGCCAGCGTTGTCCAAGCACCACCAGTTTGTTGCAACACTGGTCCCCACACAGGAACGTCATAAATCTCTGCAATCTGTTCGAAGGGACCATCTCGCTGAACCATCCGAATCGGATGACGATAAAAATCTAATGTTGACTGCGGAATGTCAGCCCCCGTGTCACCGAAAATGACCAAAGGCGCAGTTGTTCCGGCAGGCGTTCCAGGCCAAGTCGATGCGGTTGAAGTGTCATCGAATGATTTGTATGTTCGATCACTTCCCGTAAGGACCGTCTTGAGTGTGAAGTTCGTTGGTTTGCCGCGAGCTGTATCTCCAAACGGACTTCGCGATGAACGTGACGCAATCGAATCTGCTTTGGTCGTCAAGTCAGCCTTTGTAAAGACGTCTCCGCTGAATGGAGTTTTTGCTCCCACAAGTGGTACTAATTCGGCTCCACTACTTATCTTTGATTCCACTGGCGTGCTGTTGTATGAGAAAACAAATCGCGGAGATCTTTCATCCACGGTGATTGCCTTGTTGCCATCCACATCAAATGTCCACAGGCGACTGACACGCACCCAAGACATCAAAAAATCGCCAACGCCGATATCAACATGCGCAAACTGTTGGCTGGCACTCCCCGGGTCAGGAGCGACATATATGGGCGGAACATATTCGTTCTTTGGATCGGTTGGTGCTGGCGTCAAGATTCGCTTTAAAGAATCAGACCAAAGACTGTATCCAGCCAAGTATTCATTTTCCAATCGATCAACAACGACCTTCGCATTGACAGTTGGATTGAGTGGATCAGCGACCAATCTGATCAGTGCGATATCTCTGCCTTCTGGGGAACCGCTGATCGTGTTGAAATAATCCTTTGGCTTGACGCTCCACTTATTCGCGCCAGCAAGAGCGGCAGATTCAGACGACGAAACTTTCGATGCGTTGAATACGAGCGAATCTGCATAATTCGTAGCGCTGTCCTCAAAGAGATCATGTCCCTTCAACGATGGGTCGCTCGCTCCAACCCCATCAACTGGGAAAAACTCTATTGGAGGAACCGCAGCAATTTCGTCTTGCATCGACTTAGGCACGACCGCACCGGCTGGAATGGATTGATTTCCAGCACGAAGCCACGGATGACTCAGATCAAGAAAATTCATCATGTGCGCTCGGAAGTTTGCGTCCTGCGAAGTCCCAGTTCCAAGCGACTTTGGAATTGCAAAGACGACTGCTGATCTTGGTCCTTCTTCGGTCGCTGGACCAAGAATCGGGAATGTTCCATATCCCCACTTTCCATCAGTCGAGCCCGACGCCGTCGCTTGAAGGAATGAGAACTCTTGTCCAAACGCGCGTAACCGAAATGGCCAGAGATCGATGGGCTCGTTGTATGGATTTGCAATTTGCACCGCAAGCACAATCCGAGCTTGATCTGCGGCGTCATTCACGTCATAAGTCACATACGACCCGCCTGCGCCGGGGATTCCAGGAGGAACGACACCGGTCTTGGGATAGACCACAGCAAAGAAGACTTGCACAATGAACGGATGTTTTTCTTGTCCAATGAAACTGAGTGTGGTTCCACCCTCTTGCAGAATCACGCCTCGATCAGGATGTAGCGGAGGATCAGTCGCCGCGAGCATTCCTGGAAATTTTCGTGGTCCATCACTTGCTGCAACGATATTTGCTGCCCAACTTGCAACTGCTCGACGACCTTCAATCAATGCAAATCTGTTGTAATTCGGAAGGTTCTGATCGGCCTCCTGACCAAAGATGCTCGTCTTGGAATCAACATCAAGCAGCGATCGCTGCAAGACTTTCATAATGTCACGAGCAAAGTCATGCTGGTTCTTTAAATTGTCCGCAAGCCCCACTGCATCGCTGCTCAACTCTCGATTGAGATCAACTTTTCGATTCCATTCCAAGAACTGACTGCGTGCTAATTCGACATCGTTTTGATCCACAACGCCATCGGTGTTTCCATCCCCCTCTGCAGCACCAACATCGGCAGGAAATTGCATGAGATTGTTGGGGCCACCGTTGGGGGGGACACTCTGCGCATTGAACACTTCGTTGCCATATCCATAGTTGTATAAATGCTTCCAGCCACGAATCGAATTCGCTGGCCACGATCCGCCCGACTGCAGACGCACACTCGGTGGCATGGTCCACAACCATGGCGGCATCAAATCATTTCGCGCGCCACTAACCGTTGTCATTTTTCGACGATTGTCAAAGAGCAATTGCCGCGCATCGAGTTGGTCGAAGAACTCGCTCGTTTCCTCGCGATTCATTGCAGAGCGGAGGAATTGCTTGGAATAGTCACTACTTGTAGTTGTACCCGTTTCGACAATATCGGTTTCTAAAGCTCGTTCAAGTCGACTGCGAATATAAGGATTATTTTGCCCTGTGAAAGCGCGCAATTCTAATTCATCTGCAATCGTGAATCGATCGAGAATTGCAGGCGCCTGGCTGTTGGTTCGCACGATCGGCGTTCCGTTGGTTGCAAAGTATCCCTCGACTTCACCGCCATTACTCATCGCCTTGAAGTAGTTGGTTCGATCCAAATCCGACTTGAGGAAATTTGGGAAAGCGGGATTCACAACGGGCACCGCAGCGGTCGTCACCACCCCAAGTTCGGAAAGAAAAGTCGGATTCGTTCGGTTGTCTGCAATGGTCGTAGCCGTCCCAACTTTTTCTCCAAACTGCTTTGGGCTGAATGCGACAGCAATACTTGGATAGGCATTCAGCACAGCAGTGTTCAACTGCGAACTGAAATAGCCAGATTCATCTCCGGCGGTTTGATTCAGCCTCCCCACCAATGCCAAATCAGCAGGCGTCTTGCCCGCAGTGGTCGCTTGATCAAAGCGAGTGGCGATATTCACATTCAACAGCGCAGAGTTGTCGACAACAGAAACTCCAACCACATGTCGAATCGATCGATCAATTGATGTCGGCGCAAGAAACCAGAAACTGTCTGTGAATCCATCGCCGTCTGTATCACAAAGCGTTCGCGTGATGATGTTGCGTGGGCTATCTTTGACAAACTCGTCCGCCTTCTGCCCAAACCATTTCAAACGCAAGAAATTTGGAAGAGCCGTCGCCTGAGTTGACAAAGACTGAGGGTTTGCGCTCGAAAACCAACCACCATTTGGAGCAGGTGTTGCACTCGGATCTCCACCAAATGCAAGTTGCTGGAATGTAAAAGCCGCATCACCTTGTGGTGTTGTTAGATTTGGAAATGGAGGAAGTGGAGTTGGCGGGATTGTTCCAAACATAATTGGCACCCAAAGATTCGGATCTGGTGGTACCGACGGCAACCATTGCTCGTAAGGAATTTCCAAAGACCATCGCTTTGGAATTGTTGGGAAAAAATCTGCCTTTCTTTGACTCGGAGCAACCTCTGTCAGAGTGAACTTTGTGACATCAGAAATATCTGTCACCAAGCGCCAACCATTGTTTGCAGTGGGAATCCACGAAAGATGCGGCCAGTGAGAAAATGCAGGCTGTCCCTGATAGACGACTCGAACTGGTTCCGTGCTTCGCAACCAACGACAATCTCCAAAGCCTGGATTGCCGACAGGATTTGATTCAGCGCTTCGAATATCTCCAAAGAGTGGCGAGCCTGAATTTGGGAGAAAATTGTTATACACATCCGGCCAATTTGTCCAAGGACGAACTTCAAATGGCGCAAAGTTATATCCATCGATGATCCCGTCACCTGCAGGAACTTGTGCCAATGTGCTGTTGTTCATTCGATCAATTTGATCGACCGAAAATCGAGTCTGGAATTGGTTTGGAATGATTCGAGGGACTGCGGTCGATGCAGATGGAATTGGAACTTGAAGATCAGCCAACGCTCTATCCGTTTGATCGATTGGATGAACGAAAAGACTTTGCGCAACTTCGTTGGAAACAGTGTGCGCAATCGGACCTATTCGATCCGTTTGAGCAGCGGTCAATTGCTGTGCACTCGAAAGGACTCGTAATGACTGGGCGCGACTGACGAAAACTGTTGCGATAATCACTAAAAGCACCAACATAGATACCACCAAGATCATGGTGCTTCCTCGACGGTGAACTGGTGGCTTTGAATTGCGCATTGGGTTCTCCTTCATTACGACGATGGTCGCTTTGGAAGTTCGACAATAAGTTGAAGAGTCTTCCCCTCTTCGATTCGTTTTTCAGGATCGTGAAGCTGCATTGTGATTCGCAAGGCGGTCGGCCATGGGGTGTAATCGTCGCGGATGGAAGTTGTGCCGCTGGCTTGCATGTTCATCGTTTGAAACACTGGCTTATTACCGTTGAAGCCGAAGACCGCTGTGTATATCTTGATTGGACCAGTTGGGCCGAGAGGACAGAGATAAGGAATCGGTGTTCCGTTTGCCCCTTCGATGACGGATGGCACAATCAACGATCCTGCTGGGACAGGGTTCAGGTCCTCAGTCAGTGTTCTTACTCCACGGGCTTCTTCTGCCAACCCTTGAAAATCTGAAAATCCATACCACTTCGTTGGAACGAGTGGATAGGTGACAACACCTGAAACAGTTGGCCCCCAAGTCCAATCAACCATAAAACTGGAGCAGTTCGTTGCGAGTGTCGGAGTTGTCAGCATCACATCTTGTCGATTCATGCTCGGAGCAACTTTTTCGCTGCGAACATAACCCGCGAGTTGACCATACCCAGCGAATGGACCAAAGAAGCCATTGATGATTCTCTGCCTCCAAGTAGTTGATCCAACTGGTGCGAGAATCTTCCGAATGTCGTTCAAATTTGTTGCGGCAACATCGACGCGCGAATTGATGATGTTGGAATTTGGAAGCAAATTGGCGTCGGCGATCAGAGTTTCTAGATTCGCTTGCTCGAAGAGACTGACCGCAGAGTTGTTTCCGTATGTCGTCGGAGTTGTATCCGTTGCCTTTTGAAAGCGCTTCAAATCTCCGCCATCGTCTGCCAACAAAATTGCTTGGCGTGCCAAAGTCCAATCACGCGCTTCGGGCTGGGTGCCGTTTGTGACATCTCCACCGCCCCCCCACCAATACTTATATTCCAAACTTCCACTTGCTACAGTGTCAAAACTCCATGGAAGCAGTGGCCTATCGCTAAACGCAATTGGATCTGGACGGGCACTTGTCGCTCCCTGCGGAATCAAATCTGGCAACTGAACACCATGCCCATACAAGATCCGCGAGAGATTGCTTCGAGCTAAACCGTTGAATGGACCAAGGTCTTGATTGCCGGCAAACCGCGCAGATGTTTGTGTGCCCTTTGAGAAAAACAGCAATTGATCACAGCGAATAGTTGCGTTCGCTGGGCGCGTTGGATCAATAAGTGGCGCTGATGATGACGAAAGCAAATTCGCATTGTTCTTGATCGCAACGCACTGAATGACCAAGACTCCGTCATAATCAATGCGCGAAATGTCGGTTCGAATCTGTCGTTCAATTGCTCCTGTCTCTTGCAGAATGTCATTCACTGCTTCGCCCAAACCAGCAACTTTGCTTGCAGTGCTGAATATGCGGCTGACTGCGATAATGACCACCAACAGCAGGCCAACGGAGACCATCAATTCGACAAGTGTGAAGGCTCGGTTTTTTCTGCTGTCAATGGAACGAATACGCAATTTCATTCTCAAAGTTCCTGCACCGAGGCATAAACCGGAACAAGTGTGAAACCCTTCGGATCAGTCACGGGAACAAACCAGATAAAGCGATCTCCGGGATCTGCAGGAACTGCTCCAACTGTGGTTCCTGCTGTGTATGTAACACCGAACAATTCGGCAAGTGGTGGATGTGCTGGAACTGGCCTGGTGAGAATGACTGGGCCATCTTTAGATGTTCTTCGACCAGTCAGCACGCGGTGCACAGTGTTGTATTCATCAACAATCCACTGACCAGGAAATTCCCAACTCTGTTCGACGGGGATGTTTCCTGGGGTTGTTGTTGGAGTTGGATTGAGAACCTTCGCATTATCCACAATGGTGAGTGGGAGTCCATCCAAACCACCGTATTTCCAAGAAGCAAAAGGCGCAATACTCAGATCGACAAGAAGTGGCAGAGGCGGCAAAGATGTCCCAAGCGCTGTCGAACCTTGCGAAACAATATAGTCCCGCGGCTCGCCGCCTCCATCGACAACGCGGTACACAAAGATCGCGACTTGAATGCGACCAGCGAATCGGCGAAACATGCAATCCCAGTAAAAAGCAGGCCTTTTTGTTTTACCGGCACCAGAATAATTGTTGGGATATGCGCGCTCACTCTGAAATATCAAGACGGGTGATATTCCAAGCCTTGTGTTGTATGGAATCCCAAAGAGAGGAGCCGACGCACCAGTTCCTCCAATATTTTCTGTGGCGATCTTCGATAAATCCAAAGTACTACCAATCGTTCCACCGAGTTGGTTACTTGTGTAATAAGCGCTAAAAATATCAATTGCCCCTCGTTCGTCGATATTTGGATCCGTACTCATCTTCTTGAAGAGAAACCCAGGCCGCTTCCATTCCCAGTCTCCGGGAACTGTCGAATGATGAGTCACAGACCCTGACACATTTGGAAAAATCAAATCTGCAGAACCGAATTCTTCCATCGTTCCAAACCACTCTGGATTCAACTTGGTTCGCAGAATCGCCATTGCATTGTCGGCGACAATTGGACCCATGATGTCATCGTTCGCCTGTCTTTGCTGTGCAATTCCTGCAGGGAAGAGCGCGGAAATTCCAATGATACCGATGCCAAGAATGAACACGGCGAGCAGAAGCTCGACCAGGTTAAAAGCTCGGCGCGAGGAAATCATCTTGGCACAATCTCCGCAACTCCAGTGAATCGATTGAAATGGATTCGGTCGGAGAATTGGTTGATGAAGTTCGATCGGGCTTTATTTAATCCATTCATCCAAACATCCATTCCTGTATAGCCACTCCATGTTGCCAATTCAGCGGGTGTGGCCTGAGCATGAAAGAGATCGTCGTCGAATACGGCAAGAAACATCGCGTGATCACCGAGAGATTCGTCGTGAATCTCATCGAGGGCATAGAACTTTCCATTTGACGACCCTCCTGTAGTCCCAATTTCCATCAGACCGTTTCGATTAAAGTCAATCCAAGGCGCGACACTCGAAGTATCTGTCACCGAACTCGTCAGGTTCGCTGTGAGCGAAGGATTTCTTGTCTGCATTGATCCATCTTGAGCAAATCGAACGACAACGGTGGTCCCGCGTTCTCGTATCACTGGATCGGTGGGTGAAATCTGTAAGACCGGCTGCGAAAGCCAATAATCATCTTGACCGATCTCATTGATGTCGCCAATATCCGCTGCGGATCCTGCAACTTTGATCCCCGCGGGAAGAAGCATTGGAGCCATTCCAGCGACTGGCTGAAACTCTTCCAACAACAAATCATCAATTGCCGCAGCAGGATAGACAACAGTCCATGACCCGGTCGTTGAGACTCCAGGAAACCCAACTCTTCCTGTGGCTTTTGCAATCACAATTTCAGTTTGCTGCGGCTTGGAATAGTCAATCGTTTCTGGACTGTTTGATGTCGCCCGATATGTTGGACGTCGGACGGTGAATCCAACCAGCACCGTTGCGCGATCTCGAATGGCGATCGCACGAGCTTCGCCAAGTGCGGCCAAAACTTTATTTGTTGCGCCCGCGACTTTCGCATCTTTCGAGATGCGCTGCGCACTGGTGGTGATCACCACGCCGAGAATCGCGATGATGCCCATCACTGCAAGCAATTCAATCAGCGTGAAGGCACGAATTTTTTGCGTTGGTCGGTTCATTGCGCTGGCCTCGGGAGTGGTTCGTATGAATAGATATTGTCGGCCGTGGTTCCCATGTCGCCGTCTGGTCCTGCAGACACAAAGCACATCTTGCGATTTCGACAGATTCCCAAAAAGTGTTCATCCATTGTTCGAACTGAACCATCCTCGACATCGATACCTTGGGATGTCGGAGCAGTGACCGCAGCAGCAACCTCGGCCTTCGTTGCAGCGCGACCAGGAAAAATCACGCCGATTCTGCGATTCCATGGATCAAAAATTTCTCGCACGGATGCATACGGTGGCATCTGATTGGGATCTTGTTGTGGAGTTGTTTGAGTCCAATTCGTTGGTAAAGGTTCAACGGTATTCGTCCCATTCAGCGGCACAAATCGAATCGCTGTACTTGGCAGGCGAGCGATGATCTCAGCAGAATCTGGGCTTGTGGCCAAGCGTTCGAGAACGACGCACATGGCATAAGTGGTATTAAAATTTTCCTCGTAGACATCAAATCCTGCTGTAGGACCATTTGTGCCAAGAGTGAAGTCAGGAACCGTTGGCGTTCCCGGTGGATTGGCGCGCCTACCAGAAGACATCTCGCGACCAGCTTGACTCTCCCAGGAAGTAATCGCTTGGTCGAGCAACACAAAAGTGCTCTGCACGCTTCGCCGATCATTCGCTGCGAGAACCACACTTGTGACTGTCAGAGCAAGACTCATCAGAA